>Ga0315312_1000554_pt1 | contig 41449 bp, 37 predicted proteins | sample TDP7_MG_FD_203629 | JGI IMG/M metagenome (GOLD analysis project Ga0315312, IMG submission 203629) | Freshwater sediment microbial communities from Lake Towuti, South Sulawesi, Indonesia - TDP7 | ecosystem: Environmental > Aquatic > Freshwater > Lake > Sediment | place: Indonesia: South Sulawesi... | reverse complement strand
ACAATGTAACCTATGGTCCTAGGGTGAAAGGCTGGGAACCCGAGGAAAGTGAGAAAATAGGACGAGAAATGTTGGAGATGGTTAGGCTCTATGAACGTTTAGACGCTTCACCATTCGAGCTCAGCGGAGGGATGATGCAAAGAGTTGCGCTAGCAAGAGCCCTAGCCGCTGGGGCCAAACTGTTGCTGCTGGATGAGCCCTTAGGAGCCCTTGATGCAAAAATCAGGTTCGAATTAAGGTACGAACTGAGAAAGCTTGTGAAAGACCTTGGATTAACAGCGATCCACGTAACCCATGACCAAGGAGAGGCTATGGCGATCTCCGACAGAATTGCGGTGATGAAAAAGGGTAAGATTCTACAGGTTGGCACTCCGGAGGAGCTTTACATGCACCCCAAACATGTTTTCGTGGCGAACTTCATCGGGGAATCAAACTTCTTGGAGGGCTACGTCTCTGAAGCGAGCGAAAAGAAATCCATAATCGAACTTCGCGGCGGTATTCTGGTTCACACGCAGGACAAGACAAAAAAGAGGGGTGAAAAGGTGGTCGTTGCCATAAGACCAGAGGTTCTCTCCCTTGACAAAGGCAGAAGAAGAAAGGTTAATGCAATTTTTGGTCGAATTGAAAGATTGCGATTCGAAGGGACAAACATTCGGTACGAGATCAGACTAGAAAACGAGGATCTCGTTGTGGTTGTTCGCCCAGCGTTAATAGGGGAATGGTTAGATGTAGGGGAAACGGTCACGGTCAGCTTTCCCGTCGAGAAAAGCTTTGTTTTTCCCTATCCTGAGAGGGGTTTAAGGGAGGAGTTAGCCCTTGAGTGAAAAAGAGGAAAACATTCTTTAAATATATCGTTTAAGGAGTGGTATAGAGTATACATCATGTCTTCCATTCAGAAGGGTGAATCCCATGGAAAATTGGTTTGCTAAACGCCGGAGGTCTAAGGTTTTAGACATCGCGCACAGGCAAATGACACTGGCAATAGACACCGTAAAGGAACTAGAAAAGTCCGTCAACGCGGCTTTAAATGGTAACAAAGAGGAGGCAAAGTCGTCCTTCCAGAGACTTTCTCTCGTAGAACACGAGATCGACGAACTTAGAAGAACAGTTTTCGAGGAGTTAACTAGAGGGAGTCTTCCGTTTAAAGACCGAGAGGACATCATGCATCTAGTTAAAAGGCTAGATGTGATGGCGGACCATGTCAAGGATTCGGGGAGAAGCGTCATGGTTCTCCTTGAGGCGAAGGTTGTGAGGGAGATTTGGGAACAATTCGTCGAAATCGCAAAGGACTTAGTGGCTTGCTCAACCACCCTACGTAAGGCCTTAGATATGCTAGGAACGAATCCTTCCGAAGCTAGGGAGCTCTCAAAAAAGGTTGACGAAGTCGAAAGCATGGTAGATGAAAAATATTTGAAAACAAAGGCGCTGCTGCTGAAACATGCAGATAGAATGGATTCCGCTACCCTAATGCTGCTTAGGGATTTACTCGAATCCATGGAACACGTGGCAGACAGCTGCGACGACACCGCCGACTACATAAGAATCCTAACAGTCGCCAGAGAAACCGCGTAATCTCCCTTTACAAAATTATGGAAACTGTATTCTAAGAGAAACGGAAGACGTCCAGTTAACCTTATTCATACATAAATATCGAAAAAGTTTAGTTTAACGTTCACATCACCGTTTTGATGTAGGGCCGGTAGTTCAGCCTGGCATGAGCAACGGAGAAAACCGCTGGTGCAGACGCCTGACTTGCAAGCAACTAAGCCGAGAACTCAGGAGGACGCGGGTTCAAATCCCGCCCGGTCCACCATTTTTGGCGTTCAGGCGACGAGTGGCAGTGAGGAAAACGATCTATGGTTTGCGGTACTGTCACCACAGAAGAGTAAAATATGGATACACAGAAATGTTATTCTGGTGCAAGCAAAATGAAGTTTCTTATTCTTCAGTGGATTAAACCGAGCGCTTCCATCGAAAAACTAGCTAAATTGATCCCAGCTCAATTCAAATATTTAGACGCATTAGAATCCCAAGGAAAGATCGAGAAGTACTATCACCTTATAGGAAAACAGGGCCACATGATAATAGTCGATGTGTCATCCGACGAAGAACTTTCAAAACTCATCAGCGAAGATCCCCTCTTCTTCCACAGCGAAAGAAAAATTTATCCACTAACTACAAGGGAAACCCACAAGAAGTATCTCAGAGAACTATTGGGTCGCGAAGTCTAAGAACTATTGCTTGATCCCTTAGGCCTCGAAACCCGTTTGGATCTCTACCGTCCAGTTCATATCTATTTTAGAAACTAAGTGGGGGCAGGGTCTTTCTCCTAGGATTAAGTCTTTGTCGAGTTGTTGACCATTCGGAATATGGTTAGGGCCACCTAGTCTCCGGGACGTTTGTTTCTCACGGTCTAAATTGCGAGTTCGTTGAGTTTTCTTACCAGTTGATCGTCTATTCCCACTATCACATTGCCGCCAATCAGGATTGTTGCCCGTCTATTGTTACAGGCTCTGTTCCACCATGAAGTCCGGCTTGGCCTACTGGACTACCCGAAACACAAAGCGAACTGATCGAGAAAGCAAAAGACACCGCACCAATTAAATGCCATTCTTCTTTCATAACGACAAAATTGGTTTAATTCACATATACGCTATAGATAATCCTATCTATATGAAAGTGGTCTATTTATACTCAAGAAAAGTCTGGAACTTAAAAATCAGAACAGTATTTAGATCAAGGAGGTATGCCTATGAAAATTAAACTTATATTTTCTATTGTAGTTTGCCAAATAGCAGGTGTTCTTGGTTCACTATTTACGTATCCTTCAATTCCAACATGGTATGCTACACTCAAAAAACCAGGTTTTACCCCGCCCAGCTGGCTTTTTGCTCCTGTTTGGACTATTCTATTTGCTCTAATGGGCATATCGGCATATTTGGTATGGAATAAAGGACTGGAAAATAAAGAGGTTAAAAGATCCTTGCTCATATTTAGCATCCAATTGGTGCTAAATGTGTTGTGGTCATTTCTGTTCTTCGGATTAGAATCCCCATTTTATGCTTTCATGGAGATAATTCTGCTCTGGTTCGCAATTGCGCTTACAATTCTAAATTTTTTCAAGATTTCCAGGTCGGCGGGTTTACTACTCCTTCCTTACATATTCTGGGTAAGTTTTGCGATGATTCTCAATTTTTACATATGGAAGCTCAACCCATGAGGTTATGGTCTATCCATCCAAAATATCTTGATCCCAAAGGACTTGTAGCGCTCTGGATGGAATCTTTACTTGCACAAAAAGTACTAATTGATGAAACAAGGGGATATAAGAATCATCCCCAGTTAGAAAGATTTACGAAACATCCAGACCCCATCTCAGTTATTGGTTCTTACCTATATCATGTTTACGAAGAAGGAAAAAGGAGGGGTTATCATTTTCAAAAAGAAAAAATATTAATTGCCATCAAACAAATGCACATAATTGAAGTTTCAAGAGGGCAAATCTTTTTTGAATTTGAACATCTTAAGGAAAAATTGAAGACAAGAGATCCAGAGATATATAAGCAGTTATTAACGATTAAAGAAATCGAGGCTCATCCAGTATTCAAAATCGTAGAAGGTAAAATAGAACAGTGGGAGAAAACATACTAGCGTCGCCGGATGTTTTCTCCTTTGTTCTTATGTGTAGCACCACGAGTTCGGTTCGCTTTGACGAGAATACTGCGTTCTTCAATTTTTGTCTAAAGCAATAAATATTCATATGAAAACACCATAAATGGTGTGCATCTTGACGATAATTAGATTGCCAAAAATGGAAAAGCACGAAATAGAGAAGCTCATTCGAGAACAAATGCTTTGTCGGATCGCTTTCAAAGGAGATAAGTCCCCCTATGTGGCTCCCTTTCAGTATGTTTTCATGAATGGATCGCTCTATTTTCACTTTACGGACTACGGTAGGAAAATGAGACTGCTGGAGAGGGATAAGCGGGTTTGCGTCGAGATAGAAAGGTACCAACCAGATCTAAGCGAATATAGCTTTGTTGTCTTAAGAGGCACGTTGAAGGTTGTTACAGATCCCAAGGAAAGAGCAGAAGTCATTACAAGAATGGCCGAAGAGGGAAAACATAAACTTTCAACAAACTTCCTCGCGGCTCATGGTTTCAAAAAGGAGGAAGGCTGGTCCTCATTCACCCCAGAAAAACCTCTAGTCATAGTTAAACTCGAAGAGATAGCTGAAGAAATAGGCCTAAAATCCCCATAATTGTGCGCGCGTCACTGAACTGACGAAATGTATGAAGATTTTGTGAACTATAGAGGAACAACCATTGAGGCTCATAAACCGGAAGAACCCTTAAGGTTTAATTAAACGTTTAATAAATCTTGAATACCCTCTAAGGGAAAGGATTGTAAGAGGCGAGAGTATGAAAACACGCACAAGTTGGCGGAAGAAATTGGAAAAAGATCAAGAACCAAAAATAGTTGATGTCCCACCGAAGATGGTGAAAAGACTGGGCGCAGGAAAGATGCTCATTCCCAGGCCGCTCGATGTTGACACTTTAATTCGTAAGGTTGAGAAAGGAAGGCTTGTAACCCAAAATCAGATTAGAGAGCGATTGGCGAAAGATTTTGGCGTTGATGTTACATGTCCAATAACTACTGGGATTTTTATCCGGATAGCAGCTGAAGCAGCAGAAGAAGATTTACGATCTGGGAGTAAGGAAATAACTCCATATTGGCGAGTAATTAAGTCAGACGGTGGCTTAAACCCAAAATTTCCGGGAGGCGTAGAGGCGCAAGCGGTCCATTTGAGAGAAGAGGGACACATTATTTTGAAAAGTGAAGGCAAGAAGCTGTCTCGCGTGAAAGATTTTGAAAAATATCTGCAAAAGCTATAAAGGATCACATTGTAGGCGAAACCATGAAAAAATATCCCATAATTGGTGCTTGCGGCCTTGACTGCGGACTCTGCCCCCGCTACCATACAGAAGGTAGGTCGAAATGCAACGGTTGTGGCTCTCCAACGAGTTATCCTGGGTGTTCGATTCACCGATGCTGTGTTAAGGTAAATGGATTTGAAACTTGTGCAGAATGCAAAGATTTCCCATGTTCAAGATTCAAAGGTGCATGGGAAGAATATGATTCGTTCTTGACTCACAAAAAAATGTTGTCTAATTTGAACTACATTAAAGCTAATGGTGTTGAAGCCCATGTGCATCAACTCAAAGAGAGAATGGAACTACTCGAAGAAATGTTGAGAGAATTTAATGAAGGAAAGTCCAAGAGTTTCTATTGTGTGGCAGCAACCTTACTTTCTGTAGAGAGTATCAAAAAATCAATAGATTCTGCTAAGATAATAGTAGAGATGTTAGGTATCAAAACAGAAGACATCAAAGGCAGAGCAAAAATTCTAAAAGAAATCATTAATGACTCTGCCGTGAAGGAACGTGCTGACTTAAAGTTGAGGAAACCTCCTGCACGCACGTAACCTTTACCTTCCCCCTACGTAAGAAGGATTAGTGCAATGAAGATCACGCAAAAATTGAATGAGCATGATCGAATTAAAATGTCTCCGGGTTTCAGGATTTTAGCTCTTTGGGAGCTTGCCCATACCTTCGAGTTCACTAGCCTCTTGATGTAAGCCTAGTTTTTCCAGGGTTTCGATTTTCGGGATGCCTGTTTCTAGATCCCAACCGCGCAGCCTATAGTATTCGTCCAACATAACCTTAAGGTTAACCACTTGACCTTTCCCGGGGCCTTCGGGCATCGGTTCTTCGAGGAAGCGCTTTGGAAGCGTATCGTCTTTCCGGGTTATTCCTTCACGAGTATTGAAGCAGCGTTCAAGGTTAACTATTCGATTTCCGATTAGAAGGAGTTCATCGATTTTACCGAAGGAGGGTTCACCGGTGGCTGCAGGCAGTATGTTTGCGAAATCCTCGATCCAAAGGATTGGTGGCCAACTCACACAATACCAGCATTGAATGATGCAGTCGCGCACTGCGTATACGTCCTCTGTGGTTTTAACCACCATGGCTTTCCATTTTTCCGTGTAGGGGTTGCATACGTCGGGTAGTTTGTCTGCACCCCACCTTTTTTCGGCGACTTCCTCGTAACCTAGCTGGTCAACGGTTACCAGTGAACGCAGATGGTCTGCTCCTCTGCTGGCTGTTGCATGGGATAGCCCGATGGAGCGATGGGTTCTGCCATCTTGCCCTGAGACGTCCAACTTTTTCACGTGGAGCGCGTATCTTTCCGCTCCTTTACCGATCTTCTTGGCTGTCTGATAACTCCCCTCAGCGAGCAGGTTTCCGATTCCTTCTCGCTTTGCAATTTTAGGTATCAGAGCGATGATGGCGTCGGAGTTTCCCCAAGATAAGTCGATGCCGTCCACATCACTTTTGCTGATGATCTTGTTTTCATAACACTCCATGAGGAAGGCTATGATGCAGCCGGTGGATATCGTGTCTAATCCATACTTGTCGCACAGCAGGTTGGCATACACAATAGATGGGAAATCCGCGTTGTAGCAATTCGTCCCAAAAGCCATTATGGTCTCGTATTCTGGTCCTTCACATAACGTTCCTGCGTAAGGCCCCGTTTTTACGGTGTTTACCTTCTTGCACATAGTTCGGCAAGCAAAGCAAGACCGTGTCTTCACCCAATAGTTCTTTCGGATGGTTTCAGCGCTTACGGCTTCAGCCTGCGGAAAGATTCCCGTCAAATGATTTTTTGTAGGCAATTCACCAATCGTTTGCTTATACCCCACCAGAAGCGGTGTCCCGTAGAGCGACATTTCCTTCGCTTGAGGGTGATTCAAGATACGCCAGTGAGCCTCCTCCGTAAGCTCCATAAATTTGTCAAAATCCGCTACTTCCACGGGTGTGGTTCCTCGAACCGCGATAGCTTTCAACTTTTTGTATCCCATAACGGCACCTAGGCCGGTCCTGCCCGCGGCACGATAAAAATTCGTTATTATGCTAGCGTATCGTACCAGATTCTCTCCTGCCGCTCCGATGCAGGCAATTTGGGCCCCCTTATCAAAGTCTTCATGAAGAACTTGAGTTGCTTCATGCGTGTCCTTTCCCCAAAGGTGAGAGGCATCTCGGATCTCAACTTCCTCATTCTCTATCTTCAAATAAACGGATTTTTCTGCACGCCCTTCGATAAGAACCGCGTCATAACCCGCATACTTCAACTCCGGGCCTAGGTGTCCACCTGAGTGGGACTCTCCCCATATCCCGGTTAAAGGCGACTTTGCGGCGAACATATACCGTCCCGTAGAGGGCCAAAATGTCCCTGTCAGGGGGCCTGTCCCCAAGAAAAGCTTGTTTTTCGGGCTTAGAGGATCAATCCCGGGCTCAATTTCATCATAAAGTATTCTGGCGGCGAAGCCGCTACCGCCAATGTAGCCACGAGCCAACTTCTTCGTTAATGGCCGTTTCTCTACAGTGTTTTTCGTTAAATTTACTCTTAGAAACTGGCCCGCGTATCCTTTATATGAGAATTTCATTATCCACCACCAACCGGTGGAAAAATCGCGATTACGTCGCCATCTTTGACCTCTGTATCCAAGCCTTCACGAAGGCTTAGTCGAATGCCGTTAACGAGTATGCTGTAGAAGGGCTTTATTCGACCAGTTTCTTTATCCAAAAGTGTTTCCCGAAGTTTGGAACCGTACTTTTCAACGAGTTTCTCAACGATCTCGGCTACGGTGTCGCCTCTAACCTCTGTTTGTTTTTCGCCTGTCAACTCCCTTAGGGTGGTAAAAAATTTAACTACAACCCTCGCCATCTCACCCACTCCCCATAATCAGGGGTTCTAACAGGTTAGCCATCTTCTCCGCTCCTTTCCGCTTCTTCACCATGACCATGCGACCCGCCTCAACGTATTGTAGCGCCCCTGTAGGGCAATATTTCACGCATTGAGGATCCCCGCCACATAAGTCGCACTTAACCATCCTTTCCTTGTCCGGGTCTATGAAGATCCCGCCGAAGGGACACTTGTCAATACATAATCGGCAACCGATACAAACATCGTCATTAATCAGAACTGCCCCGGTTTTTTCATCGCGGTAAAATGCCTCAACAGGGCAAGCCTTCACACATGGAGGTTTAATGCATTGTTGGCAAACCGTGGGTACGTCGAGCCCTTTTCCATCCCATTTAACGACGTGAATACGCGACTTTGCCGGGTTGAAGGATCGCTCGTGGCGAGCCGAGCAAGCTAATTCGCAAACTCGACAGCCTACGCATTGTTCAGAGTTCACAAACAAAACTTTGTATAATGTTGGTTTCATCTTGTATCCTCCTTAAATACCAATGCTCGCGTTGGACAGATGCTTACGCAAAGACCACAACCGTAGCATTTATCCTCGTCGATCACGACTTTAAGGGTTTTTCCCTCTCCAATGAGCTTAATCGCGTGATAGCTACATACTTGCTCACAGATCTTGCAGCCTTTGCAGAGATTTTCATCAACAAATGGCGGGATCGCTTCAGTTCTCAGCGGTTTTTCAGGTAAATACGGCAGTGCCATTCCCCGAATATCCTCAATAGAATCATACCCATGATCTTTCAAAAAGCCCCTAATTTCATCCGCAATCCTTCTATAAATGGTCGGACCCTCCAAGATAGCCCCACTGCAAACCTGTATTGCCGACGCTCCCGCCATAATGTGCTCGATGGCGTCAGCCCCGTTCATAATGCCTCCCACCCCGACCACAGAAATTTTCACGGTTCTCGCGATGTCCGCGACGCACCTTATTGCGAGCGGCTTTATAGCTGGACCTGAGAGCCATCCGAAGCCGTCTTTGCCACCGAGTAGAGGTTTCCCTGTTTCAATGTCTATGTGGAGACATGGCCCCAGCGAGTTGATTGCAACGATGCCGTCTGCCCCTGCCGCTTCCACAGCTTTTGCAAACATGGCGATGTCCACCGCGTGGGGGCTGAGCTTAGCAAAGATCGGTATCTCAACCACCTCTCTCAGCGTCTTTGTAACTTCTATGACAGGTTTAGGGTCCGCTCCTAGATAATGAGTTGAAAATTCTATGGCGTCTACCCCTGCTCGTTGCACGAGAGGACCAAGCTTCATCACCTCATCCGCTGTGTAACCGATGCTGGCAATCAATGGGAGCCCCGTCATTTTAGCCACTCCGTACTCTTTCTCTAACCATTGCTTGTAGGGGAGATCCGACCAAAGTTCGACATTCATTAGTCCTCGAGGAACCTTCAATGTGCTCCTAGTCACGCGCACAAGCCTCTCTTGAAGCGCGAACAACCCGCTAAAATGAAGTTCACCTCGGTCAACGACGATCATGCATGGCCGGGGTACTTCCGCTGGATTGACACTGATTGTCTTGGCTACGAGTCCCCCAGCGCCTCCCTTAGCAACTTCTTGAAGTGCCTCGCCGTTTCTCCCCGGAGGGCCAGCCGCATTCATAACAGGGTTCCTAAACTCAATGCCTGCAATTTTCACGGAAATATTAACCATACACATCCCGCTATGGAAGCTTTTCCATACTCTCCAACTGGTCGGCTACGTGCCCTAGTCCGAATTTTTCAAGGGTTCTGCGAGGTATCAACCCGGTTGCTTTGTCCCATTCACGTAGTTCGTAATATTCATGGAGCATGGACTCAAGGTGGCAGACGTGTCCTTTTGCCGGTCCACTCGGCATAGGCTCTTTCGTGAACCGCGGATGCAGAACATCGTCTTTCCTTGTCATACCCTCTCTAATGTTAAACGCTCTTCTTAGGTTGCATATTCTCTCAGCCGTTAGCCTCAGATATTTAAGGTCGCCATACTCCTTCATACCAGTTAAGGGCGGGATCAGTATCGCAAGATCATCAAAATAATATACTGGCGGCCACATAGTCCCGTACTTGCATATTAACAGGGAATCAACAATCGCATATAGGTCCTCTACGTCCTTCACAACTTGCGCCTTATAGGTTGTAGAGAGAAGATCCTGAATATCTGTAGCCTTTTCCTTTCCGAATCTCTTCTCGATGGTCTTACCGAATCCCAACTCCTCGAGGCTGCTCAGAGCCCTTAAATGATCAGCGCCTCGACATGAAATAGCGTGGGTCAATCCAACCGATTTTTGTGCTCGCGAATCTTGCCCTGAAACTTCCATTCCCTTGCCATGTATCGCGTACCGCTCCGCCCCTTTGCCAATGACCTCGGCGGCTCTCTTAACTCCCTCAGCTAAAATGTTGCCGAGTCCTTCTCGTTTCGCTATTTTGTGTATCAGCGTAGTTATGGCTTCCGGGTTGCCCCATGTCAAATCCACTCCGTCAGCGTCCTCCTTGCTTAATATTTTGTTTTCGTAGCATTCCATCGCAAAGGAGATGGTCTTTCCGCAGGAAATGGTGTCGATTCCGTATAGGTTGCAGAGCTGGTTAGCGTGAATGATCGCTTCAATGTCGTCATTTAAACAATTGGATCCGAGGGCCATGATTGTCTCAAATTCCGGACCGCCGGTTATCGTGTCTTTGTAAGGTCCCCTTTTAACATGTGAAATATACTTGCATTGAATGCCGCAGGTGAAGCAAGACTCCCTCGCAATTCGATAATTCTCCCTGAGGATGTCCGGACCTATTTTCTCCGCCGCTTCGAAGACCCCTGTCCAATGATTCTTTGTGGGAAGCCTCCCAATCGCGTTGACGGCGGACACCAGATTAGGGGTTCCATACATGCCTAGTGAGGATTCACACACCTCTCCCCATGCGCCTGTTGTAATTTTCTTGAACGCGTAATCCGCCACTTCCATGTATCTTTCTGGGTCTGCAACCTCAACGCTTCCTGTTCCATGCACAGCTACCGCCTTCAGGTTTTTCGAACCCATCACTGCACCTAACCCTGTTCTGCCAGCCGCTCGATAAAAGTCCACCATGATGCAGCCGTATCGCACCATGTTTTCTCCGGCAGGCCCAATACAGGCAACCTCAATGGTGTCATCGCTCAGTTCGTCACGGATGCTTTTTATTGTTTCTCTAGTGTCCTTACCCCATAAATGACCCGCCTCTCGCAACTCAACACACTCGTCGTCGATGTAAAGGTAGACCAGTTTCTCCGATTTCCCTTGAAAAATTATGAAGTCATACCCCGCGTACTTTAATTCGGGACCCCAATTGCCTCCGGAATGGGATTCTCCCCATATTCCTGTTAACGGCGATTTCGCAGCGATCACAAACCTTCCGGCAGGAGTAAAGAAGGCGCCGGTGAGGGGTCCTGTGGCGAAAATCAATCGATTTTCTGGCTCTAAAGAGCCGATTCCTGGACCGACCTCGTCCCAGAGAACCTTAGCGCAAAAACCTGTTCCACCTAAATAGTCTCGGGCGAGGCTTTCCGGCAAAGCGTTCTTTTGAATTCGGCTTGTGGACAAATTAACCCGCAGGTAAGTCCCTTTGTAGCCCTTATAGCTAAACATTGAGGTCACCTTCATACGCCCAACGCTATGGTTATCATTTTTGAAACCTTTCCAGCGCTGATCTTTTTCCTCATGATTCCAACCTTGTCAGCTTTCAAGTACTCCACTGCTCTTCTTGGGCAATATTCAACACACCGCGGTTCTCCACCGCATAGGTCGCATTTGATGGTCATCATCGTTAGAGGGTCAATGGAGGGGCCGCCAAATGGGCAAGCGTAGATGCACATTCTGCAACCAATGCACTTTTCCTCATCAATGAGCAAGGCTCCAGTTTTCTCGTCTCGGTGGGTGGCTCCGGTTGGACAAGCTTCTTGGCACAGCGGGACCTCACATTGTTGGCAGACCATCGGTATATTGATCCCCGTCTCCTCGTTTCGTAAAACAGCGATTCGCGCCCGTTTTGGGTTGAACTCCTTTGTATGATGAAAGGAGCAAACCAGCTCACAGATTCGGCAACCAGTGCACTTCTCCGGGTCTATCACCAAAAACTTCCTAATCACCCGTTCACCGTCCATGAGTGCTTTGATTATGATTTCTAACCATCGCTTCTTCACAAAATATATTAGAGAGGCTAATAACCTTTTGTTCGCAAAACCTTTACGAGAATATGCCATTTTTGAAGGGTCTTGGAGGTAAAATCTTGGTCGATATTCTCATTCAACACGGAATCGTTGTGACGGTGGATCCTCAGCGACGCATAATCGAGGATGGAGCCGTCGCCATTGAAGGCGACAAAATCGTAGCTGTCGGCAAAACTGAGAAGGTGAAAAAGGAGTATTCCTCCGCAGAAAGGGTTTTCGACGCGTCTCGAATGATAATCATGCCGGGACTGATAGATTGTCATGTCCATCTTGCTCAAGCCTTGATTCGAGGGTGCGCCGACGATGTTTCACTAGTGGAATGGCTTAGGGAAAGGGTGTGGCCCCTTCAGGGAAATTATACGAAAGAAGACGGCAAAATTAGCGCTCTTCTCTGCATGCTCGAAATGATCAAGTCGGGCACAGTCGGCTTCGTTGAATCAATGCTTCATACACGATATGGGTTTGACGGCATTGCGGAAGCGGTTAAGCAATCCGGGATGAGAGCGGTCTTGTCTAAAACGGTCATGGATACGGCCGGGTATGGAACACAGAAAGCTATCATGCATGAGGGAATGATCGAAACCAGAGAACAGTCTCTCAATGAGGCTGTTCAAATGATCCGAAAATGGAATGGAGAAGCCGATGGGCGAATTCATGTGTGGTTTGGTCCTAGAACACCTGGGGCATGCACGCCCGAACTATATCGAGAAATTAGTCAACTCGCTAAGGAATACCACACCGGCATCACCATGCACTTAGCTGAGGTTAAGGAGGACGTTAAGTACACTAAAAAAGAGTTTAACTTACTCCCTGTGGAGTTTGCGAAAAGTGTTGATCTCCTAGGTCCAAACGTCCTTCTGGCCCACGCGGTTTGGTTAACATCCAAAGAAATCCGTATGCTGGCAAAATCGAACACAAGGGTTTGCCACTGTCCCGCATCCAACATGAAGCTTGCGTCGGGGATCGCTAGGGTCCCAGAGATGTTACAAGCCGGTGTGACAGTTTCACTTGGATGCGACGGAGGCCCCAGTAACAACTGTTACGATATGATTCGCGAAATGAAGCTTGCCGCGCTGCTTCACAAGGTTCATTCCTTGGACCCGGTGGTCATGCCTGCGGAGTTGGTTATTGAAATGGCTACGGTCAATGGGAGCGAGGCAATCGGCTTAAGCAACGAGATCGGAGCCATCATGCCGAGGAAAAAGGCTGACATCGTACTAGTAGATTTTAAGAAGCCCCACCTAACGCCGCTGCATAACCCAGTCTCTCACATGGTGTACGCCGCCAACGGCAGCGATGTACACACGGTCATCGTAGATGGCAAGATCCTCATGGAAAACCGGATAGTAAAAACTATAGATGAACAACGGGTGTTGGAGGAGGCGGAGGAACGAGGCTTGGCTGTCACCAGAAGAGCAAACATAACAATAAAATCGAAATGGTCTTTCTAACGCAACTATCTTTACTCTTAGGGTTTGAAGTTGGTTATGGTTTTATGCTCAATCGTTTGAATTAGATTCTGAGGAAAAGAGGTTGGACTGGCTGAGGGAAGTTAAGGAGGATTTGCGAAGTGCTAAGACTGTGAAGCTCCGCCTTCCAGACGGGGTTGAGTATGATTATATTATTAACTCACTGTCCACCGGTTTCCCCAGTATATCGTCTAAGATGCTCTGGGGGTGTACCTTCGAAACCGCACGAACAATAGATCTCGAGGGGGTGGACAAAATTCTCACTCCCGAGGCCATGGGGATTCATTTGGCAGCGGCCTTGTCCATGGTTACTGGAATCCCCATGAGCGTAATTCGTAAGCGCAAATATGGGTTGCCTAATGAAATTGAGATAGTGAAACGGACTGGTTATGAAGAGACTAAGATGTACATTAACGAGGTGAAGCCAAGAGAAACAGTAGTTCTTGTGGACTCTATCATCGCCACCGGCGGCACGTTCGCCTCCATTATTAAGGCTCTTAAACAACATGAGGTGACTGTTCACGATATTGTTGCGGTTATTGAGCGAACCGAATTTAATGGAGTTTCCTTTGTGAAGAGGGAAACAGGACACGTTGTAAAAACTTTGATTAAAGTTATGCTGAAAGACGGAAAAGTGACAATTCTTTAATTTTAAGCTGTGTCTGTTATGAACATGTGTAACCCAAAACTGAGTGAGACAGGTGAAATATCGTGTCCTTTGTCAGTGAATTGAGGTGCGCTCGTTGTGGGGCAGAGTATTCTCCAGAAACAAAAATTTGCATGTGTGCTCGTAAGGACGACGGACGCCTCGACATTCACTACGACTACACAGCGCTGATGAAAAGACTGACGAAAAAAACCTTTGTTAAGCGTCCTCTTGGTGTATGGAGATATCGTGAACTCCTTCCAATTCTAGACGAAAGGAACACTATTACGCTGGGAGAGGGCGCCACCCCCCTCCTCAAAGCGGATAACCTTTCTAAGAAAATAGGGCTAAAAAACCTATACCTAAAGGATGAAACCAGAAACCCCACAGGATCCTTTAAGGATCGCTCCATGGCGGTGGGAATAGCTAAAGCACTTGAATTTAACGCCCGAAACGTGGTGATAGCTTCTAGCGGCAACGCTGCGGCTTCTCTCGCGGCATATTCTGCGAAAGCCAGCCTGAAATGCTATGCCTTCGTTTTAGAGTTTGCGTCCCTTGCTAAAATCGCTCAGATTCACTTGTATGGAGCACGTGTTACGAAGGTGAGGGCGGTGGAGAAGGGCGTGGATCCCACGGTGCAAATGTTGCGCATGGTAGTCGAAAAGTATGGTTGGTATCCCTGCCCCAGCTTTGGACCCTTCAACCCCTATCAAGTTGAGGGACCTAAGACCATGTCGTATGAGATAGTGGAGCAGTTAGGCTGGAAGGTGCCAGACTGGATCATGGTTCCAACTGGTTCAGCCTGCCTCCTCACCGGCGTTTGGAAGGGCTTCAAAGACTTTTACCGTCTTGGCTTTGTTGACTCCATGCCAAAATTTGCCGCCATACAACCAGTTGGGTGCGCTCCTTTGGTGAGAGCCTTCAAGGAGGGAAAGGGTCCGTTTGAAATCAAGCCGTGGGAACATCCTGACACCATCGCTGGAGGGCTAGCTGATGTGTTTCCGTGGGATGGAGACGCCGGCCTAATAGCCTTAAGGGAAACTGGAGGAACCGCTGAAGGGGTTTCCGACGGGGATATACTTGAGGCTCAAAGGCTTCTTGCCTCCACAGAAGGGATATTTGCCGAGCCATCCGGGGTCGCCTCACTCGCCGGGTTAATTAAACTACTTGATGAAGGCATCGTGGGAAAAGACGAAACCACCGTCGTGTTAATCACCGGAAGCGGATTGAAGGACCCCGAGGTAGTCGTGAGAAGGTTTAAAGAGGTCCCTACGATCACACCCAGCATTGAAGAATTTGAAAAATCGATAAAATAGCTTGGATACGATGATCTCAGCTTTGCGGGCTTTATTCTTCTAGTGTCAATGCCAAAACAGCCATCTTCGTGTAGAGGCCGTTCTCTGCTTGGTCGTAGATCACCGAGCGATCACCATCCATGACCTCGTCTTCAGCTTCCTCCCCTCGAAACACGGGCATAACGTGTGTTACGATCGCTTCCCTATCCATCAGATCCACAAGGCCACTTGTGAGAGTCCAGTCTCTATATTTTTCATGAAGCCTCAACTCTTTCTCTCTCCCAAATTCCTTTGCACCAACCTTAAGTAAAGCCGCGCTGGCCCAATTCCTCGGAAAAACTACATGCGATCCCTCTAGGGCGGATTTATAGTCGTGACTGATCTCTAAGCTTCCTCCGCTGTTGGCGGCGTTGCTTTTTGCAGCATCCACGAGCTTGGGGTCCAACCCAAATCCAAGCGGGTGAGCGATCACCACGTCCATTCCAAAACGGGTCATAATCAGCATTTCCTCTTGGATGCTACACCTTCCTCTGAATTTTCTTGAATATCCCCACATGATCACGTATTTTTTCCCTTTAACTTCACCCAATCTGTCTCGAACGGTCATTAGGTCCGCTAGTCCTTGTGTGGGGTGGAAGGAGCAACAAGCCATGTTAATCACAGGGATTCGTGCGTGCTGCGCGTATTCGCGTACCACCATATTTCCTTTGCCGTATACGTAATCTATTACTTCGTCAAGCACCCGTATTCCAAGTCCTTGGCCGTAAACTTCATACATTCTCGCCACATCTTTGATTGCCTCACCTTCCCCAAGTCTTGTTGTGGAAACGTCAATAAACTGCGCATGACCCCCCAATAGAGTCATAGCCGCCTCAAAGGCAGCTCTTGTCCTCGTGGAGGGTGCGTAGAAAAGCATGAAGAAGGTTTTCCTTTTGAGTAGCTCAGGTATCTTGCCTTTGGCGTATTTGCTTCTAAACTCTTTAGCGAGGTTTAATGTGGCTTCTATTTCCTCTATCGTCCATTCCTGCGTCGTTATCAGGTCCTTTCCACGTAATTCAATCTGTGTCAATCATCTCAGCTCCTTAAAACATTCGCCTATTCGGTCATAAAAATAGCTCGGTCAGCCGGGTTAAATACGAATTTCCCGTGAACCTTAGGATAATTAACAAGGGACAAGCGGACATGCAAAATTTCGGTTTCAGGCAGCAACACACCAACCGCGCCTTCGTTCGGGGATGTTGTTTGCTAAGCCCTATCTTGTCCTTTTATAGGGCTTGCCCAGTCCAGCTGGCCCCTTAACCCTTCGACCCACGAGAAGCAAGGCTATTAGTGTGGTGAGGTAGGGTAGCATTAGAGCGAACTGATGGGGGAACCATGTTATTCCTGAGGCTTGTATCCTCAGCTGCAGTGCATCGATAAAGGCGAACAAGGAGCCAGCGACAAGGAAACGAAAGGGCATCCATCGGCCTAAAATAATCAACGCTATGACGATGTAGCCTCTACCCATTGTCATATTGTCCAAGAACATATTGTATTGCGATATGGATAGCAGGGAACCAGCCACGCCAGAAAGGATTCCTTCAAGGGCAAGCAGGGCATAGCGGATCCTGTGGGTGCTTATCCCAAGATACTCGGCTATGAGGGGGTCTTCACCCGTTGCTCGTATGTTTAGCCCCCAAGCCGTCTTCGACAACAAGTAGGCTGAAAGCAAAATGAATACAAGTGCGAGGTAGGTGAAGGGATTATGGCTGAAAAGGGCTGAGCCCACTATGGGTAGATCCGATAAGACAGGTAACCTTACATCAGTGATCAGTCTTTCCACATGTGGAGGCACAGGGCTGACGTACCAGCCGAAGGTCGCCCTATAGATGTAGGATGTAGCACCTATAGCCACTAAGTTAAAGGCTAAGCCTGAGACCACCTGATCCAAAGAAAATGTAACAGTCAAAAGCCCGAAAAGGAGCGCTACTGCTAAACCCGATAAGGCTGCGACCAGTACACCTAACCATGGATCGCCGAAAAAGTAAGTGACCATAAAACTGGCGAAGGCCCCTATAAGCATCATGCCTTCCACGCTCAAGTTAAGTATGCCGCCCCTCTCGACCACTAGCTCACCCACTCCCGCAAGTAGGAGTGGCGTGACAAGTCGAATCGATGCTGCAATCATTCCCACGATAATCTCTTCAAGCAGGTCTATGTTCCTCCAGTCTTTCAAAAAGCCTTGCGGCCAACTTCTCCTGAATTAAATAACCGACCATTATAAACAGGATAGCCAGACTTTGTATTAGGTAAGCCATTCCTACAGGTATGCGGGCCATTCTATGCATTGTGGTGCTACCATTCATAACTCCGCCCATGAAGAGCGAGGCAAGCAATATGCCGAAGGGGTTAAGATATCCGAGGAGGGCTACAGCTATTCCTGTGTAACCGTAGCCTGGCGAGATCTCCATTCTCATCTTGTGCTGAATTCCTAGCACCTCTACGCCGCCAGCAACACCAGCCAAGAACCCGCTGAAAACCAAACCTAATACGATTTCTTTAACAATATTTATTCCCGAGTAGCGAGCGGCTTCTGGGTTTGCTCCCAATATAGCTAGGCGCATACCGAAGACTGTCTTTTTAAGTATAAAGTAGACGACCGGTGTAGCGATGAACACTGTCAGCAGCACGCCTGCATGAAGCCTTGTGCCTTGAAGCATGATGGGCAGCCAGAGCTCCTTGCTTATCGTCTGCGTTTCAGGAAACTGTGAGACAGGGTCTCTGAAAGGCCCTAATAACAGGTAGCTAACAATGTATAATGCGACGTAGTTTAACATCAATGTCGTGAATACCTCGTTTATTTCATAGTAGGCTTTGAGCAAAGCCGGTATCAAAGCCCAGAATGCTCCAGCCAAACCCGCCAAAAGCAAGATAACAGGAATTGCCGAGTAACCGGGCAGACCCTGAAGCATAATAGCGGCTATAGAGGCTAGCATCCCACCCATATACAATTGACCCTCTGCGCCTATGTTCCACAGCTTGGCGGTAAACGCCACAGCTAAACCCTGGCTCACTAATAATATCGGGGTCGATCTGACGAGGGTTTCAACCATGATGGACACACCACCCAAGGAGCCCTGATACATCCAATAGTAAGCCGTGAACGGGTTAGATCCAGCCAGCACTATGAATACGGCTCCAACCAGTAAGGTTAAACCAACTGCGAAAAGGGAGGTAGCCATGCGTATGAGGAACAACTGGTACTGCAGCCTGCGTTCATCCGTTTTTTTGATGCGGTTTATCGTCTTTTCAACGCGATTCAAGATCTGGCTCACCCTTCAGCATGCATGCGCCTATCCGCTGGGGTGTAGCTTCAGACGCACTGAAGACGGCAACTATCCTTCCGTTGTAGATGACGCCTATGCGGTCACTCACTGCTAAGATTTCGTCTAGGTCCGTGGATATGAGCAGGGCACTGACGCCTCTACCCTTCAGCTCGAGGAGCGACTCACAGACCCGGTTGATCGTTCTTACGTCGAGTCCGGCTGTCGGCTGCTCGGCTATGAGAACCCTTAGAACAGTCTCAAACTCTCTTCCAGCGATTAACTTTTGAATGTTGCCACCTGAGAGAAATTTGACTGGCGTGTCCAAGGAGGGCATCATTACTTCGAACCTCTTAACAACCCTTTTAGCGAATTCCACTATCTTCGACTTGTTCACTAGGCCTCTATGCGCGAAGTCTTTTTCCATCAACTTCTTTAGTGAAGAGTTGATGGATAAGTCAAGGTCTAGGGCTATTCCTCTTCCGAGTCTATCAGCCGGCACATACGCCCCTCCAGCCATAATAAAGCGGGCGGGGGATCCTGTTATATGCGCCTCACCCAGATGAACGCTGCCCTTGATTGGCGCACGTAAGCCCACTATGGCTTCAACCAACTCCTTCTGACCGTTTCCTTCTACCCCCGCTAAACCGAAGATCTCACCCTCCCTGACGGACAGAGAGGCCCCTCTAACAGCTAGGCTGCCTCGGTCGTCCTTAACATGTAAGTCATTGATGACTAGCACGTCCCTGGCTAAAGCAGGGGCAAAGACCTTTGGAGCTGCGATAGGGAAACCAACCCTCCCTATGATCAATTCGATTAGCCTCTCCTCTGACGCTTCGCTGCGGCTCATCGTTGCTACTGCTGACCCCCCTCTCAAAACTGTGAGACGATCGCTTATCGCTAGAGCCTCCTTTACCTTATGTGTGACAAAGACTATCGAGCAACCTCTGGACGCTAACTGCTTAAGAGTGTTAAATAGAGAGTCTACCTCAGATCCACAAAGCATCGATGTGGGTTCGTCGAAAATCAGAATCTCAGCTTCACGGTAGAGGAGACGCAGAATCTCGGCTCTCTGCTTTTCACCCACAGACAATGTGTACACGGATGCTCTTGGATCTACATGAAGCCCGGTTTTGCTGACAAGAGCTTCGATCTCGCCTATAGCCTTTTCTAAGTCAAGTATAGGCCCCTTTCGCTCTAGACCTAACATTATATTCTCAACGACGCTTAAGGAGGGAATCAGAGTGAAGTGCTGATGAACCATGCCTATCTTATGCTTGAGAGCCTCCTTTGGAGAGCGAAATTGAACCTCTCGTCCGTCTACGATTATCTTGCCCACTGTAGGTTTCAAGCAGCCCGAGAGTATTTTCATTAATGTGGTTTTACCGGCGCCATTCTCGCCTAGTAAAGCGTGTATTTCGCCCCTGCCAACATCGAAGTCGATGTTCCTGTTGGCTACAACGCCGCCTGGGTAGATTTTGGTGATGCTCTCCATGACTACGCGAGGCTCGATGTCTTCGCCAGAAAAAAATGAGGGGTGGTGTTGGCGAGTCACTCCCATCGTTCTGGCTTCCAGTCTTCATAGATCGGAACATCTAGCTTGCCAGCAATTATGTCCTCCTGCGCCTTTTCCACCTTGCTCAGAACGTCGGAGGGCACCTTGGCCTTGAGCGTAGGGTTCCATATGAGTTTAGCCCAACCCTCCTTCATGCCCCAGCGAACGATGCCGCCTTTCCATTCACCTGCCCTTTTCGTATCTATGAGCTGCTTAACAAAGGTTTTTAAGTCCCATGCTATACTTGCAAGCACTATATCCGGGGCTAGTTCGGTCTGGTCAACGATGTTGCCGAAGGCATAGGCCGGCTTCCCGCTTTCCTTGATGGCTTCAAAGACTCCGAATCTCTCGGCGTATATGAAGTCAGCTCCAGCCTCTAGCAAGGCTAAGGCAGCCTCCTTGCCCTTAACAGGGTCAAACCAGCTCTCTAAGAAGATAACCTTGGCCTTTACAGCCGGGTTCTCAGATTTGGCGCCTGCTATGAAGGCGTTAACAAGCCTGTTGACATCCGGAGTCTCGAAGGCCGTTACTACCCCTATGATGTTGGTCGTGGTCATGAGGCCGGCCGTCATCCCGGCTAGGTAAGCGGCGTCTTCAATCCAATAGTCATACATCACAACATTGGGGGGATATTGTATATCTGTTGGTCCTGATCCTTGGGCGAAGGATACGTCGGGGAACTCCTCGGCTACCTTAATTGTTACCGGGTGAAAGCCCCAGCTGTGAGCGAATATGATCTCGTATCCAGCAGCGATGTATTCTCTCTCCACTCGTTCCACGTCAGCCGTGTCAACTTTTTCGGAGTAAACGTATTCAACATCTAATTCCTCAGCGGCCCACGTCATAGCCTCGTGCAGCACCGTGTTCCAAGGCTCCTCAATCGGCGTCACGTAGATCACAGCCACACGCAGCTTCTTAGGAGGCGTTGGAGGAGGCGCAGCGTAAAACTGGTAGTAAGTATATCCCGCAATTGCTGCAACTGCGACCAGTATAGCGACGACTATCACCCAGGCGGTCCTAGCTATTCCCTTCAATGTTAGTTCCACTCTTTAATACCAGCCAAAAAGGTATATAGCCGTGCGTAATTAAGACTTTTCATCTCAATTAACTCAATAATCAATTCCCATAAAGTCCCTCAACCCACATCGTCAAACCTTCGAAAGTTTTAATAGCGGTTAAGAATAAATTTTGCTCTGCAATGAAAAGAAATAAGCTGATTGAAGAAATTAGGGAAATGGTTGTCCGTTTCGACGCGGAAGGAATAAAAAAAGTAGCCTACCAAGTGCTTGAAGCGGGCATTGACCCTCTTGATGTGATAAAGGAAGGGCTTCAGAAAGGCATGGATATCATGGGAAAGAAGTATGAGAAGCTCGAAGTCTACCTGCCTGAACTTATGATGGCTGCTGACACGGCATACGCAGCCCTAAACATCTTACTACCAAAGATATCGGTTGAAGCGGCGAAGACGCTGAAGCGTGGAAAGGTGGTTATCGGAACCATATTCGGCGACATCCACGACATAGGAAAGAACATTGTAGCCACGCTTCTACGCATCAGCGGGTACGAGGTGTACGACTTAGGGTCAGATGTGGACACAAAACTTTTCATCGAAACAGCGATCAAAGAGAACGCCGAAATCATAGCGATATCATGCCTCCTCTCCCCATCCATGTATTATATGAGGGACATTGTTCAAAGACTCAAGGATATGGGGATCCGCGACAACCACTATGTCATAATCGGCGGAGCGGCTGTTTACCCTGAATGGACTGAGGAAATAGGTGCTGACGGCTGGGCTAAAGACGCCGAGGGGGCTGTAGAACTCTGTAAACGACTATTGGAGAAGGGTAAAGAAGCCGAGAAACCTCTAATAATAGGGGCTCGGAGATGAAAATAAAATGGTTTTAAGACTATTAGATGTTCTTGATAAAACTCTGACAGGACCGATTACCACCAAGAAGGAGTGGGATGTAAAGATAGTTCCAACTCGGACCAGAAGTTTCCTGAAGGAGCATGGGCTTGAAAAAGTCTTTGATCCCCTCAACCCGATAAACACTGACCTGAGCCTAGCAGATGAGTTCTGGGAAGCAGGCTACGAACTAGCTCTGGAGCTGGGTATGTACTGCCCTGAAACCGAAAGGATCATCCAGTTCACTGAAAATGAAGTGAAAGAGAGCCTACGAAACTGTCCCACAGAAGTTACCTTGGGATTCAGCAAAGATAGAATAACAGTTAAGTCTCGAAAACCCGAAGACCCGAAGCCGCCAATAACAGCCATGTCAGCTTTAGGTCTATCGGTCTCTGAGGAACTCTACATCCCCGTATGCCAATCTATAGCTCAGTATAGGGTTGTAGACATGCTTCTGGGAGGTACCCTCGACAAAATTCACGGCAGAGAAGTCCGCTCACGAACACCATATGAAACGCTGGCCGGATTCTACGAAGCGGTACTGGTGAAGGAGGCTGTGAGACGCGCTGGAAGACCTGGAATGGCGGTCTTCGGCGTCGAAGGGGCACCCACAGAGTACGGCTTCTTTGGAGGTTTCGGTGTGAAGGGCGGCTTTGAGCCGGAACGTTCGTTTGCCATCTGCCTCATACCAGAACCTGTGGTTCTCTCCTACAGGATACTTCACAGAGTCGTTGCCGCTACACAAGTGGGAGCTCCCATAGAGGCAGGTCACATGCTCACCATAGGAGGGTACTTCGGCTCCCCTGAGGGAGCGGTTGTGGGCAGCATTGCGGCTCAGATACTTCAGGCGGCATCTATGCTCCCCACTGTGGTGGAAAGTACAATACTTGATGGACGCTACTTTGGGAACTGTGGACGTGAAGCTCTTTGGGCTTCAAGTGTAAGCCACCAAGCTCGCAGCAGAAACAGCCACGTAATGAACCTAGGCATCACAAGCCAAGTAAGCGGGCCCTGCACGGACATGATCCTATATGAGACGACCTCCATATCTATCGCCGACGCTGTGTCAGGTGTAGCGATAGAGATAGGCACTAGACCCAACGCCTGCAAGTATCCAAACTACTGCAGCGGACTGGAGAACAAGTTCTGCGCCGAAGTTCTCAAAGCTTCAACCCAGCTTAAGCTAAGTGATGCTAACGAAGTCGTTAAGACCCTAATACCCAAATATGAAGACCGCCTTGGAGACCCGCCGAAAGGCAAGAGGTTCTCCGAATGCACAAACCTAAAGACCTTGCAGCCCATGCAGGAATGGCTTGAAATATATGAGCGGGTCTGGAAGGAGCTAGAAGAGTTGGGCTTGCAAAGGCCTTAAAGGCGAGCAAATAGATAGCCACTGAAATAGACCCTCAGGATTCCAAACTACCGCAATGAGGTTAGATGCGCATTTTCCAGGAACTAGGCTTGCGGATAAGGCATTTGCGTATCCGCAAAATGAACTCGTTGAGTTCCTTCAATGAAGGAATCTATTGTTCTCGCTCTAGTTTTGCGTGATGTAAATGTGTTAAAAAACCTTTTATACACAGTGAAAATTTAAAATTAACTGGAAAAAAGAAGGAGGAATGAATTCATCTTGCAGAAAGTATGGGGTTACGCGATCGCGACCTTAATTATAGGTTTAGTGATTGGAGCGGCAGTCGGTTACGTCATGAAACCCATTCCGGCGCCTGTGGGGATGGTTCCGAAAGCAGATTTTGATGCACTAAAATCTGACTATGACAATACGAAAGCCCAACTTGACAAGGTTCAAACTGATCTAGCTGCAGAGCAAGCAAAAACCAAGACGTTAGAGGCGGAGATCGAGAAGTTAAAGAAGGGCGTTCCCTTAAAGGCTGCTTGGATATACGTGGGTCCCATTGGAGACTACGGTTGGAGTCACGCACATGAGCAAGGACGCTTGTATGTTCAGAAGAAGTTTCCTTGGCTTGAGGCTCTACCGCCTGCAGAGGCCGTGGCAGAGGCCGATGTTGATCGATACTTAGACAGGTTCGTCGTCGAAGAGGGAGCCGACATCGTCTTCACTACAAGCTTTGGGTACATGGACGCCACCGTAGCGGCCGGAGGCAAGTATCCCAACAAGATATTCTTCCACTGCTCTGGGTACAAGAGGACACCCAATGTGGGCACGTACTTCGCTGAATTCTATCAATTGTACTACCTGAACGGACTCATGGCAGGAGCCCTCACTAAAAGTGGCAAAGTCGGTTACGTGGCAGCCCACCCAATCCCCGAGGTGGTTAGGCACATAAACGCCTTTGCGCTGGGAGTTAGGGAGGTCAACCCCACCGCAGAGGTGCACGTGCGATGGCTATATGCTTGGTATGACCCGACTAAGGCAAGGTTGGCAGCCGAAGCCCTAATAGCCGAGGGGTGCGATGCCCTTGCGTTCACGGAGGACTCCCCCACCGTCATCGAGGTTGGCCAAGAGTACTGTGAAAAAGGTCAAACGGTTTACACCTTCAGCCACTATAGTCCCATGCAGCGGTTCGGTGAGGACTCGTGTGTTAGTGGACAGCTCGTTCACTGGGAGATAATATATGAGGATATACTGGCTAAAGTTCGCATGGGAATCTACACCAACACAAACCTAGAGAATGTGGATTATTGGTGGATGTTAAGGGAAGGAGCGGCGGAACTCGGTGGAGAAATAGGCGTCCCTATTAATCCAAAGTTCGTCCCGGCTCTTAAGGAGAAGACAGTAACGGATCTGTTGCTGGGCGAGATCAGCGTGTATGATTTGGTAATGACCAGATTAGAGCAGATGAGCGAAGAGACTGTGTTGTTCGACCCATTCACTGGGCCAATCAGGGATCAAGCTGGAACCATAAGAATAGAGGCGGGACGCAGGGCGAGCCACGACGAGCTCTGGCTCATGGACTATTTCGTCGAGGGCGTGGTTGGCACTGTAGGCTAAGTCCACACCCTTCCCCCTTTTTTAAACTGCCGACGACGAGAAATATTTAAACTTTGAATGGATTAGAGGTCTTCTAAGAAGGCCAAATATTGGGATAGCAATGGCGGTGCTCTCGGTCGTAACCAAGAATATAGTGAAAGTTCTTAAACCATTCGGTAAGAGGCGCCTCCGAGCGGTGCCAGACACCAGCCTAAAGGAAAAAACAGACTATGGAGAAAACGTTGTAAGGATGATGGGAATAGTCAAGCGATTTCCCAACGTAGTCGCCAATGATCACATAGACTTCGATATCAAGGCTGGCGAGATTCACGCATTGTTGGGAGAGAACGGCGCCGGGAAAACGACCCTGATGAACATCTTATTTGGGATATATCATACCGATGAGGGAGAGATATACATCAGAGGCGAGAGGGTCGCAATAAAGTCACCGAAGGATGCCATCGAGCTCGGCATGGGCATGGTGCACCAGCATTTCATGTTGGTCTATCCGCACACAGTCGCCGAAAACATCGCCTTAGGTCTACCCACCTCTAAGTTCTTCTTTCCCGCTAGGGAGGTTGAGAAAGAGGTTCTGGAGCTTTCGGAGAAATATGGCTTGAAGGTAGATCCGAAGGCAAGGATATGGCAGCTCTCGGTTGGGGAGCAGCAGCGCGTCGAAATAATTAAGGTGCTGTATCGGGGCGCGCGAGTGCTCATCCTCGATGAGCCAACATCTGTACTGACCCCTGGTGAGACGGAAGAGCTGTTCATGATTCTTCGGCGCATAGCAGAGGAAGGACGTGCAGTGGTGTTTATTACACACAAGCTGGATGAGGCTTTGGCTATAAGCGACCGCACCACGGTACTCAGGCGTGGCAAGGTGGTGAAGACCGTTGACACCTCTAAGACGAGCAAGCGAGAGCTGGCCAGCATGATGGTGGGCCGTGAGGTGCTATTCCGACTGGAGAGGAAACACGTTGAAAGAGGCAAGGTTGTGTTAGAGGTCAGGAACCTCCATGCCCTGAATGAAAAAAGGTTACCGGCCGTTAAGGGTGTTTCGTTCACCGTGCGCGAGAGCGAGATTTTAGGTATAGCAGGAGTGGCTGGAAACGGCCAGAGAGAGCTCGTCGAGGTTATCACCGGTTTACGCAACGCTACGAAAGGCGAAGTGTTAATCCTTGGGGCAGATGTTACGAATCGCTCGCCAGGGGAGATCGCGGACAAAGGGGTGGCACATGTTCCTGAAGAACGCATAAGAATGGGGCTCGTTCCAAACATGAGCGTCGCCGAAAACCTCATCCTAAAGAAATATCGTCACGCACCCTTTTCCAACAAACTCCTTCTGAAATTCACCTCCATAGACGAGCAAGCTGAGAAACTGATCTCACAGTATAACATAATAACGCCAAGCAAAGAGACCCCAGCTAAACTCCTTTCGGGTGGCAATATCCAGAGGCTCATTCTGGCTAGGGAAACATCCGAAAACCCCCGCTTGGTTGTGGCTGCTCACCCAACCTACGGACTTGACGTTGGAGCGACCGAGCACATCCGCCTGTTACTGCTGAAACAGAGAGAGAGGGGTGTCGCCATCCTATTAGTGTCCGAGGATTTAGAGGAGATCATGTCCCTGAGCGACCGCATCGCAGTTATGCTCGGGGGCGAGATCATGGGGATAGTGGACGCGGAAGGCGCGAAAAAAGAGGATATAGGATTGATGATGACCGGCGCTAAGAGAATCACTAACGCCTTAGAGGAAAGCTCATGAGACCGACACTAAAGATGGAAAAAAGGTTAGTAACGCCGAGACGGGTAATGCTTGCGGTTTCCATTTTATCAATAGCATTAGCCTTACTCGCTATCGCTTTTGTTTTTATTGAATACGGCGTCGACCCCCTCTATGCCTATACGGAAATCTTCGTCGGGTCTTTCGGAAGTGTTTACGGATTGTCTGAGACGATAGTCAAGGCTATTCCCCTCATTCTATGTGGGGTGGGATTGACCGTCGCCTTCAAGGCTCTTGTATGGAATATTGGTGCTGAGGGGCAGTTACTGATGGGGGCCATTGCAGCCACCGGCATTGCGCTGTACGTATTTCCAGACGCTCCGCCAATAGTGGTTATACCTAGCATGTTTGCCACAGGGTTCTTGAGCGGTGCCCTCTGGGGGGTTATTCCCGCCATCTTAAAGGCCAAGCTTAGGGCTTATGAAGTGATCACCACCTTGATGATGAACTACATCGCAAGTAATCTGGTGGACTATCTGGTGTACGGCCCCTGGAAGGGATTAAAGGAGTGGGGATTTCCCTACACAGACAAGTTCTCGCCATCGGCTTCGCTTCCCGTTCTGCCTCCGCTAATTCCAGGCATGTCACATCGCATTCACTACCCAACCCTTATTCTCGCACTTACGCTGGCCGTAGTGATTTATGTCCTAGTCATGAAGACTAAGTTAGGCTATGAAATACGGGTCACGGGTGAGAACCCTGACGCCGCCAAATATGCTGGTATGAGTTACTTCAAAACGGTCCTGCTCGCCATGCTCATCAGCGGGGGGGCCGCTGGTTTGGCTGGGGTGGGGGAGGTGGCAGGCGTTCACTACCGTCTTAGGTACGCTAGGGGTATTTCCCCAGGCTACGGGTTCATCGCGATTATTGTAGCCTGGCTTGGGAGGCTCAATCCGCTGGCGATCATACCTTCCTCCCTGTTGTTTGGAGGCTTGTTAGTGGGAGGGGACGCAATCCAAGTATCGTTAGGCTTACCAGTTGCCGCAATAGGCATCTTCAACGGGGTGATCCTATTCTTCGTGGTGGGCGCTGAACTCCTTACGAGATATAAAATCACCCTCGAATGGGGGAGAGGAGGATGAGCCTAGAAGCCTCTGTTGCATCTCTGCTGCACGACGCGATCCGGTCAGGGACACCGGTCCTCCTCGGGACCCTAGGTGAGATTTATGCGGAGCGATCAGGCGTGCTGAACCTCGGAGTCGAAGGAATGATGATCATGGGAGCTGTAACAGGCTTTGGCGTAACATTAGCCACGGGCAACGTTTGGCTAGGGATCCTAGCAGGGGCGATAGTCGGTGGGCTTTCAGCCTTGATTCACGCGTTCTTGAGTGTAACCCTGCGAGCCAACCAAGTCGTGTCAGGGCTGGCCCTCACTATGTTTGGGTTAGGCATGAGTGGGCTGATAGGCGGCGTGTTCGTAGGCTTACCACTGCTTACTCCATTACGCCCAATTTCCATACCTATACTAAGCGATATCCCAGTTTTGGGTCCCATCCTATTTGAGCATGACCTTTTGGTCTACTTGTCGATCGCGCTCGTCCCCTTGCTATGGTTCACCCTCTTCAAAACCAAGGTAGGGATTAATATCAGATCCGTGGGAGAGAGCCCGGCCACCGCTGACGCGCTCGGAGTAAACGTTTTTCGGGTTCGCTACCTATGCGTTTTCTTGGGAGGCCTCCTTGCAGGGCTCGGCGGAGCCTACCTCTCAGTGGCGTATAGGCCGGCATGGACAGAGGGCATGACGGCTGGGAAAGGCTGGATAGTGATAGCCCTTACGATTTTTGCTATGTGGAGTCCTGGCCGCGCCCTTGTAGGGTCATACCTCTTCGGGGGTGTTGAGGCCCTCCAGTTCAGGCTTCAGCCCCCTCCTCCTCACGGCCTAGGGATTTCACCCAATCTTTTAGCCATGTTACCCTATGCGCTAGCCATGATCGTCCTGCTGGCTGGAACGAGGGAGACTATAAGGAAGAGAATGGGTGCGCCCTCTGCCCTCGGTACACCGTATGTGAGAGGAGAGAAATGACTTCGGTAATCATGTTGCCGTAATAAGGCTTAGCCTATAAGCTTCCCTATTTTCGCGAGATCCTCTGCGACATCATTTAAGCCTAGTTTTCGTAACGTAGAGCGAAGAGGCAGACCAGTCTTTTTATCCCATCCGCGGCGCTCATAGTACTCATCAAGCATCTTGCTCAACTCCACCACATGCCCCTTCGCCGGTCCCTTAGGCGCTGGCTCCCTCGTTAAACGATCCGGAAGGGTGTCGTCTTTGCGGCTTATTCCTTCGCGGGCGTTGAAGGCTCTGTTCAGGTTCACGATGCGCTCCCCGATGAGCCTCAGTTCTTTCTCCGAAATCTTCATTCCGGTGGTGGCTTGCAGGGCTCGGGCGATGTCTCCATAATAGAAGACTGGTGGGATTTGTGTCCCGTATTTGCAGACTCCCACCGATTCCACCACAACCATGAAGTCCTCGCACTCCTTCACCATGAAACCCTTGTACTTTGGGTTGAGCCTGTCAGCGATTTCCGGCAGATACCTGTCTCCAAACCTGTCCCGTATTGTATCCTCAAACCCTACCTCATCAAGGACCGGGAAGCCGTAGAGATGATCAGCCCCTCTAGCAGCTGTGGCTGAAGCTAAGCCCATGGATTTTTGAGCTCGAGATTCTTGGGCTGCGATTTCCTGCTTCTTAACGTGCATCACGTATTTCTCTGAGCCCTTTCCAATTTTTCGGGAGGCTCGATAGCTTCCCTCAGCGAGAAGGTTGCCAAAGCCCTCACGCCTTGCTATCATGGGGATCAGCCGGATTAAGGCTTCGTGGTTTCCCCAGGACAAGCCTATTCCATCGGTGTCCTTCTTGGTAAGGATCCCCAAATCATAGCACTCCATGGCCCAGGAGACGGTGGCGCCTGTGGAAATGCCGTCTAAGCCATAGGCGTTGCAGAGATAATGAGCGTACAACACGGCTTCGGTGTGGGATATGCCGCATCTAGACCCCAAGCAACACTGGGTCTCAAACTCGGGGCTTCCACCGATATAGGCGTAGGGTCCCTCCTTCACCGCAGTGTAACGACCACAGCGCTGGAGACAGGCAAAATCGGCCCTCGCCTTTATCAGATAATGCCTTCGAATGGTTTCACCGCTGATCTTTTCGTATTCATCAAAGACGCCTTGACGCATGTTGTAGGTTGGCAAGCGTCCAATCTCCTGCATGAGTTCAACAAGGCTGGTCGTACCATACTTTGCTCTATTCTCCGTGAAGGGATGAGCTAACATCTTTTCGTGCAACTCCACGATGAGGTCGAGATAGCCTTCGGCATAGGCTACCTCAATATCCTTGCTTCCCCGAACTACTATAGCCTTCAACTTTTTAGATCCCATCACCGCGCCCATGCCCGATCGGGCAGCACAACGATCCCGATCATTCATGATACACGCATAGCGAACTAAATTTTCTCCAGCTGGACCAATTGACGCCACCTTAACCCGGCTGTCGTCCCACTCCTCTTTTAAGGCCTCGTCAGTTTCATAACATGTTCTGCCCCACAGATGCTCAGCTCTTCTAATCTCCACACGCTCGTCATCGATAGCTAGGTATACAGGATCACTTGACCGACCCTCAACGATGATCCCATCGTACCCTGCAAACTTCAACTCGGGGCCCCAGTGTCCAGCCGCGTGGGCCTCGCCCCATATATCCGTTAGGGGAGACTTCGCCGCAACAAGATGTCGTGACCCTTGAGGAAACAGCGTGCCTGTCAGGGGTCCAGTTGCAAACATCAGCACATTCTCGGGACCTAAAGGATCGATTCCTGGCTCGATTTTGTCATACAAGATCCTGGAACAGAATCCCGCACCCCCGAGATAGTCCCGAGCGAGCTTCTCATCGAGAGGAATCTTCTTTAAGTTTTTATGAGTGAGACCGACATGAAGAAAGGCTCCGGCATACCCCTTTAGCGTCAAGGTTTTCCCTCCACAATCTTTAGACACTGAACCGGACAATGTTTCACGCACAACCCGCACAAGGTGCAGTTGATTGCCACCTGCTTATCGAGATGAAAGAACATAGCTTCATAGGGACAAGCGTCTATGCAGATTCCGCATCCAGTGCATTTCTTGCTGTCGACGAACACCATCCCCGTTTTCCTAATTTTTCTGATGGCTTCAACAGGACAAGCGTTGGCGCAAGCGGGCTCTTCGCAATGCCTACACACGATTGGCTTATCGATGCTCGGCTCCGACCGTATGACCCTTAATCTCGCTTTTTTCGGGTTTAAGACGCGTTCGTGAAGGAACGAGCAGAAGAGCTCGCATATTCTGCATCCAGTGCATTCTAAGGGGTCCGCGTATAGATGTGGCGTGTTTAACCCTCCATGTGCATAGGAACAAACTTCCCAAATCCAGACTTTCCCGTTATTTCCCCATTCTCCACAACAACTTCTCCACGAGCAATTGTCATTGTGGGCCAACCCGTCAAGGTCATGCCCTCGTAGGGGGTCCACCCGCACTTGTGATGAAGTTCACCCGATCTCACTTTCCTCTTCTGTTTCAGGTCGATCACCGTTAGATCAGCGTCAGATCCAACCAAGATCGCGCCCTTTCTTGGGTATAGTCCAAAGATTTTCGCGGGCCTTTCGCAAAGAACACTGCATAGATTCTCTGGGGTCAGCCTTCCTTTGTTTACTCCCTCACTTATCAAAATCGAAAGCATGGTTTCAATGCCGGGTAGGCCGCCCCAAGCTTGCCAGATATCCTTCCAGCCCATTTCCTTTTCGTCTCGTGTTCCGGGAGCGTGCTCCGACGTTACTATGTCGATGGTTCCAGCCTTTAACCCATCCCACAAAGCGTTTAGGTCTTCCCTAGATTTTAGTGGGGGGTTCACCTTCAAGTATGGACCACGCCTTTGTACTTCATGTTTGGTGAAGACCAAATAGTGGGGACAGGTTTCAGTGGTCACATGAACGCCATCGTGCTTTGCGTCTTCAATTAATTTGAGTCCCTCCTTTGTGGTTAAGTGCGAAATATGTAAATGGACACCTGTGGAAGAAGCTAATGATATCACGTGGGAAACCGCCTTTTCCTCAGCGATATTAGGGCGTGACTCATTGTGAGCAAGCGGATCCACTCTGCCTTCTTGCTTCAATTTCTCCGTCAATTCCTTGATGGTTTCCTCATCCTCCGCATGAACATTCACGATTCCGTGGTGCCTGGCAACCTTTTCCATGATGAGGGAAAGCGTCTTTTCGTCAACTCGGTAAGGAGCACACGTAAACGCCTTAAACGACGCAACGCCGAGCCTCACGATCTCTGGAACCCGCTTAACGTTTTTATCGTTCATCATCCCAGCGTGCAAGCTGAAATCCACTAAGGATTCGTGTTCACCCACCGCAATTTTCTCCCTAATCCTATCTGGGTTATCCACGGGGCTTTGTAAAACCATCTCAATGATGGTGGTGACGCCTCCAGCAGCAGCAGCCATGGTTCCCGTCCTAAAATCCTCTCGATAAACATACTTCGGATCATAGATGTGAGCGTGAGCATCGACTGCCCCAGGAAATATGTATCTGCCTCTCACATCGATTTCCCTATCCGCCCTAGGTAGGTCTTGGCTCTTGGCTATTGCTGCAATTTTCCCTTCCTTAATCGCTAGATCAGCTTTAACGATCCCCTTGGGAGTTACTACTTTTCCTCTCTTGATCACGAGATTTTCCAAGAATCCACCCTAACTGGAAGCACTTACCTAAATTTCCTTAGTCAAACATAAGAGTTTTGCTTAGATCCTTGGATACTCCACATGTGGTTTTATGACACTAAGCCTTTCCCAAAGTTTTTCGGCTGCTTTTTGCGAGATCGCGTTTACCTCCTCTTCGTTGACGGTCAAAACCTTACGGTTCTCCATCAGAACCTCCCCGTCGACGATCACTGTTTGCACATCATCCCCGTCAACCGTGTTCACTAGGTGCCCCAAAACACTTTGAGGGGTTAGTGGGGTCGGTAGAACGTCAGGCTTGATTACGATGATGTCTGCCCTTTTCCCAACCTCTAATGACCCTATTTCCTTCTCTAACCCGTATAGTTCCGCCCCTTTGATCGTAGCCATTTCTAGGACGGTTTGTGGATCCATAACCCTTGGGTCTCGATGATGAACTTTATGAAGCAGAAACGTTGTTCTAATGTTCTCAAACCCATCAAATATGTATCCGTCGTTTCCAAGACCAACCGTTATCCCCTCCCTCAGCATTTTTAGGATAGGCGCTACCCCCACGGCATTCAACATGTTACTCATAGGGTTGTGAGCCACCTTAGCCCCTGTCTTCCTTACAATATTGATTTCATCGTCATTTAGTTGGACGCAGTGGGCTAAAACCACGTCTGAGCCAAGAACCCCAACGTCGAAGAGCCTTTCCACCGTTCTTTTCCCATATTTTTCAATGTTGTGGTAAAGGTCTCCCAGCCCTTCAGAAGTGTGAATTGTTATCGGTGCCTTATACTTGTCTGCGAGTTGTCGAACACTTTTCATCAATTGATCGGAAACCGTGAAAGAGGCATGTATGCTAAACATCCCCTTGACTTTTTTCTCCCTTCCTTTACCAGTCTTCTCTATAAACCTCACATTTTCCTTGATCCCCTTTACTCCCTCTTCAGGGCTGTGTCTTTCCGTTGCCTCGTAGGCTAAAATTCCTCGAATCCCCACCTGCTTTACTGCCCTTGCTATATAATCGAGGCTTAGGTGTATGGAGTTTGGTCCTGAGTACGTATCAGCGAAGCAGGTTGTTCCTGACTTTAGGAAATCTAGGCATCCAATCAGAGCACTCGCATACGCGTCACTCGTGGTCATCGCCTCATCCATAGGCCACCAAACCCTCTGCAGAATCTGCAAGAAGTCGCTGGGCGGATCGATTTCGAGGTGCGCTCCACGGAGGAGCATACCGTATAAGTGGGTGTGTGAGCAGATCAAACCGGGTAATACTATCCTTCCTCTCGCGTCAATGACTCTTTCAGCTTTATGCTTCCTCTTGACCTCACTCGTCTTTTCAACACTTGTAATCTTCCCATTATCAACCGCTATGGTTCCCTTTTCTAGGATACGCCGTTGTTTGTCCATGGTGACAACGAGTCCATTTTCTATTACTAAACTCACCGTGCTTTTCACCTTCCGTTAGCGCGTGACCTTCTATTCTATAGTCTCCCAGCCAGCTTGATATTTGTCCAATTCACGGATGGTGTATTCATCCATAGGGTGTTCACGTTCGGGAATTTCCACCTCTTTTATCTCTCCGCAGAGTTCGGTTGATAGATATCTCTGCCCAGTATCGTTGACCATTGTTACAATTGTCTTTAGTTCTGGATGGCGTTTGGCAATCTTCATCGCTGCAGCCACGTTGCAACCTGATGAGATTCCACAAAAGATTCCTTCCTCTAAAGCCAATCTCTTTGCCATGGTAATGGCTTCTTCTGAGGTGGTGGTTACAATTCCCTTAAGATGACTCAGGTCTAAGTTGACGGGCACAAAACCGTCTCCGATGCCCTCTATCTTGTGGGAACCCCACCCTCGTTTCGACAACGCCGGCGCTTCGGCTGGCTCAACGGCGTACAGAACTATTTTAGGATTCTTTTCTTTCAAAAACCTGCCAACACCAGTCAATGTCCCGCCGGTGCCCTGTGATGCGACAAAACAATCCACTTTCCCCCTCGTTTGTTGCCAGATCTCTGGGCCGGTTGTTTTATAGTGGGCATTCGGGTTGTTGGGGTTACTATATTGATCTGGCCACCAATATTTGCTTGGATTTGCCTTCTTCAACTTCACTATTTTTTCCAGACATAGGTCAACATCACTTTCAGCACCAGGTGTGAAGATTATGTCTCCCCCATAGGCGCGAATGATCTTCATTCTCTCTCGACTCATTCCGGCAGGCATAACTATCGTAACCTTATAACCTAAAATCCCGCCGACAAATGCACAGGAGATCCCCGCGTTCCCCGTCGATGCTTCAATAATTTCCATTCCTGGTTTCAAATCACCGGCCTCGATCGCCTTTGTTATCATCTCAAGATATATTCTATCTTTCAAGCTCCCCGTAGGATTAACGTATTCTAGCTTCACCAAGATGTTGGTATCCATCCCCTCCGCCTTCGGAATTCTCGCTAGCCTAACTAGGGGGGTCCTGCCGATCGCTTGGAATAAGTCGTCTAAAACTTCTCTGGTTCTGTCCCACTCAATGCTCATTTCACTATTCTCCTCGAAACTAATTTAATCGTCGCTTTTAGTCATCGACGTAAACCTACTCACAGCCCCCCATTACGAGGGCCATGATTGCCTTCTGGGCGTGGAGTCTGTTTTCCGCCTCGTCGAATACTACAGAGTGCGGTCCGTCGATGACCTCGTCCGTTACCTCCATTCCCCTGTCAGCCGGTAGGCAGTGCATGTAGATCACGTCTCTTGCGCAGAGATCAAGCTTTTCGGTTGTGGTGATCCAGTCCTTGTGCTTGTTCATCAGCTTTAGCATCCCTTCCTCGTTCACCTTGGACACCTTTGGGGGCATGAACTCGAGGGACCCCCAGGACTTCGGGTAAACCACATCTGCTCCTTCAAAGGCTTTGTCCATGTTATAGCTTATCTCGAAGCTTCCCCCGCTCTCGTCAGCATTCTTCTTCGCCCACCTTATGATCTCTGGATCAAGTTCTAGGCCTTTGGGGTGTGCCAGAACCACGTCCGCTCCGAATCTCGTGAAGCTCAGAACGCAGCTTTGAGGAACCGCGACGGGCTTTATCCCGCCGGAATAAGCCCAGCTCACTACCACCTTCTTTCCTTCGAGAGGCCCTAGCTTCTCTTTTATCGTGAGCACATCGGCCATAGCTTGGCATGGGTGAAACATATCGCACTCCATGTTTATCACTGAGATGTCAGCCCACGTTGCGAACTCTCTTACGATCTGGTTGCCCCTTCCATATATCCAGTTTACAGATTCTCCATAGATTCTGATGGATATAGCATCGCCAAACCTACTTAGCACTCTGGCCACATCGGATATTCTCTCTGTCACGTATGGAATCTCATCTCCTGCAAGGGCCGGCCTATACACATCCGTCGGGGTGAGGTATATCCCCTGCCCACCCAGCTGAAAGATCCCAGTCTCGAAGCTGTTCCTGGTCCTCAGAGACGGGTTGTAAAAAAGCATGTACAGGGTCTTCCCCTCAAGCAACCTATGTGGAATCCCCCTCCTTTGCTTCCCCTTCAGCTCTGCAGCCAGCTCTATGGCTCTATCTAACTCCTCTCTGCTCCACTCCTGTGTTGTGATGAAATCCCTGCCTTTAAGACCCTTTAACATTCACAAGTCACCTCCATTGAAACTTTAACACTCCTATTTTAAATTACTATTTAAGTCCTTAACGTTTATCCTCTATGCTTCAATTCCGATAAAAAACGGTGCTCATAAGAAACGGTCTAGGTTAAGCGACACGTTTGTGTCTCAAATTCTTTTTCAAGAAACCCATGCGGGATCAATTTCATGTTTATGTAAATTTTTCGCTTTTTCTTAGTCGAAATATTTTCTTTCAACAGATACGTTTTACTCGCTGCCATGTGTATTGTAGTGATGGCATATTATGTTGGGATATCGTCGGTTCTTAACAAGTTTTTTAGGCGTAAACCTATTCAAGTTCTCGGTGGGGTCTCCACAAGCAGTTTCACATGAAGGGTCAAAACCGCTATTTTTGTATTGAGCTCGCTTAACTCCGCAGAGGGGTCAAAGCGATGTGGAGGCCCCAACACACCAAAATTAAGACTAGACATTGCTATAGCTATCTATAGATTAACCGCCAAAGAAGAAACACATCCATTACGATATCTCAATTCTCCTATTCCTTATTCGGCGTTTTTTAAACGTGATCAACCCCATGAACACATGGGGGATCAGCCGTTCGGCCCACTCGATTTCTCTTAAGTGAACCTTTCTCATCCTCTTGGTGGGTGTCGTGTAGTAGACGGTTACCCTTTTTCCGCGGTTTTTTCGCTCAACTTCAGTGATGAGCACATTGATGATAACGGATCCATCCTTTAGGTGGAGATTCACGTTATGTCCGACAACCGACCGCGCCGAGTTCAGATCAAATCTCTCCATCATCTCACCACTCAACGTTTTTGTTTGCGATGTCGCGCCAGCATCCTCGACAGATGGGTAGCTGCTTGCCCTTATAGTAAATGTAGACCTCGATGTCATTGTTCCTGCATCCGCCGTTCCAAGGGTTTTTGCAGTATTCAATCAGCTTCTTCATGGATCTCCCTTAACATAGTCGCTTAACTGTACCTGCATTTAAAATGCTCGACGTAACAGCAATTCATAAAGTGGAGAGACTAGGATGAAAGTAAAACCGCTCATTTTTATTTCAGCGGAAAACCGGTTGATCTATGGTTCTTAACCCACGTTAACAAATTGTTCCTTCGCCCTTAGACAGTCACGATTTCCGGCTCGATTCCTTCCTTGGTTACTTTCAACAGTGCGACGGTCGGTTTTGTCAGGAGGGGAGGAAGGGGGTTCGTGGGGCTTCCCGGGTTGATGAATAGGATTCCTTCCTCTCGCCTAAAAGAGGGTCTGTGAGTGTGTCCAAAAACTAGCACATCGAAGTTATTCTGCTTGGCAACCCTTTTCATCCTTCTTGTTCCCCATAAGGCTCCGGGGTTGTGGATGACCCCGATCTTCCACCCATAAACCTCCACAGACCTCATCTTTGGCAGTCTCTCCCTAACGTCAGGTTCATCCATGTTTCCATAAACCGCCACGACTGGAGCCAGCCTTTCTAAGTCCGAGAGAACACGAAGCTGAATCAGGTCTCCAGCGTGCATGATGAGGTTTGAGCCTGCAAAGACCTCAAAAACTCTTGGAGGAATGACATTGGCCCTTGCAGGGATGTGGGTGTCTGAGATCAGCCCAACCATCTTCAAGTTCTACTCTCCAGTTTCAAATCTTTTACATTGATAAGGCCGGTGTCATTCGATTCTTCGCTGACGCCAAACGTTGTAGGGACACTGCCCCCAGCAATAGGCGCTTCCTTTCAGGGAGCAGACTTTGCACTCTGCCCTCTCGAAGGGTCTAAGCCTCCTAACCTTCCTAGCCAAGCCCTAGTCCCCACCAAAAGAAACGCCGTGGAGTTATATAAACGTCAAATCGAAAAAATCCTCGAAACGTTAAGAGGTTGGGGGAACCTCGTATAGGACGCCCCCCTCTGATAGGACTAGGACGCTGCCACATTTTGAGCATTTGTAGTATTGATTCACGCCCTTTTCTCCCTTTTCCGTACCCAGGAGTTCTACTTCGCCATGAGGGCACTTTTTCTGACTCAATCTTCTTACCAAAAAACAATAATAACAGCTAAGATTTTAAAGTTGTCCCTTAATGCTGTGTAAAAACTATTAATTTTGGGTTCTAAGCTAAAAGTTCAATAACACCAGTTCCATACGTTTACATGGAGGCTTTAAAACGATTGACTCCTACGACTTTGGTCGAATCGTCATAAATGGACGGCAGTACACCACCGATGTCACCATCTTCCCAGACCGGGTTTTGGATGGTTGGTGGAGGAGGGAGGGACACCGACTTCACGTGGAAGACCTGAAGGAGGCTTTTCAAGAAAGACCTGAGGTGCTTATTGTAGGCACAGGCTACTCAGGACTGATGAGAGTCCCGAACGAAGTTAGCGATTATGTGAAGACCATCGGGATCGAGCTGATCGTCCAGAGCACGAAGGAGGCTTGCAAAACCTTTAACCGCCTCGTTCAGTCTAAACGAGTTGTGGCCGCCCTCCACCTAACCTGCTAAATCAAAGGTTAACCTGTTAAAGCCGTGTCATGTCGTTATCTTCTTCAATTAACCTTGTAATACGTGTCGCTTACGGACTCATCAGCTTATTCTTTGAGGAAAAGCACTAAAACGAATGACAGCGCGAAGAAAATTGCTGAGGCATAAAATGACGCTGTCGGGCCATAAGCCTCCCATAGGTACCCTCCGACGAGGGGACCGATCGTGAAGCCTAATCGTACGGCTGTCTGCCTGAAACCTATGGTGATTCCTCTCTTTAATGTCGGAGTTAAATCCATCAGATAGGCTGTTGAGGCAGGCCAAGTTGTGCTCCAGAGTCCTGTGATCAGCATGAAGAGGATCATCAGCAGAAGGTAGCTGTCCAGCCACGGCCAGAGCATGGATAAAACCGGGATCATCGAAACGCAACAGACCATAAACTTTTTGCGTCCATATTTGTCAGCGAGCAGTCCGCTGGGAATCTGGGCCATAAGGGTTGCTACTCCTAAGCCCGCCGAGAAAAAAAATCCCACTTGTGTTTTACTTGTCTGAAACCTCTCGGTTAGATAAACAGGAATTACTGGATCAAGTGTTCCTCGTCCTGTATTCCCAAAAATCTGGAAGAAAGAGTAAACTGCCAAGACGAAGAGCACTTTTCTGTTAAAAAAAGTTTCTTGGCGCTTCTTTTCCTTTTCTTTTCCGCTTCCTCTACAGGGTTCTCGAAGTAGAAAAGCTGGAATTAGACAGAATAGAGATATGCAGGTGACGAGGTAAAAGGGGTAGTTCCAACAGTAGTAGTCTGCCAGAAAGCCCCCGATGATTGGTCCGACTATGCTGCCTATAGGCCAAGCAATATTCATGATGCCGTAGACCGTCGCTCTAGTCTCCGGTTCGGTGCTGTCCGCGATCAAGGTCATTCTCGAAGGCAAGAAAATAGAATAGGCCCCCATAAATATCATTGCCCAAGGGATCGTCTGCTCCCAGCTCGTGACAAAGGTCAAGAACAGAGGGGGTAGCGCCAGCATTAAGGTACTCAGAGCTATGATGCCTTTTCGGCTGTATCTATTGGATAAGAAGCCGCTGGGGATCATCAGCATAGTGGAAAGGAGTCCCTGTGCAAAGAGTACTAGGCTTATTTCAAAAACAGAGGCTCCTAGGCTCTTGATGAAGAGCGGGAAAAGAGGAATTATCATATCTATGCACACCGCCGTGATTAAGTTGATGATAAAGAGCAACGTCAAGTTTCGACCTATTCTAAGCATTCCTCTGACCTTTTCTGGCCGTCTTCCCCATTTCCGGAGTCTTACATAGTAGCCATGAGCTACCTAATAAGAAAACCGTTAGATTGCCGTTTAGAAAGAGAAAAGATTGGGATTATCCTTGTCTTTTCTACGTATCACCTCAAAATCCAACGGTTGTGCCCAGCACAAACATCTCAATAAAGGTCAAAGCGATTATGAGGGCTAGCAAAAAGATGGCCCTTGACTCTTGGACCGCATACAGGACTTTGGGCCCTACGTAGAGTTGGAGAAGGAGAGAGTAAAAGCCAGCGAAGAGAGAAAGGTACGGTAGAAAGCCTCCGAGGACGCAGGGGCCAACCCCGTAGCACATGGCCTTCCAAGCGTTTAGAGTCGAACCCTTACCTCCCATGAATTTATAGATTACGTGCAGAAAACCTGTCCCAAAAACCAGTATTATACAAGCGAAACCCAAAATCAAAAGGGCCTCAATGAAGTATGCGTAAAGCCCGTATTGATCAAGCAGAGAGTTCCGTATAAGCCTATAAGCTATGATCTGGGCTTGATAGGAGGAAGAAAAGTCCGTGCTCTCGACGCCGAGGTAGTTCACAATGGGTGTGGCTATTGAAAGAAACACCGTGATTTGTAGGAAAAACTTGAAGGGCGGTTTCCAACCATCGAGTCTCGCGCTTTCGAAAAATCCGCTCGGGTTCTTGAGTAAGGGTATCATTCTTCTCAATTATTCACTCTCCCAACTTGCATCTGCTATCTAATTAAGCTCTCAAGAATCTCTTTAGCTTTCTCAGAATGTGATTTTTAGCTTCCTTAGGGTCTTCGATTCCCTCCTGGACGATGTCCTTAACCTCGCTAACCTTAGTAACCACTTTCACTCCTCAACTGAAAGTCTACACAAGAACTCCTCTATTTCAACCTTCTTAATCTTTCCAGCCCCTATGAACAGAAGGTGAAGTTAGTGAGTTCGAGAGGCCTCTCAGATTATTATGGAAAACCTGTGAGGCATCATGGGAATCGAAGAGTTTTGTCGGCCGTAGTCGTGGAAGAGATAATGTCCCTTTTGAGAGAGCAAAAAGTGCGATCCTAAACATAAAATCGGCAGCTCTCTTTGCACGTGAAACTTTATTAGTGAGCGCAGTAACATTTATATTTGCAAAGACGCCGATTTTCAAATTTGGCGGTATGAATTGCACGCCCGTGGCTTCGACGGCGGCGTCAACCCTGACGTGAAGGCGTTTCGCCCCTGAATGAGGTGTTGACCTCCGGTCACGGGAACAGTGATGAGGACCCGAGCGCGCTTATGCTCAGGTCTGAGGTGGGCTTGGCGCTAATCCCCAATTCCAGTTGGCTTTGCGGCATATGGCTCCACTTAACTCCGGTTGATCCTGCCGGACCCTACTGCTATCGGGATAGGACTAAGCCATGCGAGTTGTGCGCCTTCGAGCCATGGCGGAGGCGCGGCATACGGCTCAGTAACACGTGGCTAACC
>Ga0315312_1000553_pt1 | contig 41514 bp, 35 predicted proteins | sample TDP7_MG_FD_203629 | JGI IMG/M metagenome (GOLD analysis project Ga0315312, IMG submission 203629) | Freshwater sediment microbial communities from Lake Towuti, South Sulawesi, Indonesia - TDP7 | ecosystem: Environmental > Aquatic > Freshwater > Lake > Sediment | place: Indonesia: South Sulawesi... | reverse complement strand
CCAATACCCTCGTAATCGCTGAAGTCAACGTCGTCTTCCCATGATCCACATGCCCAATCGTCCCCACATTCACATGCGGCTTCGTCCTCTCAAACTTCGGCTTCGACATGGCTCAAACCCTCCTTATCTTTCGAAGATCCTTTCCTTGGAGCCCACGATCGGGCTTGAACCGATGACCTCTTCCTTACCAAGGAAGTGCTCCACCGACTGAGCTACGTGGGCCAAAAATAAACCACGCACCCTGTGTTAAAACACAGGGCTCTCTTTAAGGTAGATATTTTGACACACCCCATATCCTCGTTCTGCCCGCCCCGCTTCGCGGAGCGAGGCCGGGGAATAACGGGGCTTTGCGGGGTGCGGACTAAAGAAAAAACCTGCCAATTGAAAACGACAGGCTGGCCGAATATGTAAAGGTTTAATCAACTCAACAACATGAAAGAATGGAGCGGGAAACGGGGATCGAACCCGCGACCCTCAGCTTGGAAGGCTGATGCTCTACCAACTGAGCTACTCCCGCCTTTCTATAAAAAAGAAATCTTGGCAAAAGATGATACCCAATCACCAAATTCCACCTAAATTGCTTCAGCTAAACATCCACTGACGTCGAAGATAAATGAGTGGTGTCCCTCACTTTGTCTGAATCGATAAGAGCGGGATGAAGAGATGAACAAAGGTTATGCGGTTCAGCCGCTCGGCCGCTGGCGGGCCTGGTGGAGAGGGGAGGATTCGAACCTCCGAAGGCATCGCCAACAGATTTACAGTCTGTCCCCTTTGGCCGCTCGGGAACCTCTCCGACTCTAAATCCTCTCTTTTGATTTAAGAACTCCCCCTGGTATAAAAAGAATGGAAAATCTATGACTTAGAAAAATGGAATACAAGCCAGTAAAAAATTAACCTTCTAAAATTAACTTAAAATCCTCTTTTTGTCAAGAATTATTTTTTGTGTGTCATTTAAACTTCAAAAGTGCACCGTTTTTAATGAATTTAAAGTTGAAAAGTGCACTCCTGATTTTTCAGTTTTTATGAACAATTAAAAAAATCGCCGTCGGCTTTGTGGGAATGTGGATTCCGCGAAGCGGTATCCAAGTCATTGTGGGAAGTGTGGGAAAGTCACAAGACTTTTCCATGCTTTCCACAATGACGGCATTTCCACAAAGCTTCTTTATTGAGGGATATAGTCTAAAACCAGAAAGGGGGTTTTAGCTATGTCCCAAATACACAAAAGATTCAATTCAGATCAGGTCAAAGAGCTTCTCGAACGTTATTCAAAGAAAGAAATTGAAAGAAGATATATTCAAGAGATCCTCGGGATTGGGAAAAGCAGGTTTTTCATGCTCATTAGCCAATACAGAGAATATCCTCAACTCTTCACGATCCACTATGAACGAAATACCCCTCCCCGAATCTCCAAAGACATTGAACACAATATTCTCAAAGAATTATCCATCGAAAAGGGAATCATTGAGAACAGAGAGATCCCTTTGAAGTCCTACAACTACAGCTTTATCAAAGACCGCTTGAGGAAGAAATATCGTCAGAAAGTTTCCTTGACCACCGTTATTCGCCGAGCCAAAAAACATGGCTTTTATCTCAAAAAACCCAAAAGAACCCTCCATGACCGGGAAGTCTTAACCCGTTACGTGGGGGAGTTGATCCAGCATGACTCCTCTCATCATCTCTGGGCACCAGCAGCCCAAGAAAAGTGGTACCTGATTACTTCCCTCGATGATTATAGCCGGTTGATCCTTTATGCCGTTTTGGTCAAACAAGAAACCACTTGGACTCATATCCTGGCCCTCCAAACCGTCATCCTTCAATACGGACTCCCTTACTGCTACTATGTAGACTCCCATCGTATCTTTCGATTTGTCCAAGGAAGGGACTCCCTCTGGAGAAAGCACCACCTCCTGACCGATGAGGCCACCCCTCAGTGGAAACAGGTTCTGGAAGACTGCAATGTGAAGGTCATTCACTCCCTTTCCCCTCAAGCCAGACCTGCCTACCGCAGGCAGGGGCAAGATCGAGAGACCTTACGGCTGGCTCCAGGACCACCTCATTCGAACCTGTGTCAGAGAAGATATCACCGACATCAAACCCGCCCAGCAAATCCTTCGACAGGAAATCCATCGGTATAACTACCACCAGGTTCACTCCACCACCCAGGAAATCCCTTACCTTCGTTTCCAAAGAGCCTTGAAGGAGAAACGGTCTCTCTTTCGAGAATTCAAGATCAGGCCACCTTATAAATCCGTAAAAGATATCTTCTGTCTCAGGATGGATCGAATCGTAGACCCTTATCGACAAATCTCCGTAAACCCTTCAAAATTCAAGATCCACGCTGATCCCCATAAACAGGTTAATCTACGTATTTACCCCCTCAATGACGAAATTTCCGAAATCCGATTCTGGTGTGAGGGAGAGTTAATCGATACCCAAAAGGTCAAGAATTCCGAACTTAAAGGTGTCCACTTTTGAAGTTTAAACTGTCCACTTTTCAAGTTTTCCTAACAGAATTATTTTTTGTGTTTATGACAACTTCTCAGCTGTTCAGTTTCCGGCCATCATCCTTATTGAATTTTGATTAAGCCCCTCCCCTTACTCCCTACAAATGGACGAAGGTTTTGATGGAAGGGTTAAACCTTTTTCCTCCTTCAAATAGAAAAAGGCTACCTCAAGATAAAGCTTTTCTGATAAGGGAGTGGTTTTAAGGGTCCCCCTTTTCTCCTCATCCTCCACTATCCTCTTGACAATAATGGAAACCACCCTTCCCCCTCTGAATGAGGCTCATTCCCACCTTGGATTCTAATCCTCTGATATGTTTGGTCACTGCAGGTTGAGAGATGAACAATCCCTCTGCCGCTTTGGAGAAAGTCTTATGCTTTGCCACCTCATGGAACACAAGAAGAGAATTAAGTAAAGATTGCAGAAGTTTTCCTTTTTCCATATTATAAGTTTAGGTTATTTGAACACAAACATAAATGATTTGACAAGAGGATCGTTTAAAAGGATAATTTCAGACACTTAATTTCCAAAAATGAGGAGGGATTTATGGATCTTCGAGATTTCATAAAAAAGTGTGAGGAGGAAGGAGAATTAAAGAGGATCAAGGCTGAGGTCAACTGGGATCTGGAGCTCTCCCATATTGCGAAGTTGAACGAAGAGAAGAAGGGGCTTGCTCTCCTCTTCGAAAAGGTAAAGGATTATTCGATCCCTGTATTGACGAGCGCCTTTACTTCTCCCAAACGTCTTGCCATTGCTTTGGGGATGCCCCTCCATTTCTCCATGTGCGATATGGCAAGAAGGTGGATGGAACTTACCACTAAACGACTCATTCCACCTGTGGAGGTGAAAAGCGGACCCATCTTAGAGAGCGTGATTCAGGGCGATGATATCAACCTTTTCAATTTTCCAGCACCAAAATTTTATCCAATGGATGGAGGTCGCTTCATCGGGACAGCCGTCTTCATCATCACCAAAGATCCTGAGAGCGATTGGGTGAATTTAGGGACCTACCGAATGCAGATTTTAGATGAGAAGACCACCGGGGTCCAGATCATCAAGGGAAAGCATGCAGACTTCATGCTCAAGAAGTACCAAAAGATGAAGAAAACCATGCCTGCCGCAGCAGTCATTGGGGCAGATCCCCTTCTCTTCCTTGCCGGCAGCACCCTTGTCTCCGCTAATATATGCGAATATGATATCGTTGGATCCCTCCATGGGAAGCCTTGCGAAGTAATCAAAAGCGATCTCACGGGCTTACCCCTGCCCGCGACCGCTGAATTGATCTTGGAGGGAGAGATCGAAACGGATCCCTCAAAATTCAGAGAGGAAGGGCCTTTTGGAGAATATACGGGTTACTATTCCGGAAAGACAGGGGAGGAATGGCCGAAACCTGTCCTTTACGTTAAGCGAATCCTCCACCGGAACAATCCGATCTTTTGGGCCACCTCCGTAGGGAAGCCGGTGACGGACACCCATATGATTCAGTCCCTGAACCGGACAGCAACCCTTTGGACAGATTTAGAAAACATGAAGGTCCCTGGCATTCAGTCCGTCTATATCCCTCCCGAATCAGGTGGTCGATTCTGGGGGATCGTGTCGGTGAAGCAGATGTATCCGGGCCACTCTATGCATGTAGGAACAGCAGTGATCTCTACCACCACTGGACACTATGGGATGAAAGGGGTCATTGTGGTGGACGAGGATATCAGAGCCGACGACATAGAACGTGTGTTATGGGCGCTGGCCGTTCGCTACGATCCATTCCGAAGCACTGAGATTATCAAACGGGGGCGTTCCACCCCTCTCGATCCTGCCCTTCCAATCGAATCCCGAGAAATTGTCTCCCGGATCATCATGGATGCCTGTATCCCGTTTGAATGGGAACGGAAACCCATTGAAATCAAACTGGACGAAGAAATGTTGAAGAAGGTTCAAAACCGATGGAAGGAGTACGGACTGTAATATAACGTATCGCGCAAGAGCTTAGTGCAAAGCGTAAAAAACTCTGTGCGCTCTGCCATTTTCGGTATCAAGTAAACTCAGGAGTATAGGGAAAAGATGTCCATTGTGATTGTAGGAATGTTAGATGAAAGGGAAGAAGCCATCAAACTCATCAAGAAACAGATCGAACGGCGAGGACATCAACCCATCCTGATTGATGTGAGCATCGGGACAGGTGCGGTCGAGTCAACGTTGAAGGCAGATTTTGGTTGTGATGAGATAGCCCGGCTCGGTGGAATGAAGATCGAAGAAATTAGAGCCATGCTCACAAAGGAGAGGGAGAAGGCCACGTCCATCATGGCTGAAGGCTTGAGCAAAAAGGTGTTAGAACTTTACAAAGCGGGCGAACTTAAGGGAATGATAGCCATCGCAGGCATGACAGGGACTTTCCTCTCCATTACGGCAATGAAGGCATTGCCCTTTGGCCTGCCCAAGCTCCTCATTTCGAGCGTTGCTGCTATGCCTGCCTATGCCGGTAGACTTTCAGAATATTTTGGTCTCCGGGACATCACTGTGATGCATACTGTGGTCGACACCGTAGGCCTAAACCCATTGGTGAGAACTCTGACGATCAACGGAGCCAATGCGATCTGTGGAATGGTGGAAGGCCTTGAGCCTCCTCAAAAAGAAGAAAGACCCTCAATCGCCCTCACCGAATTTGGTTTCTGTGATAAAGGAGCCCATTATATAAGAGAGCTTCTGGAAAAAGATTATAATCTCGTCTCCTTTCATGCGACAGGGTTAGGGGATAGAGCAGGGAAAGAGTTGGTCAGTCAGGGACTGTTTGAGGCATTTATTGACCTCGTTCCAGCAAGTTTCAGCGAATATCTTTTCGGAGGCAACCGGGCTTCAGGACCGGATCGGCTCGATGGAGCCCGTGATCAAAACATTCCTTACATCCTTGCTCCCTGTGGTTTCGATATGATCAGTTGCGGCCCGATCGAGAGAAAGGATAAGGGAGACCCCCTTTGGGTCTCCCGGAACTTAGCGGAAAGAAAGCTTTTGATCCAAGATGCAATGAGGGTTCAAGCGAGGACAAGCGTTGAGGAAATGGAGATCATCGCAAAGGCCATTGCCGAGAAGCTGAACCAATACAAGAATAAGAAATTAGTGAAGTTCGTTATCCCCAAAAGAGGATTTTCCTCTCTTAGCGTGGAAGGCGGTGCGCTTTATGACCCGGTGGCCGACAGAACCTTGGTCGACGGACTGAAAAGAAACTTAGACCCAGAGATCGGCATCGCGGAAGTGGATACCCATATCAACACACCTGAATTTGCCCGGGCAGTGGTAGAGGCTCTCGAGGAGTCTTTTGGAACAAAAGGAAAGAGCCCTTAAAGATCACCTTTCGTATCTCTTTGGCCGGAACATGCCCCAGTTTACGGAGGGGAGGACCCCTTCCTACCAGGTTCATCCATGCAATTCATCAATCGCACAGTGAGCGAGGTTCTCGACCTCTTCCACATCGATCACCATCTTTGTGAGCATTAGGAAAGTTCGAAATTACAGAGGATTAAAAAAATTTACCTCTTGCCCCGAACCTCCTATTCAAAATATACTATTTCAGGAGGTGAACCCTTCTGAAAAATCTTGGAATACTCCTTTTAGCCCTTTCATCAATTTTCCTCTTTTTTCTATTCAATCCTTTCTCAACACCCTCCCAGGTCTTTGTGCATGAAAAGATTGTTCTCATGGGATTTGATGGAAACCCCCTTACCCTTGACAGTAAAATTCCTTACAGCCCTAAGAGGACTTGTGGTGCCTGTCACCATTATAACCGCATCGCCAGCGGCTATCACTTCCAACAAGGCCGGACGGATGGGACCGGAAGAATCGTTATCAGTGATACCTTCGACACCAAGCGTCCGTGGAACCTTTCTTCCGGGATGTATGGAAGACATTCCGCAGCTTCCGTGGATTCGAGCCAGTTGGCACGAAAGACCAATCAACATCCTTCCGAAATTGACAAATCCTCCTTCTATTTCGTTCAACATTGCGGGGCCTGCCATCCAGGAGGCGGAGGGAGTGAGTATGATCGGAAAGGAAACCTCTACTACGATGAGGAGAGCAAGAAGTTCGGCTATGAGCTTTCGCGAGATAATCCCTTGCTCGATGGTGATTATTCACCTCTCAGTTCGGGAGATGTGAACTATGGAGCTCCCTGGGACAGGAGTGGTGTAAGCGAGGTAGACTGCCTCCTCTGCCATCTGAAGGGATATCAATGGAAAGAACGCGGGGCCGCGTTAAAAGGAAGGTTCTTTAAATATGGACCCACTGTAGGAGCAGGCTGGGCCAATCTGAAACTCTCTCAGGATGAGTCCGGAAACCCGAAAGCGGACGACGTAATCGTTGACTACGCCAAGAGAGAAGTTGCCGATTTCGACAATCTCCATCTCCAGATTGTGAAGAGGCCCTCTGACCAAAATTGTTGGTTTTGTCACGCCATCGCTGATGGAAAGAGGAGAGGCCGTCTTTGGAGTCCTGAGACAGATATCCATAAGGCAAAAGGTATGGACTGTGTTTCCTGCCACCCCAGTGATAAGGAGCATAACTTCGCCAAAGGGAATACTTTGCAGGAGTCTGTACGGGACGACCTTGATAACACCATGCATTCTTGTGAGGGCTGCCATTACAGAGGAAAGGATAAGAGAGCGCCGAGGTATAGACATCCCTTCTCACCCCGCCACATGAGAAGGCTGGCCTGCCAAACTTGCCATATCCCCTTTCAGATTGCTTCGGCAGACCTCGTCTATGACCACGCTTCAGCTGGGTCGACGACTGTCTATGAAACCCTAAAGTTTCTCTCTAACGATCCTTTGGATCCTAAGAAATCTACCTTCGGAATAAACCCAGCAGCCTGGTATCCTGCGCTGAGAGAGTTCAAAGGCAGGATCGTTCCTGTCAAATCCTTGATCGTCATCTACTGGGGAGATTTGGATGAGAAGACCAATGTGGTGAAACCCATACTTCTCTGGAAGATACGAGAGTTGACGAAACCCGTCCTGAAGGATGACGATGGGGATGGAATCCCTGAAGTCAATTCCCTCGAAGAGATCAAAACTTTTTTAAAGATCCTCAAGGGAAATGACAAATTCGGGAATCCGGTGGCCGAGCATCCGGTGTTAGTCAAGGGAGGCTTCCTCTGCCGTCTGGATGAGAAAGGAGAGGTGGAAAAGATCAAGCACGATCAAGCCGAACCCCTTGACTTCTCCCTCAGCCACAATGTGATGTCCGGTGGGAATGTGATCGGTTCGAGAGGCTGCAAAGACTGCCATGCAAGAAACTCTCCCTTCTTCTTGAGAAAAGTTCTGATCGATCCTTACGACGAGAAAGGAAAGCCGGTCTATATTGAAGCCTGGGAGCGCCTAGGAATCGATAAAGAGAAGCTGAGCCGCCTGTTATTAGAACAGTAAGAATCCGCCCTCGCCCCTCTTTTCTAACGGGGAGCTGGGTGTTAAATGTGACAGCCCTGAGATAGGAGGCAAAATGGAAGGAAAGCCATTGGGAATAGATGCCATCTTCAATCCGAGGTCGGTGGCGGTCGTCGGCGCATCCGACAATCCAGGAAAGCTTGGATCTCACGTCATGAAAGGCCTGACCCAGGGAAGGTATCCAGGAAGGATCTTTCCAATCAATCCGGGAAAAGATGAAATCATGGGAATCAAAACGTATGCTTCCCTTCTCCAGGTCCCTGAAGCCATTGACCTTTCCATTATCGTTCTTCCAGCCGAACAGGTGCCCAAGACGATCAGAGAATGTAAAGAGAAGGGGATTTATGGAGTCATTCTTATTACAGCCGGATTCAAAGAGATTGAAGATAAAAGAGGAGAGGTGCTGCAGCAAGAGATCGCAGACCTTGCAAACCAATTTGGGATCAAGATCGTAGGTCCAAATACCTTTGGAGTAGTAAACCTCCATCTACCTCTCAATGCATCTTTCACGCCCGAGTTTTCCTGGGTGGGGAAGGGAGGGATCAGTTTCGTCAGTCAGAGCGGCGGAATGTCTCACCTGATGGCTTTCCTCTCAATGAGAAGTCAAGTGGGATTTAGTAAGATCATTGGATTGGGGAATCGTTGTAATGTGGATTTTGCCGATATGGTCGAATATCTCGCTGAAGACCATGAAACTAAGGTGATCACCATGTATCTGGAAGGGATTGACCATCCCAGGCGATTGATGGAGGTGGCTGAGAAGGCAAGAGAAAGAAAACCGATTGTGGCTTATAAAGTGGGCCGATCCCACACAAGCGATATGGCCTCTCAATTTCATACCGGCTCCCTTGCAGGGAAACATAGGATCTACGAAGGAGCCTTCAGACAGGCAGGGATTTTAATGGTTGAGAGTTCAGAAGAGCTACTCGATGTGGCGAAGGCCTTAGCCATCTCTCCACTTCCCGAGGGAATCAACGTGGCCGTCCTCTCTGGCCAAGCCGGACCTGGGATGGCCGCCTGTGATGTCTGCGAAACAGAGGCGCTGTCTCTTTCTCCATTTTCTCCTGACACTCAAAAGAGGATTGAAGAACTTCTTCCACCCCTCGCCATCAGGACAAACCCTGTGGATATGGGACCTGCCTGGTATGACTCAGCCGCAATAAAAGGGATTGTTCAGGCAGTCTTGGAGGATGAAGCCATCGATGCGATCATTCTATGCATCATGTTTGCCTCAGCCAATAGGGCTTCTGTCGGTATCTTATCCGAGCTACTGCTTCGGAGAAGAGAGAGAAAACCGATCCTATGCTGTATCTCGGCCCCGATGGGAATCTGGGATGAAGAAATTAAAAGGCTTGAAGAATCTGGGATTCCAAACTATCCCACCCCAGAAAGGGCTGCCAAAACCCTTGCCAACCTGGTAAGGTTCAAAAAATTACTGAGAAGAGAGTATGAGCTTCTTTAATTCTCTTTCGATCCGAATCCCATTGGCAATCATCGGGGGGATTCTCTATGCCCTTCTAACCTATCAGATCATCATCCTCCTCAACCTTTCTCCTCAGTTGGCCCTCTTTGCTGCGGTTTTTGTCTTCCTTTTCTACTTTGGCTCAAGGCTTCTCATACTCTTCTCTGGCATCGATTCTCCTTATTATTATAGGCGTGGAAAAGCCATTGCAAAACAAGTCTATGAAAAAACTTCTTTTTATCAAACCACCCAATGGGTCGGCAAATTCTACCACGATCACGATATCGTCCTTTTCGTTTTTCTTACCGTAACAGCCATTGTCTTTCTCATCACCCTGATCATCGATGGATTGGGAAGTAAGCCCTTTGGAAGCACCATCCAAAGCCTTTTGAATCCGTTCATCCCTTTGCCCTGAAGCTATCCTCCCCTTTTCCTCTGGCTTCCTGATCTTTTTGGGCTTCATTAGTATTTCCCTGGGAATTCTCATTAACTCCATGACCTCAATTTGATAGCTTCTATTGGTGAAAGGAGATGGTTTTGAAAAAGATTGTATATCCTAAATTTCTTAAAGATATTCCATTATGGCGAAGGCGTCAGCTTGAAGAGCATCTTCTCTGGCTCTCAAAGTATTCACCTTCTGAGAGATTGCGTTATATAGACCGCGAGTGGGAAGACATTCAGATATTCATTAAAAAGTTTGGTCTTAGGAAGCATGGAACCACTTCTACCTCCTCTATTGATGATCTCATTCGCCCAAAAAAGATTAGGCAACCCAATGTGAAAGACGAACAGGATATTCAATACCTCCTAAGAGCAAAACAACTCTTGAAGAAATCGAAATTTAGATAGTGGGAGTGAATTGTGGAAAAAAAGATTAAAGAATTTTTGATAGGAATGGACGTTGGCGATGCGGGTATTGCAGCGGTTAAGAACTACCTGCGTTAAGAATTGTCCTGCAGGCGCACTGGATGAAGAAGGTAAAACCGATGACTTAAAATGTCTTAAAAACAGCCAACCCTATGGCATTAGGAGTAGCATCCGTTTCTGGACGAGGTTTGTAGAGAGTTCACCCGAAGAACAGAAAAAGATGATGAAAGACGTCAATTTTTGGCGTTTATATCAGGCCGGCTTTATTGGTTCTCAATACTTCTGCTTTAATTGCTTCAAGTCCTGCCCAGTCGGGCAAGAATAGCCATAAAGAGGAGATCTCACACAAGAAAGGGAAAATATTCCTTTTTTCTTCCGCCGAATAAAGAACTCTTATCTTCATAAATAGCCCGCCAAGAATTTTTTTTGGAACCAAATCGTCTTCCGTGAGTATTTCACTCGATCACTTGAATCCTTGATCCCTTGAACCCTACTAATCTATACTATTGGCCTTTCCTTCTCTTCCATTCCTTTCTTTTCATCAACGGTCCAGAGGATTGCCATTCCAACAACAAAAAAGAGAAGAACAGAAAGAACACCCGATTGGACACTTCCTGTGATTGCGATCAGGATTCCGTAAATCAGGGGACCAAAGACAGAGGCAAACTTTCCGGAAACAGCGAAGAATCCAAAAAACTCAGCACTGTTTGCATCGGGGGTGAAGACCCCTTGAAGAGAACGGGAGGCCGCTTGGCTTCCGCCCAGCACAATTGCCGCCAGAATTCCTAAAATCCAGTATTCCGTCTTTGGATCCCAGAAGATTCCCAACTGGAAGGCCCAAATGACGATCAGAGACCAGATCCCAAGAGAGATCATCACCGTCTTTTTATTTCCGATGGCATCTGCTAAGAAACCGAAAAACAAAGAGCCGAAAAATGCAATTCCTTGAATCATCAAAAAGTAGAGGATGATCTCATCCGTTCTCATTCCCAAAACATCCGCACCAAAGATGGAGGCCATGACGATCACCGTTTCGATTCCATCGTTATAAATCAGATAGGCCAATAGAAATTTGGTCAATTCCCTAAATGATTTAATCCGGCCAAAGGTATGCCGAAGGCGTCGGTAACCTGCTCGAAAGGAGACCCTTTCAAAAGATGCAATCGGTCCTTGTATCCTTTCTCTTAAAAGTAGAAAAGTGGGAAGAGAAAAGATCATCCACCAAATCGATACAGAAAGGAAACAGTCATGGACAGTGAAGTATCCAACTGGAAACCCGAGCCATTCTGGATATTTCAACATGATCAAATTAATGGCCAAAAGAAGCCCACCACCGACATAACCCAGGGCCCATCCCAGACCTGAGATTCGTCCAATGTTCTGGTCAGTCGAAATCTCAGGAAGAAAGGCATTATAAAAGACATTTCCTCCGGCAAATCCAATATTCGCAACGATAAAAAAGATGGCGCCCATCCAATAATCGCCCGCACGGACGAAATAGAGGAGGCTCGTGAAGACGATAGCAGTGTAGCAAAAGACCATGAGAAAACGTTTCTTCGAACCGGAGGAGTCGGCTACAGCACCTAAGAAAGGAGAGAGCACGGCAGAGATGGCCATGCTAAGAGAGACGGTGAAGGTGAAGAAAGAGGCACCATGAAGATGAAATCCGAAGAGGTTAACTCCCTTCTCCCCTCCAGCCACCACGGTGGCAAAGTACTTATTGAAGATGACGGCGAGAATCGTTGTGGCAAAGGCGGAGTTCGAAAAATCGTACATCGCCCAGCCGAAAATCTCTCGTTTTTGGACAGGCATGTTTTAACATCCCTTCAAAAAAATCCCCCTTTATCCCCCTTTAGCAAAGGGGGAAAGAGGGGGATTATACCCTATGCTCCATGCTCTTTGCGCTATGCGATTTCAGACGGTTCTTATTTCTTGACGCATAAAGATGTAGTAACAGACTCCAAAACAGAGCAGCGTAATGGCCACAATAGAAATCAGATGGGGAAGGACGATGAAAAGGCTCTGCAAAAACGGAAGTGGATTTTGGAAGCGGGTTAAAGAAAGCCTCTCCAAAGGCCCCATCAAGATCAGGGATCGCGTGGTCTTTCTCATGGGATCGAGAATCGTTGAGGTGGCATCTCCGTAAAGCGTGATGGGAGAAAAGAGGGAGGTGATCCTCTGCACCCGTTCATGCTTGATGATCATCTGCGGATCCACACTCGCACCAGTTTGACTGATGGGTGCAACAGCGTCAGCCAAGAAACCAGCTCCTAAGCCGACGAAAAATGAGAAAAATATCCAGACCGCCAAGGAAGCCAGGGCAGAGGTGGCAGTGCTCCGAAAGATCACCGAAAATAGAATCGAAATCCCCAACCAGAAAGAGATATAAAGGAGGCTTGCCATCAGATAAATCACAAGGCGCCAGATCTCCTCTGAACCGGGTACCACTCCGATCAATCGAAGTCCGAGTCCTGAAATGATGAGCACGATGCCCACCAGGACAATGGCGATCGTCGTCACGCCCGCGAGAAATTTCGCATTAATGATGGAATCCCGGTAGATGGGCTGGGAGACCAATTTGCTCAACGTCCTCTGAACCCACTCTCGATTGATCGCATCGAATCCAAGAATGATACCGATGAGAGGGCCAAAGAAGCCAATAAATTGAACAAAGGAGAAGAGCTTCCCGGTCGAGGTAAAGAGCATTAAAAATATCAGCGTTGGTTTGATCATCCCCTTCAATTCTTCCTGGATGGCCATGGCCACCATGGAAGTGACGATCACCCCGACCATCACAATGAGGGCTGAAATCAGGAGAAACCGCGTGCTGCTGAAGTGGTCCTCCATCTCCTTCCTGAATATGGTGAAGATCCCCTGCACCTTAGGCCTCCTTAAAGTACTTCATATAGATCTCTTCGAGCGTATAATGTTCCTTACTCACACCCAACTTCTTCTTACCCAGTTCCTCAATGGGACCTACGGCCACCAGGTCTCCTTTGATCATGATTCCCACCCGGTCGCATATCCTCTGAACTTGATCGAGGAGGTGGGATGAAAGGAAGACCGTGATATTCTTTTCCTGACTGAGAGAGTGGATGAGGTCGAGCATCCGGTTCGTCCCATCAGGATCGAGGCCGATGGTGGGTTCATCGAGGAAAACGACCTTCGGTTCCTTGATCAAAACCTCGGCGATCCCGAGGCGTTGCCTCATCCCCTTGGAGTAGGTCCCTACCTTCTTCTCAGCCTCTTCCAAGAGACCGACCACACTGAGCAATTCGTTAATCCTCTTCCCAGAAACTTCGTCGGGGATTCGATTCAATCGGGCCACGAAACGTAGATTCTGCCTCGCATCCATATCCTCATAAAAGCCGACATTTTCAGGCAGATACCCCACCTTCTCCTTGACCCGGAGGGGCTCTCTTGTCGGATCAGAACCACAGACTCGGACCCTTCCTGAGGTCGGTTCGGTGAGTCCAAGGAACATAAGGAGGGTTGTTGTCTTACCAGCTCCGTTTGGGCCGAGACATCCAAATACCTCTCCTTCGTTTATCTGGAGGTTAAGATGGTTAACGGCTATCTGGGATCCATAAATCTTCGTCAGATCCTCAGTCTCGATAATGGCTTCTTTTATCACTTTAACGTCTCCCCAACCAGATGAACAACGCACTCAATCCGGCAATCACAAAGAGTATGACGCCAATGCCAATCCATCCCCATGCTGTGGAGGCTTTTACTGTCACTCTCATTTCAATAGTCTTATCCGACCTTTCTCCGTTAATGATCACGCCTACTGAATAATCGCCCACCAAGGCCTGTGGAGCTGGTTTAACGGTCACTTCGACCTGTTTCAATGCGCCAGGCTCCATCGCATCGATCTTCTCAGGTTTGAAGGTGACCTCCCAATTTTCAGGCTTAAAGGAGGAAAAGGTGACATTTCGATTGACCGCAGACCCCGTATTCTTCACAAAAATTGAGAAATTGGCCGGTTTCCCTCCGAACGCTTCCAAAGATAGAACGCCCGTAGGTGTTCCTGCGTCGATCTTATAAATCCCTGTCAGGATCACCATCAACCTTGCCTCAGCCTTTTTCTCCCCTGAGGTGACCCTGACCAGTATGGGATATTCCCCAGGAGAGGCGTCTTTCGGAGGATTGACCTCCACAGCCACGGTCTGGCTCTGTCCCCCCCTAATCCGAAGGCTGGAGATGAGTTTCGCTTCATACGAAGGCTTAAAATTGATCTCCCACTTCTCCGGTCCGATGGCTGAAAGATTGACCGTCCGTTCGCTCTCGATCTTGTTCATTACCTCAATGGAAAATTCAAAACGAGCATCGGTCTGACCTCTTAATACCGGGTATGAAGTAGTGATTTGAAGGTCATCCATGCCGGGCATCCGTTCCTGCACATTCACCGTCAATTTTTGGGTGGAGGTAAATTTCCCATCCGCAGTCTGAGCATCAAACAGGAACTCATAGGTTCCCAGACCCACAGTCTTCTCAGGTTCTAAATTCAGGGAAAGATTCCTCGTCTTCCCATTTGGAACATACATCCCTGTGACTAAGTAGCTGGCTCCCTTCAACGTAGCCCTCCATCCCTTTGGGACAGTTGAGATCTTAACGTCAATGGTCTCATCTGAGCGGCCCTTATTCTCCAAGGTAAGATCCATCCTGACTGTCTCACCTTTTGAGACGGTCACCCCGGAGTATTCTGTGTAGACAGCGATGCCACGCTCAGGCCTTTGATCCTTTTTTTCTTTCTCTTCCTGACCGATTACCAGGGATGGAATGACGAAGAGGAATATCCACACAAGCAAAGGAATGAAGAGCGGTTTCCGACCCAAATGCACTCGTCCCATATGCCTACCTCCCCAATACGTTCCTAAGAACTCATTTATCTTTAGATTTGACGCCACAAAGCCGGTAGGATTTTTTTGACCAAAAATTTAACCATTCATCGGAATACTGTCAAGTGAAATTATTATAAAATTTTTGATGTTGACTTCAAGCCCATGCCCGTGAGGGTGGAGACGATAATCTCCTTTTTTTCCTTTTGATTCAAATATTTTTTCAATCCGGCGATCGTAGCAGCGGAGGTGGGCTCGACGAAGTGACCGGTTCGACTCATCTCCCTTAGGGCCACCGAGATCTCCTTCTCCGTTACGGTGAGAACCTCTCCACCCGACTCTCTGATCGCCTCTAATATCTGTCTCCCCCTGACAGGATTTGCAATGGCAATTCCCTCTGCCATCGTCTCCTTTTTCTGTATGGGAAGGGTCTCCCTCCAGCCCTTTTTGAAGGCCTGATAAATTGGAGCACAAGCACCGGACTGTACCCCCACCAACCTGGGAATTCTTTCCACCCTCCCTGCCTCCTTCAACTCTTTAAAACCAAGATAGGCCCCCAAGAGAAGGGTCCCGTGCCCGACGGGAAGGACGACCAAATCTGGGGCTTCCCAACCCATCTGTTCCCATATCTCGAAGGCGAAGGTCTTTGTCCCATGGAGGAAGAACGGATTCCAGCAGTGACTGGCGTAATAGATTTTGGAGGCAGCCTTCAACGCTGCCTCAGCCGTCTCTTCTCTCGAACCCTCAACCTTTCTTAACGTGGCTCCATAGGCTTGAATTTGGGCCAGCTTTCCTAAAGATGTAGATTCTGGAACGTAGATCTCACATTCGATCCCTGCCCTGGCACAGTAAGCAGCAATGGCTGAACCCGCATTGCCTGAAGAATCTTCAACCACCTTCTCGACTCCCAACTCCCTCAATTTGCTGATGAGCACCGTAGCGCCCCTGTCCTTGTAAGATCCAGTCGGGAAAAGATAGTCAATTTTCAAATGCACTCGATGACCGTCCAACTCCATCTCTTCCAGAGGAGTGAACCCTTCGCCCATGGAGAGGATATGTTCATCTTGAAGAATGGGGATGGCTTCTCGATATCGCCATAGAGTGGGACCTCTCTTCAAGATTTTTTTGATGGGAAATCTTGGTTCGAATTGGAGGTCAAGGCCGGATCCGCAATTGCATCGCCATATCCTTTGATCAATAGGATAGAAGCGCTTGCAATTCGGACAAAAAAATTGATCCATTTTCAATTATTTAACAAGAGGAAACATCACTCGAAGGGTAGTCTGACCTTCTTTTGCCTCTATCTCTATCCTCCCTCCCATCCGTTTGACCAATCGGGTGGTGATATGAAGTCCCCTACCCCTTCCCTCGCCAAGAAGGTATCGATCCCTATCTTCCTCTCGAATTTGGCCGGAATTGCTGATTTCAGCCACTGCCCATGAATCCTTTCGATAGGATCGGATGGAAAGTTCTCCTCCCTCTTCTGGGATGGCATTGGAGGCATTGTTGAGGAGATTATCCAAGACCCTCTCGATATGAAGCGGGAAACATTGAATCCACAGGGGATATTCTAAATCGCCCTCGATCAGACGAATATTCTCCCGCTTCAACTCCCTGATCGCCTCTTCATTGATCAGAAACCGCCTCCTCAATTTTTCTGTCAGGTCAATGGTCTCTTCCCTCCCCTCTCCGTGGAGGGTCAGGGCCAATTCTTGAATACGGGAAGTCTCTTTCAGGATAATATCCAACGCCTGATCGACCTTTTCTTTCTTCGAAGGATAGTCCCCCTCCTCCATGATCTTCTTAACCCGTTTAGCAAATCCAGCAGCTGCAATGGCGGGATTCTTAAAATCATGGAGGATATCGTCCATCTTCTCCATCCTCAACCCCTTCATGAGCTCCTTGCCGAAGAAGGTAAAAAGCTCAATCTCCTCGTCTGTGAATCGTCGATGGTGAGCTTGAGCATCGAAGGCCAAAAAGTAGTTGACGGCCTCATTCACCTTTAGGGGGATGTAGAGAACCGAATGAATCTGTTGCGTCTCCAGAAAGCGTTTGAGATGTGGAGGGAGGAGACGACTCTTTTCAGGATCATCGATGAGGATATAAGAGGGGTAGACCTTTTCGTTCTCGAATTCACCGAAAGGACCGGTCTGGTTCACAATGGCATCGATGTAGGGTTCCTCCTTCACAGAAAAGACATCCCCAATACCATGCTGGATATCCGGATATCCAGCCTCTAAAACGACATGCTCTCGGTCTTCCATCACAGAAAAGAGGGAGCACCTCTGGACTCGCATCATATCCGCTAATTCAGGGATGACCAAGTTGAAGACTTCCTTCATCTTGATCCCTTCCCGCCTACCCAGTTTCCGGAAGATCTGTTCCACAATCTTATCTTTCGTCACGTTCAATTTCTGAAGACCCGTGATCCGTTTCCGGGCGATGACATAACTCACCCTCCTCGAAAGCATCTCTGCGATCTTCGCCTCCAGAGGGGTGAATGCCTTATCCTTCTCTTCAAAGTAGATTTGGAGGCATCCCTCGGTATCCAAGTCCTTGATGGAGAAGCGGGGAATGGAGATCGGAACGGCTAACATCGAATGGATCCCTTTTTTTTGGACCTTCTCCTTATTTTTATACTTCTCTTCTTCGAAGATGTTAGGGACAAAATAACTTCGGTGGGTCCTTACCACCTCTCCTGCAATAGAGTCTTCGAAAGGAATGGCCGGCTCCTGATCCTCTTCTAACGAAGGATAGGACCCAAAGGCAATCATCTCGCCCTTGACAGGGTCATAGATCCGTATGCTCGCCGCCTCTGCCCCAAGGAATTCCACCACATTTCTCGCTAAAGTCTGGAGGATTTCTTTTTCCACCAGAGAGGGATTGATCTCGAGGATGGTCTCTGCCTGACTGATCAGCCGGTCCACATATTGGTGGAGAATCTCCTCTCCAATCAAGTCCACTACGGCGGCCACCTGTTCGAGAGAAAGGTCGCAAGCCCTCTCTTTCAGGCTGAGCCTCACCGATTCTACAAGCTCCGGATCGATCTTAAAATGGTCCATCGACTTCCCAAATTTAAAAAGCAACTACCATGAGATAAATTTATTATAAACCTTTCCTCAATGGTGTCAACTTATAATCCCCCCCTCGCCCCCCTTTAGCAAAGGGGAGTTGGGGGGATTAATAGTTTCGGAAGAAGTAAAGGTTTAACGGGAAGGAGTATCTTCGAACTTCTTGATCAGGATAACACTATTGACTCCCCCAAAACCGGCAGAGATCGAGAGGCCAACTCTTACCTCTTTCTCCCTCGCCCTGTTGGGGACATAATCCAAATCGCATTCAGGGTCAGGAAATTCATAGTTGATCGTGGGATGGATGACCCCTTTCTCAATGGCCAACAGGACGGCGATGGCCTCCACCCCTCCAGCAGCGCCCATCAGGTGGCCCGTCATCGATTTTGTGGAACTGATAGGGATCTGGTAAGCCTGTTTCCCGAAGACATCTTTAATCACTCTTGTCTCCACCTTGTCATTGATCGGAGTGGAGGTGCCATGAGGATTGATGTAATCGATCTCCTCTGGATGGAGATCTGCCATCTGGAGGGCGTCTTTGATCGCCTTCGCCAGTGCCTTTCCATCAGGATCGGGATCCGTGAGATGGTAGGCATCTGCTGTCATCCCAAATCCGATGACCTCTCCGTAGATATGGGCCCCCCTTTTCTTCGCATGTTCTAACTCCTCAAAGATCAACACTCCTGATCCCTCGCCCATCACAAACCCATCTCTCGTGAGATCGAAGGGCCTGCACGCCTTTTGAGGATTTTCGTTTTGTGTTGACATCGCCCTCAGGACATCGAAACCCGCGAAGACATAAGGGGTAATGCAGGCATCCGCCCCTCCGGTCACCATGAGGTCTTCTCTCCCATCCTGAATCTCGAGAAAACTGTTAATCATAGCGTGGGTGGCCGAGGCACAAGCGGTGGAGACCGCATATGCAGTTCCGCGGATCGTAAAATAATTAGCCACATGGGACGTGATTGAACTTAAATAGATATTCGGAAGGGCGAATGGTGAAATGCCTCTGAGCCCTCGTGATAGAAACCGTTCGTGGTAATGCTCCAACAAGTCCATCACCTCTGCACCCATTCCCAAAATGACTCCCACCTGAAAGGACTCCAGTCCCTTCAACTGATACATCCCTGGCTGTTCACGAAGGGTTTTCTTTTCATCTTCATTTTTTTGGAGATCGATGCCAGCATCCTTCAAGGCAAGCCATGTGGCAGCGACCGCGAATTGAGAGGTTTTTCCAAAATACTTCGAATGTCTTGTTCGATCAACGTATTGAAAAAAGTCAAACCCATTGATGGGAGCAGCAATCTGACATCGGTATTGACTCATATCCCGATCGGGAAAGGAAATGCGTTGAAAAGAAGATCTGCCCTGGATTAAACTTTCCCAGTAGGCCTCTTTTCCGCTTCCCACAGGTGTGATCGGGCCGATTCCAGTGATCACCACACGTCTCTTAAAATTCCTCAAACCCATCTCCTTTCGATATTGTTTTGCTATTCTTATCGATTGCCTCTCTATTTGTCAAGGTCAATCAAAAAAACAACTTTTTAAGATTTAGAGAATATCTGCTGACTTCCACGTCGCCTCTGCAACAATTGGGTTGACATGTATTTGATTTAGAAATATAAATTTAGATCAAAGCCCCACAGGTCCTTTTGTCATATCGAAAGATCGAGAGATGGATGATTCGCTGAAAAGGAATTGGATCTTTCTTCTGCTTCTCCTCTGTCTTCCATCTGCTTGCCTTCCCAGCAAGAAGTTGACGGTCGGTGCCACGGCGACGTTATTGGAAGAGGTAGCAAGATCTTCTTATAGGCAGTCGGACTTGAGAATGATCCGCCAGGGGATGCCAGCTTACCTCATGTTGATGGATGGTATGATCGAGGCTTGGCCAAACAATGAGCAGTTGTTGATCGCCGCTGCCCAGAGTTACTCTTCTTTTGCCTCCGCCTTTGTGGAAGACCAGGACAAAGAATATGCAAAGCTGCTCTTTGCAAGGGCAAGAGACTATGCTCTAAAATCCTTGGAGAGGAGAGGATTGAAGGAGCCTGTCCAGAGTCCCTTTAAGGATTTCAAGGAGGGTCTGAAGAATCTTGGAAAGAAAGACGCCTCCTATCTTTTCTGGGGTGCCTCCTGTTGGGCGAATTGGATCAGACTGAATTTAGATTCCATGGAGGCTTTGGCTGAACTTCCCAGGGTGGAATGGATGATGAGGAGGGTCCTGGAGATCGACGAGGGATTCTACTACGGCGGCCCCCATCTCTTCATGGGGATATGGTTCGCCTCCAGACCGAAAGCATTCGGCGGAGACCTCAAAAGGGCCCAAGAGCATTTTTTAAAAGCCCTCGAACTGGGAGAAGGGAAATTTTTGATGGCCTATGTCTATTATGCAAACCATTATGCCCGCCAGGCATTCGACAAAGACCTCTTCATATCTATCCTTCAAAAAGTCCTTGAGACTCCTGCAGACATTTCACCCGACTTAATCCTTCTCAACACCGTAGCCAAGAAGAAGGCGAGAGAACTCTTAGATCGAGTGGAGGAATATTTTGAATAGGGGATCAACCATGAACCGTTGCGATGCCATCAAAATCTTTGTGTTCAGCTTGTTGACTTCTCTCCTCTTCATCCCATCAGCAATTGGTGCGGAGAAAAATCTCATCATTAAAGTGGCCACACTGGCTCCGGAGGGGAGCTCATGGATGAAGACAATCAATCTCCTGAATTCCGAGGTGATGAAAAAGACAGAGAATAAGGTCCAATTTCGAATTTATCCCGGCGGTGTGTTAGGCGACGAAATGGACATGCTCCGAAAGATGAAGATTGGCCAAATTCAAGGGGCAGCACTTACCTCGGCAGGCCTCTCCTCTCTATTCAAAGAGATCGATGTCTTACAGGTCCCCTTTCTCTTCCAGAAGTATGAAGAGGTCGATGCCGTTTTGAAAAAAATGGATCCCTTCTTCAGAAAGGGGTTCGAAGAGAATGGATATATCCTCTTAGGATGGTCGGAAGCGGGATTTATTTACTTGATGTCCATCCTTCCTATCTCCGGCGTCGCCGATCTCAAGAAGGCAAAGGTTTGGACCTGGGAGGAGTCGCCGATGTCGAAAGCGATCTTCGATGAGGCAGGGGTGAAGGCCATCCCACTCTCGGTCCCTGATGTTTTGCTCGGTCTCCAAACAGGGCTCGTCGATGTGGTCTATGCTCCTCCAACAGGAGCGATCTCACTGCAGTGGTTCACAAGGGTAAAATACTTGACCGATGTTCCCTTGGCCTATTTGGCAGGGGGAATTGTCCTGAGAAAGGATACGTTCAAACAGATTCCTCCATCCTATCAGAACTTTATCATCGAAAGTTCTCAACACCATCTCGATCAGCTCAAGACGGTAACCCGCAATGAAAATCGAGAGGCGATCAGGGTGATGGCGAAGCAGGGGGTAAAGATCATTACACCCTCAAGGGATCAAATCGATGAATTCAAGCAGCTCTCCAATAAAGCAATAACCCATGTCGGCGGTCAATCCTTCTCCAAAAAGGTCTTGGACGAGGTAACCTCCCTTCTCGACAGTTATCGAAAGGGAGGAAAATAATGGATCGATGGGAAAGAACCGATGAAATGATTGATCGAGTCGAGCAGATCCTTCTCGTCATCCTCCTAAGTTCCATGATCCTCATCGCCTTCTTGCAGATCGTCCTCCGGAATCTCTTTTTTACTGGTTTGGCCTGGGGGGATTCGTTGGTGCGGAATCTTGTCCTCTGGGTCGGTTTTATCGGTGCGGCTCTTGCGACAAGGGAGGGGAAACACATTAACATCGATGTCGTTTCTCGATGGATGCCTCCCTTGGGAAGAGGCCTGATTGAGTTCATGACTCGGCTCTTCTCATTCTTTATCTGTGGCTTATTGAGCTTTGCTGCATTGAAATTTATTAAAAACGAGGCCCAGATGGGAAACATTACCTTCTTAGGGATCCCTGCCTGGATTCCGGAGGTCATCCTTCCGACTGTCTTTGGATTAATGGCCCTTCGGTTTGGACTCCATGCCTTTAGGAACCTTTCTACAATCCTGAAGGGAGACAGAGGATGTGATCCAGGAGAGAAAATTTGATCCTTCCTTTAATCATCGCCATCCTCCTGATGCTCCTCGGAGTCCCCCTCTTTGCAGTCATCTGTGGTTTAACCCTCTTTCTATTATTCTCCGGTCAGATCGATTCCTCAGCGTTGATCATCGAGATGTATCGGATGGCCACCACTCCTATCCTCGTCGCCATCCCTCTATTCACCTTTGCCGGTTATCTCCTTTCGGAAAGCGGAGCTCCGAAGAGGTTGATTAAACTTTCCGATGCGATCTTAGGCTGGCTGCCAGGTGGGCTATCGATAATCGCCCTCGTCACCTGTGCCATCTTCACCGCACTGACCGGCGCTACAGGGCTCACGATCATCGCCCTGGGAGGAATCCTCTTCCCCGCGATGTTACAAGGAAGATACCCGGAAAGGTTCTCCCTTGGCTTACTAACGACCTCAGGAACACTGGGTCTTCTCTTTCCACCGAGTCTTCCTCTAATCATCTACGCCATTGTGGCAAAGGTGAGGATCGACCAACTCTTTGTTGCGGGCATTTTACCCGGCATCCTTCTCGTCGTCTTACTTTCCTCCTTCAGCATCTATAAAGCAATTGTCACCGATGTTCCGCGCAAGCAGTTCAATCTGTCCGATGTGTTCAAGGCTTTAAGGGAAATGATCTGGGAATTCCCTCTTCCCATCGTCGTCTTGGGTGGGATCTACAGTGGATATTTCGCTATCAGCGAGGCCGCTGCGATCACGGCAGTCTACGTTCTCCTAATCGAAGTGGTCATCTACAGAGATATTAAGTGGAGAGAATTACCGAAGGTCATGCGAAAGAGCATGGTGTTGGTGGGTGGGATCTTGATCATTCTGGGCGCTGCCCTCGGTCTGACCAACTATCTGATCGATGAACAAGTTCCAATGAAGATCATGGATTTCATCAAGGCGCATATTTCGAGCCCCTTCGCCTTTCTGGTGGTGTTGAATCTCTTTCTCTTAGCTGTGGGCTGTATCATGGGGACATTCTCTGCACTGATCGTCGTCGTTCCTCTTATCCCTCCGATCGCTCAAGCCTATGGAATCGACCCTATTCACATCGGTATTATTATCCTTACAAATCTGGAGATCGGGGCCTCTATTCCACCATTAGGCATCAACCTTTTCATCGCAAGCATGCGTTTTGAAAAAACGGTATTGAGACTCTATCTGGCCTCACTTCCCTTTATCGCCGTCTTGCTTCTTGCTTTGGCGATCATCACGTATCTCCCGTGGCTGAGCCTCGCCCTCCTGAAATAAAAACGCATAGGACACAGCAATTTAGTCCATGGCGTCCCCTTCCCTATCGATCCCTCTCGGGGACTGTGTTGTAACCCCTCTTTGTCATTGCGAGTGACCGAAGGGAGCGTGGCAATCTCTTTATTTTCAATGCATTACGATTCAGGAGGGAATGCCTGTAAGAGATTACATCACCTGTCGATGAGGGAGACAAGGCTTTCAACTTTTAACTCGGTATGATCCGAAATGGAATCAAAGTGAGAATCAGCATGGACGAGAATCGCTCTTTCTTTGAGGGCAGAGGCGGCAATAACAATGTCTGCGTAAGGAATACTGATCCCTTTTCGCTTTAAGTCAAAGGAAAGTTTTGATGCAAGATCCCACAGTACCTTATCCGATTCAATATAATAGAGAGCGTCGAGCCTACTCTTTAGTTCGAAGCTTTTAAGGCGAGCTCTACGAGCGCCTCATCAACAAAAAGAGTTGTTTTCTTCATGGATGGCTCCCCTTATATCTTTTTGATACATATTATAATATGTATTAGTAATATGTCAACAAGAAGTTTTATAGGAAGCTCAATCGTCCTCCAAAGAAATCACAAAGCTTATGGAATGGTCCGTGAGTATATAACCCTTGACTGAACTTCGTCTTTCTCAAGTAAACCCCGTTAGAAATTCCAGCGGGGCATTATTTTTAACGGGATAAAACGCATAGGGCACATGACAGAGTGTATCCACTACGCATACAGAAAAACAGGTGCCACCTTGGCTTAGAACTAACAACCGGGCTATATTGAAACCCTTCGCCTTCATCATCCAGTGATTTTGCCCCCAAAAAAATGGTACAAAAGAAAAGTATAAATCTTTTATTTGTGACCCTGATGAATATCTCTAACTCTCAGACAAAAAATTTGACAAGATGAGGTAAATTGACTATAATGACGTTAAATTTCAATGAAAAATGACGACATAACTATCAAATCATGCTGCAAAGAATACTAAAAGCCCCGCTACAAAGCTTCTTTTTAATGGGACCTCGGGGTTCCGGCAAGAGTACCTGGCTTCGAGCCACTTTTCCCGACGCCCACTTGTTCGACCTGCTTTCCGAGGAGGTCTTCCAGCGGCTACTGGCCAGACCAGGTTTTTTCGCCGACGAACTGCGCGCAATTTCAACCGATAAATGGGTTATCGTTGACGAGGTGCAGAGACTGCCCGGCCTCTTGAACGAGGTACATCGATTTTCCGAAGAAAAACGTCTGAGGTTCGTCCTTTGCGGATCGAGCGCTCGCAAGCTGAAGCAAGCCGGCGTCAACCTGCTTGCAGGGCGTGCCTTGCACCGATCCATGCATCCCTTTGTACCCGAGGAACTTGGTACACAGTTCGATTTAGAAGGGTCCCTCAGGTGTGGACTGTTGCCAATCGTCTGGGACTCAGCCGCCAAGGAAGAGACCCTTGTGGCTTACGCACAACTCTATCTTAAAGAGGAGATTCAAGCAGAGGCACTTGTTCGAAACCTGCCTGGGTTTGCCCGTTTTCTTCCGTTGGCGGCCCTTTTTCACGGCCAAACTGTCAAGGTGGCCAACATCGCCCGGGAAGCCGGTGTGGCAAGGACGACGGTGGCGGGATACCTGGACATTTTAGTGGAGACACTCCTGTGCTTCCGGCTTCCAGCATATGAAGCCAAACTTCGTGTACGAGAACGGAAACTGCCCAAATGGTACTGGTGCGATCCGGGCATCGTTCGGGCCATGAAGCGATCGACCGGCGGCACCGCTCCGGAGGAACGGGGCGTTCTTTTTGAGGGATTGGTGGCTCAACTGCTCCGGGCATATCGGGACTACAGGGGCATCTGTGACGAAATGTATTATTGGGCACCCTCTGGCCGGTCCGAAACCGAGGTCGATTTCTTACTTGTTCGTGGGAATGACCTGATAGCAGTCGAGGCGAAATCTGGTCAGACCTTCACGGACACTTGGTGCAAGGGCCTCCGCGCCGTGGCACAGCTTCAGGGATTGTGCCGCCGCATCATCGTCTATCCTCGCGGACCGGTTCTGCGAACAGAGGACGGCATCGATGTCTTTCCTTTTCAACACTTCTCTGATCTTCTGGCCAGCAACAGTCTCTGAATACAGGTAGGGAGATTTATGTGATTTTTGAAACTCCCCCCTCGATACACATTTCAAATGGAAATTTACCTGCCTTCGCAGAATGCCCCGTCCGGAAGGAAGGGAATGGATGCGAAAAGGGTATCCGCCGAAGCTCTCGTCTGCCAGAGACCTTGCCTGCATATCCCAAGCGTCTCGGTGAAGGCAGGTTTGGCGAGTAGGTCAGCGAAGGTGGATATGGTACGGCGGGTTTCGCCGAAGTTGTGAAGATGCCCTGTACAGAAGCAAAGGAAGCTTCACTGTTTCAATTTGAGGTTTTGATATGTCTTCCATATCGCAACCTTTTGGCAGGTGCGGATAATGGCAAGATATGTTCAGCTCCAGAATCCTGATACCACCAAAACTTGGGACTGTGGAGTACTTCCTGAAAGAAATGTTTGATACGTTCCTCAAAAGGGTGTAAATTCCAAATGGTAATCAACAAGAGTGAGGGTATCCAGAATGCCCTTTGACGGACTAATTTGCTGTCGCATTCTGTGTAAAAAGGCGACATTTCTCTTGACTGCCTACATGTTTAATGAGAAAATTATCAATATAATTCAAAGCCTATTGGACCTTTTTATTTAGGATTTCACTACCTTTCACAGGGGGTGAGGCGCTGGCAACAAATTCAAAAAGCCTGGCATTCGAATCACGCAGCCAGGCTTTATTATTTTTAGGTAGTTGGGAAGTATTCCAATATAGTTAGGGATAAGTAAATTATGTAAGACTTCGGGGCTTCGAGCAACTTATTTTATAGCGAAAAAGTTATCTCCCGTTTCGGCCAAGGAAAGACATCTATAAGGGGGGAAAGAAGATGAAACGAAAAGTGAAAGCAATTCTTAGTTTTGGGGTAATTCCATTTCTTCTCGGATTGACGGTAAGCTCGAATTATACAGAAACCAAAGAGGTAGTAATAGAACCGGAACGAATCATACGCGACATTTTTGACCTTATTAAAAAGAAGCAAAAATCTCCACAGCCACAAACTCAGGAGCCCCTCGATACTGGGAAAGGCGAGAGATATAAAACGTCGACACCTACTAAGCCAAGTATCCCACCGCCAGCGAAACGAGTTACCCTGGTGCCTCTGTGGGCACATGATAATATCGGCAGACCAGGCAATCTCTCCTCTAAAGATCCTTCCCATGATGCAACTGCTCCAAAATGGGCTTTGGAAGTGCGGGCCCTATGATTAGTGAAAATGGAATATTATATGTTGAGGTAGCTGGTCCTGAAGGGCCAAAAGTATATGCAATTGACGTAATTTCAGGGAAAATTTTGAAAAACAAGCCTATAGATTTGGGATATACCCTATTGGGAACTTCCAAAAATGCTGTTTATCTGGGCTTGTTTGAGAAAGACAAAAATAAAAACTTGATAGCCCTCGACAGAGCAAAATTGGATACACTCTGGCATAAAGACCTTAAGGAACTTGGGATGCCTCGTATTTGGATAACAGAAAAAGGTATATTTTATAGTACATCACCAATAAGGGAAACTGAAATTGGTTTTATAGATGATATTACCGGCCAGGTTCTTTGGAGAAAAAAAGTAAAAAGAGGGTTCACTGTTACCAAAAAAGTCTTATTTCTCAAAGAGTCAGATCAAATAAGAGAAGGGATGAGGATAACAGGATGGTGGATAGTTACCACAACATCGCTCGATCTATCAACCGGAAAATTTTTGGGTGTAGAAAAGAGAAAAATTGGTACAGGAGGGTTTCCTCCTTTAGATTTATATCTTTTAGGCATTGATTTTCTTGGGAGGTTATCAGAAGACAAAGAAGGAATTGTTGCCTTAGATATAAACACTGGTCAGTTGAAATGGAAGAGTGAGAAAATGAAAATCGGCCTACCGCTAAGGCTTGCTGGTGCTACTGAAAAGGTCGTAATTCTTCACAGCTCTGTTTCCCATAAAGATGAAAAATATACACTTTGGTATGGCGTTGATGCCACTAATGGAAAAATTCTCTGGGAAAAGTGGGCACAGTGTCGTAAAGACGAGCTCTGTCTCTATGGTGATACCTGGACAGGAATGGCTGATGAGATATTGTTGGTTTTGAAAGGATCTATAGGAGGGGATCTAATTTTAGTAGATACCATAACTGGCAGAATAATAGGCGAGCAAAAGAAAATCCCAATAGTCGGGAGACATCATCAAGCAACTTATAAAGACATTCTAATTGTGGGGATGGCTAATGGGCTAAAGGCCTATCAAATAAAGATACAGTAATCTGGACATTCATACAGGTCAATTGAAATTGTTGTAGAAAAGTTAGCCTCGGAACATTATTCATTTTCTATCTTTATCCTGTCGCCTTCTGCGTAAAAAGGCGACATTTCTTTTTCCCAACAAAAACCGCTGGCTTTAACCGCCGTGTCAGTCCTAATCACTGAGAACGTGTGAAAAATTGAAAAATGCCTCTTTCTGATATTAAATTCCTCAATGATTTCAATGGGGGAATTCTGGAATATTGAATTTTTTCACACCTTCTGAGCCACTCCTTGGTCGCTTTCGAGAACATTTTACCGCCGTCCTTTTTTTCTGAATATAGTTAAAAATCTGAAATATTTATTATTTACAGTATCTTACAAGACATTAAGAACTACTTTAAAAATTTTTCTTGACATGACTAGATTGTTAATATACTATATTAGTAAAGGCAACTCTTGCCAAAAACAAAGAACTTGAGAAAGGAGGTGAGGCGGGGAAGAAATGCGGGAATTAAGGGGGATCTTACCTTTAATAGGATGTAGGATCTCTGAATGTTTACTGAACCTTAAAAATTTAAATTGAATGGAGAAAAAGGAGGTGATTTAAATGGCAAAGGCGGAATTGATCGCCAGCATTGAAGAGCAGGCAAAGATCGCTAAAGCGTCAAGGGATTGGATGTTCTTCTCCCTGGCTGATTCCTTTGGGGATGTCATTAAAAAAGCCAGGGAAGGTTTAAGCATGACGCAGAGGGCATTGGCGGAAAAGTGTGGAGTCGGCGCAATCTACATCTCACGTATAGAGAATGACTCCCAGAAAATACCATCAGATAGAGTGTGCTTGAAGTTAGCGGAGGTTTTGGGTCTCGATCCTAGACAATTAATTCAGTTGGGTCATCGACTAAAAACGCCTCCAGAGTTCCGAAAGTTTCTTAACACTGATTCTGATAATAATAACCCGCTTACTGAAAATGTCGATGACTCAATCAGAAAAGTTCTTAACGACCCTTCTGTCAAGAACTTGCTCATCGAGCTTAGCAGGGCTGACTTACCCAGAGAGGTTGTAAGTAGATTATTAAAATCCTGGGTGGAGATGTTTGTTGAAACTATTAAAGCCTTAAAAGAGGCACCTAAAAATGAAGGTGTTTCCTCTCACAACAGCTGAACGCCACGGGTGTAACCTCGTGGATGAGTGGTTCAAAAATCTTAGGGGCATACTGCCCCCACCACGGGCGGCCGCCCGTGGTGGGGTATTACTAAAAAAGGCAATTTATGCAAGGATTGCCTTTTTTCTGACTTCAAATTTCTTTTGAATGAGAAGGGAGGTAACATGAAAAGAGCAAAACGACGACTATTGTATGAAAAATCCACATGGGAAGGAGGTGGAAAAGTGCACCTTAAGACAAAGCTTGAAATCCATGATCAGTCGGAGGAGAGGGCAAATGAGTTAAAAGAGGAACTCTATGAACATTTGAAACACGCGATACAAAAGAATATCGAACTAAATGAAGTATTTAAAAAGGTTTCAAATAATACTGCAAAAATTGAAGTTATTAAAAAATTTGTGAGCGGATTTTTATCTCTGGTGAAATTTTTTAAAGAAATTAAGGATTTATTATTTTAAAAGTTTCAACATTACCCAAATGATTTTTTGCTATGGAAATGAAAACAAGCCCTTCAAGGCGACCTTTATTTCTACAAACAAAAACCGCCAGGTTTAGCTGACTGGGCGCAAGTAGATAGTATATGGCAGGAAAAGTCTTTATCAGTCAAAAACTTGTTGACATGTTTTCCTACTAGTTGTAGCCTTGAAAAGGTACTTGATAGGAGGGTATATTTTATATTGTCGCCTTAACCTCCAAAATTAAAGTATACATGACGTTGTCAGGTGTGAATAAATTTAGTGTAACCTTCTACATTCTGTCGCCTTCTGTGTAAAAAGGCGACATTTATTCCTCTTGACCTCCTTTTCTTCCTGGGAGTTTTTACTTCCAAAAACTTTAAAAAAAATGTATATTAAAACCACAATAAGCAGCGGTGGTTGATATGGCATCTGTTGTGGACGTCATAATTATCGTCCCACAGGACGAAGAGTACACGGCCGTGAAACAGGTCTTTTCTGTTCCTCCGAGGGCGACTACCAAAGAACTCCCCCACGGCGGATTCTACGTTATGTCTAAAATCAATGCCGCGTATTCGCGGCAACCTGTCCGCATAGCGATTGCATGCGTGAATTCTATGTATAACTACCCCTGCCTTGCATTGACCGAACGGCTCCTGTTCCACATTAAACCGAAGCTTGCTTTTTTAGTTGGCTCAGCCTGCGGAAATCTAATTAAAGTTAAGCCCCTTGATGTTGTCGTTACAACCAATGCAATTGCTTACCTGGGCCGTGGCCGCCGCCAAGGCGAGGCTATAAATCCCCGTCCGTACACCGAACCTATTGAACAGACAATGAAGGATGCGATTACGAGTTACACTATAGACCAAGCAGACGATTTCAATGCTTGGAATAGAAGATGCAGACATCTTCTGAAACAAATTTGTAAAAGGTATCCTTTGCCAGAAGATTTTGGTCCGAAGTCCGTATTTAAAATCAAGTCCGGTATGATTGCTAGTGATGACATAGTCCTTTCGTGGTCAGACAAGGTTGAGGCTCGAAACTCTTGGAGCAAATATGTCCTGGAAGAAGCGAGGGCCTATGACATGGAAAGCGCAGGGTTCTCGCATGCATGCGCTCGGAGGACTATTCAACCCCTATGGGCGGTAATTCGTGGGATTTCAGATCATGGTATTGACGGAGTGGAAAAATACCACCCAGCAGCAGCAACAATCGCAGCTGAGTGGCTTCGAGGTTTCCTCACAGAAGGAGTAGGAAGATTGCTTGACGGCCGCAGGGCAAAGCGTAAAATTACGAAAACCCAGATACGCATTAACAAACGCGATCTAAGACAGCTCTACTCGCTTCTGAAAGAAGAGGAAAGCAGGAATAACTTCGTGGGGAAGGGACGTTTTATAAGAACTGCTCTTCGCAGCGACCCCAAGGCTATTCAGACTCTTGAGTATGCCATTAGGCACGGAGGTATAAAAGAGTACCAGAGACCTAACCGGAAAACGGGCCGTCCAACAAATATAATTGGACTTGACATAAGAAGTTCATTATGGTAAAATAAATTTGATTTTGTAGTCCACTTCCCTCCGCTGGTGAGGTGGACGATTACAGCAGAAAGGGAGCAATAGCTCCCTTTTTTGTTTCACCGAAGCAAATAAATGATCGATTTCTGCATTCCATGCGTCACTTACCCGTGGGCTTTTCCACCTCACCGCCCCCCTTTCCACTGACGGTTACTCTCTATGGAAGGACCTTGCGAACCGGAATGCGCACATCTTAGCTTTTTTATTATAAAAATAATTACCCTTCATCTTGATTAATTTTACAGCCCCTGCAGATGACATTCTAACAAATTCTCTGTCGCCTTCTACGTAAAAGGGCGACATTTTCATTATGTCCTCCTTAGTCAGTCCTTGATTTTCCTACCCTCTGGATAACAAATTTGCGTCATCCTGTCGCTTTTTTGTATAATAGACGACAGAAAGGCATCTTAATCATAAGGAGGGAGTCGTGAACTTCAAACTCAGACCTTTTCAAACGATCATAGAACGTCCCGACAAGCGACCTGCAATATCCGCCAAGGGGGAAATCACGGACGACACATACATATTTTCTCTTGATGCTCTTTCTTTTCGTTTACCGACTATGGAGGTCGGTACTGACACTCGCGGCACCTACGCCATCATCTCCGAAACAGAAATTCACCTTGAGCATGGATTGCTGCTGAAGATCAGTCTCTGTCCTGATCCAGTATTTGAGGACATGCCGCCAGGGTGCGAAATTCATTTGGTGTGCCCGGGGGATCCCCGAATGTTGCAGGAGCAACTTAAACTTAATGGTGTCGATCCACTAAAAGTGAATCTCCTTATTCCCCCCGACGCGTCCGTGGATGTTTCCTTTAATCCCGAGGGTAACGTTATTAGTATAGGTTGCCTCGGGAAGTTAGCGGTCGGTGAATATGAGGCCAGTTCCCTGGAAAGCTAAAGCCATAAAAATAAATCCATCAATTATGCCCTACCAACACAAACGGGAACCATTAATCGAGGATGGAGTAACCCGTTTCACTAATACCTGTGAGACTTTTAACCTATAATCTTCGATCTCTAAAGTTATTAACCCTGAACGTTTGTGGGCGAAACCTGATAACCGAAGGGAACGAAGCGGAACTCCTTTCTCTGTGAGGGCTCAATAACTGTTATGGGCCTTGCTTTTCTCGAAGCCCAAAAATTTACGATTCGAACATCATATTGTTCAATTCAGGGGTGAGGTTTTGATGTCCTCACCCCTTTCTCACTCCTTACCCATATAGATTGTCAATCCACCTCAACGCCTCCACATCGCTCACAGTCCCAAGATATCTCTGGGTCGTGGAAAGATTAGCATGTCTGAGGATTACCTTGCTGACAATTTCTATTGGCACTCCTGATCGAGAGGCGTAAGTCGCTGCATGTCTCCTGAGATCATGGGGTTTCAAATGGATTCCAACCACTTTGCCTGCTTTATTCACAACCTCTCTCGCTGCCGTATACGAAATCGGGAATATTCTCTGGTCGGCCGCAATCCCTTTCCTGGTTATGTATTCTTTCAGACGATCTGCAATCTTCTGAGGGATAAACACGATCTCCCGTTCCTTGCCGCTCTTGGGGGCTTGGAGAGTGAGCTTTCTATCCTCGATATCACCAGGGGTCAATTTCAATACCTCGCCAATCCTCATTCCGCCACGAGCCATCAACTCAAGAATCAACCTGTTCCTGGGTTTGATGGTACGGAAGATGATTTCATCTACGAGTTCCTTTTCCAGAATGGCCCAACGGATGGGTCCAGGGGGACGATAGAGCTTCTTCAGCATAGGGGTGTCACAGGGACTTCGGAAGTTTGGATCGAGATTTTGGGTGACGAAGTTGAAAAAGGCGGTGAGTTGGGAATGCCGAGTGTGTTTGGTTAATGGTTTGGTTCCTTGATTAATGTTGGTGAGGAAAGAGAGGATTTCTTCGAGGGTCAAGGAGGTTAAATCCCTTTCGCCAAAAAAGAAAGTCTAATTTTGAGAGGATCGAGTGGTAGGTTTTGATGGTGTTTTTTTTGAATGTAGATTGTGATACTCCAGCCAATAATGGATGCCTTGAGAGACTTTCATGGTGTACCTCCTCTTTGGATTTTCTTCAATGTTATCATAGAATTATCATATCTACAATGAATTTCCTCCGAGATAAGAGTTCTTTTCTGGCAAGAAATCCGCATTTGAAAGTGTAAGAATTCTTTCAGCGCCACCTTCTCCCCGTCGGCATTTACAAAAATATGAAAATGATGTATCTGTGTAGACAGTGAGTTGTACGTTTGTGTATCGAAGGTGACGGATGATGGTTCATAGGACCGATATTGAGAAAGCCTTAGATGAGCTTATTTCCAATGAGGAGGGAATGAAGTTCCAGGGTCTTGGTGTAATCCTCGCCAAGCAAAGATGGCCGGAGTTGATCGCTTGTGAACGTAAGTGGGATCGGGGTTTAGACGCGCATGCGCCTGCCACGCTATCCACGGATGGAATGGGTAAAGGGCTGGCCTGCTCGCTAACTGCAACACTGGAGAATATCGAATCTGACGCAAAGAAATCAAAGCAGAATTTTGACGACGTGCAAGTGTTCATATTTGCGACGCCGAAGTCGGTCACAAATCACACAGCAAAGGGCTGGGCGCATGAAATTCGCAAAAAGTTTGGATACCAATTGGTCGTCATGCCTCGGGAAGACATCATCACATCCCTCATGCTTCCTTCAAATGTACCGCTTTGCCGAACAATTCTAGGTATTCCTGTGGTAATTGAGGAATCAAAAGTAGAGCTGATAGACAAAGCGCTGGATGCAACTGCCGAAGTCATAGCTGCCTGGCTTGCACATCCGCGATTATCCGGGAAACCTTTAATAGCTCTCCAAGCGGTCAAGCTAGACCAACAAGGGAGAGATACAGAGGACATTCTCGGCCTCGATGGTCTTCAATCATCGTTAACGGAGGGGCGCCGACTAATACTCGAGGCTCCTGCTGGACGAGGTAAGACGACCACCCTTGTCCAGCTTGCGAAGCAATGTGGTGGACAAGTCGGACTGGCATTTCTCATCAACTTGCCGGTGTGGGTAAAGTCAGGAGTGGACATATTGGACTTTGTTGCACACATGCCATCATTCCGATCTCGCGACATCGATGCTGGGAACCTGGCTAAGCTCTATCAGGACGTGCGATTTTCGTTCCTTCTGAATGGCTGGAATGAGGTATCAGAGATACACTCTGAAGGGGCTGCAGTGGCTTTGCGGCAACTCGAACAGAGTTTTCCTGCGGCAGGCATTATTGTAGCAACCCGAACTCACCATGTCAGCCCTCCTTTGCCAGGAGTATTCCGAGCTAGACTTCTTCCACTCACCAGGTCCCAGCGTTCAGAATACCTCAAACAGTTGCTTGGAAGCCGAGCAGATGAGCTTATCTCGAAGCTCGACAACAATCCCGCCCTAGACGATCTAACACGAACACCTTTGATCCTCTCAGAGGTAACGACAATTTTTCAATCTGGCGGTGTGATACCGAGAACGAAAATCGGTGTGCTGGACGCGGTGATAAATTTGCTGGAGAAGTCGGATGAACACCAAACATATTTGCAGACTGCACCACTCATGGGTCACGCCAAGCGCTACTTAACCGAGTTGGCAATTCAACTGACAAAGGGAGGTGATACCACCATTACCGAGGAAGAGGCTCGCACGATTGCTAATACCGCAAGCGTCAGGTTGAGGGATGCCGGGCATATCTTGACGTTGCCAGAACCAGCGCCAATACTAAACACGCTTTGTGCCCACCATGTACTGGAGAGACTCGACTATCCATCGGACGCATTTCGCTTCGAACATCAACAATTTCAAGAATTTTATGCTGCATTGCTGCTCAAACGCCAGCTTTGGGAGCTCATGGAGAAAGATAATCAAGACCGGAACCGAGAGTTCGCAAAGCAGTACGTGAACGAACCAGCCTGGGAGGAACCACTCCGCATGGTTGCCGAGGAGATCGGAGCGCGGAGCGCTGAGGCGCCTGGTGATCCTAATGTAGTTAGAGCAGGCAAGCGGCTGATCGAGATGGCGCTATGCCTCGACCCGATCTTTGCTGGTGAGCTTTCGTACCTCTGCGGGAATGTAATCTGGAAAGAGGTTCGAAGGGCCGTTGGGGAACGTTTACGGTCTTGGTATGGGGCTGCTGATGGGAACCATCGCCGATGCGCATTAGCCGGGATGGTTGCAACTGGCTCCGACGATTTCATTGATATCATCATGCCTCTTCTGACCAGTGATGATCAGCAAGTGCGCCTAAGCACTTACCGTACGGGGGCCGAGTTCCACCTGTCTAGTCTGGGACCAGAGTGGCGAAATATCGTTAAGGGATGGAAGGAAGATGCTCGGATTGATTTCGTCGGGGAGGTAACAGGGGATCGATGGATGCCGGATATCGTGAAAGATTTTGCTCTTGGTGACCCAAGCCCACGAGTAAAAGGGGCAGCGGTCCAAACACTGACTTGGGTCGGGTCAGGTCAAGACATTTGTAACCTCCTGGAAGCTTTGGACGAAGAAGACTTCAAGCAGGCTATACAGAAGATGGATGCAGAAGATATCCCGCCCTCGCTGCACAACCGGGCGTTGGCATTATACCAGAAGCTTTTGTCTGAGTCGAAAGATCCGCTCAGCCGGCTCCGTTTCTTGATAAAGGCCGCTGAATTGGGACAAACAGACATTGTAGAAAAGGTAAAACACGAACTGACTTCCTTGCCGCCAGGTAAAATAGAGGATGCGGGTGAGTACGTGATAAAGCCTGCCATAAACATTGTGCGGAAGACGGATCCGCAATGGGTCAGCCACTGGGTGGCGAGTCGGATCGTGGACGGTTCTCTATGGCGTGAAAGTTGGATAAGTCTCGTCACAAGCATTCCTGAGGATATGAAGGAGAGATTACTTCAGAAGATCAGCGGCGAAGACATCCAGCACACTTACACACGAGGAATCATTGCCGTATTCGCTGCCATTGCAGATTCTTCGTTTGCCGAGACCATTTTTTCGAAATTGTTTGCGATCAGACGTAGCATTTCTCATCCTCGTGACCCGGCAAACCAGGCGAAGTGGGCGATTATTAGACAATTAGAAGACCTTCTTCGAGCTCTTCCACCCAACATCGCGGTTGCGGGCTTTTCAAACTCTTTTACGAGAGAGTTCGACGCTATCGAATTCACAGTCGTGATACATGCCTTCAGCACGGTTGGCCGCGATGAACCAGACCTTAGATCGCTTTTGCGGGACGATTTGCGCCAGAGCTTAAGGACATACCTAAAGATTGGTCTGAACTTTGTCCTAAGACAGGATGATTTTTCCGGTGAGATGAAGGCGCATTTAGCTTCAGCTCTGGCAAGGGTTGGTGAACCCGAAGATATGCCCGATCTGGCCCAGCTCATAAAGGCCGATATTGAAAGAGTCAGGAAAGGACGGGCAGCCCGGGTTCGAGGCGAGCGAGGTGAATTGGCTAATGGGGGAATGATGAGTTATGCGAATTGGCACGTCCGAGCGTTGACCTCCCTAGATTCGGGGGGTGCGGAGGCGGTCCTCCTGGATGTTCTTAATGAGCCAGAATATGAGAGTGAAGCCGCATCAGCTTTGGTGCGCTTGGCAAGGATTCGAAATAAGGAGGAGCCTTTTAGTTTCAAACCAAGAGATTATAGTTTTGTTTGGGAAGCACGCGCTGGACGAAAGCCCAAGGAGTTTGATGAAAAGCGTCGCCAATGGTATGCGATAGCCATCAAGCAGCGAATTAATACCCTCATGGATGAACGTGCGAGGAACGCTCAAACAGCTACCTACGATGGCAGATTGAAAGGTTTAGCCAGGATACTTGCCACTCTGGACAGTCATGATTCAGCTGAATTGGTTTTGCACATTATGGCCTTCCCAGGTAAATGGGATGGATGGGGGCGAGTCGATGCGCTTGCATCTCTTCTCTTTAGTGGCGTACAATTGCCTACTGAGGCGACTCTAAACGTTCTGAGCCCCACAATTGAGCATTTGTGTGCCCAGGGGTTCTATGACGATCAAAACGTCTGGTTGCTAATTCGCTGCCTTTGCTTGCTGCCATTCATAGATAACCCGTCACTCGGGATTGCCAAGATAAGACAAGTAATTTCCAAAACAAAATTTCCGGCCTACAAGCTTCGAGATATAGTAATCGCGGTCGGGAGTAGCCGATGCGACGAAGCGCTGATCTTCCTTCGCGATATTGCGGGCTTGCTTGGAGATAAGCTAAAGCAGATAAGGAAAGAATGGATCAAAGCAATTGCTGCGCTTGGCAGCCCAGAATCAAAGCGATTATTGCTGAGCTTTATAGACGCAGAGGCTAATGAGTTCCCGGCCGAAATAAGTTTGGATGACCATGATAGTGATCTCTTAGCTTCGTTCATTGCCGACATGGCAATCTCGGAAGGTGAAATTAGGCAGCACATCCTCCGGTTGTGCGATACGCAGCTATCACCCACAAAGCGCATATTGCTGTCCAAGGTGATTGCTCGACTGGGAACGTTGGATGCTGTCATTGCGGGACTCAGTCTTATCGAAGATAGTGGAAATCCATCTGTCCCCTACGATCTGCAGAAAGCAATAAAAGGTGTTTTCCTCGAGGAGCGTCCATATGGCAAGGCAGGATGGTTTACGCTTGTGCCCCAAGGCTCCAATGAGATTAAGGCGAGACTTTTTGAAATGGTCACAAAAGATGACCGTCGTAAGCAATCGGCTTTTGCATTGTTGGGACAAATCGAGGTCTGGCGTTTGGAGCACGGTAGGCCGACTACTGAGCCGCGACATCCGGCGTTCGACTCTGGTGAGATGTGGCCACCGATCAGGACAACCGGCTAAACTGTATAGTTAAGAAGGGCCCAACCCAAGAATTCTGAAATTCACCTCTACTTCATTCTTTAACTTCATGGGTTCAATATCTGCTATAAACCTTCAGTTTTTCAACCATCGAAAATGTTTGGATTTAATTTTCATACATTTCTTACGGACATGATGATTTCTAACAGAAATCTCCGACTCCTAAAACTTGCCTCGGTTGCAGATAAGTGGGTGTAGTCAACAGTTTAAACTCACCGCCACCACCAAAGAATTTTTCGATTTTATTTCTAATCTTGGATCTCCTAACTCGAACTGATTCTTCCGAGCTATTCTTGAAGAAAAGAGAGGATGGCTTGATTGACCTTTTCCGGGGTTTCCCACATGGGGATGTGGCCGCTCTTTTCAATGATGTGAAACTTTGAACCTTTGATGGATCGATGGAGGCCTTCCCCCACCGAAGTGGGAAAGATGAGATCTCTCTCCCCCCAGAGGAGGAGGGTGGGATGGTAGATTTGGGAAAGATGATCCTTTAACCTTGTGCCCTCTTCCGCATTTTTGAAGGTTGAGAATAGGACCCAAGTCGTCCCTTTGATTTTTGAAAGCTGGTACTGCCGATCCAATATCTCTGGGGTGATAAGTCGAATGTTCGACACACACTCTTGAAGGATCCATCTGATCGATCTCCGGCTTCGATTTGCGATGACCAGATGCGGCAGAAGAGGGATATCCTTGATAGTCACCAATGTCCTGAACGAATCATTCCTAACCTGGTCCAAAACATCAGGGGGAACGCAGTTGATCAGGATTAACCTGTCTAAGCGTTCTGGGAAAACAGCGGCCATCGCCCAGGCAATCCCTCCGCCCATGGAATTCCCGATCAGGGTCGCCTTCTCGATTCCAACACCATCCATGAAATCCTTTAAGAAATGGATGTAGGCTTCCGGCGTATAATGAATTTTTGGCCTATCTGAAAAGCCATGGCCCAAGAGATCCAAGGCATAGACCCTGAAGGAATGAGAGAGGATTGCGATCTGCTTCTCCCATACCCACATTCCCGCTCCATAGCCATGAATCAAAATAACAGGCCTTCCCTCTCCTTTAACAGCATAAAAAATGGTATGCCCTTTGATCTGAATAGTCTGGGGGGTCAAAGACGGGTTCCATTCGATTCGATCCGGGCGTACCAAAGGTCTGCTCCATCCCCACAAAAAAGGCATCAAAAGTACGGAAATGATCCATCGGATGTGAACCAACGTTTTTGCTTCCTTCTAAAAATGAATGATCCAACAATCAACCAATTTCCAAGCACCAATAATCAAACAATATCCAATCTCCAAATTCCAATCACCAAAACTTAACATTAAGAACGTTTTGTTCGGTTATTCGGACATTGGGGCTTGGAATTTATTTGGAATTTGGGATTTGGTTATTGGAATTTAAAATTCTGTAATCTCTCCTCCCTTGATGGGCCTTCGGGTTTTGGCGTTGATATCGAAGGTGAAACCGGGTTCGATAATCCCTGAGCGAGTATATCCCCTGTCCTCCCAATAACCACCTTCCATCTGATCGATGAATTCGATCCTTCCCAACCATTTACAACTCTTATATCCCCAGAGGTTGGGAATCACCATCCTCAAAGGTCCTCCGTAACTTGCTTCGATGGGTTCGCCATTCACACCATAACCCAAAAGGACTCTCGGGTGTTCTAAATCCTTGCAGCTGACGATTGTCGTGTAACCCCCTCCAACGCTCGTGAATCTGACATGGTCCGCCTTACCATCCACGCGGATCTGGGTGAGAAAATCACCCCATTTTATTCCTTCCCAATTGGCTCGAACCGACCAGCCAGAGACAGAGGTGAGGCGGCAGTTAACAATGCTCTTTGGCATTGCTAAAATTTCCTGCCATGAAAAATTCCGTTCCTCGTTCACTAAACCTCCGACAGAGAGGACATAATTCCGAAGATCAATGGTCGGCATTCCACCTGCCTTAAAAATAGGAACTCCAAGGTCTTTAAGAACACTCATCGCTCTTTCTCCTTCTTTTTCTTGAACAATTTCTCAATCGACTTCAGCCCTTCTACGATTCCTCCAATCCCCTTTCCCGCCCCTTCGACAATCGTTTCATCAACAACCTTGATCGGAATCCCCAAGGTCTCTGCCAGAGAAACGGCCACACGCGTTAAGAAGGTCTCTTGAAGGCTAAACCGGGGATCATTCAGGTTGCCTTTGACGTGGAACTGGATTTGGATTCGGTTCCCTTTGTGTTTTAACAGGGAGAGAAGGACTTTTGCAGGAATCCAAAGAACTGTCCCCTCCTCCTTAATACGAAGATCGATCAATTGTAACTGCCCCGGTGCGTCGATCATCTTTTCCTTTACTCCGATCTTTGCCTCCAGACCGATATGACCCCCCTCAATTTCTGCGGAGACCCTTTTCCGATAGTAAGGCTCGAAGAGCTTTACTTCGACCTCCTGAACCTTAAAGGAAGTCTCCATATCCATCGTCTTAAGATCCATCCATCCTTTCATGAAAATGCTTCCGTCTTTCTTCCTGCCTTTCATCTTCCCTCTCAATTCGATGGGAGAATGGATTGAGATGAAGGGATACTGAACGTCTTTTATCTCCAAATCCAGGTCTCTCAATTTCACTTGTGGCGGCGGCTCTCCTACCTTCCTATCCTCAAAATCGACTGAGCCTTTCTGGATTCGAAACCTGTCAATCTTGATATGAATAACCCCTTTTTCCTCTCTCTCCTTGTCATCGGAAATCTCTTTAGCCTCCTCCTTCTTTCCCATTGTCGCCCAAGGACCGATGAAGCTCCCCTCCCGAGACCGATAGAAGAAGAAGGAGGGCCGTAAGATCATACATTCCCGAACCCGTAGCGCTCCTTTTAAAAAAGAGGGGAGATCAGGATAAACCCTCATCTCTTCGATCAGCAAGAACCTCCTTTTTGAAAGGGGGTCTTCATATCGAATACCTTTGGCGGAGAGGTAGGTAGGTTCGATTTTGATCTCGGCAATGGTCAATCCAGGGTCCTCAACCCGTTGAAGTCGAGCCTGGATGAATTTCATCACATAGAGGGAAAGGACAAAGTATCCCCCAATGAGAAAAATGGCAACGATACCTATCAGGATGAGCCACTTCTTCATTCTTTTAACTCCGCTTCTCATTTCGGAATGCAGATTGCGGAAGGCGGCATAAAATCCGAACTCCGCATTTCAATTACGGTCTTACAATCAGAGACGGCTCTTTGGCCTTCTTTTCATAGGCGTCTCTTAGGACAGCGAAGACCGATTTCACTACCAGCTGAAAGAGGAAGGGATTGGGTTGAATCGGGTTCGCCGGTTTTTGGAGATCGGCCGCTACCGCCAGGGAAATTCTCGCCTCCTCTTCCTTTCCCAATTTGAAGAAGATATAGGCCATCTCCTCCAGCCTCCGTTGATAGAGGGTTCTCTTCTCAATCGTGAAGATCTCTGACAATGCCTTTTGATAGATCCCCTGGAATCGAGCTTCCTTCTGAATTTGACTGAGAACAATCTTCGACTCCTGTGCTTCCCATACCTCGTCTGCATAGGACCGGATTTCGTCCTCCTCAATCCTCCAACTGGAGATCACATCCGCCTGGAGAAGTTCCCCTCC
>Ga0315312_1000552_pt1 | contig 41528 bp, 35 predicted proteins | sample TDP7_MG_FD_203629 | JGI IMG/M metagenome (GOLD analysis project Ga0315312, IMG submission 203629) | Freshwater sediment microbial communities from Lake Towuti, South Sulawesi, Indonesia - TDP7 | ecosystem: Environmental > Aquatic > Freshwater > Lake > Sediment | place: Indonesia: South Sulawesi... | reverse complement strand
TCGTTATCCTGTGCATGTCAGCGACCTTCAGTGTCGATGCTGGCTCGAGCAGCGCGAGGGTGTTCTGCTATCAGCTTTGGATGTCTACCAGCGTAAAAAATCTTTACCAACATTATGAGGTACTATCTAGAATTGAGAATTAAGAATTTCTAAATTCTACATTCTTCATTCTAAATTCTTTTTCATTCCCATTTGTGTTTTCTTACCGAGGCCAGGATTTTTTCAGCACATTCCAGCGCAGCCAGGCCTTCCTCAGCGCTTACTTCGGGCTTCAGGCTATTATCCAGACAGCAGCTCAAAAAAGCCTCCTGCTGCAGTCGGATCGGTTCTTTGTCATCGATGACCAGCTCCTCGATGTGCAATAGATCCGGCCAATTGACTGTGGTCCAGTCAAAATTGCCGGCGGCCTTGCGCTGCTTTATCCACTGGACCACGTCGATATTGGGGTCGGCCTTGATAATAGTGCCGCTTTTTCGCAGAAAGTCTACACTCAAATAGCCTTGCCGGCTGAAGACCCTTATCTTTCTTTCGGTTTTAAGTGCCAAGCGAGAGGCGGTAATATTGGCGAGACAACCGTTGGCAAAAACAATCCGGGCATTGCAGATGTCTTCATGGTCCTCAACAACTCTAAGACCATAGGCGTCTATTTTTTTGATTTTGCTGGCCACCATTGAAAGAATGATATCTATATCGTGGATCATCACATCCAGCACCACGCCCACATCGGTAGAGCGGAATGGATAAGGACTGATGCGGTTGGCCTCGATAAACTTCGGCTGGATGTTAAGCCTTTTGACCGCCTGCACCACCGGATTGCAGCGTTCAGAATGACCCACCGCCACAACAGTATCATAGCGTTTGGCCAGCGACACGATTTTTTTGCCCTCTCTAACATTGGCGGCCAGCGGCTTTTCAATCAGAACCGGTATTCGATTGCGGATAAAAATCGTCGCCAAATCAAGGTGGTTCACTGTGGGAGCAGCTATGGTTACCGCATCCACCTTATCCAGGATATCTGCACAGTCAGTGAAATCCTGGCAGCCATATTCTTTGGCCAGAGCCTGGGCTTTGTTGGCGTCTATATCGACCACCGCAACCAGCTCACTGGCAGGCAACTGATGATAAACTTTGGCATGTATGGCGCCCATCTTGCCTGCGCCTACTACGGCAGTTCGTATCTTCGTCTCCGGCATCTGACATCCTCTAATTGAGAATTTAGAATTAAGAAGTGAGAATTAGAAATTCTAAATTCGAAATTCTTAATTCTAAATTCTGAATAGCTCCAGGTATCTGCCGAAGCGTTGCTGGCTGCTTTTAGTGATCATATCGGTCATAGCTCGAACATTCTCATCAAGCCCATCCTGCTGTGCCAGCAATTTGGCGTTTTCCAGCAGTGCACCGCCCTGGCGATAGAGCTTCTTGTAGGCCTCAAAGATCTGCCGCTGTTGCTGCTGCGACAGGCCTGCACGTATTAGCCCTCGTTTATTAACGCCACGAACTCTGGGTGGATAATGACCGCTGACGGTGAGGAACGGTGGAACATCCTTGTTAATCCCGGCCAGGCCGGCAGCGTAGCACCACTTGCCAATGGTAACAAATTGATGCAGCAAAACCATCCCACTAAGCCAGACGCCCGTCTGAAGGTGGCAATGCCCGGCCATCTGGCAGTAGTTACTGATAACAATCTTATCTTCCAGCACGCAATCGTGCCCGATGTGCACACCTACCATCAGCAAATTATTGTTTCCGATCTTGGTGAACCGGCCGGGGTAAATGCTCGGATGGATGGTTACCTGTTCGCGAATAATATTATTATCGCCTATTATCAGCCCTCCGATTTCAGCATCTGCAGGCAGACCCAGAATTTGCGGCTGACATCCGAGCACGCAGTTAGCGAAAAGGTGATTATTTTGCCCGATCTGGACATTTTTTGCTATCACCACATTTGCATCCAGAATTGTGCCAGAGCCAATGGTCACCGCTGCATCGATAACGCAATTTGGTCCGACCGTGACATCATCAGCCAATTGAGCATCCTTATGGATAACCGCGCTGCGATGCACCTGAGCCATTCTTTCGCGCCTCTCATTCCGGAGAAAAATCAAATCCCGCATTCTCTATACTTTCTCATCATCGACAAGCATAAATCTGATTTGCGCTTCGGCAACTACTGTTTCACCGACCTTGGCCTTACACTGGCACTGGGCGGTTCTTTTTCTTAGCCTGACGGTCTCAGCGGTCAGGATAAGCTGGTCGCCAGGCACTACTGCCTTACGCAATTTCACGCCGTCCATACTCAAAAGCACTGCCAACTTGCCGGTATGTTCCAGCCTTTGTGCAAATAACAAACCGGACACTTGCGCCATCGCCTCCACAATAAGAACGCCAGGCATAATCGGCGTGCCGGGAAAATGCCCCTGGAAAAACTGCTCGTTGAAGGTGACATTCTTAACGCCGGTTATTCGCGTATCGCCTTCGACCTCGACAATTTTATCCACCAGTAAAAACGGATATCGATGTGGCAGAATCTTTTGAATCCTGCGAATATCCAGAACTGCATCTGTGCCGAACTTGACGAGGCGTTCTTGCTGCTGGGCGGCCTCGTACAGCTTTCTGACCAATTCCTGGTTCAAGGCGTGTCCACTCTTGTAGGCGACGATCCTGCCCTTAACGGCCCGGCCTACCAGCACCAGATCGCCAATGAGATCAACAATCTTGTGCCTGGCACACTCATTAGGAAACCGGTAGCTGTTCTTAATAGGGCCGTCCGAATTTATAACCAACAGGTCCCGAGGGCCAACGTGCGTTCCTATCCCACGAGCTTGAAATTGTTTTGCCTCAGCTTCCAGCAAAAAGGTTCGGGCGGGGGCCAGATTCTTCTCAAAACTTTCCGGGGTAAGCCTGTAACTATAAATCTGCCTGTCAATGCCGGTGTGACCACCATAATCGAGGTCGTAAGTGATATTCAGTCCGTCATCGGTGTAAGGCAGAGCGTATATCGAGGCATCGCCTGCGGTAATGCTGATCGGCTTAGTGATGACAAACTCCTTACAGATAGCCTGCTGCTCGACGACACCGGCCCGCTTAAGGGCCCTGACGTACTCAATACTGCTGCAATCCGGGGCTGGCATCTCGGCACCATTCACTTCCACCACCACATTGTCAATCTCCAGAGCGCCTATTGCCGCCAGACAATGCTCGATAGTTTCTACGCTGAATGGGCCCTTCTTTATCGTGGTGCGACGGCTGCGTTCGGCCAGATTTGGCACTACGGCGGGAATCCGCACCACCTCCGACAAATCCGTGCGGACGAAAACAACCCCCGTGTCTGCAGGAGCAGGACGAAAAACGACCTTTGCCTCCTTTCCCTCAAACAAACCTCTGCCGGTGACCCTTCCCTCAGTCTTTATTGTCTTTTGCAGCTTCAAGCTTTTCTATCCTCTGGGCCAGTTGCTTTAACTGCTCGGCAAACTTTGGCAAGCGTCTGATCAAGCCGGCAATCCGCAAGGCCTCCTTTATATCCATAGCAGGCAGGCCGGCTATCTGCTGTCCCGCCGGCACGCTCTGGGCAACTCCAGAGCGAGCTGCAACTTTTGTCCCATCGCCTATTTCTATATTATCCGTCACGCCAACCTGTCCACCTAACACCACACCGTCGCCCAGCTTACAACTGCCGGCAATACCGACCTGTCCAGCTATCAGACAGCACTTGCCAATAACCACATTATGAGCGATTTGCACCAGATTATCTATCTTCGTTCCCGCTCCAATTATGGTATTTCTGAACTTGGCCCTGTCAATGCAGCAGTTGGCTCCGATCTCAACAAAGTCCTCAATCACCACACCTCCGTTATGTGGAATAAGTTTAAGAGCACCATTGACAAATATATATCCAAAACCTGTCGAGCCAATCGTGCTGTTGGCCTGGATGATTACGTTGTTGCCAAGACGGCAGTTGTGATAAATTACAACATTGCTGTCCAACCGGCAATTCTTACCCACCTTCGAATTTTCGCCTATTTTACAGCCGTTACCGATCACAGTATTTAGCCCGATTTCCACGCCATCCTCAATTACCACTCCCGTAGCAATGGAAACACCCTTGGCTATACGGACATCCTGGCCAATGCGGGCACTTGGATCAATCCCCTCGACCGGCGGTTTCAACTTGGGCGCGAAAGCTTCCAGAGTCTTTATTAGCGCTGCGTTGACATCCGCGACCACCAACTGCGGTATAGTAAGACCCTGCAGATGTTTGCCGACAATAACTGCTGCCGCCCGTGAGTTTTCAAGTGCCGCTAAATACCTCTCATCAGTGACGAAGGTAACATCCGTGTCGCAGGCAGCTTCTATCGGCCCAACTGCGGTGATTTCTTTGCCCATTTGATCGGGCCCGGCCACTACCTCAGCGCCAATCCGTTTTGCCAACTGTGCAACTGTCAATCTCATAAATGGTCAATAGTAAATGGTCAATTCTTGGCATCCAGACGAGCTATTACCTCAGCGGTAATATCCAGACATCCACCACAATAGAGCAGCTTGTGTGTACTGAGAGTCAACATAAGTTCATCCCCGCTTGCGGCAGGAAACTCCGGCTCCTGCTTGTCAAAGACCAAATCCAGGCCCTTTTGCTCAGCCAGCTCCTTGGTTATCTGTAGAATCTCCTGATAAATTTGCTCGGTCCACCGTTGGTCCTTTAGTGGTCTTTCCAGCTTAAGGTACTGTTGGCGAGCATCCAACTGGCCCTTTTTCAGCAGGACCTCCTCATATTGTTTCAAATGATCGGGGCTTCCCGGCCTCAAGGTCTTCAATCCCGCTTCATCAGCCTGTATTTGCTTGGAAAGTTTTTCTAACTCCAGCATGGTTGTATTATACTCGGCCATAGCTTCCTGTCTGTACTTGGCATTGCGGTTGCACTTGCGGAAAACTTCCCGCACGTTGACCACGGCAATGGTTATAGAGTGCTGCTCGGCTTTCGGCTGAGCCAAGCCTTTATAGCCTATAGAAAAGATAACTGCACCTACCAAACAACTCGAGACGATAGCAGTTCTAATGCTCATACCTTTCCTTTCCAGATTTTTGCCCGTTTCAATTCGGTAGTTTAGCAGTCGCCGGCACGGCGACCAGCAACTTGACTAAAACAGCCTTCCTATCGAGAAACTAAACACCTGTGTTTCGTCACCGTCATCCTTCTTCAGCGGCGCGGCAATTTCAAATCTCATCGGCACCGGCCCAAATAGATAAGGTATCCGTATCTGTATGCCTGTGCCCAGTGACATACGATAGGGACCCGTCTCAACTGCACCACTATCGAAGAAGAATAACGCGTCAAAGTTTTCGCCTATCAAAGGCACAGTTACCTCGGTGCCAGCCAGGAATATCCAGTCACTGCCTATAGGGTCTTTGCGCTGCGGGTCGGGCACGTTGGTCTGCAAACCTCTGGGGCTTACGCCCCGGTACTGGAAACCCCTGATGCCGTAAGTGCCTGTGCCGCCGGCGTAGAACTTTTCAAAAGGCGGCGCATCATCTATCAGGATTACCCCTGCCCGCAGCTTCAGAGCCAGTACTGTTTTTCGCTCCAGCACATCCTCATAAAGCGTCATGTAGCGTACGTAATTACCGTTCAGTATACCGAAAGTATGGTCGCCGGTAAGCTGCTCGTAGTCGGCATTAAAAACGTAGCCCTTGCTCGGATCGTAGATATCATCAATGAGGTTTCTTCCGATACCAAACTTGACGCCCAGCAGTGTGTTATCGCCTTTGACATCTATGATTTCTTGTGGGGCATCAAAATCAAGACTTTGGACATCCACATTTTCTGCCCTAAAGCCAATACTTTTGCGCCAGCGGTCCTGCAGTCGCTGCTCAAATCCAAGGTAACTGCGCAATCTACCCTCGTTATAGCTCTCTCTGTACCGCTCGAAGCTCCAGCCTGACACATCGAGGCTGATGGGCTGATCCTGCCAGTATGGGTCGGTGAAATCGACCGAATAGATACTGACTTCGGTGCCAGGCTGAAGCGCAATTCTCATTCTCTGGCCAGCACCTCTGAAAGCCTTCATAGTAATAAGCTCGCCGAAGCTTTCCGGCCAATCAGTAATGTCGAAATTATCCTGACGATAAATGAGCTGACCGATAATGCCATAGTCACTGCTCGCACCGACAAGCGGACTAATCCAACCGGTCGGGCCCTCCTTAATGTCGACCTTTGCATCCTTTTGGTCAGGTGCGCCGCTGGCCGGCGTAACGGGCCTGATCATCACCTCCTCAGCCAGTGCCATCCTTTCCACATACTTTTCCAGTATTCCACCTCCCTGCTTAGGGGCAATCTCAGCATTGTACAATTGGCCTGGCGTAAAGCCGTACTCGTCCAGCACTCGGCGGACGACCTTGTCGTGTGTGACTTCGTTGCCGGTTATATCGATCTGGCCGATTCGAAATTGATTGCCTTCGATAATGTTGAATTCAACATCAACCACATCTGCGCCCACTTCCGGGCGGCCTCTGGACCTGTGCTCGACCTGAGCATCTACAAAGCCATGCTCGCCGTAAAGCTTGAGCAGCCGTTTAGCATCGGCAACGGCCTTACGCTTAATGTAAACCTGGCCAGGCGCCAGTTCCAACTGTGCCCGCAGTGTATCCTCATCAAAGTATTTGTTACCGGCGAAGACAATTTTTCCGATGCGATACACTGGACCCTCATCGATCACGAAAGTCAGATCAACTTCGCTTTTATCCTCGGTGAATTCTGTCTCTGGCGTTATCTTGTAATCGAGAAAGCCCCTATCATAATAGAAATTTTCCAGCCTGACTGCATCTTCTGCCACCGCCTCTTTGGTGTAGTAAAACGGCCAGTAAAACCATTTCTTTTCTTTTATCTTTGTAATCTTTCTGAGCGTCTCGGTTTTGATGGCTTTATTGCCGCTGAATTTCACTGATTTGATCTGCACTCGCGGCCCTTCATCAATAGTATAGAGCACCTGGCCCTTCGACAACTTCTGCCAGTCCAGCGTCACCTTAACAAAGGCAAAACCGACTTTGCGGTGTATTTCCTCTATGATTCTTCTGCCCGCTTCAGCCAGAATAGGGTCACGGCGGTCACCGACTTTAAAATCCAGCCTCTGTCCCAGAACTTTGGCCTTATAATATTGATTGCCGACAAAATCAATCGACTTAACAGTGTTGTTTGCGCTGTCGGCGGTCGCTTCTTCTTTGGCCGTTGCTCCTGGCATGGCGACGGACGCCGCCGATATAAGAACAATAAGAATCGCGTCTGGCATCTGTTAGAAAGGCACCGATTCTTGAGGCACCAGCGAGGCGGGCCTAAACCTGGTAAATCTTTCTTCGAATCTCAGCGGTACAACTCCGGTTGGCCCGTTACGCTGCTTGGCGATGATCAACTCTGCGGTCTGATTCGGCTGGTAATCCTCTTCGCCCTGATGGTAATAATCTTCGCGGTGCAGCAATATCACTACATCGGCGTCTTGCTCAATGCTGCCGCTTTCACGCAGGTCGCTCATTCTCGGCCGATGACCTTCTCGGCCTTCCGGGGCCCGATTCAACTGACTAAGAACCAACACCGGAATGTTTAACTCTCGCGCCAAGCTCTTGATATACCTAGAAATGGTGGCGATTTCCTGCTGACGCGACTCCACTTTGACCCCGCTGTACATCAATTGCAGATAATCTATAAAGACGGCCCGTATGTCATACAGACTTTTGAGTCTGCGGGCCTTGGCGCGAAGTTCCAGCGGAGTCAACGAGGCTGTGTCGTCGATATAGATCGGCGCTTCAGATAACACCCCGCAGGTCTCCACCAACTTCTGGTGGTCCTCGGTACTTAACATACCCTTTCTGACGGCTTGGGCGTCAATTTCACTAGCGCTGCACATGAATCTTTCAGCCAATTGTTGCCGGCTGGTTTCTAAAGAGAATATCGCCAGCGGCAGCTTTTCTACCACGGCCAGATGCTCAGCGATATTCATCGCAAGACTTGTCTTTCCCATACTCGGACGACCAGCAATAACTATCATTTCGCCGTTCTGCAGCCCACAGGTCAGATTATTAAGCGCTTCATAGCCGGTCGATAGCCCTGTAACCAGAGTTACCTCACGCTTCTCTATGAGCTCATAACCGGCAGTAACCAAATCCTTTAGCGGGTAAGCGGTGCCGCTAATCCTGCGGTCGGTGACAGCAAAAATCCTGCGTTCAGCCTCGTCCAGCTTCTCGCTGGCCTCACCACTCTCATCGTAGGCCTCATTGAGGATTTCGCTGGCAGCAGCAATCATCTCCCGCAACAGCATCTTGTCCTTGACGATTTCGGCATAATACATAACGTTAGCCGAAGAAGGCACAGACTCCATGACCTTGGCCAGATATTCCACTCCGCCTACCGCCTCCAGTTGCTTTCGCTTTTCCAGTTCGTCACGCAGCAGCACGCCATCGATAGCCTCGCTGGGATTTTTCTCATACAGGGCGACCACCGCATCAAATATCATTTGGTGTTCGGGCCGGTAAAACGCTTGCCGCGAGAGATGCTGGAGCACCTGTCCGATGCAGGTTGGGTCGATTATCATCGAGCCCAGCACTGCCGCCTCTGCCGCCAGTGATTCGGGCATACTCCGGCCTACTGTGAGTTTGCCGGTAACATCCGATTTAACATGAACCGCTCCTGCCAGTTCAACTGTTCGGCTCTTTTGCTCAACTGCCATAACGCGCTGCCTCCCTAACCTTTCCACGTGCCGGTTCTGACTACATGGGCCTCTGCCGGCCCCACATGGGGCCGGCTCCGAGGCAATTAGCATAGATAGATTAACTCAAGCAGTGTTGGTCTCTGTCCCCTCAGGGGCCTCGGGCACGACGGTTACATTTACCTGGGCGATTAAGTCGTCTGCAAACTTGAGTTTTACAGTATAGGTTCCAATTTGCTTTATATGTTCGGGCAATTGCACGACCTCATCGGCAACTTGGAAGCCCTGCTCCCGCAAATTGCTGGCGACGTGACACTCGGTAACCGAACCAAACAAGATGCCCTGCTCATTGGCTTTGGCGGCAATAACGGCCTCTGCACCGTCAACTGCTTTGAAGGCTTGCTCCAGAGCCTTACGCTCGTGCAGCCGCTGCTCCACTCGTTCGGCCTTTTCCTGAGATATGGCTTTGATATTGGCCTCAGTGGCGGCCTTTGCCAAGCCCTGCGGCAGTAAATAGTTTCGGGCATAACCCTCGTTGACTTCCACTACATCGCCGAGCCAGCCGAGGTTCCTAATGTCTTCACAAAGCAAAACCTTCATAACCATCTCCATGGGAATATCGAATAACGAACTTCGAAATTCGAAATTCTCTGTTCAGCGCTCCATATTCTTCTATGCCGTAAACGGCAATAGCGCCATGTACCTGGCACGTTTAATCGCCCTTTTGGCCTTTCTTTGACAGCCGGCACAGTTGCCGCTGCGTTTGCGCGAATATATCTTGCCGCGACTGGTGAGAAGCTTAGCCAGAGTCTCGACGTCCTTGTAGTCAATGTACTTAACGCCGTTTCTACAAAAACGACATTGTGTTTGCTCCCGAGCACCTGGAAAACTCGGCTTTCTGCTGGTTCTTCTGTCCTTTGGTATCATATTACCCTCGTATGCATCCGTCGCCCGCCCGGCGACGGACCCCCAATAAATTGGGGGCTAAATATTCCGATGCCCTTAAAACGGTATATCGTCCGGCGGCATTTCATCCACACCTGGCGACTCGTTCGCCGCGAAGCGTGAGCCTTGCTCTGCGTCAGAAGCTGCTGCTGGCGCGGCTCGATCGGCACCAGCGACAGGGCCAGCACCGGTGTCAGCCATACCCGGCAAAAACTGAAAGTTTTCCACTGTAATTCTGTGCTTACTGCGCTTGGTGCCATCCTGAGCGGTCCAGCTCTCAAAGGTAAGCCTGCCCTCGACTAAGACCAGTCTGCCTTTGCTGAGATATTTGTTGATGTTTTCTGCCTGCCGACCGAAGGCCCGGCAATCCACAAAACAGGTCTCCTGGCGTTGTGTGCCATCGGGGCCTGTCCAGCGTCGGTTCGTTGCCAGCCCGAAATCGACCACCGCCGTCTGGTTCGGCGTATACGAAAGCTGCGGGTCGCGGGTCAGATTGCCCAGCAGCACAATTTTGTTAAACCCAGCCATAATCGCGCTCCTGTGTCAGTAACAGAACCCCGAAACGGGACCCCGCTTTGCGGGAACCCAATTGCGGAGCTAAATCCGCCGTACGTCTGGCGGATAAATACTTAGCCGCCAAATTCATCCGCCGCAGATGCAGCGGATTCGTTTGGCGGTTGTGCTTCAGTCTGGGGCTGCGCAGCCTCGACAACGGCGGGCTGGGCAGCAGCTTCTGGTGCCGGGCCTTGCCCGGCTGCGCCCGTAGCGGACGGACTGAGCTGACGTTCAATATGCTCAGCCATGTGTTTGTCAGCTTTCAAAATCAAGACCCGCATAATCCGCTCTGACAATCGAACATCTCTTTCAATGTCATGGATTCTGCTGCCGTCAGAGCGAAAGTAACAAATGATGTATGTGCCTCTGGCTTTGTGGTTGATCTGGTAGGCCAGCTTCCTCTCGCCCCATTTTTGTAGCCAGAGGATTTCCACCTGGGCTTTTTGCAGGATGTTCTTGATGGTTTGCAGAACACCATCCCAATCGGAGCCAGCCAGAGCCGAATCAACAAGGAACATCGCCTCGTATAATTTAGTTGTTGCAGTTTTCAAAGTCTATTACCTCCCAGGTTTTCGCTTGGCGTTGTATTAAACTGATTCATTGCCCTTTCTATGCCGAACTGAACCCAGCAAAGTACGGCATCTTTTGCCTTGATAATCGCTGCCTCCAGCAGTAGCTTTTGCGCCCGGCTGGGCTTATCCAGAACATAGTCGTAAGGGTCCTGGACGCCACTTTGGCCGATACCGAGCCGGCAGCGGGCAAATTCATTTGTGCCCAGCTTTTCGATGATGTCTGCCAGTCCATTATGGCCGCCTGCTGAGCCTTTTGCCCGCAGCCGAATCCTGCCGGGTTCCAGACTCATATCGTCAGTTACTACCAACAAGTCCCGTAGGCGCAGCTTATAAAAGCCGACGCCGGTGGCTACCGCTTGGCCGCTGCGATTCATAAACTGCCAGGGCTTCAGCAATATTAACTTCTTATCTGCAAATTCTGTCTGGCCCAAACGGGCGCCAAATTTTCTCCTTGTCAGTTTCACCGCCAGGCTCTCAGCCAGCGAGTCTATCACCATAAAACCAAGATTGTGCCGGGTGCCGACATACTCGGCTCCCGGATTGCCCAGGCCGATGACCATTTTAATCGGAGCCATTGCATCTACTTTTACCTATAAATCTTCTCCGTGCCCGTTAGGAAGATTCTTTTTTCTCCTCCTCTTTCTCTTTAGCTTTTTCGGCCTCACCTATGACCTCAGGAGCAACGGGCGCTTCAGCTTCCACCTCCTCGGCGGTCTTGGCAGCGGCTACCAGACTACAGGCAACCATGAGCGTTTCCGGGTCACTTACCAGCCCGACCCCCGGCGGAAAGGTAATATCGCGAGCGTGGATTGTGCTACCGACATCAAGGTCTTTGACCAATATAACGATAGAGTCCGGGATGTCGGTGACCTTGCACTGGACTTCCAGATGGTCAGCATGCTGCTCGACGATACCACCGTGTTCTGAGCCTTTGGCGATGCCTTTCAGCTCAATAGGAACCGTTACCGTAATCGTCTCGGTTACGTCCACTCTGACCAGGTCTGCATGAATGACGTCTTTGCCCAGATGGTCATACTGCACGTCCTTGACGATCACTTTTTGTGGCTTTCTGCCCAGTTGAACGTCCATCAGCCGATGCCCATGGTGCAACCCTTCCACAAAATCGTGGGCGTCTAAAGAGATAGCGACCGGCTCTTCTTTATGGCCATAAATGACGGCGGGTATTCGGCCCTGTTTACGCACCTTCGCTGCTGCCACTTTTCCCAAATGTTGTCGGATTTCTGCCTTGAGCCGCACTGTTTTTTCCATACTATCCTCATCTTAGCCCAATTGATTGAACAAACTGCTAACAGATTCGTCTCTATGAATTCTTTTTATTGCCTCGCCCAACATAGCAGAGACGGTCAGCACCTTGATATTGCTGAGCTTTGCAGCTCTATCATTCAATGGTATAGTATCAGTCACCACAACTTCGTCGATCGGCGCCTGGGCGAGTCTATCCAATGCCTCACCGGCAAGAACGCCGTGAGTGGCGCCGACGTAAATTTTGTCGGCTCCCAGCTTTTTGACCAGATTAGCCGCGCCGCAGACCGTCCCTCCGGTGGCAATAATATCGTCGCACATCAAAATATTTCGCCCCTTAACGCTGCCGATTATTTCCTGAGCCGCCACTTCGCTGCCACTGACTCGTTTTTTGTGAACGATCGCCAGGTCGCCATTTAGATGTCCGGCGTATTTGGCTGCCAGCTTGATGTTGCCTACGTCCGGCGCAACGACGGTCAAATTAGGAATTTTCTTGTCTTTGAAATACTTGCTCAATACCAACTCACCGCTGAGGTGGTCGACCGGTATATCGAAAAATCCCTGTAACTGATGTGCGTGCAGGTCTACCGCCAGCACTCTGTCGGCCCCGGCGGTAGCGATAAGATTTGCCACCAGCTTGGCGGTGATGGGCACCCGGCCTTCGTCCTTTCTATCCTGGCGAGCGTAGCCAAAATATGGAATAACCGCGGTAACACGCCTGGCACTGGCTCTTTTGAGGCAGTCCAGATAGATCAGCAGCTCCACCACATTCTCGTCGACCGGCTCACAGGTCGACTGCACCACAAAGCAATCTCTGCCGCGAACGTTATCTTCTACCCTGATTAACTTCTCCCCATCCGGAAACCTGCTGATTTCCGCACCACCCAGCGGAATTTCCAGATACTTGCACACCGCCCCGGCCAGTGCTGGGTTACTGCTGCCGGAGAATATTTTAAGGCTCTCGCTGAGTGTCATTCGTCTATTCCTTCCGTCCCAATTCATCCATGCTCTCTTGCGAAATTACTCTGCCTGCGGCGATATGCGAGCCGTCCGGCAGTACCAGTGGCGCTATAAGTATCGCCCCTGAGCCGATGTAGCAATTATCGCCAATATAAGTCTTATTGACCCTCTGGCCATCGAAGTTAGCCGTTATCGAACCGGCACCAACGTTAACGTTTCGCCCTACGCTCGCGTCACCGATATAACTATGGTGTCTTGCCCGCACGCCATCAGCAAGAGTCGAGTTCTTGATCTCAGTAAAGACGCCTAATACCACGTCATTTTCCAGAACTGTGCCGCTTCTTAGATAAGCGAACGGTCCTATTCGACAGCCGCTGCCGATTTTTACGTCACCGTGAATATACGTGAACGGCTCAATCACAGTATCCTGCCCGATTTTGGCTCTGGCATCGATCCAGGTATTGTCGGGGTCAACGATAGTGACGCCGTGGTCCATCAGCTCTTGCTGAATCCGCCGCTGCATTATCTTGCTGGCCACGCTCAATTGTGCCCTGCTGTTGACACCCATCGCCTCTTCAGGCCGCACCGCTGTAACAGCAACCACTTTATAGCCGGTGGCGATAATACGCGAGACTGCATCGGTCAGGTAATACTCGTTCTTGACACTATCAGGCTCGACCTGCTCGACAGCGTCAAAAAGGACCTGGTTGTTGAACAGATAATAGCTGGGGTTCACCTCGTGAATAGTTAGTTGTTCTCTGGTGCAATTGGCGTCTTCCACGATGCCCTGGATATTACCATATCTATCGCGGACTATCCGCCCGTAGCCGGTAGGGTCCTCCAGGACGGCTGTGGCCAATGTGGCGGCTGCCCGCTCCATCTCGTGTTTACCTATGAGGGTGCTGAGCGTCTCGGCTCTAACAAGCGGTCCATCGCCGCACAGAACCAGCGTCTGGCCCTGGAAATCCTTCAGATACTGCCTGCACGACAGGACCGCATGGGCAGTTCCTTTTTGCTCGGTCTGCTTGACCCAAACAATGTCGTCGGTGCTCTGGAACGCCTCTTCGACCTGGTTGCCACCGAAGCCAACCACCACGTACAGCTTCTGCACGCCGACGCCCTTACAGGCATCCAGAACGTAGGCCAGCATAGGCCGGCCGCACACCTCATGCAGCACCTTCGGCAGTTGCGTATTCATCCGGCTGCTGACACCCGCTGCCAATATTATCGCGACTCTCTCAGCCATTGGATTTCCACCAATTTTGCTTTTTGAATTTTGATTTTTCACTTATCCAAATCTACCCGGCCAGGACTCGAACCTGGAATGGGAGGACCAAAACCTCCTGTGTTACCATTACACCACCGGGTAATAAATTGACTATTTACTATTTTCAATTGCCTGCTACTTTTTGCATAGCTCTGCCATGGCGAGCCTTGCCTTTTATCAAATAGTCAATAATCAATTTGTCTGTCACGGAGGCCCTGTTGCATATCGGCCCGGCTGGGCTCTGTCGGAGGCTTGAGTCAACCACGCCGTGATACTGCTGACCCCAACCCCCGTTTCTGTCTTCGGCAGAAGACACGGGGGTAAACTCGGCCCCGTGCGACAGAGCATTGTCAACGGTAGAAATATACTCGAACCGCCCACATTAAGCAATTTTTTTTCTGGAAAAATGATATGTAGACCAACACCCAAGCGGCAGCAAAGTGCTTCGCCAGCATTTACTTGCCGGCCTGTGCCTTTCGCTCAGCCATTTCAAAAGTGGTAACGCCGTGCGTCTTCACAGACACCGTTGCAGCTCCAGCCTGCATCTGTCCGGATAGGTCCTGAGTTATCTTACTGCGGATTATCTGCCCCGTTGACTCCCTTATCTCTATCTGGCCGAGGCGTTTTCCTGACATCTCCAACTTCATCGTGTCAGCAGCATCCTGTAGTGCTTGCGGATTTGATTTTACAGCGGCAGAAGCTTCAATAATTGCTGCTCCGGCCTTGCGGTCCTTCAATACCCACTTATTCTCAAAAATCAAAGGTTGTGTTCTCTCGGAAACCGTTCGAGTCCAGGAATCGCCAATCCCCACGGGCTTATCCGGATAGACCGCCATCGGGGCCAAGCAAAGCTCTTTTATGGACTCGGCCAACTGTTGCTTCTGGAAGGCCTCAATCATTTGTTTTCGCTGGGGTCCTTCAGGAATCTGAGTTTCAATATTCTTGCGTAGCTGTTCTGATACCTTGAGTTCTTCCACCTGGCCTTGCGGTGAAATTCTTGCCGAAAAGCCTGCTCCCAAGAATACAGCGACGCCCAGAGCCGCAGGCGGCACAGGAGAAACCTTGTTGGCCGAATCGTACATCACCTCCATCATTGGGGCTTTTTGCCCGAACTTAACCCAATCGAAGGTACCATCGACCCAGCCGTTTCCTTTCTGGTCTACCTCTTTGACATCAAACCGATAGCCAAAGCCTGCTGTCACTTCAACAACGCTCTTCTGGCCCGCCATCTCTTGAACAACATTACTGTCGGAAATGACCCGTACATAATAAGACTGGCCCTTCCGCAGATTTAGCTTATATTGTATTTTCTGCCCAGCCTCGGTTGGCACAATCAACCAACCAACTATTACCACCGCTGCCACAACACTGATCTTAGGTTTTCTATTTTCCACTTTAGCTTCTTTCAAAAAAGATTCTCAGCAATAGCATACAGGGTATAGCGTTTAGTGTCCAGTTTTTTTCTCCCCCATATACCCTGTACGCTAAACGCTTGTCTGGATTCAAATGCGATTAACACACACCGTTATCTGTTTTTGCACCTGTGGCCAAGTTTTTCTTTCGTCCCAGCCCCAGGCTCTTGCAGCGGCCACTTTTAACCCACTTTTAAGCGCCAATTCCGGCCTACAATTCTCCCAGAGAGCCTTTAGGAAGCCGGCCAATAAATAATCACCGCAGCCAACCGTTGAAAACGTTTCTTTTCGCGTGATACATCGTCCTTGCCAGGCACCATCTGTGCTGACGACTACCGCTCCTTTTCTGCCGCGACTTATCAGGACAAGGTCCACTTTTTCCAGAAGCCTTCGTCCGGCTCGTGCCAGACCTGCTGGATTATCCTGCACCTGCTGAGTCAGCAGTTCGCATAGCTCCCGGACATTCGGTTTTATCAGCCAGACGCAGCCGGTATCGACAATCTCTCCCAAAGCCGGGCCGGAAGTATCCAGCACGATTTTCGCTCCGCGTCCGTGCCAACTTTCTATCATCCGCACAATATCGGGCAAAAACTCCTCTTCCGGCATCGCCCCTGCAAAGATACACACACTACTTTCGCTAACCAACGCCTCCAAATCCGCCTTTAGTCTTTGCAGGGCAGCCCGTGACACCAATTCACTTATATTTCGCAGATGCATGTCTCTATTCTTTGCTGTATCGAGTACAGTGACATTCTGCCGTGTACTGCCGACAACAGCAGTCATTTTAATCGTAATCAAAGAGCACAAGGACCGCGCGGCTGCCTGCATTTGCTGATAGTCGTTTCGTCCCCACAGACCGGCTGCGATATTTCTTTGCCCCATCCAGGCCAGAGCCTTAGAGACATTGAGCGCCTTTCCAGCAGGGCGAATTGTTTGCTCATCTATGTACTTGTGCAGACCCCAATCGAGGTTCCGCCCCTTACAGGTTATGTCCCAGGCCGGCGAAAAACCGACAGTAATTATCGAAAATTCGCGTCTCATTCAACCATCCAACCAATCAGCTCCGAGTTGACCGCAGGCTGCGCGTATGCCCCGGCCTATCCTGAAGCGCACGGTAGTCTCAATGCCGGCACGCTCCAGAACCGACGCAAACTGCTTGATACGCCCGCTGTCGCTGCCGGCAAACTTACAACCCGGATGGGGATTATGCTCAATAAGATTCACATGGCACATAAGGCCACGCAGCAGGTTGACCAGCATTCGGGCGTGCTCGGGCGAATCGTTCAGCCCCTTTATCATAACGTACTCAAAGCTAACTCGTTGGCGGGTTCTATCCTGATAAAAACGCACCGCCTTTAGAAGCTCCTCTATCGGATACTTCGCGTTTATGGGCATCAATTTCGTCCGCAAAGCATCGCTCGGCGCATTCAGGGATATTGCCAGCCTCGGACGCACATCTTCTTGAGCCAGCCTTTTAATGCCCGGCACTATGCCACAGGTACTTATGGTTATATGTCGGATGCCAATATTCTTACCCTTCGGATGATTCAGGATAGCGATCGATTTGAGCACGGCACGGTAATTTAGAAGCGGCTCGCCCATGCCCATATACACGACATTTGTAATTCGACCGGCTTCGGTCTGGACAGTGTTGACCTGGTCAACGATTTCGCCGGCGGTCAGATTCCGGCTGAAACCGAGCCTCCCTGTGGCACAGAATACACAGGAAAGTGCGCAGCCGACCTGAGTGGAAACACAAAGTGTTCTACGCCCTTTACCCCGTGAGATATTACTTCCTCCCATAATCGGGTGATTTCGTCTGTGCAGGTCTATCTCATGGGATGGATCAAGCAGCAGTACAGTCTCAATCCGGCTGCCGTCGCCCAGCGTAAAGACATACTTAGCGGTGCTGTCTTTGTCGATGAGTTTGTTTGCCAGAGCAAGCTGACAGATATAGTAGCCCTGGTCAGTTAGCTGCTCTCGAAAGGCCTTGCTGAGGGGAGTAATTTGAGCGATCTCCGTGGCAGCCTCATTGTGGATGAAATGAAAGATATATTCTGCCAGGTATTTTTTGGGTTCGACAAGCTCACCACTTGTCTGGCCCAGGCCGAGGACTATCTGCTCAAGTTCATTGAGCGTTTTTTCCTTAAGGTCCTTACTCATAACAAGGAGAGTTTACCACATGTAGACCGGCAGCAAATCCACCACAGGCGGACTAAATCCACCGTCCGTTTGGCGGATAAATATTTAGCATCGCGTTCCGCGCGGGGTCTTCTGGACTGACATGCACAGTAGCGCAGCCGCTATTACCCCTTGAACGAAATCTTCTATCCTCTAAAAGTGGGGGCTTCCGGCAATATAGCACCGGCGTATGATCCCTTAATTACATCCTGATTTTCAGTTTCCCCCTCGATCTTGATGAATACTAGCTGAGCTATTGGTTCCCCGACTGGTAGTGCAACGGGAATATTTCCAAGGTTAGTAATTTCCAAAGTTAAGCAGCCTCTGTACAACGGGTGAATCCACGGAGCGGAAGCAATACTTATGAAGTATCTGGCCCAAGAAGACTTGGTTAGGATTTCACCCGAAACGTCTGCAGGCAATTTTATATACTCCAACGTACTTGCCAAAACTGCATGTTGAGGCTGCAATACAAGAGTTCCGTCCTTCTCAGAAAACCCCATTTCTGAGAGCTCCTTTTTCGGGATAGTTTCTTCGCTCCGGCCGTACGGCTTGTGTACGAGTTCAGGGTAGTGTGCTACTCCTCCTTCGAGATGAGATTCTCTATACGGTTCGATACACTTAATGCTGCTTATCGCAGGGAGTCTAAAATAGCATCCCAATCTGATGTCAACAGCATCATAGTCAAATTCCTCGTCCAGCAAAGGAGTAATCACCAGACTTTGGGGATCATTTATTGTCTTTTCGAGTCTTTTTCTTATTTCAGAACTTGATAAAACACTCACAATTTGCCCTTCTTTAGGAGAATTTGCCAGTCCTCGATTGCTTTTCCAAGCCAATCATTCAACCGTTTTTCATACGCTATTCTCTTTTGAATCCAACTCAGCTTGCTTCTGACCTTTCCAAGCAGATCGTCCATACCTCCCAGGTAGAACAAGAATGCAGAGTTCAGTACCGTAGTGGGACTTGGATGGCTCTTGTTCCCGCTTATATCATAACATGTGGAGGGAACCACGCCGTGTCCAAGATAGGATATCACCAACTCGTGATTTCTCCTGAAATCTTCGATAGGTTTCTGAAAATCGCTCCCAAGCGTGTCAGATACTTTACTTTCGATTTCTGTTACCATCAGGTCGAACTCTTTGAGCATCCAATCGTTAAGCTGTTGCTCAATCGGCTCAAAATAGGAAGGAGGTTTGGAACCTATAGTGAAATTTTTAATCTCCTGACACTTCCTCAACTGGTGCAGCAAATCCGCCGCGTTATTTTTCAGCGATTCGTCCCAACCATCCTCCTGAAGCCATCGCGCATGGATTTTGAATCGATAGTCGTCCGCAGGGTGCGTCTCCGAAAAGTTACGTCCTGTGGTTGTAGGAATTATGTGTTCGATTTCCCGATAAGCAAAATGAAATGCGGGTCCCAAGACTCTAACTGCAAATATATCAGCGAATATTTCGTCTGCCCATCTCGACATGAGAGTCAACACATAATTGAGCAGGGCCCTCCAAGCAAGTAAGGGAGCCTCGACCTTCCGCATTATCTCTGGGTCAGTAAAAAACCTCGCCAGCTTATCCACCAATTTGTTTCGAAAAGCCTCTTCTAACCGCACAGCTTCATATATATAGTGTCCCATCTCATGGAACAGGTTGCAGTTCACCAATACTTCTCTTGCAGCGCAATAAGGAAACATCAGAATGCCAATCTCCTCCCCGAGCACAGGATAACCTTCTATCCTGGCGGACAGATACCGGGTTAGGTCTCTCATCGCCTTTATGTTATACTTGTAATACATGAGACTTGAACCGCTCAGGACCACGAGTGAAGCCCTCTTTGACTTCAGTAGCTGTCTCACTGTATGGTTAAGAAAGGTTGCTAAAGAAAACGGAATAGATAGCGAATCGGAGTCAATTGCTTGCTTAGCAAGGATATACAACAAAGAAAGCCCTTTTTTGATTTCGCCAAAGTCCCTTAACTTTGACTTAATCAACTCATCTTTTGGCGGTTCTTCAACGGCGTTCCTAACAAACCTCTCAATGGCTTTCAAAGATTGGAGGATGTGGTCTAAAAGTCCCTCTGTCTCGTAAAGATAGGTTTTCTTAGTCCGACCTGACCGTATGAAGGTTGTCAGGTCGTCACATAACCTGAGAAGACAAAACGCTTCACTTCTGACTTGTCCAACGAGTTCGGTCAATACTCACCCTATATTCCTGCCATCGTTTCCAAAGAACTCAAAGACTCCCGAGTAGTGTAAAAGCTGCAATCCCCTAAAACATCAAAGAATTTCTGCAGCTCATACGCCTCTTGTTTCCTCTTTTCCACAGAAACCTCATCGTCAAGTACAGTTTCAAGCTTGCTAATCCATTTGTTTAAAAAAGCCGTCTCGTCCTCTTCTTGCGATTCACGAGCCAAAACCTGTTCAAAAGATTTCACCTCTTCATTTGTATTAAAGAGAGCCACTTTCTCATTGTAGACGTCAGGACCACCATTCGGCCATTTCAATGAGCCGAACGCACTTATTGCTTGTTTACAGGTTTTGCTGAATTCTGGGGTAATGGTGCCATCTTGCCTAAACCTATGGAGTAGCTCAACGCATTTATTGCAGAAAAGAGTTAACCCCATTGACCCAACCATTTCCTGCACGCCCATGTCAATCTCCTTTCTCCAATCCCCCTTCTTGCTTTTTAGCGTTTTAGTGTCTTTTACCAAAATGCTCATCACGCAAGTACAATACCTTCACAATTTTCAAGGGAAGCCTTCACAATACACTGTGCCACTGCTCAAATATAATAGACACGACTACTACTTGGCAACTACAATGTTAACCGCTCATTTGCCAATGAATTGAATTGAAAAAAGAACATCCACGTTCATAATTTTATAACACGTTCTCTATTATAAGTCAACATAATTTTTACCGCAAATCACGAGTTTTCAAACGTAAAAGTGGCCTAATCTTGCTCGCTGTCGGTGGAGACATAGCCGCGCTGGCCTTCACTCACGCTTGTGGTGAGCTTGCCGAATCCATAAGCCGGCTCGGAAGAATCAGCCTCAGCAGCTTCTTGCTTGGCCTGTGCCTCCATCTTCTCACGTAGCCGCTCATACTCCTCCAGCGTCATCATCACCTCCCGTGCCTGGCTGCCTTTATATTCGCCCAGTATTCCCGATGCCGCCATCATCTCAATTATCCGCGAGGCACGGGCATAGCCGATGTTGAGCCGGCGCTGAAGTAGGGATACGCTTCCGCGCTGCGTCTCCAGCACGATACGAACCGCATCGTCAAACAGTTCGTCTTTGGTCATCTCGGAGGTATCGATCTTTTTAAGCCCAGTAAGCTCGGGATGGAACTGTGGCTCGCCAAACTGCTTGAGGTGCTTGACGATGCGCTTAATCTCAGCCTCATCAACAAAAGTGCCCTGGGCGCGGATCAGGTCGCTGGTGCCCGGCTTTAGAAACAGCATATCGCCCTCGCCGAGCAGGGTTTCGGCACCGTTCTGGTCGAGCACAATTCGGCTATCAAGTCTGGCCGCCACGCGAAAACCTATTCTGGTGGGCATATTGGATTTTATAAGGCCGGTAACAACGGTCGCCTGCGGACGCTGGGTCGCAATCACAAGATGGATGCCGACCGCCCGACTCTTCTGCGCCAGACGTACAATGTAGGCCTCTATTTCCTTCGGCGCGGTCATCATCAAGTCCGCAAGCTCATCAATTACAATCACAATATACGGCAGCCTCTTGGGGATCTGTGCCTCCTCTTCCGGACTACTGGGCTTGAACCGCTCGATTATCTCCTGGGCACCGAGGCTATTATACTCAGTGACATTCTTGACCCTCGCCTCTGCCAATAGAGCGTACCGCTCATCCATCTTCACGGTCGCCCACTCAAGTATCTGTACCGCCATCGCAGTCTCAGTAACGATCGGACACATCAGGTGCGGAATGGTATTAAAAGCTGTCATTTCGACCATCTTTGGGTCGATCAGAATCATCTTTACCTCGTCCGGGCGTTTTGTAAGAAGCATGCCTGCAATTATGCTGCTGATACAGACGCTCTTACCTGAGCCGGTTGTGCCAGCGATGAGCAAGTGTGGCATCTTTGTCAGGTCGCAAACCAGTGCCTCGCCCGCGGAATCCTTGCCCAGAAACAGCGGTATTTCCATGCTCGCAGGTCGGCTGCCCGCCAGGTCTGTCATGCTCCTCATACGAACTTTTTCTTTCTCACTGTTGGGAACCTCAATGCCTATGGTATGTTTGCCAGGTAGCGGCGCTACCACACGCACCGCACCGACACCCAGCGCGCGAGCCATGTCATTGGAAAGGGTGCTTATCTGGCTGACCTTGACGCCGGCTGCAAGCTCCAACTCAAACATCGTTATGACCGGCCCGGTATCGGCAGCAACCACACGCGCATTTATGCTGAACTCGCCCAGTAAACTCTCCAGAGCCGTTGCTTTGGCTTTAATCACCTTTTCCTGTACCGCCGCAAAACTGTATTCCGGCGGCGCAAGCAGCTCCAGCGGCGGCAAAGCGTAATCGCCGTAGCTTGGCTGCGCTTTTGGACTCTTTGCCGGCTGAACCACCGGACGTTTGGTAGCTTCGCTGGCTAAAGGTCGGTCAGGTCGAAAAGCAACTTGCGCACCCGGCTGTCTTATAGCTGCGCTGTCTGCCTGCTTGTGCGGCTCAGCATCCTGAAAGGTCGCCGCTGCCGCAGGAACCGGCAGCGACTTTTGCTTAACACTTAGTTTCTGCCATATCTGGCTGAGCGTTTCGGATTGCTGCCTTGCGGCTGCCCACGCTGGCACAAAAATGCGAATTACTCTTACGCCCACAACGCCAAAGCAATGCAAGACCGCCAAGATAAGACTGTCTGCCAACAATAGAAAAGCGACAACCCACGTAGCTGCCAGCAGTATCAAGCTGCCCAGCCAGGCGAAATGCTGGCGTAAGGCCGTAGTTGCCGCTACGCCAAGCACGCCGCCCGAACCCATTGGAAAACGATAGACCTGATACGGCCAAAGCCAGTAGAAACTTGCCGAAGCAGCGGTAGTCAACAATCCCAGGCCAATTGCCCGCAAGATAGGCTGACTTATCGGCAGATTCGCCAGGCGGACAATCGTAAAACTAATTGCACAGGCCAACACAACAAACGCCCCCGGCCCAACATAGTAAAACAAATAATAAGCAAAAAAAGCTCCGCCTTTGCCGCACCAATTTGCTGCCGGATTATTGTGTGGATAAACAAACTTGCTCGGCCAATCGCCGATGTCGAAGCTGATGCAACTGCACAAAAGCACCAGCAGCAACCCAATAACGAGAAATTCGATAGCTTTTATTTTTGACCGGCTGTCCTTCACTGTACTGCCTTCCTTTAAGTCCTATAACAACTGCTTTCAAGGTCAACCGAGCACCGTACCCAGCGTAGCACCAGAATCTATATCGGCAGGCTTTTGAGCTTTTCTGCACAATTGCGGTACGGAAAAATAGTTGGCGCCAGCGCCCATCGGATCGGTACTAAGCCAATGGGGACTTGATGAAAAGCGGTTTTATATGCCGTTCGTAGAGATTGGCCGTGACTTGCGGTGCGATTATGTCCTCATACTTATCTAACGCGGCCAAGTACCACTGGCGCACTTCGGCAGCGAGCTTATAGCCGATGTGCAAAAGCTTGCGAAAATGGGGATTGTAATCGGGACACGTTTGGTCATGCCTCAAAACGGCGGCGAATCTTTGCCCATCCCACTTGGCAACCTGCTGCGGCGCAGGCAGCTTGGCTCTATCAATATCAACGACCGTCGCGTACGGCTGACAAAGCTCATCTATCCGCGACAACGCTTTGGCATAAATTTCCTTTGCAATCGCCAGGCCCTCACCGCCGGCCAGCGCCAGGCCAGCAAGCTCCTCGAGCCAGGTTGTGCCGGCAGTTTTTAGATGCAGGCCGGCATCAAATTTCTTAAGAGCTTTGTTAATCACCCCATAAATCGAAAACTTATCACTGCCGGAATGGACGCTGAGCTTCAGATTCTGCGGCAAGCCGAATTCTCGAACGGCAAAGGCAACAACCGCCAGGTCCTGCTCGAACTGGCTGGCAAACGTAGTGACATCGCCGACGTAATCCACGCCTTTATTGAATCGGCCAGTGAACTTCGGTGCAATCGTTTGAGCGGGAATTCCTTCATCGGCGATTGCAGCTAAGATGAAAAACAAATCGAGCGTCGTCTGCGGCTGATCGGTTTCGTCCATTGAAACCTCTGTGATAAAGTTGCCGGCACCTTTCGCAGAGACGATATGCCGATAGATTTCGCCCGCTTGTTTAACCGCAAACAAATATTTTGCCACGATGGCCCTTATCTGCCCTTGCGTGATGTGTAGGCCAAGCTCGATTCCCGGAATCTTGAGCCGACCAATCCTTCGACCCCGCTCAGGACAGGCATATTTGCTATGCTTTTCGACAAAGGCCCGAACGTCTCTTTCGTCTGCTGACTGACCGATGAAATCGGCGACATCAAGCGTGAAGAAATCGCTGGATTCGATAAACTGGTCAACATTTTTCAGCCCGATATGATCCGCATCCACAAAATAGGGGGCCTTCCAACCGCAAGCCGCCACTGCTTCATCGGCTTCCTTGCGTGTGTCGATAGGTTTTGTGCCGATAATTGTGTGCTCGCGGTGAGACTTATTCCAGACCGGCGTGATGTCCAGGCCGTTTTCTTTCGCCTGGATCAAAGCCGCCAGTTGAGCTTTCCCCTGTCGGCCAAACCTGTCACCGATTCCCAGAGAGTATTTGCCCAAAATCATAGTTCAGTTGCCTTTCATCCACCGGCTATGAGATAAACTGAGAAAATAATCGCCACCACGCATGCCCAACCGGCGAGAAACCCCACTACCGAAGTGAGCGATGGAACCAGTATTTCAAAATTGGTGCCCACCAAAACACTACGCTTGGCAGGAACAACTGCACCGGCAGGCAAAGTACAGGGCGCCGTTATCTGCTCGCCCAGCATTACCGGCGTCCGCACCAGCGCGTAGAAATCATCGAGTTTTTCTTTGGCGACAGGCGCCGTTAGCAAACTCGCTACGACCCCAGCAATGGTGCCGGCGACGAGGTAAAAAACCATCTGCCAGGGCAGATACACCTCTGCTACACCATCCCTGATAAATATGAAGCGCAGCGACTGGCTCAACGAAAACTTGCTAAGCCAGGTTATGAAGAACTCTTGTGCTGTTAGCCACCACGTCGCAAACGCCGCAAGTGTTGATGCCCATGCGCCGGCCGATGTTATCCGCCTCCAGAAAAACGCCAGCCAAAAGCCGATTGCCATCATCGGCGAAATCTTCCAGAAGACCTCGAGCCCACGCACGACGTTCGGCAGCCAATAAGCAAACAAACCACCGCCGACAACCACTGCAATCGACACCAGCCGCGCGATAAAAATGTAATGCCCCTGCGATTTGCCGATAACCAGCCTCTTGTAAATATTCTGCGTGAATAGCCCTGCCGATGCTACCATAAAGGAGTCGCACGAGCCGAGCGCCGATGTTAAAAGCGATGCCAAAAAAAGTCCCAGCACTCCGTGCGAGACCTTAGGCAGAAACTCCGCTGCGACCAAGCCGAATATGTGGTCTGGGTCAATGTCACGCCCCGCGAAATACACAACCGCAGCAAGGCCCGTCAGGCACCAGGCCACTGTACAAATGCGCTTTACAAAGTTGCCGCACATTAGCCCCACGCGGCCTTCCATCTCAGTTTTACCGGCAGCACAGTTGCCCATAATGTGTGGCTGCGTCACTATCCCTATCAGACCATTGAAAGCAATCATGATTATGTAAAAAAGCCCGATTTCCGCTGGAGCAACAAGTGACAGCATGCTGGGGTCTTTAATTGCTCCTCGCACGCCCTGCATTCCGCCTACGGCCCCCAAAATAAATGGAAGCAACATGAAAGAAAAGACAATAGTCAGACTACCCTGGATGAAGTCGGCCATAATCACAGCCGACAGCCCCCCGGCGGTTCCGTATATCACGATTACCACGATCATTATCGCAATGACAAGATTTGATGAAATGGTGCCAGCGGTAGTTGCCTGTACGATTGCCCCCGAACCCTTGAGCATCACGCCAGTATTAACCGCAAGATTCATCATCCCGACGATAGCGAACAGCATTGCGACGCTGGGACCAAACCTGGCTTCAAAAACATCGCCCGTTGTTATTGCTCGAAACCGTCTCATCACAGAGGCAATTAGCCAGTAAAATGGCGTAGAGAATAGCCAGCACCACTGGTACCATATACCGGATAGCCCATTTGTGTAGGTCTTTGAAGCCACACCGACCGCCTGGTCAGCGTGCGTGCCGCTGCCGAAAGCGTGCATCATCAGCATTACCTTGCTGAACTTGCGTGGCATAAAAAAGTCCGCCATGCTGCGGATGCCTTTGGCTGCCTTGAACCCAAGCAGGGTAATGCCCAGAAAATACACAGCCAAAACCGCGATATCTGCTGGATGCAGTCCCAACATAGATATTGACCATTGATTATTTTCTGCTGACTTTTGCCACAGATTACACAGATTTCACATAGATAGTAAATAAAAAACCCCGCAGCGCATCCCTTCGCCACGGGGCAATGAAAAAGTCCGAACCCCGCAATAAATTGCGGAGCTAATCATTTGACCTGCGGTTTCTCCGCAGGTTTCTTATCGGCACCCTCGGTACTCTGGCCCGAAGGCTCCGGTGACTTTGGCATAATCTTCTCGGGAATCTGCGGCCTCTCTACCACCACACCAAGTCGGCCCAGCTCAAGGGCCACATCCGGCTGATTCGGATTAGCGTGGAAGCTGCGAGTAAGGTATTCCATCGCACGCGTCTTATCAGCCTTACCGACATAATAGAACCCCATGTGCTTGTTAGCTTCCGGAGAATCCGGGCTCAAAGCAAGAGCTTGTTGATAACAGGTCAGCGCATACTCATCGCAGTCCTGCTTTTGGAACGCCTGTCCCAACTGAAGGGACTGGCCCACAGAGCCAGCGGCCTGCTTGATATACATATCCGCATAAAACTGAGATTTGGCTTTGTCGCCTCTCTTGGCAAACATGTTCACCATCGCTGCCTGAGTAGGCCGGTGAACGGGATCAAACTGCAAAGCAATGTTATAATGATACTCTGCTCTGGGATATTGTCCCTCATCGCTGTACAGTTGGCCCAGCTTACAATGTACATCGGGATTCTCAAACTTACGCTCGAGCTGCTGCAATAGCTCGGCTCTTGTTTCTTTAGCTGGTGTCACTCTGGATGGTGACTTGCCTTCAGGCTGGCAACCGATAACCGTGCAGAATAGCAGAACTGACAAAAGTAAAACCAAGCTCTTGGCAAAACAGCAACCCCGAAGTGAAAAGCCGCGCACTCCGGCGCCTCTGCACTTGCGGCTTGTAGCTTCCTGCTTTACCTGGCTTCCCCTCATTCCTGACCCTCGTAGCTGCTAAGATCCTAACGTTGTCGCAACCAAATCCATCCGATTGGAAAACAACCTCATTTTGCCAAGACCAAAAATTCTTTGCAAGCCAAAATTCTTTTTAATCAAATAAAATGTAAATTTTTTTCTAAGCCGCACGCCGCGATTTTTTGGTAATAAACTAGCGCGTGCATCGACTACTATAATGACAGTTTAGGATGTTTTCGCCACAGTCGAACAAAGCGAATTTCGAAACTACTGGTAGCTATACGCCCTGCGGTTTAACCAGACCTCAACAGGGAGAGCTGTTTGCAAACAATTGATTGGCAGGTAATTGTGGAAAAACATGGGCCGCTTGTATGGCAGACTGCGCACAGGCTGTTGGGAAACTACTCCGATACCGCTGACTGCTTCCAGGATACGTTTGTATGCGCTGTGCAGGTCTCGCGGCGTCAGCGGGTGCGAAACTTCCCTGCCCTACTGTCTCGACTGGCTACTACGCGAGCAATAGACCAATTGCGGCGGCGCGTTCGCAGGCCCCACACTGACACAGAACCAGCCAACTGGCCTGCCGGGCCAAGCTGTAAGGCCGATCCTGCTCAGCAGTTACAAACTGCGGAGTTAGCTGAAAAACTGCGAAAAGCGATCACTTACCTGCCGCAGCAGCAAGCTGAGGTTTTCTGCCTGCGGTATTTGAATGATATGAGCTATCGGCAGATTGCAAAAGAGCTTGATATCAAAACCAGCGCGACAGGCGTGTTGCTGCACCGAGCCAGAACAAAACTACGCGAACTTCTCGAAAAGGCGGCTGTTACATAAGAAAGGTAGGTTTTAATAATGGAAGAACCGAAAGACATTTTAGATAAGGCGATAGACGCACTTGCAAATACAAATGTTCCGCCCGGCCCGCCGCAAGAAGTTGTGGACGCAACGCTTGCCAGGCTTGACGCAGCCGGTGCCGAGCCTGCAGAAGCAACCATCACATTATTGAAGCCTACGCCAAGGCTAAAAACTGTCGTGGACCTGATAAAATTCGCCGCTGCGGCGGTTGTGCTGATTGGCACCGGATATTTGATTGGCCGACTGTCAGCACCAAAACCCCCGGATATCGAGCAGCTTTACGCCGCCCTTAAGCCTGCCATTCAGCGAGACTTGCTGGAGCCGATGAGCCGGCAGTGGCAACTAATTCTGACAAGCAACAACGCTGAACTTAAAGATGAACTCCGCACCGAATTCCGCCAAGACCTGAACCAGTTTGCTGTGCAGACCTTAGTCGCCTCCGGGGCTGCAACCAACCAACTTATCAGAGAACTTGTTGAATCCTTCCAGGTTGCGCAAGTCCAGCAGCGCCGATCAGTTGCCGCGGCCCTGCGCCAGATAGAGCTGGACCGGATGCGCGATAAAGCCGAACTGGCAGGCGGCCTGGAAACTCTTGCTGTTCTCACTGGAGACGAGTTGCAGCGGACCAAGGACGATATAGCGCAATTGTTAGTCTATAATCAGCCAGCCCCCTTAAATCCAAACATCACAAATGAAAGGAGTAACCAATGAAAGCTCTAACCCAAACTACTATTATGATTATGCTGCTGTGCACAGGTCTGGCTCCAGCAAATTCCAGCCAAGTCCCCAGCACACCGGCGGCAGCCGGCAGCGTACTACAAGTGGAGCCGGGATATGTAGCGCAACAGCCACCAGCAGTTCCCAAACTAGTTCCCACCGCAACGATTGTGGAAAGCTACCCCGCCGGCTTTTCGGTCTGGCCGTCAGAACGCGGTACCACTGGTGCAGTTCTGGTGATTCCCAGCACAGAAATGAAGCCCGAAGAAATCACGGCAGTGATGGAAGATATGAGCATCATGTCGCGAATCTTCGACAAGAATCTCAGCCAGCAGCGCCTGATTCCGACAAGTACAACAGCTATGAGCTTCTATTTCCGTTCCGACCGCAACGCACTGCCGTGGCTCTCTTCCCAGCAGAGCAGCGTCACTGAGGCCATTTATCTTGAAGGTTTTGGGGCGCTATTCCTTGTCGGTGTAGATTACCCGCTCTCGCCTCTGCCGCAAGTGCAAGAAGAAAAACTCGAAGAGGGCGTCGATACGGTTTGGCAAGACACAAAAACAGAGATTTACGACCCTGAGGCTATCGACCGGCGCATAAAGGCAGAACGACAGAAAGCAGAGTATAACTCTGAAAGGGTCGAGGAGTTACAAAAGACAATAATCAAAACACTGAAGCACGCAGCAAACATACGAGGCCTGAAGACAGACGAATTTGTAACGGTCACGGTAAGGAGTTCCGTGCCCGCTGTGGTTATTACAGGCACAACTATGACATCAAGGACATCAAGATACGGTCGTGCCAGACCTACTCCGACGGCACCCGAGCCGGTAACCTCCAAAACTGAGATCCCGGCAGAGGCTGGCCAAGCCACGTTCCTGACGATTCGGGCCAAAAAGTCAGATATCGACAGCTTCGCAAAAGAGCAACTGAATTATGACCAATTCAGCCAGCGGGTCCAGACCATCAAATATTGACAGAAGAAACCCGTGGTCCCCGTTCTTGCTTTCGCAAGAAAGCACGGGGGCTGGGGTTCTTTCCGGTTTGAAAGGAGCGTAGAAAAATGAAAGCACTTACCCAAATTATCACGGTAGTTACCACAATCACTATGGTAATATCAGGCGCTTCCACGGTTGCTGCCTCTGGCGAGGAGGAACTCGCCCAGCTACAAAAAACCTTAGCAGAAGCAGACCAGGTAGCAGCTACGGTGAGCGAACTGGCAGCCTTAGACGCTAAGGTACAGGCCGAGCTTGCTGTGCAACAAGCACTTGCCCAAGCCAAACGAGGCGCTGAACAAATCCTATTAGTTTTGACTTCGCAGACCAGGCCCGAGGACCTGGCTACTATAATTGAAGACCTCAAGATTATGTCGCGCATCTTAGACAACAAACTGGGCCGAGCACAGCCACGCTCGTTCACTCTCAACGTCAGTAAGCTTGACAATTTACTTCGCTCGTTCACGCGCGCCGATCCGATGCAGACCCGCACGCACGCCGGTGCGATGCAGACCCAAGCAATGTATGTCCAGAGCTATGCAGCGATATTTTTCGCGAACGTTGATTTTCCACTCTCGCCCCCACCGCAAGTCGAAGTCAAAAAAGTCCAAGAAGGTGCCGATCCGATCTGGGAACAGACAAAACGCCAGATAATAGCACCAGAGCAAGACTTGCAGCCAGATGTAGCAGCAAAACAGTACGACGCAGAGAAGGTTGAGCAGCTAAAGACCACACTGATCAAAGCACTAAAGCACGCGGCGAACATCCGAAACTTGAAGCCCGATGAGTCAGTAATTCTGGTGGTGGCCGGCACCCAGCCGCCGATATTGACCATTCGGGCCAAAAAAGCTGATATCGATGCGTATTCAACAGTCAAAATGACTGATGACCAGTTCCGCCAGCGAGTAGCGATACTGACGTCACATGCAAGTCTTGGCCCAGGACAATCTGAGAAGGTTTCGTGGCCCAGGCTGACAGAGCCTCCGCCACTGCGATGAGCGTTAGCGATAGCCAGAGCGTCCCGATCTCTCGGGGTTGTCACACCTCCATAGGCCGCCTGTTTAAGATACATCGGCGGAGAACAGCCGGGGCGTCTGCCCCGGCTTATCTTTTTGCTGACTGCCCCGGCGGTTGGCTAAGGTTAGATATCCAGGTACTGGACCTCGAGGGCATGGTCGCGGATAAAGTTTCGCCGCTCTTCAACATCGTCGCCCATCAAAATGCTAAACAGCCTATCCGCCTCGCCGGCATCGTCAAGCCTAACACTAAGCAGGGTTCTGGTTGTCGGATTCATGGTCGTCTCCCAGAGCTGCTCGGCGTTCATCTCACCCAGACCTTTGAAGCGCTTTATCTCAATTCCCTTGCCTCCGATTTGCCTGATAGCAGGACAGATATCTGTCAGAGAAGCTACATCGTAGACCTCTGCTTGCGCAGAGGCCAGCTTATCCCCGCGCGAGCGAGGAGTGGACGAACTCCCACGGCTGTCTGCGGTGTGCAGCAGGGCAAACTTGGTGGGCAAAGATTCACCTGAAACAGATTTCTCCGCCTTTAGCAGGAAATCTGAAAGGTCCAGATCAAACTCGCTCTTTAGCTTCTCGTTTATCTGGTTGATGCGCGCGACCTCGTGCAGCTCCTCAGCTACGACCACCTGCTCCTCTTGTCCTTCAGCAGCGGCCTTGACACTATCCCCTCGGCTTGGCTCGGGACAGGCCTTTAGCTCATCCAGCCGGGCCTCATACTGCCCGGCGTCGTAGTAGACTTCCTCGCGCCCCTGTGTGCGAATCAGAAAACGTGGCAACTGCCGGCCATCATAGTGCGCTGTGATGAACTGCTCAAAGTTAATGCCGCGCCTTGCAAGAACAGCTACGCTGCGCTCCACATCAGCCAGGGCTTTCACCAGAGCAGCCAGTTGTGTACCAGCGACCTTACGTGGTTTTACCGCCTCTGAACGTTTTTTTGTCCGGCTTTTATTAGCGGGCTCCGTCGCCGGAACGGCGACGGCTAAACCATCACGTATTAAAAGCTCCGTCCCTTCAAGGCCTCGAGCGATCATACGCCTACGCATCTGATTCTCGTTCAAGATGTACTCGACTTTCTTCTGGCCTTTAACCCTGATTTCATACAGGGGGGGCTGAGCGATGTAAACCATACGCCTGTCTAATAACGGCGACATCTGCCTGAATAAAAAAGTCAGCAGTAGCGTGCGAATATGCGCACCGTCGACATCGGCATCAGTCATCAGTATTATCTTACCGTATCTGCATTTCTCAACATCGAACTCATCGACGCCGATCCCAGTTCCCAGCGCACTTATCATGGTACGAATTTCATCGTGCGCCAGCATCTTTTCCAGACGGGCCTTTTCCACATTGAGGATTTTGCCCTTTAGTGGCAGAATCGCCTGAATATTTCTGTCACGTCCCGCCTTTGCCGAGCCGCCCGCAGAATCGCCTTCGACAATAAATATCTCGGTAGCAGATTTTTCCCTGCTGGCGCAATCCCACAATTTGCCGGGCAGGTTAGCGCTACTCAGTGCTCCCTTGCGCCTGGTAAGCTCGCGGGCCTTTCTGGCAGCCTCGCGGGCAGCGGCGGCCTGAATGGCCTTGTTCAGGATTCTTTTTGCCTCGGTGGGATGCTCTTCAAGGTAATGGCCAAGCTGCTCGTTGACAGTAGTCTCGACAAAACTGCCCACTTCGGGATTGGTCAGTCGAACCTTCGTCTGGGCCTCAAAGTGCGGCTCTGGCAGCTTGACCGCTACCACTGCGGTCAGACCTTCGCGAAGGTCTTCGCCGGTTGTCACCTGGCCGTTCCTAAGCAGATTATTTGCTTTGGCATAAGAGTTCATCGTGCGCGTTAACGCGGTCTTAAAGCCAGAAAGGTGCGTGCCGCCATCAATATTGCGGATGTTATTGGCGAAGACCAACACGTTTTCAGTATAGCCATCGTTATACTGCAGCGCCACATCACAGGTCAGCTTGGCTTTGGGCTCTTCTTTGGCCAGATAAATTACATCCTGATGCAGTACCTCCTTGCCCTCGTTCAGATGCCTGATAAAGGCCTTGATGCCCTCGTCAAATTTGAACGCTTCTTTTTTATTAGCCCTGTCATCCTGGAAGGCAATCTTTAGACCAGCATTTAGATACGCAAGCTCCCGGATTCGCTTAAGCAGCGTATCATAGGCAAACTCTACATCGCCGAATATCTCCTGGTCGGGCATAAACGTTATTTTTGTGCCGCGCTTTTTGGTAAGGCCAATTTCCTTCACCGGCGCGGTACGTTTGCCACGAACACACTCAAAATGGTAGTGTTTACCGTCACGATAGACGTCGGACTCTAACCACTCGCTGAGCGCATTAACGACACTGACGCCTACGCCGTGCAGTCCGCCGGCGACTTTATAACTCTCGTTGTCAAACTTTCCGCCAGCGTGAAGCGTGCACAGCGCGACCTCCAAAGCACTTACCTTGGCTTCTTTATGCTCCTCGACAGGTATTCCACGGCCGTTATCCTCTACTGCGCAACTGCCATCGGCACCGATGCGTACGCTTATGCTATCGCAAAATCCCGCCATTGCCTCGTCGATGGAGTTATCGAGCACCTCATAGACTAAGTGGTGCAGACCGCCAGCGCCGCGGTCGCCGATGTACATTTCCGGCCTTTTACGGACTGCCTCTATATCCCCAAGTATCTTAATACTGCTGGCATCGTACTTATGAGCACTCATATATGCCTTCTATGCTGCAATCCATACCTAATTAATTTTCGGAGATTTCCGGCTTCCAGCTTGAGAAATACTGCGTAGGTGAGCAACAGATGACAGTCAGCCCACAGCCAGCTCAATTTTTCTTATGCGAGCCTGTGGATACTGCCGCTGCAACTTGTTGAGAAGCTCTGAACTGCACAACTTCAGTTCATACATATAGACCGGCGAATCGACCAGCACTCTTAGCGCAGCCCCGCTAAGGCCGATCACCTTGCAGTGCTGGGCAAGTTCAGCCGGTACTAATTGGTGCCAAGCATTGATTATTGAACTGAACCTTGCATGCTGTGGCGAGATTCGATTCTCAAGAATATCACGTAGCGTATAACCTAACCTACCTGTAAGTTCCGAGACGCTGCTCGTTGGCATCCGCGTGATAGACTTGTCTTTTCGTTTGGCGGTTGTCATGAACCAAGAACTCCTGAACCTGAGCACTTGCTTTTCACGCAAGGCTAATGGGCATCAGCACATACAGAAAATCTGCTCCGCTCTTGATTACGCCTGGCCGGTCAGGCTCACCCAGTTCCATTTCGAATTCTGGCGTCTGGATAACCCGCAGAGCATCAACCAGAAACTGGGGGTTGAAACCAATATCGATAGGCTCACCCTTATAATCGATCAGCATAGTAACTCGAGCATCCCCAGCATCTGGTGCTCTGGCTGAGAAAACAAGACTGTCCTTGGTAACAGAAAGCTTGATTCCTCTGGATTCCTCACTAGTAAGCAGCGCCGCCCTACGCACAGCGCTTAGTACCGCTTCAGTTGACAGCTTTAACTTTTTCTGGTAATCGGTCGGAATTATATCTTCATAATTGGGGAATTTCCCCTCCACAAGGTTTGAGCTTATCACTACCCCAGCACAGCTAAAGAGCACCTGGTTACCAACAACTTTGACGGCAACGGTCTCTTTATCGTGCTTGGCAATTTTGCTCAGTAGTGCCATTGTCTTGGCTGGCACTATGATCTTACGGCCAGCCATTTCCTCACGAACTGCGGCAAGGAGGTTCACTCTGCACCGCGCTAGCCGTCTGCCGTCAGTGGCAACCAAAGAAAGTTTCTTTGCCTTTGTCTCCCACAGTACGCCATTAATAGCGTAGCGGCTGCTTTCCTTGGCGGTAGCAAACAGGCATTGCTCTATACCTGCCTGTAGATTATCAAGAGTTAGCTCAATTTCTGATTGACCTTCGAAAAGGGGTACTGTGGGATATTGGTCGGCGGTTTGACCATAAATTGTAAACTCGCTATCTGCCCCTGTTACTTTGGATGTCCCCTCTGTAGCTTCAAGCTTTAGCACATCATCAGCACTTTCCCGCACTATAGCATTGAGCCTGTCCGCCTGTACTGCAACTTCACCTTCCTCATCAACTTGTGCGCCAGAAATTAGATAGTTTGTGCCAACTTCAAGGTCCGTGGCAGATATGCGAGTTTGCTCTTTCTGAGCGGTAATCCGTACGCAACGCAGGATTGGCTTAGGTGTCCGACTCGGTACAATAGTGGTCAACAAACCCAAAGCCTCAACAAGCGCCTCCCGATTAAATTGCACCTTCATAACAAACCTCTAACCGCAATAGAAAACATTTGATAAAAATATACATTCCTTAATGTTAATTTGCCCCAATAGTTTACCGCCTTGATGATCCCTTCTCAATGATTTTTCAATAAAAAAATACGTTATCTGCAAGGTATAAAACCGTTGCACTACGCTGAGTGGGCGTACGTTTTTCGCTAAACACATAGTTATATTTATTTCTACTTTGAGAAAGAACAGAGTATTAATGTTCATATAGAAGAATGGTTTGTCAGGTTCCGGGGGGCTTTCGTCTAAGCACTTGTAAGGGCTACTACTTGCAAGCCGAAGTGAATTCTTTTTCGCCTGTGTAAACTGTTGCATTAGCTGTGACTTTGCTTGACAAAGTAACCAGACAAGATTATTAAGGCTATGCGTCTGTTAGGAGCTTGTTGTTTTGGCAGCAATATTGACAAGTTATACACTGTTCCTTAATTAAACTTGGATTCTGTGGCCAGCCTGTAGAGGTGGCGGATATATGTTAATGTACGTACACGGAAACGAGGGAAAATGCAGAAAATAGGGAAGGAGTCTGAAAGAAAACTGTACGTAGGTTTTGACGTCGGCAGCAGTTCTGTGCATTACGCTGTGGTGGCAGAAAGCGGCACAGTAGTTTACTCTCCCAGACCTTTGGTGCACTTTGCTAATCCTATTGGAGCGGTTATAGAGGCCTGGCAGGATATAGTTCATGCTGTAGGCAGGGGGGCGATCAGGAGCACGGCTTTCACTGGAAGTGGGGCTGTATCCTTTCCCAAGGCTATGCCAGGCGCAATGTACGTGTACGATAGTGTAGCGATTCCCAAAGGAACTGGGATTGTTAGCCCTGATGTTAAATATGTTGTGCACATTGGTGCGAAGGACTCCTACTTTTTTCACCTTGAAGCGGTTAGCGGCAAACGCATTATTCAAGAATGGAGGACGGGTACTAAGTGCGGTGGCGGCTCCGGTACGTTGATAGAAAAGCAGTGCCGAAGGCTCTTCGAAGGTGAGGTTCCAAATGCACAGTTAGAGGATGCCAGTACAGCGCTTGATGAAAAGGCCAAAGAGATTATTTGTGCTCAAAACCGAATCAAACTCCAGGTACGGCTGGAGGAAATGTTTCATAGAGCTGAGCAGGAGGCTATTAAGGCTAAAGCACCGAGCGAGTTTTTAGCTCGCTGTGGTGTAGTCATTCAATCTGATCTGATTCATAAGCAAAACGAAGGCGCAACCAGACAAGATAATTTAGCGGGCCTCTTCCGAACAGTCGCAAGAAACTACAAAATCGATGTGCTCGGTACGCAAGAGCTCGTTAAACCCGGAGAGGGTAAATGTGCCATCGGAACCGGCGGCGTCCTCACTAACGACCTTATAAGAAGATACTTAGGGGAACTGCTTGGACTATCTATAGAAAGGCCGCAGCATTACCAGAATATAGCAGCTATTGGCGCTGTCCTGAAAGCGATAGAGCAGGGCAACAGTTTCGTTCTTAAGAATGAACAACTGGGAAAGGTCGCCGAATATAGCAGACAGAAGAGGCAGTTTGCACCACCACTGTCTGAATGCCTGTCAAAAGTGTACGCGACAGACCGGCTGCTCAAAGAAAAAATACCCTCCGGTACAGAGGCGGTCCTGGGAATCGATGGTGGGAGCACCACAACCAAAGGTGCCTTGGTAGAGCTTAAAACGGGCAAGCTGCTGGACAAACTTTACATCAAGACCCACGGCAACCCGGAACAGTCGCTAAAGCGCGTCATAAATTACCTCAGCCAGCACCGTGATAAGGTAGTCGTTAAGGGCGTGGGCGCTACAGGTTCAGCCAGAAAACTCTACGAGAAAATCTTGGTCAGCAAGAAGAAGGCTCAGCAGCTCGCGAAAAGAAGGATTGAAGTTATCGATAGGATAACCGATGAAATCACCTGCCATGCTCTGGGGGTCAAACATTACAGTCCGCAGATCGATACCATCTTTGAGGTTGGTGGGCAGGACATGAAGTTCACCAGCTTCGCGCCGGACGGGACCGTCAAAGAAGCAAAGATGAACTATAGCTGCCAGGCTGGATCCGGCCAAACCCTCGAAAATATGGCGGACGTGATAAATCTTAACGTCGAGAACACACTGCAGGAAGCCGCACTTCGGGCCCCGAGAGTTCCCATCATTGATGCTACGTGTGGCGTTTTCATGGAGATGGATGAGAATAGGCTCATCGCAGAGGGCTTCAGCAAAGACGAAATTGCTGCTGCGATAGTAAGGGGAACCGCCGCCAGTTATTACTACAAGTTTGTAGGTGGCTCCCAGCATGTCGGACAAAAAAGCTCCGCTCAGGGTGGGCCTCCATTGGGAAAGGCATTCCTGGCCGCTCTGGTACAGGTAACGGGCAAAGAAATAGAGGCTTATCCGCACAGAGAAATGTTTGGCGCATGGGGACAGGCTTTAGACATCATTGAAAATATAAAGCAACTAGAAAAGCAAGGCAAGCGGTATGAATCTGCATTCAGAGGATGGGACTTGGTGAACATGCCGTTTGAAAAGCGCAGGGTCTCTTGCAAGGAGCTTTTCAAAGAAAAATCATGCGGCATGAGAGATTGTCAGCTTGAGGTCTTTTCCATTGAAGATGACCAGATAATTACAGGAGGTTTCTGCCCGAGAGGGAACTCCGAGGCCGCCAGAAAACCAAAGCCTGACTACGTCCAGAAGTATCATCAGATATTTGAAAAGCACTTCAAGCTCTATGGGACCGTTTTAGGCGAGCTTGCTTCTGTCGGACTGGATAAGCAAAAGGGCAAGACTATTGGAGTTAAGCGAAGCTTGGCAACGCTGGGGGAAAAGGGAATCTGGAGCGCTGCACTTTTGCGGAAACTTGGCTTTTTCCCGGTCATATCACCGCAGAGCAATAAAGATATAGCAAAAATCGGCGTCGACAATTCAAGAACCGAATTCTGCATTGCCAGAAAGCTGGCAACCGGACATGCAGCGGTGCTTAATAGCGACCCCAGGATCGAGTACCTGTTCAATCCAAGCTTTATCGAGCAGAGGAAAGATACGCCGCCCGATCTGAAGTACTGCATTTATACCGAGTCAGAAGGCTACGTGTTAAATGACGTTTTATCCCTGGATAAAAACAGGCAGATAAATCCTATTCTGCACTTTGGGGACATGGAGTTGCTGGTTCGGGCGATAAGATGCGAATTCGACAGGTTGGGCTTAAAGACCACAAACAGACAGATACGCTCTGCCATTGAATGTGCAGACCAGGCAGAGAGCCGGTTCAAAAAAGAGCTCTATCAGGAAGGGGACAAGTTCTTACTGCAGATTGAAGGCACGGAGAGTAAAGCCTACGTCGGGATTGGCAGAGATTATGTGCTGCTCGATCCAGAGGCAAGCTCAAACTCCGGAGCAATGTTCTCACAGGTTAGAGGCCTGGATTATATACCGCAAATCTTTTTGGAGCATAGATTTGAGTCTATCCCAATCGACCAGATCGTTATCAACGAGTTTTGGGTCGAGAGTGTAAAAATTCTCAAAGCCCACCTATTTGTCGCGGACCATCCGAACCTGTTCGGCATCAGAATGATGAATTTTGCCTGTGGACCGGATAGCCTAAAAATCTATCAGGAAGAAAGGATTCAGCAGGCAGCGAATAAGCCGCTATTAGTGCTGCTAACGGATGCTCAGACCAACAACGCACCTTTTGTTACCAGAACCGAAGCCCATGAAAGAGTTGTAAATCAGACTAAGCCGCGAAGACTGCAGATCGAGCGTTTGAAGATTCGCTCGCCCGACAGCTATGACAAGAGGATTTGGCTTATTCCCTACATGGGAGATGGCAGCTATGTTGGTGTTGCCGGCCTGAAGTACTTTGGCATAGATAGTCTTGTACTGCCGACCAACACAGCCAGGGGCTACGAGGTCGCCCGCAAGCACATCTATACAGAGGTCTGCCACCCGCTCAAGGGCGTGGTTGGTGACGCGATTGGCTTCTTGCAGGAGCAGATTGAAACAAAGGGCAAAAAATATGTCGAGGACAATTTCCTTGTTATGCTGCCCACCACGAGCGGCCCTTGCAGATTTGGCAAGTACACCGAGTTGCTGCGGCAGTTTATGGACCACGAGGGTCTGGAAAAGGTCCCGGTCGTGGGTCCCTCAGCGGAAAGCGATTACCTGGATATACCTTTTCCGCAGGGTTTCGGCGTGAGGGATAAAATTAAGATGCAGCAGATTCTGTTCAAAGGCATAAAGGCCTCGGATTTGTTGGAGGACATAGTTCTGCGATTTCGCCCATATGCCGATGACTCCGCAGCGGTAGACCAGCTAAAAAAGGACCGCCTGGTTGCACTGCAGGAGGTGGTCGAAAAAGGTGCCCAGACACAAGACCTGGTCGCCTGGGGCCAAGAAACGGTTGCTGTCTTCAAAGAAAAGTGCCAGACCAATCATGAGCGTTTTCCGCTTGTCCTTTACATAGGCGAAATCTATATGCGGCAGCACGATCCATATACCGGTTACGTCGTCCGGCAACTGGAGCAGCAGCAACTTGAAGTAGTAAGAGACCCCATAACGGACTGGCTGTACTACGTAAATCAAGTTAATCGTAGAAACGCAAAACGGGATGTTAAGCTGGGACTGGCACAATTGGATTTGGCCAGAACTCTACGCTATGGAGCCAAGCTCGGCAAGGGTGTTCTTAAGGGCAAATATATGTCGTCCGTCGAGGGAAAGATCGCTGGGCCTTTCCACGATGTGCTTGAGGGCAGACACGTCTTTTCCACGCCTATGGAGATGATCGAGACTCTGGAAAGGCACCACGAGACCCACGGTAGTATCGAGGGCGAATCGCCACTTAGCACGGCTATTGCTTATTACTTTATGCACGATTTAATTAAGCCCCCGCGTCTTCTTGGCGAAGAAAAGAGCGGTGGCGACGCCTATATTTCGGGCATATTTCATGTAGGCCCCTTTACTTGCATGCAGGAGGGCGTTGCCACCGCAAAGATTGAAGCGATGGCCAAAGAGCTGCGAAGGAAAAAGCCCGATCTGGTTTTCCCGATTGTGCACGCATTTTTCGGCGACTCGCCAAATGCAAATCTTGACTCCGAGATCGCTGTTTTCAAAGAGCAGTGCTACCAAAAAAGGGAAATGCTCAGGCAAAAGCACGCGCTCAAGCCTTCGCTGGCGCGATATCCTGATAGGATAGAAATCCAGTCCACTTCTCGTTCGGGTCGCAGAACTGAATCTCTGTCCAGAACGGCAGAGTCCTCAGCCCCGTGAGATAAGAGACTAAAGCCCGTTGAGTACCTTGTGCTATTATCTCACGGGGTTATTTGATCTTCTTGAGTAGTTTCTTTCTGGCCTGGACCCGGAGTTTGGCGTTCTCATAACGTCTTTTTTCCTGCTCCGTTTCGGGCAAAATCGCTGGAGCGGGCGCGGGCTTCTTATTCTCGTCCAGAGCCACAAAAGTCAGATAGCAAGTCGTAGCGATAGCTTTTTGGCTGCTGTATGGGTCTTCCCTTGTTACCTGCACGCCCACCTCCATTGATGATCGGCTGACGTAATTAACCGAGGCCTTGAGCACCACGTGGTCTCCGATGCGGATCGGCTCGCGGAAGATCAGCGAGTCGATGCCGGCAGTAACGACTTCGCAGCCTGCGTGTCTTTGTGCCGCCATTGCGGCCACCGTGTCGATCCAGGCCATAATCACGCCGCCGAAAGCGGTGCCCTGGGGATTGGCGTGCTGAGGCATAAGGATACACCTTGTTTCTACCGCGCTTTCTTTGGGACTTTTGCCTTTTTGCTGTTCCATAAGTTAGTGCCTTAGCAATACCCGGCCAAAAACACAAATTGGCTTTGATTGGGTTTGTTTTTGCTCGACTCTGAAAGACCATCCTTTTTCATAATCATTTGTTATTATTGAGCTTGCGCTCATTTGGGCGTTTCGCAACTTGGCTTTGTTTTGCATAATCATAGTGGGCATCAGGGTATCGGGTTACCAGGCAGTGGTTATCAGGGTATCAGGCTCTCAGGGCGTCCGCGCAATTTTTCTTGATTCCCTGTTGTCCTGATCACCTCCACCCTGTTATCCTGGTTCCCTGGTTTGCCTATTCTGACTCCTGTCTTCTTTATACTATTTGGGATCTAATCCATTAGTTACGGGCATATTATACCCAGAAATCGCTTAGGCGTCAAGCAGAAATCTTCTATTAGACGCCGATTGACACCAGTGGACACGGGTTAGAGGAATAAAGCTGAAGAATCTGTGTGAACCTGTGTAAATCTGTGTCTGAAAGTAGCTGTACTGTCTAATTTTATTAAAGTGAACTAAGTCCTTTATTCGATTACCTTTCCAGGGGAATGGTCCCCTTGGAAAGGATAAACCATGGAGCGAC
>Ga0315312_1000551_pt1 | contig 41545 bp, 47 predicted proteins | sample TDP7_MG_FD_203629 | JGI IMG/M metagenome (GOLD analysis project Ga0315312, IMG submission 203629) | Freshwater sediment microbial communities from Lake Towuti, South Sulawesi, Indonesia - TDP7 | ecosystem: Environmental > Aquatic > Freshwater > Lake > Sediment | place: Indonesia: South Sulawesi... | reverse complement strand
CTAGAGGTTGAGGCGCGTATATGAACGGAATCGTGTCTTGAAGTTGAACCGCCAACTGCTTTGCAGGGTTCTCCGACTGGGGGCTGGCAAATCCGATCCTCTTTCTGAGTTCTAGCAACTGTTCGGCAACAGTCCTCAGCTCGGCACGAACGCTTCTGTGGCTGCAGACCCCCCATCTTTCGAGTATGACGAGGGAAGCGGACAAGAGATGGGGCAACGCCTCACGGGGTTGCAGCCCGGGCCTCACTTCCACGTGAGGAATCTTGTCCTTCCGGCAGATCTTGAGTAGCTCACCTTCTGAAGCGACGCAAGAAAGTCGACTCTTGCGTCTTTGAGATTCTTTGAGGGCTTTCAATGTCTCGGCGGTCTGCCCGGAATAGCTGGAAACTACGACGTACGTGCTTGCAGTAATTGAACCGGGCAGCCTCGACCCTCTTATGATTTCAATTGTTGTTGGAGATTCGAAAAGCCAGGCTTTCAGTATGTCTCCCGCAATCGCGGAGCCACCCATGCCTACGAGCGCTAGATGCGCTGGAGACCGCGCAGGAGTATGCGGGAGTGTATTCGACTTCAGCGCGGCTGTGTAGGCTTGCTCGTAAGCTTCTGGAGTCTCCTCCAGAATTCGTAGCATATTCTGACGGTCGATCTTAGCCGTTGCAGCCTTGTCGTCGAGAACACCTGATTGCATGCCCGACCCGAACCATCCTCCCGGCCTATTGCTATCAAGTCTTCCGTATTTGTGCTGTGAATTGCGCACAACATATAAGGCGGGTTCAAGTCTAGCACGACGAGTTTCGGGATACGGATGTAATAATGGGCAAGTCTTCGCGAGGCTTACTCGCCGCTCGCAAATTGAAACGGAGACACAAACGTTTCAGATGGCACTATCCACCTTACAAACGCCGCATGCTTGGTCTTGACTACAAAGCGGATCCCCTTCAAGGAGCCCCGCAAGGCCGAGGCATAGTCCTCGAAAAAGTCGGCGTCGAATGCCGCCAGCCGAACAGCGCTGTGCGCAAGGCCGTGCGAGTTCAACTGATAAAGAACGGAAAAGTCGTCACGGCGTTTCTGCCTGGCGACGGCGCCCTCAACTTCATCGACGAGCACGACGAAGTTTGGATCGAAGGCATCGGCGGAGCCGAGGGCAAGAGCATGGGAGACATTCCGGGGATCCGATTCAAAGTCTACGCGTGCAACGGAGTATCCCTCGACGCGCTGCTGAAGGGGAAGAAGGAGAAACCCAGACGCTAGACACAATAGTGAGCCGCGCAGTCGCAATATCGCTTTAGCGAGCTGAGACTGTCCCCTCTGAGAAACGAACTTGTCTGACGACCCTTTGGTTGATGAGCGCAGAGGCATTCTCGGCTGGCAGAGTCGCGATATCTTCTGACTTGAATGGGCCGTAGGTTTTCAAGTCGACTCCGATGATGGCCGGGAAGTCTGAGAGGAAACGCACGACCTCCAACCTCGTCTCGGCTGGTTTCTTCGGAGTCTCTTCGAATGCGCGGGTCACGTGCGCCAATTCGTCGATGAAGCGGTAGTGGTCCCCTACATGTGAGGTAATCCGTTTTGCGAACTCTGCCTCTTCCTCTGTGAGAGATTCAATTGCGACATCCTGTCGTAACACGGCTGCGTCGACAATCTTCTTCATACGGGTCTCGGCGACCTCAGTGCTCAGCCGCCGCAGTACCTTGAATTCCTTCTCGGAGATCGCGGCCTGAGTTCTGTCTTGGCCGGTTGCAGTCGAAGAAGCTTTGGAATCGCTCAACAGCCTGCTGACTTCAGAGTAGAAGGATGAGGGTAGCTTCTGGAGCGTCTTGTCGCTCTTCTCGGCCTTCCAGATTCGGTAGAGGTCATCCCGATTCATTTCTGTACAGGACCACCCAAGCCTTTGCAAAGCAGGAGCATCGCGGCTGCGGCTGGAAGGGTCACATCCTCTTTCGTGTACGGCCCATAGGTGGTCTCCCCCATTCTGAAAGCCGGGGCCTCGATCACTCGAACAGTCTCCTCTCCTTCAAAAGCTATTGGATCAAGAAACGGATCAAATGCGTCCAGGTTTGAGACGGCCATCGCACGAAGGCCTGTCTTCCCATTCAATGTTTCGGGGAGACGGATCAACCTGTGGATGTCCGTCGTCACAACCGTATCGATCTCCGCCGGCAACGCGCCCTTCGAGATGGCCCTGCTGATGATCGCTTTCCAAGCGGTTTCCTTGATGCGAAACCTGTCTTCGAACTCGCTCCAAAGTATCTTCTCTTTCCAGCGCTCTTCTCTCTGCGCTCTCTCCTTCATGATCAGCCCGGCTTGACGGCGTGAGAAGCCCAGGCCCACCAGCTCGTCTTCAGTTCCTTTCAAGATGAGTCTATGGATTTCAGACGCGAAACGACCGCGCCACCCTGGGTCGTCGCGTTGCGGTCCAACGATGGCGTCTTTCGGCTTCTTGTAAAGGCCTTGATAGAATGCGTCAAGCCCTAGCCCCAAGACATAGTCGACGATCTCCTTTCTCTGCGATTCGTCGAGTCTGCGAACCTGTTCGGTCCTCACGTGAAGATGGTAGCCGCGGTGGCCCGAGAAGAAGATGTGCATTTCATCTTGGGGTATTCCAAAATCCCTCGTTAAGAAATCAAGTAGCTTGAACACTTCGTTCTTTGCGGCTCGGAGGCATTCATCGCAGAACCACGTGCGTTCCTCAAATCTCGTCTTGCCGCAGCTGGGGCATTGCGCAGGAGCCTTTCCTTGTTTAGTAAGCCCGCAGCTACTGCAGCTCCACATGTCATGATTTGCCTTGCATGAAGTGTCGATGTGATCTGCATCAACGTCGAAGACAAGATCAGATCCAAGCCATCCCTTCCTCTCCATCTCTTCCGCAGGCCTATCATAGTAGGCGGTTGAATAGTAGATGTCTGACGGCACGAGCATTCGTATCGTGTTGACTAGTTCTTCGCGTGATCCGATCGCTTTGTGCCGCGTCATGAATCTCTCTCCGAACGCGAGGAATGCGAATTCTCTAGACCGAAAGTCGGTGGGAAGACTGACTCTGCTGCTCTGTTTGGTGTAGTACTGCAAGAAGGCCTGCTTGATGAAGCCAAGTCGCTCTCTATCCTGAAGACCGGCCAAGGCCGTCTTGCACCAGCTCCCCCGTCTACGCGCCCTCTATTAACGCCGAGACAAATGTCTTGTTGCACGTTGCCTAGACCGCCGCTCGTCGAGGGATCAATTGACTCCTACCCGCGTGCCTCCTGTTTTCTCAGGATTCCCCGTCTCAATTCAAGAACGACTATCAAGGCAATGACCAGTGTCGCCAATAGAAGGGCTGGTCGGAAGTCTGTCAGCCGAGCGCTCCAAGAGGCCCTGAGTGTGTGAGGCGAATCCATGCGTATTGATCCCGATGATGGTTGATTTCCGTGCTCGTCAACCCAATGATCGAGGAAAAAAGTGACACCCAGAAGCTGACTGAAGCCTTTCGACATCTCCTGCGGGTTTACCGCGAAGTTTGCGTAGGTGCCTGCGTCGTACCATCCTTCACCATCGGTGTTGCCTAGCGACGACTCTAGCGAGAGCAGATACTGGACTCGCACATTCGGCTTGAAGACGCCGTTGCTTGAGAAGATGGCGTGATCTTCGATAACTACGTACCGCGTCGCATTTGCTGTGAACGTTTGACCAGCGACCTGAAACGAGTGAACGCCACCTGACAAGAAGCGAAGAGTCAGAACGTCTTCTCCGTTGAGGAGCCCATGAGGTTCTCCGTCCACTAGGATATTGACACCGAATGCGGAAGGGAGCGATGGTAGTACCGAAGATACCCTAAAAAGTGAAGTTGCGGTCCTCGCGTCTGCTTTTCCCCAGCCCCACTCATTCGACCCCTTGGATTCGTCAATGAACTCTGTGAAGTCGTCAAGGTTCGTCCCCTCAGTCAGGATTGACCTGATTTCTCGCGACGTCAGCTGAGGCTTGTACTGCAACATCAACGCGACCACCCCTGCTAGGTGAGGCGCTGCCATACTCGTCCCCGCCAGCACTCGATGGTACTGATCGGGGTCGCTATCGCTTGGAAGAACATCCGCCGAACGCGCAGCCGCGACAAACAATCCAGGAGCGGATATGTCCGGTTTTGTCCGTCCGTCTCTCGTCGGACCTCGCGAGCTAAATGGGGCGATCTCACCCACGTGATAATCCTGTAACAGAACGTTCCTGCCTGATTTGGTCATCCAAGAGTTCTTGGTCACGTAGGCGCCAACAGCAATGGCACCGTTCGAGGTGGCGGGGACCGATACTGTGCCGCTCTCGTCGATCTCGTAGCCGTCACCGCTTGAGAAAGCCGCGCCTGGGGAAGAGCAACTATCGCTGTCCACCCAAGCGTCCCACCTCAGAGGAGGGCCGTCATCCATCACGTTCAGCATCACGGTCCATCCGGAGGCGCTCAATACGCCTTGAGTCTGGACCGAGATTGCTAACTCGTTTCCTTTGGCGGCCCTCGCGGTAGCGATTGTGACTAGACCCTCTGAAGTACTCGTTCCCTCAGCAGGGGTTGGCCCTGGCACCGTTATTCCTGATGGAGTCGTAAGGGTTGCCGAGATTCTTCTATCATTAGCGTACCATAGGTCCACAGTTGCGTTCTTGGCCTGCCCAATCGGCCGCCAATTGACGCGCGCCGAGCTGGGACGGTTGAGGGCTCCCTTTGCGTGAACTTGGCTGTGTGCGTCGTTTCCCGCCGAGACTGCAACAATGACTCCTTGTGCGTCAAGATCGTCAATGGCAACTTCTAGGGGGCTCGTACCGTCATGGCCGCCGATGTTTCCTCCAAAACTGAGGTTCACCACGAGCCTCATTCCGAGCGCACGCGCTCTTTCGACCAAATACTGTAGACCATCTATGATGGCGCTATCTTCGAAGGTCCAACTTTCGCCCCCGCACAGCTCCCTACCGCTTTTCACGACGATGAGGGAAGCGCCAGGGGCGATCCCGCGATACTTGCCCGATGCCGAACCTGAACTTGTTGCAATTGACGCCACGTGTGTGCCGTGGCCGAACGTGTCTCTTTCACGGCATTCTTCGTTGTTGATTTGATCCCATGAACATTCGACGCCATATGTGAAACCCTGCGGCGGTTTCCCCGATGCTGTCTGATCCCACAGGTACAACACCTTGGAAGTGCCGTTCGGGAACTTCAGATCCGGATGAGACAGATCAACTCCCGTATCGACAAATCCGATGATGACGCCGGATCCATCAACCGGCCTACCGTGCGCGTCCGCAATGTTCTGCCACACAAAATCCGCTCCAATCTCAGAGGCACTCGCATCTAGTGCGGGACGAAAGCTTCTTGGGGAGAATAATCCCGAGACGAAATCGAGACTTGCCGTTTCTTCGAGGTCATCCGAAGGCACCTGGACGGTCGTTACTCTGCCTACCGAGCCCGTGACCACACCAAGTGAACTAAGCCTCATTCGTTGGGATTCGGTGAGCGGGCTAGGTGACGTGATTATTGTCGTGACTGTGCGCTTTCCGCCGCTGGTTGATGAATGCCCGCTGATGAAGAGAAACGGGTCAATGACTTTCGAGAAGTCCACGTGATTCGCGTTATTGAAAGCGAAGAAGTGCGCGAACGAGAGCAGAAGAAGCAAGACCAGCACGGCGGGTTTCATTCGAGTCGATTTCAAACCCGATCACTGAACTTGACAGGAGCTCGACTAGGTTTTTCGTAAACGGTCTATGAAGCGATGGATCTGGGAACTTGGCCTGTTCTATGTCTCCTCGCTGCCGCGGCGATCATCTTTGCCTTCTTTCTGTAGTAGGAGAGAGGATGTGAGATCGTGGCACATATTTCATCGGGGTTGAAGCATATTCCATGCGTCTTCATCGTCTTGCAGTTGGGTGGAGTGTATTTCTTCTTGCCCCCTCGTCTTCCCGAGATGTGTTCGACCTGGTACCTGGCTATTCTTTCACTGAAATCGCTCTGAGGGCGAAACATCTTGATGATCTCTTCCTCTGTGACTCCGATGTTGCTCAGGAATGCGGTCAAGGCGAATCTTCCAATGTGAGGAACGTGTTTCCCACTAGTGAGGCTTGAGAGAAGCGCCTTCATACAAGGAGGCATCGCTGCGGCCAAGACCGCCTGCGGGGTTTCTTCCATACCGTACGTCTGCGACCTGGCAACTACTACTCTTCTGATTCTTTCAACTCGTGGCGTGATAGCTTCCGGGAGAGATCCGTACTGGCCCGTGATCCTTGAGAGAACTCTGGCCTCAACTTCTTCTTTTAGTAGCCTGGCAAACTCGTCTCTGTGGCAATGGACGTATCCCTGCTCCAAGACTCTGTTTGTAAGCTTCCAGTCAGGGTCACGAATACGGACGGCGTTCCTGAGGTAGTCAGGGTATGATAAGCCAAACTCGTAGAGAGCTTCTCCGACTTCTCTGTTGGCCATCTTGGCGTTCCAGCCAAAGGTTTGCTCGGCGATCTGCATCAGCACGGCTGGCGATTCCTGTCTGAGTAGCTCGTAGGCCCGCTTTGACTCACCGAGCGCGTACCTCCGGTGCGCCCTCTCGTCGCCGGCCAATGCGATCAGCATCAGCGCGGCCGGGTACGCCAGTATTTCGGCTTCGCCCTGAAGCTCCGGATCGATCTTACCGGTCGTCAACGCGTCGATGACTCTCTTCTCGGCAAGATCTAGGATGACAGAGAATTCTTTGCTTGTAAGATCATTGGTGTCGATGTTTAGGCTCTTGACGTATTCCGCGGCCTCGTGAGTGAACGGGTACTTGGCATGGTCCAGCTTCGTCAAGGCCGCTTTCAAGTCGGTCCACCAGCGGGCCGGGCGACTGGCGCCGGCAGGTGGCTTGGGTTGCAGTTAAACCCTGTGACCACGCGGTAAGAGGGAGATGAATGGTGCAAAGAAAGCCCCTTAGGCGTTGCCGAACCTCCGCACGCTACCGTAGTCCTCCAGCGTGCTTATAGAAGACGTGGTTGCTAGCGAGCGTCGAGGGCGCGAGCGAGCGAACGCACGCTAGACTTCCAGAGAGGTTGCCGGCATCGTCGTCTGAAAGATATATCGACCTGTAAGCCTCCATTTCAACGGGGACCCCAGCATGAACCGTGAAAACCGGGTTGTCACCCTTGTCGCCGATCCTTTTCCCCCTTACCAGTACATGAAGGGCTCACAGATCACTGGACTCGATTATGAGATCATCAAAAACGCTTTCGAGACTCAAGGCCTCGACATCTCCGTAGGGTTGCATCCGTGGGATGAATGTATTGAGCGGGTGGATCAGGGGGTTGCCGACGGCGTCTTTCAGATAGCAAGAACCCCCGAACGAGAGAAACGCTTTCTCTTCTCAGACCTACTAAGGATCGCGAAAACCGTCTTCTACTGTAACAGGGCGAAACCCATAATGTTGGAAAGGGACGACAGGCTGATAGAGAAACTGCAAGAAACGAAGATCGCCGTCGCCAAAGGATACAGCTACGGCCCAGAGTTCGACAGTCTACAAGGCATACCCAAGATCTCTGTTGGCAGCCATCAAGAAGCTCTCCTAGAATTGTCAGCTAAGAATGTTGACTTAGCTATTATCGACGAGGGCGTCGGCGTCTACCTTGTTGATGTGTTAATGTTGGGGAGCAAGCTTCAGAGAGTAGCAAGCTTTCAGATAGATCGACCACTCTTTCTCGCGTTTCACAGGGCTAGAATGGAAATTCGAGAAATCTTCAACCGAGGACTAGAGGAAGTTCGGAAAAACGGCGTATACGATGAACTCATGTCAAAATACAACTTGAAGTGAGCTCAAGCGTGGTGCGCTTGCGGAGAGCGTTCATCTCTCCGCGTCAGGGCCATGTCGTAACTTTATTCAGCCTCAATCCTCGGAGCCAGATAGTACAAGAGCCTGCCCTGCTGGGGTATGTCAAACTCAAGTCTGATCGGCATGTTGGTGGAGAACTCAACCGTCACGATCTCTGAGGTCGAGGCGCCTGCCTTCGTTATCTCAGAGAGATAGTTCAGATTGAAAGTCGCCTTGGAAGGCTCCTTAACGTCGAGCTCGAGAAGCATCTCGCTTCCCTTATCAAGCTCAATTACTGCGCTGCTGAGCTCTGTCGTCGCCGCGGCAGTCAGTCTCTCAGGTGTGGTTTCGAGCCTGACGTTGTCGCTGACCGCCTGCACGTCTTCGACGATGTCCCTGAAGATTGACGTGGTCAACTTGACTTTGGAGTTGAACGTGATCTTTGGAGTTGGCACCTCTTCCTGCGCAGGGTCGAGCGTGGGCATAGTGAACTTGCGCATCATCTTTCCTTTGAGTGTCAAGTTGAGCTTCCGGGTCTTTTCGTCGTAGAGCATCTCGAGGATCTCTTCGCTGCCGACGCGTTTGAGCAGCTTCAACATGCTTGCCAGGTTGATTCGAATCTTCGTGGGCTGTTCGCATGTGTACTCTTCGAAGGCTGTCTTCTGCCACTCAAAATCAACCATCGCCACATGAGAGGGATCCATTGACCTCAGTTTGATACCCTCAGGGGTGGCGTTGAAATCCGCTTCCTCGATCAGCGTCGAGATGGCGGCTAGGAGGTTCTTCCAAAGCCGCGCATCGCCGATGGATGCTTTGAACACTACACATTCCCTGCCATTACGTGGTCGGGAGGTAATTTATGCTTTGGTTGTGCGCAGGTGCAGGCGCTCGTTCTCACGACGTCTCCCGCCAGGTGGTTCCGCAGCTGGCACACCTGAAGAATTGAGTCGACGACTCGTCGGCGCCTCGAGTCTGCACCAGCCAGTAGAAGGCCTCCTTGTGGCCGCACTTGGGGCACTCAACCCTCATCTTGGGCAGAGTTCTGATCTTCTGCTCCTCTCTGCCGATGACGATGATGTTCTCCTTCTCGGATTTTAGCGGCTGGAGGGTCTTCTCAGGTTTCCTAGTTTCGTATTCGCAGCTCGGGCAGCTTAGGACGATTGACTTTGCCTTCTTGACAGGTACGAGCCTAGCCCCACATTTTGGACAGAATCTCAATTTTCGCCGATCCGCCACGAGAGTCTCGCTGTCTCTATTAAAACATTCAGAGGAAGCCGGAGAATCGGCACCTCTGAAATTGACGGCGACAGGCCTCCGGTGCAAGGGACGCAGACACCGGAATCTGAGAATATCCGCCTAGGGTACGCCGCTGAACAGGAACCTCTCAAGCGCGAAAGCAGTGATCCTCGCAACCCTGGCCGCTTCCGGGAGGCCTTCTCTCGAAGCGCAAACTTCGAGAAGTTCCTCAAGATTGACCTTGCCCAACCCCGCCGAATAGACGAAGAATGTCTTACCCCTTGCCTTCCACCTTGTGCATGGTAAGCTGCCAAGCGCTTTCATCGTTCGCTCCGGGAGCCTCATCGGGGCGTCAGTAAGACGCCTGACGGGGATCTTCTGTCGTGCGACTGCGATGACTGGAACCTTGGTCTTCTTGCTGAGGGCTTCAATGTCCGCGTATCCAGATCTCGTGATCAATTCGTCTAGGACGATTACTCTGAGCTGAGGGTAATGTGGCGAACTAGTCACCATCTTGGTGATCCTAGGAGTCAGATCACGTACCTCTGGCGGTACGGTCGTACGCATGACTCCTTCGAGCCAACGGCTTCCCCTGTACACTACACCCACAACTTGGATCAGGCCTGAGCGTCTATGACGTGGCGCGGCGAAAGATACTCCAAGAACTCGAATCTCTTTCTTGATCATGCAGGGTTGGACTTCCCGTCTTCGATCTTCTTGGCTACGGATTTGATCAATTGAGCAAGAGCATCGACGGGAGAATCTGACGCGGCTGCTATCTGGTCGACTGCTTCCTCGAGAGAAACCAGCTTGTTCAGGTAACCGTACACGAGAAGAGCCTCGACCGCGTTCGCGCAGTCCTGACGGGTCGTACGGCGGGGCAGCTCCTGCCTCAGCCCTGATCTTCTAAGAGCTATTGCCAGGAGCCTATCGCTGACTTTGATGCCTTGAGGCTTTTGGAGCGCCCTCGATCTGCCGAGCGAGAAGATGAAGTTTACGTAGGCGTCCCCGAGTTGCGCTAGCCTCGAATCCGCAAGAATCAGCTTCAGCTGTGATCTGACCGAGTCAGCCTGGGACGATGGCTTTGTCGAGCTTTTCCAAGAACTCGTTGCTCATCTCGCCTACCTTTGTGAGGGCTCGCGCCAACGCCTTCTCGGGAGATGACTCTCGCTTCGTCCTGATGTACAGGACCGAGCTCGAAATCAGAGGATGCGGAACGTCGTATCCCGCCATGTCGACTCCCTTGTCCTGCAGTAGCGCCCACTGGAGCAGATTGCAGAAGGTATGCCCTTCTCCTTGGATTTCGAGCTTCAACTCATTCTTCGACCTGTCTAAGACTTTGAGATTCAACCTTCCTACCTCTCTCCTGCTCCGTAGTCATCGGCCAAACGCCTCCGCTCCACATTGCCGCATTCACGACATTGCAGCCTGCGGTTCGTCAGTAGAAGCAGGCCACCGCATCTTGAACAGTACGCTCTGATGACTCCGAGCCCTCTCCCCGCTGTCGTGAGTTCCGGTATCCTGTTCTTGTCGTTGAAAACTTTGGCCTTGATCAAGTCACCTGTCTTGCAGACATCATCCATATTCCGCTCATATCTGGGACTTGACGAGGAAATGTGGAGGATGCCTGTAAAAGGTCTGCCGAGGACCTTCAAGTCCACTTTGTAGATGCTCACGATGGCGGACTTGTTATGAGCATTTGTGACCTGACCGATCACCGTTGAGCCATCCGTCGGCATTGTCGGCGTTCTCGTCTTCGCGACAACCTTCACCGTTCTGTCCCTAGTGTCTGCAACCCTGTCGCCGGTAAGGTGTGAGTAGACGACGCCGCCACTCTCGTATGTACCAGGTCCTGGCGAGAACTCCTCGGCAACACAGAGCTTCTCTCCCGGAACGACAAGTAGCGGTGTTCTATAGTCTCTTGCAGGCATCTCTGATTGAACCTTGCTTCTTCTCATCCGTCGCGGAAAGGAGAGGTAGACTCTACCGGAGCTTCGTGTCATAATAAGAAAGCCCGTATATAAGCAAGGACAATCCTCGCAGTTCCCAGTTCTCGTACCTCTCCGGAGATACCTCATAGGCTGATCAAGTCCAAGAGAACTTTAGACCGAAAGAGAGCACCGAGACTAACTGGGCTCGCTTCATTAACCGCAATCGGTTACGGCGAACATATACGCGGCTTCTTCCAGTCCACATTCATGGAAAGCATCGTCGAGGGGCTACGAAAACTCGGATTACATTCTCAGACGTCATCTTCAACATCGCGTGGGCAGACGGCAAGATACTCGGCAACTCATTGACGAGGAAGGGTCGCGGTTAGACGCCGCCTAGTTCTCGTTGCCGAGCATCGAACCACTTCTGATCTGCTAGAACCACGGAGGTTTCGATCTGACGTTCTGGGATGGACCAGTATCTTCTTAGCAGCCGATCCTTCTCTTCCGGGCTGACCAGTCGAAAATCATGTTTCTCATAGAAACGAATCGCCCAAGTGGCATCCGCCCAGGTGCCGACCAAGATCGGGTGACTTGTCTGTTCGCGAAGAGACGATAGCAATCTTCCTCCTATGCCCTGATTTTGTTTGGCCGTGCGAACATAGGCGTGTCTGATGAGTGTGACATCTCGGGCATGTTGGATGCCCATCACACCAACCAGCTGGTCACCTTCTTCGTATCCCCAGAATACGACACCGTCATCGATCTCACGGCTAAGCTCATCTCTGGACATGTAGGGTTCCTTCCACCGGTCCGCGGGGATGACCCCCTTGTAGACCTGGGCAGCTTCGTCAATAATCGCGTAGATTGTTTCAAAGTCGCTGCTGTCGCACTGACGAACCATGACTTTCGCCCTTTGCTTCGATCCTGTAGCAGTCAATGTTGACCGGGTGTCTCCGTTTCCTGTGGTGCTCAAACATTCTTGGAATCTCGAGCGTGTATTCGTGGACCGCACGCACCTTGCATCCGCACCTGTCCAAGTATCGTAGAATGTGCTCCCGCGTGGCCGACTTGTGAATGGAGTAGACGACACGTCCGATCCCGATGGCCTTTCTCAGGAAGATCTTGTCAACGTGTCTCCTCTTCGTCCCAAAGGGCGGATTCATCAAGACCGTGTCAAATCTTCCGCGAATTGCATCCAAGTCGCCCACTATCCAGTCGACATTGACCTTTGCGAGCTGAGAGTTTTCTTGAGCCACGTTGATCGCGACCGCGTCGATGTCCACCCCCGCGGCTCGACGCGCACCCATGAGCACCGCCCCTATCGCAAGTCTGCCCGTGCCCGTTCCAAGATCTATTACAAACTTGCCCACGATGTCTCGGTACACAACGCCCGCGAGAAACAGCATGTCAGCCGCAATGTCCGCCGGGATCGTGTACTGTTCAAGCCCGATTTGAGGGCTAGGATGCGGCCGCATCCGCTGCAGCAGACGTTCGATTCCATATCTCTTCGGTATGTTTGCCGTACTCTTCCCAGCTTTTCTTGCCGATCGCGATCAGCGCCTCATCCAGATTCACTACGGGCTTGTGATAGCGGCTGCGGTCGTCGATCGCAACTCTTGGGCATGCAACCTCTACAAACCCTTCCAGATCCGTGAACGACTCTATTGATTCAGGGATCAACTCTGAGGAGCCTATTAGGGTGCAGACCTTGCCGCTCTCCTCTAGAAGGGTCTTCAGTCTCCTCGCGAGAGCGAGGTTCATCTGACCGCTCTTTAGTCCTACGATGACTCCAACCCTCCTTGTTTCCTTGAACCTCAGAACGGTCGCGTATCTCTGCCGAAGTATCTTATCCACGAGCTGAGCCGCGTCTCGCGCCCTCTGCTGGTACGGGTCGGCCACGATCGTCTTCTTGCCGGTGGACAACGAGACCCCGAGGGCGTGGAAATCGCCACCTGCGATCACCAGAAACGCGTCAACGTTACTCGCCACGGAAGCAACGCTTCCGTAGTCGCATCCGAGAAGCTGGCCCTCATGCCTCAGCCGTCCCGACGCTCTTCCAATCCACACGACCTTTCCGGCTCGTTCAAGCGTCTCCTTGGCTATCTTGAGCAGGTGTAGGTGCTGCACGGAAGCCGCTAGGCCAATGTTCTTCTCATCCTTTAGAAACTTCAAAGCCTCAGCGAGCGGTTTCTCTATCTTCTCATCTGATTTTGCCTCGACGTAGATGACATCGTTGTAGGCATTTTCGCTTGGAATCTCTGCGTGGCCTACGTGGATCAGGAGATCAGCATGCAGCTGCTTCATCTGTTGGAGTGCAAGATCGCACGCGCCGTAGCACGGGTCTCCGGACACAAGTACCTCAACGCCGCTTGCCTCTTGAAGTCTCCTAGCGAGCATTGCGGCGAGCGGTTTGAGCCCTTCCGGCAACTGAAGCAGGACCCGGTGGGGTGCTCGTCTCTTGATCTCCTCGATGATGCGCGGCTCTTCGAGATCGTACATGGCACTACGAGTGGTTACGCACGAGCTGCCCTCGAATTAACCGTTGCTTGGGCCGTTCATCCGGCCGGCGACGAGGCCGGCATGCAGCCGATCCACCCGTCGTTTCGTAACCCAATCTCTGTGGTGGCGGAATCCTCCGCCGAAACTTTTCGGAATGTGAAGCAACTCGTGGATTATGACCTTCTCTTTCTCTGTCGTTGAGAGATCATCGAAACGTTCGGAGATGACCTCAATGGTATAGTGAGCTTGCAAACCGAGGCTCTTCTGCCAAACCTTCGGAAACGAGTGCACTCTTGCAATGACGCCTCTTGATTTGGATCCGACGCTCCTGAGGCAGATGACCCTATCCTTCGGAATGTAAGCGAAGCCCAATGTCTGAATCAATTGATCCGTCAAGAGTCCTACGTCGGAGGCCGCGAAGTACTTGATTGGCATGGCGGTTTCTCGGCGCCTCGATGGGATAAGGTGTTGTGCAATCACTGTGCTAATGACGGTGCAATGACGCAGCTGAGACTGTCAACTTCACGAGAAGACTCTGACTAAGAGCGCGCCAGGTCTCAGAGCTCACCGCTCATCTTGTGCTCGGCTAACATCGACTACATGTTCGACTGATTGACCTCAGAAAAAAGGGGGACTGGAGTCGTGACAATTCTTTTTTATGTTAGTGCCATGCACGCTACAGCGGCACTGAGGAGAAATCTCGCATGGAGTCAGACGATGAGATATCACAACCGATCACCCTCGCTGATGACGGGTTCGACCTTCTCGTTGAGCGAAATGATTTGATGGTCGTGGATTGTTGGGCGCCCTGGTGCGGGCCCTGTATGATGATGGCGCCCATCATCGAGGAGCTTGCCCAAGAGTACGCTGGCAGAGTAATCTTTGGAAAACTGAACACTGACGAGAACCCTGCCACGACCGAACGGTTTGGCATCATGGGCATTCCGACGTTTCTGTTTCTGCAAGGAGGAACCGAAGTTGAACGAATCGTTGGAGCAGTTCCGAAACAGGAGATCAGGAACGTGCTCGACCGTATCCTCGAGCCAACCTAGCCGCTTTGAACTCATGTGATCCAAGATCTGAGCCCAAGAGACGCTAGGTTCCCCACGTTCACCCTTGTCAGATGTTTCTTCGCCGCCCGATAGCAATCCTCCACCTGACGATACGGGGTCACCGGGAGATCGCTCATCATGAAATCCGGATGAAAAACAAGCAAACTGTAGGGTATCTCCCTATCTAGATCCGAGAGAAAGATCGCTATCTTCTCAACCTCTAGATCGTCCACATAGCCGGGTACCAGTAATGTCGTAGCTGTCAGGAGCGGCAAACCCGGACGTTCACTACCGTATTTCCTGAAGAGCGTCTCGAAGTTCTCAAATGATCTACGATTCGAGACGCCGCTTAGGGCTTTGCTCACCGTGTCGGAGCCGCATTTGAGGTCGAACTTGATGTTGCCTCCGCTTCTCAGAGCGAGCTCTGCCGCCCTGTCAACGAGAAGCCTGTTTCCTGCACCGTTCCATTCGAAGCATATCCTCAGAACGCGATCTTCAGGCTTGGAATCGAGCATCGTCCTTGAAGCAGATATTGCGAATGGAAGCTGAGGCTCCGGAGACCCGCCGAAGAAGCACCAGCATGAGACCCGCTCATTCTCTAGGGTTTTCGACACGAGCGTTTCCACGTTGCAGCGGGGCGCCTGCTCAAGCTCCTTGTGAGATGCATTCTGACAGAATAGGCAGTCGAAGTTGCACCCGTAGAAGAATATGGCTAAGTTGTAGTATCCAATTTCGGGCCCCGGCCTGCTAGCGTATTTCGGGTATCCCGCGCCTGTACCTGCTGGGCAGAACCAAGCAGCGCAACAATTGGTGACTTGTGGATCAAGATAATAGTAAAGAGCAGCCTCGTTTGGGCTCGTGGCCGAAGTGAAGATGCCATTCGAATCGGCTCGCAGTCCGCAGTAGCCTCGGTCCCCCTTACCGATGACGCACTCGTTGGCGCAGAGAGTGCAGGGAACGCCTCCCGCGGCTCGCGGAGGGGTTGGCGGCAGCCCGAACGTTCTTCGAACCCTACCGTGTGCTTCAGCGATGTATGGTTCAGACTTCGCGTAGTTGTCTCGAATGCAGCTGAGGCAAACGCCCATAGTCGAAGATATGAGAGATGACTCTCGATTGCACGCACGGCATCTTCGGCTAGTCATGGGTCTACGAGAGGCCTCAGGCAGGAGTGAGTTGGCTGGGCTCGGATATGTCCTGTGTGCTTTCTGTTAGCCTTAGGCCCCCCTCTAGGCGGAGGGGGTACCGCGGAGCGGCCGAGGATATCCCCGGGTTTCCGCTGGTCTGTTCCCTTGGCGAGTTCTCGGGAAGGTGCCTTCAGCGTCTGCTGGCGAGTCTATCCAGGAGGAGCCTCTGCTCGACTTGGGCTACGAGTTTCTTCGTCTGCACGACGGCGTCTGGGTTGACGGATATGCTGTCGATGCCCGATTCAACTAGGAACTTTGTGAACTCGGGATACACGCTTGGAGCCTGTCCGCAGATGCTGACGGTCTTGCCGTACTGGTGCGCTGTCTCTATCAGGCCTTTGATGGCGCGCTTGACTGCGAGGTTCCGCTCATCGAAAAGGGGCGCGAGGACCTCGTTGTCTCTGTCGGCGCCAAGTATCAGCATGGTAAGGTCGTTGCTGCCTATCGAGAATCCGTCCACTCCGGCCTTGCAGAACTCGTCGGCTAGAATGATGTTGCTAGGGATCTCCGCCATGATCCAGAGCTTGAAGTCCTCGTCCTGCCTTAGGCCCTCCGATTGGATGAGATCACGAACTTTCACAAACTCCTCTACTGTTCTGTTGAACGGGATCATGCACCAGAGGTTCTTGAGGCCCATCTCGTTTCTAACTTTCTTTACGGCGGCGATCTCAAGCTTGAACGCTGGCTCGTACTTGGGATCGGTGTAGCGGCTTGCTCCTCTGAATCCGAGCAGGGGGTTCGCTTCCTTTATCGCGCTCTCGTACTTCTCCCCGCCTTCCAACTTGGCGTACTCGTTCGTCTTGAAATCGCTGAACCTGAGCACGACCGGTCTCGGATGGAAGGCTCTGCAGAAGGTTGCGAGTCCTTCGGCCAGTTTGTCGACGAACTCTTCCGGATGTTTCGTCTCGATCAGCCACATCGGGTGCTTTCTGATGTGGTCGTTGACGATGAATTCCATTCGCAGGAGTCCGACGCCGTCAACCGGCAACTGAGCGACCTTCTCCGCGAGTTCTGGTTCGCCGAGGTTGACGAGAATTTTCGTCCCAGTCACGGGCGCCTCACTGAAACTTGACTGGCCAGAGAATGCGATCTGTTGTGGCTGCGGATTCACAGCCTCCGAGATGATTCCTTCGTATACAACGCCTCTCTTCGCGTCGACCGTTACCTCCATGCCAGTCGCAAGCACTTGTGTGCCGTTCTTTGATCCTACGATACAGGGTATACCGAGCTCTCTGCTCACGATGGCTGCGTGGCATGTCATGCCGCCGCTGTCCGCAATGATCGCTTTCGCCTTCTTCATGGCTGGAACCCAGTCGGGGGCGGTCATCTCTGTGACCAAGATCTCTCCGGCCTGAAACTCGCTGACATGCTCAACTGACGGGATCAGGTGAACCTTCCCGGCGACGAGTCCAGGCGAAGCGGGAAGGCCCTTGACGAGAATCTTCCGCTCAGTCACGACGGCCGCCTTCTGCTCGAGTGGGCCTTTCTTCAGCGACCACACGGTCTCAGGGCGTGCCTGCAGTATCAGCAGTTTGCCGGTCTGCTTGTCGAGGCCCCATTCGATATCCATCGGCCGGCCGTAGTGTTGCTCGATTGTTAGCGCGTACTTTGCGAGATCTATCACTTCATCGTCTGTGATGACTTGGCGGTTCTTCAGCGCGTCCGGAACAGGCTTGTCCTCTGTCCCGCCTTCAGGTTTCTGTACGAGCATGACCGTCTTGGTTGGGATGTTCTTGCGGGTGATCCTGAGCGTCTTCTTGTCCACGTAGTAGTCGTCTGGTGTCACTCTGCCTTGGACGACGTACTCGCCGAGCCCGTAGTTTGCCTCTATCATCACGACGGAGTCGTCGCCGTTCGTCGGATCTATTGTGAATATGACTCCGCTGGATTCGGAGTAGCACATCATCTGAACGATCGCCGACAGCGCGATGCTGAGATGATCGAACCCTTTCTGGACCCTGTAGAAGATCGCGCGGTCGGTGAACAAGCTCGCGAAACATTCCCGAACCTTCTCGACCACCTGGCTCGCGCCGGAGATGTTCAGGTAGGTCTCCTGCTGGCCCGCGAAGCTTGCGTCGGGTAGATCTTCCGCGGTGGCGGAGCTTCTGATCGCCACGAACGGCTTCTTGACCTTCTCGCGTGAGGCCAGCTCGTGATACGCGTCAACTATGACCTTCTCAAGCTCCTTCGGCACCGGAGCCGAGTTGATCATCTTTCTTATCTGAGCGCCCACCTTCTGGAGGGTGACAGTGTCGTTTGGATCCCGTAACGGTTTCAGCGCATCAGCTATCTTCGCATCCAACCCGTTCTTCTTCAGGAACAGCCTATATGCTTGAGCTGTGAGCGCGAAGCCGTACGGGATTGGAACCTTCGTCTTGGAGGTCATCTCGCCCAAGCTTGCTGACTTGCCGCCTACCAGCGGAACATCCTCTTTGCCTATCTCATCGAACCAAAGCATGAGCGCGTCTTGCCTGCCGAAGGACTCCATTCTGTTCACGCCCAAAGATTCGTGTCAGCACCGTCTAGGAGCCTCTAATAAACCATGATACCGCGGCCTGGAGACGACGGGACGCCTAGTTCTTGGAGGCCAGGGTCGGATTCCAATCTGGCCGGAGGATTGACGCAGAGTTGCTCAAGACGGATGATGACTATTCGTCTTATGCTGCCGGTTGTGGAAGGGCTCGCTCGACTGTCACTTTGCACGACGCGGCGAGCTTGCTGGAGCTGATCCTGAGGGCCTCCTTGGCAAGATCAACGTGCGGCTCATTGACGTAGAGGTCGATTATAGGCTGGCCGGCTCGAACGCGGGCTGCTCGACCGGTCGGTTTGCCGAACGCTCTCCTCATTCCTTCTTGGAGCCTGTCCGCGCCTGCCGTGGCAATCATACGGTTCTCCCGGAGCACGATGTGCGGGTACGGTCTTAGGCGGACCACGTAGCCTGTCTCGCCGAGTTTGTCGAGTAGGACTTTGTTCGCGGCGATACGGGCGGCCTCAAGCGCGTTGTGGCGAATCTGGATTGGAGCCTGCGCGACTAGGCTGACCTTGTACTCGTAGTTGGCTCGCGTGTCGCCCATGGTGAATTTTGAAATCCTAGGGGGCGGCGAGCCGTGAATGTACTTCCCACGCGTGTACGGCTGACCACGTGGGGCTCTGTAGTTACGACCCTTCAACACTCTTCACTAGGCGAGTCCATACGCTCACCCCGAGTGCCACTAATATCTATTTATGCCACCTCGAAAACTCAATCTGGGTACGACCCATCATCCGTGCGTCAGTCTAGAAGCTCGGGTCCAACGCACCAACGTCTTGACCCCAGGCTCAGCCGCTAATCGATCGAGTCGGGGGTCTGCAATCCGATCATTTTAGCGTCGCACGTCTCCTAGAGTAAAGTATGAAGCTGTTCATGACCATTATATCTCGCGCTCGAACCGCTCTGCGTCGTCCAGCTCTTGGACGCTAATGTCCTGAGGCTCGGAGTCTAGGGTTCGAAGACATAATATTGAGCCGACGAGGTAGGGTCAAGACTTGACATGCGGGGGTACCCGAGTCTCTGGCGACGTGAACGAGCCGGGCGGGAACCAGGTCTAAGGGGCAGGACCGCACGAGTTCCAAGTCGCGCGGTGCGAAGCTTAGGTGGTCCCTTGAGGATCATCAGGGACCTGGGAGACCCTGTGGCGTAGGCCTTCGTGGGTTCGAATCCCACCCCCCGCACATCCCACGGCACCCTGGGGTATGGTGACGCGCTAGGGGAGATTCTGTCGTTAGGTTTGTGGATGCGGAAGCAAGGCTACCGTGAATCCACGATTCGACCATGCATACGAGCTCTCAAGGCGATAGCGAAAAGAACAAACTTGCTGAACCCTGAGTCCGTTAAGGCATACCTAGCGTCGGCCGCGCTAAGCGAGAGTCGGAAAGAGAAACTCACTGACGATCTAGCAAGATTCTATCGTTACAAGCAAATCGCGTTCGATAGACCAAGGTATACACGGATAGAGAAGCTTCCGTTCATTCCGCTGGAATCCGAGGTTGATCAGCTCATCGCGAGTCTCGGCAGGAAAAGCGCAACATTCCTACAGGTACTGAAAGAGACGGGTATGCGTCCTGGCGAAGCGTGGGCGCTACGATGGACCGACGGCGACTATGCAACCGCCACGATCACCATAACACACGAGAAAGGCAGCAAGCCGAGACGACTCAAAATCTCCGCCCAACTGACGCAGATGCTCCAGCAACGACGAAACTCCGAGTACGTTTTCAGAGATCCGAAACCCGATCCGCTCAAGTCTATGGAGCATTTCCACCGCAACTTCTGCAAGCAACGAAGACAGCTCGCGGAGAGGCTGCAGAATCCGCGTCTAAACGGCATCACCTTTCGGACACTACGTCACTTCAAAGCAACGATGGAGTATCACCGAACCAAGGACATTCTTCACGTCATGCAACTGCTTGGGCACAAGAGTATCAAGAATACGCTCGTCTACACGCACCTCGTCAACTTCGGAGGCGACGATTACGTCTGCAAAGTCGCATGAACCGTGGATGAGGCAAAGGAGCTTGTCGAGAGCGGGTTCGACTATGTCACGGATGTCGACGCTATGAAACTGTTCAGAAAACGGAAGTGAGGGTTGCTATGACCCATCACTCGGCATTCCATCCATCCAGTGGAAGACCTTTTTCTTCTCACAAGGGTCCTATCTAGCCTAGCTGGGGTTATCGGCAGTTGGAGTTCCTCAAATCTGCGGTCAAGATACTACTCGACAACCTGCTAGCAATTGTGTTGTTAGTAGTAGGTTGGTTGCTCGGTCTGGTAGCAGCATTCTGGTCGCAAAATCGTTCTACGAAGCTAGTGCGAGCGGAGGAGCGACGAAAGCGAATCTACGGTCCTCTGTATGACGAATTGCCAAAGTTGGAGAGAAGCTTCAATATCTACGCGAGCATCGACCTGAGTGATAGGAAAGAATATCAGAGGATGAGGAACGAACACATCCTACGCATCTTAGATGTGCCGAATGAGTTGCAGGAAAGAATTGAACAATTATATGAAGACAAACTGGATCAGTTCAACGAGGGCCGTAGGACATTACTGAAGGGATCATACGACACGATCCTAGAGCAGTTAGGAATAGGCCCCGATGGAAACCGTCTCGCCAGCATGTCCTTCCACTTGCTCAAAGAATGGTCATCTCTGAGCCACGATGACCAAAGTCAGCTCGAAGCCGCGTTCAAGTCTGCCAAAAGAAACTACAGTCCGACTCTACTGACCAACTTTGGTTCAGCAGAACAACTGTTTGCACATTTCAAGAAGGACTGTCGGAGAGACGGTCGTTTCACCGCTCTGACGGCACTCAGAGACGAGTCACTACGGCTGGTTAGAGAGATTCGCGAAGAGATTCGCAAGGATCTGAAAGGCTGAACTGGACGTTACAGGTCTGAGATCATAGTGATACGATGCCGACGGATGGCGGCTCTTGGCACGATTTGTGATCAAACCAGTTGACGGCCTCGCCAACTTGCGTGTGACGAGCCACTTCTACTTTGTTGACCCCTTGCGCTACACTCATCCACTAATGATATACGCGTCACTTGAGATGAGACTGAAGTTGATTCTCGCTTGTCTAATGGAACCGCCCCCAACCTATCGTCACTTGGCGCCGACCTACGAGGCTTCGCCGAGACTTACCGAAGCGGAGGACCAGCCGCTCTGCCAAATGCCGCCAATATTCTGGATGATATTTCGTCCTTGGTGGAGTCAGGGAAGGCAACAAGGTCTACGCTAGACAAGGCATATCAAGAACTGACAGACGCCGTGTGGAAAGATTTCGTGAAGACGGCACAGGATAAGGACGTTCTTGATGACGTGGATGCAATTCTGAGTAGACCCTCGCCGACCACATTGGACGCTCTCAAAGCCATGCTGTCCTCGGATACTGCCCTCCACACATGCACAGAAATCATCGCCCTTTCCAATCGGGTAGCAGAGCGAGAGGGCGACATAGAAGTGGTAATGCATTTACTGTGTTTTGTGTACCTACTTCTATTGGAAGGCTCTTATGACAGCACGTTACGCTTTCTGTACGCGCATTATCTACATCTTTCGGACACAAGAGCCAATATCGCTGACATACAGAAGAGGTTCGATGAAGACCACATAGGCCGCTCCCTCTTTGAGGGATGGAACAGAACAGTAAGAAACGCTATCGCCCACGCTACATATTTCCTGGACATAGGCTCTCGCGCAGTCGAGTTTGAAGATCAACCAAGCCGCACAAAAGAGCGCCTCACGCTTCCTGAGTTCAACACCCTAGTACGACAGATATATGCTGTTGGAACTGCAGTCTCGGTCCTATTGATACTACGAATCTTCGTACCGCACATCCTCTCCGAATCTCTGAGGATCGGCCACTCATGAGCTCTCCTTAGATCCGTAGTAGGGTGTCGCTGGCGCTCTATTGCATGGAATCTATAGATAGGATGTTGACGGCTGGAGAGTGCTGTAGCGCATGCTAGATTGCACAGACAGGCCTCGGACGAGAATAGACCCAACTGAAGACAAACTCTTGAATACCTCCTCGGGAAAGTCGAGGATGGGTTCTCAAACTAGTAATTCGCTCTCCTGTCGCATATTGTTTGGTTCCTGTATAATGGATCACCTACAGGTGCTTCTGGGAATGGCCTAGCTCATGGGCTTGCCAACCCCAAACGCTGAGGTTTGACGGGTCTTGATAACATCGATGCCTAGCATCGAGCACGAATCTGGACAACTCGCGTCATAGACCTGTAACAGCCGTTCCTAACCCAGGACTCGGTCCACATAGGCACCAAGACCTGTATTCCTAGGGGCATGCTTGGAATGGGTCTTCGCCCTAGCTTATCCTCGGCTCACTCCAAGAATCGGGTTCGGTGAGTGCGTTCGCGTCTGACTACTGAGCAACGAGCTGAGCCAACTATGGGGTAACTGATACTGGTAAACTGGTGCGCGAATCTCACCCCCCGCACTTTTTGAAGAACCCCCGACATTTCATCGGGCCTCTAAGGGGCTACACCGTCTCCAGTGGAGCGCTCTTCATTCCCGCTCAAAAAAGGGAGCGTGGGCATCGCCTTTCACTCCCCAACGTTAGACTGAAAACCCCTGCGCCTATTACATTTTCAGGTACTGAGCTAGAGACATGCCTGAAGCTGCAACGTGACATCTTAAGTCGAGGGCATCATGGTTTTTAGCAGGTGCCGACAAGTTACGCAAAGGCGAACTTGCGTGAAGAAACGGCGTCTCTTCGTGGCTATTGACTTTTCGAAGTACAAGGGCAGGTACGTCGCCATAGTAGGGAGGAGAATTGTTGCGAGCGGAAAGGACGCAGAACAAGTCTGGTCACAAGCCAAGAAGAAGCATCCTGATGCACAGCCCGAACTTCTCAAGGTCTCCAAAGGCGAGACGCTTGTGCTGATCACATGCGGATAGAGTTTCCCTACGTTAAAGAGAGATCTTCGATCTTCGGCGTTATTTCGCGTCCCGTCGCGAAAGTAGTTTTGGAAGACGAGTTCCCCCAATGGATGTACGTCGACTCAGGCGCAGATATCACTCTGATTCCACTGTCTGTTGGGAGGCTGATAGGGTTGCAACGTATGAAACGGGATAAGCTCGAAAGAATCGCTGGGCTCGGCGGATCTTCAATTCCGATTGTGGTGAAGCCTGCATCGACGCGTCTGGGCTCCGTGCAGTTTCGAGCTAGGGTGGCTTGGAGTCAGGTGGAAGAAGTTCCGCTCCTCCTAGGAAGAATGGATGTCTTCCGAAGGTTTGACGTATCTTTCAGAGACAAAGCGGGCGTAACAGTCTTCTCAACATAGATAGACGAAAGCGAACTCGGTAGTATGATAGTTCGGGCAGAGAAAACTTCGTGGGTTCGAATCGCCCCCCGCACTTTTCACTCCAGTTACCTAAGCATATTGCGAGGAGAGGAGCGAGAATCTGATCCTCAAAGCGCTCATTTTTACCAGCTTTCGGCCGATCGACCTCAAATGTAAACATTAAAATATGTATACATTAAAATTGCCTTTCTGGCTGTCCGTCTTGACCACAACGGTTACGGTTGATGACGACGTCAGAAAGAAACTCAAGAGGCTGGCGGCTGTGTTGGATGCTACCCAAGGCGAGGTCATCGAGCGGGCTCTCCGGCTCTACGAGGAGCAGGTTATGCGTCAGCGCTCGCAGAGGAAGGTATCAAGGAGCGTTCTTGAAGCCCTGAAGGAAGCCTCGTCAAAGATCAGGCGCTCTGACCCCAAATGGGCGAGAACCTCAAGAACGATAGAAACCTCGTCGGTATCACTCGAGGAATTTATCGCGGCCAGCTGGGGTAAGGAGCTCTGAAGATAGGTCTGGATAGCACCGCCTTTGGCAACAGACGGTTGCTCGAGTGGCTACGCTACACGGGGAGATTCGACATCCACGCATCCATCATCGTCTACGCCGAGACCCTCCTGTGGTACAAGACCCTCGGCCTCACGAGAGAAGAGTTGGAAGATGAACTGCGAAAGCTCAAAGCATCGATCAAGAACCTTGACGAGAGACTGGCGGACATGGCAACCGATAGCGCGCTGAAATACGGAGGAAGCTTCCCATTCAAAGATCATGCACGCGACTACGTTATCGGAGCGACCGCGCTCGACCAGAAAGCGACGCTCATAACCTACAACACCCAGCACTTCGAATGGCTCGCGAAGGAAGGCATAGCAGTGAAGACCCCAGAGGACTTCGTAGCCGAGAATCTGTGAACTTCAGCTACGGTCCGGAACCCTTCAGCGACCGAGTCCGCTCACGGGCGTTGAGTGAGAGCAAGGGCAGGAGGAGAGGCGTATCTCCCTCGGAGTTCGAACTTGTCGAGAGTTCTCGCCGACACACGCATAGTTCTTCGTGGGTTCGAATCCCACCCTGCACTTCATCACTTCTCAGTGGCAACATCCGGTCGCGGCCACGAAGGGAGGCTCAGCTTTACTGGACGGAAAGACTTCTTGAGACCATGACCCCGAAAGGCTGCGTTGGCAGGACGGCAGGACGAGACTTCCATCTCGCCTGTGGGCAACTGAGCAGATTAATATGTGACAGCGGTACCGGGGTACCAGGGTGAAATCTTGGTCCAAGTCAAGATAGTCGCCTCCAAGGACATCGTGGACAAATTCAAGAAGATCGTACTGGCGAAGCACGGCAAGCTAGAGCTCAGTGCGGAGGGCGAGGAGGCGCTCAGGCTCTACATCAAGAAGCATGAAAGCCTGCTTGGCGGGCTATGCGCGCCGGAACAGGACCCGCTCACGAAGATTTGCGGCGTGGGCCGGTCTCGAGATCGACATAACGTGCGCAAGGACCTTGAAAGACTGGAAGCTGGCGAACTCTGATCTTCGTTGACACAACCGTATGGGTCGGCGACGCCGACCTAAACGGCGAGTTTCACGAGTCAGCTCATGGGCTGATGGAATCCATAAGGACTGGCAGGTCACCTCTTGGCCTCATCACGGACTTCGTCATCGATGAGACGGTCACAATCCCAGGCAAGAGAACAGAATTCGGAGCCCGTCGCACTGTGAGTGTTGGTAAGGCGATGCTCACTTCGCCGCGGATCTTCACGGTTTTCGTCGACGAAAGCATTCTGGATGAAGCACTGTCGGCATATCCAGCCTATGACGGAAGGCTAAGCTTAACCGATGTTGTTTCAACCGTCGTGATGAAAAGATACGGCGTGAGCGAAATCCTCTCTCATGACTCGGATTTCGATTCGGTCAGAGGAATTCGAAGACTAACATCTGCGTGACGTGGAATCCCCCATCCTCTGCTTGCAGTTGGGTGCGTTCTTCATAGAGCACTTCAGTCAACGTGGAAAATGCCGGAAATCAGGCAAGTCGCATGCCTTGTCATCACGGAGTGCAACGGCGAAGGGACAAGCGCGAACCCCAATCTGAGATTGGAGACGCCCTTCACAGACCATCTTACTTGGCGAGCTGAAGGGAACGTGGGCTAAGGCGTAAACTCCAGTGAAGAAGCTCCGGCCGAGCTACGTCACCGACCGCAAGAGTTAGAATCAGTAAACGACAATTTCCAACCGTTCCACTGCGAGGTCGGCTGAATGTTCAACGCCAAGAAGTTTGTCGCCGAGAACACCGATGAGCTTCGGAATACAATCGGTCCTGAAAAAGTTCTTGCCGCCTGCTCCGGAGGAGTTGACAGCACAACCACAACATGTCTCGTGCAGAGGGCTGTTGGAAGGAACCTTCTCGCAGTCTTCATCGACGACGGAATGAGAAGAGAGAACGAGCCCAAATGGGTACTCGAGCTCCTTGAAAGATTGGGGATCAATGCTAGGCTCTTTGAGAGATCTGCATCATTCTTCTCTGCTCTTCGAGGATTGAGAGACGCTGAAGAAAAGAGGAAGAAGTTCAGAGAGACGTTCTACACAACGCTCGGCCAGATAGCAAGGGAGGAAGGTGCAAAGTACCTTGCTCAGGGAACAATTGCGGCTGATGTCGCTGAGACAGTGGGCGGCGTCAAGAGCCAGCACAACGTACTGGAACAGATCGGAATAGATCCTAGGACGTTCGGGTTTGAGCTGATCGAACCTCTCAAAGACCTCTACAAGCCTCAGGTTCGAGCTGTCGCAAGATATCTCCGCCTTCCTACAGAAGTATCTGAGAGGATGCCCTTTCCAGGGCCTGCTCTCGCGATCAGAGTGGTCGGCGAAGTTGCTCCTGAGAAAGTGGCGATCGTGAGGAAGGCGACCGCGATCGTGGAATATGAGACAAGAAGGCTGAAAGCGTTCCAAAGTTTTGCGGTGCTCTTGGATGGAAAGGCTACTGGCATCAAGAACGGGAAGAGGGTATATGGCGACCTGATTGCGGTGAGAATCGTGGCCTCAAAGACGGCCATGACTGCTAGAGCTATTCCGGTCTCGTTCAGGTTGCTTCAAAGAATTACGGAACGAGTCACCAAGGAGATTCCGTCCGTCGTTAGATGCCTCTATGACGTTACTGACAAGCCACCCTCAACTATCGAGTTTGAGTAGATCAGCCGAACTCCCGAATCATTCGATGACGGGCTTTCCGTGCTCGAGTCGAAGTCTTATCAACGTCTTGACCTTCACCCCAATCTCCCTCTCCACGCGCTCCACGCCTCCTAGTTCTACTCTCTCAATCACTGCAACGGCGTCTGCTAACTTGATACCGCGTGAAACCAGCTCCTTGATAATCGCAAGGTATGTACCGCCTGTGGCAATTATGGAATCTACGAGCAGAACCGAGTCGCCGGGTCCCAAACCATTCGCGTACATTACCTCCTCAGCGTAGCCGGTTCTCTTCACTATCTTGATCTCGCCAGGTAGCATGTACGACTTCTTTCTGATTACGAGCATCGGGATCCCCGTGACCAGACTCACTGCCGTCGCAATCTGTATCCCCATCGCCTCGGGAGTCACGATCTTATTGCAGCGCTTCACGTCTCCAACTCTTGCGACTTCAAAGGCGCAACCCCACAATGCCTCAGTCGGGATCTCAGGAACTCCAGAGCTGAGCGGATTCACGACGTATTCATAGTAGCCTCCTTGTGACGGAATGCGGATGATCGTCGCTTTTCGTAGGTCCTCCCTTATCGCCTCCAGCCAATCCAAGCCGCGAACACAGATCGTTCCCCAGAGTTGATCCTACATAACACTTGCTCATCGGCTCCCATCGACAACCGTCGCGGCCACTATCAGCTTCGGCAGACGAGCCCGACGATGGAGTGGCTTTAAAAAAGAAACAGGCCACTAATCAAAAAGTCCCGGTGGCTAAAGGCCTTGCCCAAGTTCTCGCAATTGGCTCTGATGTTCACCGCTCGGGTCTCTATGATAGCGAAGTCTGAAGGAAGCATTTTCCATCAGCGGCGAATACGTCCGAATGAGGCAAATCAGCAATGAGTCGCAAGAACGTTCAAACTTTTAGGACTACAACCTGGTCCGCTGGACCCGGCTGCCATGGTGGCTGCGGGGTGCTGGCGTATGTTGAGGATGGCAAGCTGGTTAAGATTGAAGGTGATCCAGAACACCCCTGGAATCAGGGTCGTCTTTGTGCAAGAGTCCTTGCAATGACCCAATATGTGTATCACCCAAACCGCCTCACACGCCCGCTGAAACGCATTGGAGAACGCGGCGAAGGAAAGTGGCAGGAGATCTCATGGGATGAGGCTTTCAACCTCATAGAGATGAAAATGAAAAAGATACGCCAGGATTACGGCCCGGAGAGCTTCATCTTCTCCGTTGGAACCGGAAGGGACATCGGACCTTGGATGTGCATGCTCGCCTACGCCTATGGTAGCCCCAACGTCATGTTCAGCCTGAGCGGGATAGCCTGCTACAGTCCGAGAATCTCAGCCGCGGAAACCGTGCAGGGCGACTACTGCATAATCGACGCGGGACAATGGCTGCCTGACCGCTACGAAAGTCCGACGTACAGGACCCCCGAGTGCATCGTGGTCTGGGGCTACAACATCCCTGCCACGTGTCCGGACAACATATTTGGTCACTGGATAATCGACCTCATGAAAAGAGGCGCAAAAATCATCGCCATCGACCCACGGTTATCTTGGTTCGCCTCAAGGGCGACGAAATGGCTCAGACTAAGACCAGGAACAGACGGCGGCCTGGCGATGGGCTTCCTCAACGTCATAATCAACGAACGACTATACGACGAGGACTTCGTTGAAAGATGGACCAACGGACATCATCTGATTCGACGCGATACCGGGAAACTGCTTCGGGAGAGCGACTTGGCTGATGGCGGATCTCAGAGCAACTTTGTTGTCTGGGACTCCGAAAACAAAATCCCGGTTATCTGGGACTCGAACAAGGCCGCGTACCAGTCATCCGACCTGAAGCCGGCGCTGACAGGAGATTTCAAAGTCGACCTTAAAGATGGAACTCGAGTGCAGGCGAGAACTGTCTGGGATGTATTCTGCGAGGAAGTCAACAAGTATCCGCTTGAACGCGTAGCCGAAATCACCTTGGTCCCTGAGGATGACATCAGGGACGCGGCGATTCTGTACGCAAAGAGCAAACCCGCATCCATACATTGGGGGTTGCCCATCGACTCGACCCCCGCAGTCACGCCCACGGCGCAAGCAATAACCTGTCTCTGGTGCCTAACCGCCAACTTGGACGTGCCCGGCGGGAACGTGATCTCCCGCTACGCCTTCGACGCCGTTGCCTATGCCCTCCCCGGCGCGGAAGGCGTAATCAAGCTGAAGTCCAAAGAAGCTGACAAGAAAAGGATTGGCGCAGATCGATACGGGCCTTTGAACAAGTTCATCTGGCGGGCCCAGACAGACTTGGCTCTTGAACAGATATTCACAGGAAAGCCCTACCCCATCAAGGGCATGTGGATACAGGGATGCAATCCCATTGCGGGCATAGGCTTAGACCCCAAGAGATGGGTGCAGGCCATCAAGAAGCTTGATTTCGTGGTTGCCGTCGACCTGTTTCATACCCCCAGCACCGAGCTGGCAGACATCGTGCTGCCGGCCGCGACCTTCCTAGAAAAGGACGGAGTCAGGAGCTGGTGGGTACCGCTTCAGACCATTAACAAGATAGTGACTGTTGGCGAATGCAAACCAGACGTGGAGATAAACTTCGAGTTAGCCAAGAGATTCGACCCGGATTTCAGATGGAATACGATCCATGATCTTTTCGACAACATCCTAAAACCGTCAGGCATGACCTTCCGTCAACTGCAGGAGAGAGGCGGCTGGGCTCTGCCAACAGAAGGCCTCCCCAGCGCCCCCTATCGCAGATTCGAGAAGGGGCTACTCCGCAAAGACAGAAGACCCGGATTCCAAACCCCATCCGGAAAGATCGAGCTATACTCTTCCCTTCGCGAAGAGTGGGGGCTGGAGCCTCTGCCCCACTACGAGGAGCCGCCATTCACACCCGTCAGTCAACCGGAGCTGGCGAAGCAGTACCCGCTGATCCTGTCTACTGGGCGACGGTCTCCCGTCTACTTCGCCTCTGAACACAGGAACATCCCTTGGCTAAGGCAGATCCATCCGCACCCCCTTGTTGAGATACACCCGGAGACTGCAAGGTCGTTAGGAATCACCGACGGTGAGTGGGTCTGGGTCGAGAATTGGCTTGGAAGATGCAGGTTCAAGGCGAAAGTCACCCTCGTGGTGCCTGAATGGATGGTGATGGCGGAGTACGGCTGGTGGTTCCCGGAGAAGGAAGGAGCGGAGCCAGCCCTCTTCGATGTCTGGAAATCGAACATCAACCAGCTTATCCCCATGGGGTACCAGGGAAAAGATGGCCTAGGAGCACCCATCAAGAACCTGCTCTGCAAAGTCTACAAAGTTTCAGCGGAGGATGCCGGTCATGACTGAACGAACCAGATACGGTCTCCTCGTAGATTACGAGTACTGCACGGGCTGCTTTGCGTGTCAAGTAGCATGCGCCCAAGAGTACCGTAGGCCGAAGGAGATCGTGGGGATGCACGTAACTGAAATGGTCCAAATGCTGCCCAATGGCAAACCGTACCTCTGCTTCATCCCCTTTCCCACGGAAAACTGCAACTTATGCGTAAGCCGTACGAGGAATGGTCTTGAACCCGCGTGTGTAAAACATTGCATGGCCAAATGCATCAAACACGGCCCAATCGAGGATCTGGCCAAGGAAATGACCAAGAAAGGACGAACGGTGCTCTGGGCACCCCATTAGTCTTCCGTCCATATTCCTTTACCTTTCTGCCCGCCAGACGCGTTTTCGCAGCTGGGTTTCGTTCCCCAGACAAGTGTCTCTGAGCATCTCTGTCTCTCTCTAAACGTACGCGCTTTGCGTGAGTTGAGATGCGAGATTGTTAGGAAAGGACCGGCCTTCGTAGGAGATTGTAAGAGACTAGCAGTTGACTTGCTTACAATCTAAAATGGGATAGTTCAGTAGCGACGTTCTATGTCTTCCGAAAGCTTGCCAAGGCTCACATGAGCGAACAGGTGATGAGATGGTTTCCATCAACTTTGGTAGGGTAAGGAGTAAGCCCACGAACCAGCCGATTGCCAAGAATCGATGCACGTGCAAGAGATGCAACTGCCCCCACACGCAGGGGCGTCATTCGTTTAGAAGCGACCCATCAGGTGCATATCGCCAAGTCTTCTGTGCGGCCTGCAACGACATCTGTTTGGCCCACTCAATAGATGCAACTGCTAGACAGTTCTGACCACGCCTGCCTCCTCTGGACCTACGAATAGAATTGTGCCATGAGCCGCGATCAAGTCCAAGTAGAGCCTGAGGTAGCCGTTCTCTTTGACTCCTCTAAGCACAACGCTGTCATCGTAGGCACAGATTGCTTCCATCGGAATCTCAAGCTCTCGATGCAGAGCCCTCTCATAGATGACTAGTTCATTCAACATGTGATGCCTGAAGAAGCAGCTCATCTCTCCCGCGACACGGAGGCCCTTGAATCCTCTCGCCAGAGCTTCCTGCAGAGATCTCTCCCACAGCGAGAATGTTTTGCTGATATCAAATTCGCCTTCGATGATGTACCATTCGCGGTAATCGACTATTCTCAGGGCGTGAGTCTTCTCGTAGTGGTCAACGTTCAGCCCGAAGTCTTTCGCGGCCTGTCTTACCTGATCTGGTGACTCATCTGAGGCAACATATATCGCAGCTTCGCCAGCGTCCAGCCCCGCCTTCAAGTACGTGAAGAGAACTTCACGTTTGTCTCGACGATTCGCGTAGAATAAGATAGAATGATCCTTTGCGCGCATCGTCTTGACGAAATCCAAAATCTCTGCTTTCCCCAAAAATAGCTCACCTCCACGTTTGCGGGCCTCGACCAACAAATCTCAATGAGTGCTCAGTAGGGTTTCTCACGTCTTATCATTTACGGAGAATGTAGAGTCCGACCAGCCTGCCAAAGCGGACACCGCTAGAAAAGTCCGAGAGCAACCCAAGTTCATCGCAGCCGCGCTATGAGGTGATTCGGCGCCCGGTCTCCTTTCCAAATAGCGGCTGGACGGAGGAGGACGTTCTTCTACGTTTTCCCGCAAAATTCTACGTAAGCATATACCGTCGAATGCAACAATCCCAATTTTGACTCTTATCGCGGGATGATTCATCCATTTCGGTTTTATGCGGGATATGACGTGAGCCCGTGCAGATGTAAATCTGGGGAGGTGAATGATTTGCCGTTTCACCCCGTCTTGTTCGGACTAGGGCTAGTTCGACTCTTGCTCGGTGCACTAGTTGCTGTTGGGCTGTTCTACTTGCTGATCAATGACCAAGGCCAAGCGTGTCACCTCATGACCTGTTCTAGCGACAGGTCTTTGCACTTAGACACGCAGCAACGGATCGTCACTTGCGTATCAAGTCTTCCAGTATCTCAGATGTGGATCCGGCTCGGGCTCTCTTTCGGAGAACCGAGAGCGACATTGATAGAGAACCGGTCAAGTCTCCCGCTTTCGAGCGTGGACCTTCGTGGGCTCGAATCTCACCGCCGCCTTCAGCTTTCGAGTGTATATCGCAAACGTTAAGTGAGATCGCTGGCTCTGCCGACCCGTATGGCGAACCATATTCCTCTCGTAACCGCTGTTGTCTCCGCAATCTTCACCGTTCTTCTTCTTTGGCAATACACACACAGGAAGAAGAGACATCAACTCATCTGGACGGCGGCGATCGCACTCTACAGCCTGACGGCATTCATGGAGTATCTTGCAAATCCTGACGTAGTAGGCCCAGGCTTGTTGTTGATTAAGCTGTACTATTCAGGCACTGGTCCCATGGTGGGGCTTCTGGGTGCGGGAGTCCTCTACTTACTTGCGCCGCGACGTTGGAGTGACGGCTATCTGGCGTCCGTACTGATATTGAGTGCAATCGTGGTGCTGTTCACATTTTCGGCGCAGATCTCATTGTCAGAAATATCCTCAGCGTTTGTCGCAGGGCTTCCGCAAGGCTTCAGAACGATAGTCAAAGATTTTCCTATGACCGCCCGCATCCCGACGATTATTCTCAACATTACAGGGGCAATATTTCTCGTCGGTGGAGCATTATTCAGCTACATCAGGGACAGGAGCAGAACCTATAACATTCCCTTGGCCCTCGGAGGCATACTGCCATCTGTCGGCGGCGCATCCCTAGGCTTCTATAACAACGCAGACATCTTCTTCGAGTTTGAGTTAGCCGGGACCATTCTCCTATTTCTCGGCTTCATCCTAAGCATCAGATATCTCAGTAGACGCCGCGAATGAACCTCCAGAAGAGATGAGGATGGGACTCAGGGCTATTGACTGTGAAACCAGTCTCCGCTACGATAAGAATAGCAACTGTTTGCAACTGTGTTGAGGCAGTCTGAGATCAATAGATCATCGTGCCGCTGATCCGCAGATGCTTTTCCTTCATCTTGAAGGAACACTCCTCCAATCCGAGTCTGACCGCGGTTCGCCAAACCAAGACCTGAAGGTGCATAGCAGCCTGTATCGAGTGGACGACCTCATCACCATCGATCAGGCTGATCCTCGCTACATTCCATCCGCCGCCGGCGAGCAGACTCTCCAGCTGAGCGATCTTCCTGTCCTCCTTGGAGTCAGAGATGAAGAGCACGCCGTCTCCTTGATCGAGCGAAAAGAGTTCCATGTGGCTGAACTGCTCTGTAGCCTGATACTGTGATTTCCATCCAAGAACCTCGTATATCTTCGCGGCCCCGTACATCGCCATGCAGTAGCTGAGACCCGTTCCCACAATGAAGACCGTTCCTTGGGCGGGTAGCTCTACTGTATCCGACCATCTAACGCATCTATCAAACACCGGTGTTAGATCCGGAATCGTGGCTGGTTTTCTCACTCTCGAGTAGCAAGCCAGTAGAGTTGTGGTGAAGCTGACTGTTCCCGGCGTAAGCCCGCCTGTCTTTCTGAAATCCAGTTTGATCAAATCATCGCAGGTCCTAGCCAAGACGCTTTGAGCATCCGATGTGATTGCTGTTATCCTCTTGGCGATTCCGCGAGCAGCTTCTGCGGCCTCGATATTCGTTCTTGTCCTGCCTGAGACTGAGATTACGAAAAGATGGCTGCCGTCTGCGATCCCAGGGTTGAGCAATAGATCGTAAGGATCGAGAGCCTTCGCGCGAAAGCCAGACAGATACTCGGCAGCCTTGGCGGCGGCAAAAGAATCCCCTGCCCCTATGAAGATACAGTTGGTTCCAGCCCTCTCGGAATCCGGTGGCGGATCGAGACTCCCGAGGTACCTATTATACGCAGGTAAGTCATCGATCTGATACTTGATCTCCTCAAACATACTCCTTATCGTAGCTGTCAACGTATTCTTCCATCCAAGATGCTCGGTTCAGAACTCGTCTGTCAGGTGGGATACGTCTATAGATTTTCTGACTTCTTGCCGACGCTGCTCTCACCTCTGAATCCTTGCCGCCAACCATGGATCTTGAGTTGGGCTCGACGAAGAGTACCCTAAACTTCGCCATCTTTCAAACCCGCTTGCTGAGATGATCCACTCGATATCAAGAATTAACATACCGCGTTTTCACGTGACTCTCAGATACGACTCTACTGTAGGGCAACCACCCTGATTGGGTTCCCGATCTTCTTCTCGAGAATCTCAAATCCAGAGTTGATGTCATCTAGTGACACTCTGTGCGTGACTGAGTCCGAAAGATCCAGCTTTCCCGAGCTGACAAGCTTGATCAATTGAACGAGTTCGGTGCTGAGATGGTCGTTCACGCCAATCAGTTCCATCTCTTTTCCGATGATGGTCTTGTAGGGCGAAATCCGCATCTCTTTTTGACCTATGCCGACCAGCACCATCCTTCCGCCTTTTCCAACACAATCGATCGCCTTCTCGATCGTTCCAGCACCCACCAAGTCCACTACAACGTCGGCAAGCCGGCCATCAGTTACCCTCTTGATCCTCTCAGCAGGATCCTCCGTAGCTGCGTTGATAATTTCGTCTGCTCCGAGTCTCCTGGCCAGCTTCAGTTTCTCATCCGACACGTCAACTGCGATGATCTTTCCAGCCTTGAGAATCTTGGCTAGCTTTAGAACGTGGACTCCCAAGCCTCCGATGCCGTTGACCATGACGATATCTCCGCGACCTTGTCTTCCCCTTCTCAAGGCGTGAAAAGCCGTCGAGACCGCGCATCCGATGATGCTTCCTTGGTCGAACGGTATTCTCTCAGGCAGCTTGAAGATGCTTCTAGCTGGCACTGATATGTACTCGGCGAATCCTCCGTCAGTGGTCATGCCTATCATCTGATATTCCACGCAGAAGTTTTCTCTATTGGTTCGACAGAATACGCATTTCCCGCAGCTCTTGATGTAGTGAACGCAGACTCTGTCGCCTTTCCGGATTCCTTCAACGCGGTCTCCCGTTTCAGCGACCATTCCGGCGATTTCATGTCCCATGATGATAGGTAGTTTCGCAACGGGAACCACCCCGTTACGGTAGTTTAGGTCGGAGTGGCATATCCCGCTAGCTTTGATGTCAACAAGTACCTCGTTCGGCGCGACCCTTGGCACCTCAACAGTGTCTATGCTCAGTTTCTCTCCTACTCGGTGCAGCCTAGCCGCCTTCATTAACTCCGTCATTCAGATCCCGCCAAGCCGCGTACGTATTTGTGCATAATATGCCTTCTGCGCAAGTCAACTCGTTTGTCCTGACGCTGGCCGCTTGAGAATCGTCGGTCTCGCTGCTCTAAGACACCGCATCGAGATAACGAGGAAGTAGAAGAAGATTTAGAGGGCTATCGTCACTTATGTTGAACCACGCGATGAGTGGCGACTGAGTTTGGCTAGGAACATTTTGCTCCCGGTTGACGGCTCGCAATTTATGGAGAGAAACATCAACTACGCCTGTGATGTAGCAAAGAGTATGGACGCAAAGCTGACGCTGATTTGCGTGGTGACGCTTCCAACCATTGTCGAACCTGGAGTCCCAATCGATCCAAAGCCGTTCGAAGAAGACGGGTTGAAGACCCTTGAGAAAGCAAAGAAAATCGGAGAAGCGAAAGGGATTCACCCTGAAACAAAGCTGGGAAAGACATTCGGAAATCCAGCGCAGGAGATACTCAGAGCCGCCAAAGAGGGAGAGTTCGACCTAATCATCATCGGGGCCAAAGGCCATAGCCTGCTGAGGAACCTGATGATTGGAAGCGTCTGCGACACGGTCGTTCACAACGCTCCCTGTCCGGTCCTAGTGGTACGTTAAGGACTTGCGACTGCAGCCGTACGATCCTGTCAGTCCTATGAGTCGAAATCGTTTGAATGCTTCAACCAAGATCGGCGTTCTGCTGAGCTTGGCGACGAGAAACCTGTGAGGGAAGGCCTTCTTGAGAAACTTGACGAGTAGAGGCTCATCCATGACTGTCACTGGTCGTGTTATTGACCGTTTGTTAATGCTAAAATGTCATTTCCCCGTTGAGGACTGTGACGGCCGTTCCGCCGACTTTGACGAGATCAGGGACGCCGCGGTCCTGGTGGACTGTAACGGTTATCAGGCTTGGTCTCCCGATCTCCGATCCCTGCTCTATGTTGAAGGAAACTAGAGCATTGGATCCGAAGGCTCTGTTTGCAACGAGATAGGCCCCCAGTGCGCCGGCTGCGCTTCCGGTTGCCGGATCCTCAGGCACGCCTGCGCTCGGTATGAAGAACCTGGCGTGCACGGAGGCCTTCGGGCCTAACGCTTTGAGCACAAAAACGTAACAGCCATCCAGCCGGAACCGCCTTTCAAAAGCTTTCAGCCTTTCAAAATCGGGGGCAAGCGCTGCGACTCGTTCTAGGGATCTGAGCGGCACCATCAGTTGATTCAGTCCCGTCGAGGAGATTTGGACTGGAAGCTCATCGGATGCTATCTCATCTCTCGAGACTCCAAGTGCTCGGGCGAGGTCTTGCACATCCGTCAGGGTTCTGCCGAGCTCTGGTGTGCCCTGAGTCATAGTTATCACGCGTCCTGTCCCCGTCACTTGCTCTATTTCGATCGGGAGGACTCCAATTGCCACCTCTTGCCGAACCGTTGTTAGCTGTTCCTTCAGGCCGATCTTGCCCTCTTCCAATAGGGCATGGGCTGTTCCTATGGATGGGTGACCGGCAAACGGCATCTCCCTACCGGGAGTGAAGATTCGGACTTTGTAGTTGGCTTCCGGGTTTGTCGGTGCCAAGACAAATGTTGTCTCTGAGAGATTCATCTCTCTAGCAATAGCCTGCATTTCCTCAGAGCTCAAGCCCTCCCCATCAAGAACGACCGCGAGCGGGTTTCCGGCCAGAGGCCGATCTGTGAATACGTCTACCTGCTTCATCCGGAGCTTTCGCATCGACGAGTCAGCGAGATCTCGACAACAGCCTGATAGCAGAAAAGACTTGTGCCCGATCAGTATTGCACGTTCCAGAGATTCCTGTAGATGAGCGACTGGAAGGGGCGTCTTTCCTCTTTCGGCTTCGTGTCTGCCGAGTAACCTATTGGCAGTATGGTTTCAAGCCTGTACTGTTCGGGCGCATTGAAAATCGTTCGCACATTCTCCGGGTATGACGGGGTGTACGTTACCGTGGAAAGTGACTTCTCTTCCAGAGCCAGTACTATGTAGCCTATTGCGAGCCAAACACTTTCCCTAGCGTACGGCATCTTCCGGTCAGAGAACACTGCCAAGAGCACCGGTGCATCCGTCAGAAACGGCTTCTGCCATGTGATGTTCTTCGATCTGAACCATTGTCCCAGGCCAGCTTGGACATTTTCATGGAAGCGCTTTTCTTGCTCTTCGCATGCTGCACGAACATTCTCCTTCATCTTTGGATCTTCGACTATTATGAAACGCCACGGCTGCCTGTTTGCGCCCGACGGTGCTTGGACAGCCACTCTCATGCAGTAGAGAACATCCTCTAGGTTCACAGCGGCTCTGCTGAATATTCGTGTCGTCTTCCTTCGCGTAGCCAACTCCTCGACTTTTCCCGGCGACATTGCGGTCACTTGGATCAGCCCGACGGCCTCTCTGGATTTGCCACATGCTTGTTCTAACGCGCATATTGTACTTTGCCACCATTATCCACTGGCACGCCTCCGCCAGACTCTCAAGATCCTTCGGAGACGAGGAACCGAGCCCAGCATAACCCTGTCTCATGGAGAAGACTGAAAAGTTTCTATATTGAAACCAACGCACTCCATATGAGACGGCTTACGATGCCCCGAAAGGCGAAGAACCTGGTATTCGGAGTTCTTGACGAGCAGGCGATCTCCGTGCTCTCCGTCATTGCCGGCAGACGGTTGAAGTTTGGGGAGGTGGCCGCCCAGGCGAGTCTGCCCAAGGCATCTCTCTTCCGCGTTCTAGTGCGGCTTGAAGAGGGAAAGCTACTGCAGAAAACTCCAAACGGATACAAGCTCTCTAGGGGAGGGCGCGAAGTCCTAAGGCTAGTCGAGCGCCTCGCGAGCAGACAGACGGATGCGACGATTCGGAGAGTGGAACGGAGACTTCGGGAAATGAAAAGCGAGTTCAGGAGGGAAGGACGAATTTTTCATGATGATCCTTTCTGGGAGCGCACGGCGGAGAAGCCGTTGGCGGAGGTCATGGCCGTCCGGGGTATGACGGGGCTTGAGTCGCTACTATTTCAGCGTAGATTTCAGGAGGAAGTCCGCCACGAAGAGCGAGCGTTACGGCGCGGGTCATCAGTCAAGCGTTGAACGGATCAGGAGACCACGCACTTCTAGGCTGCTTGCACGGCTAGCGCGTGCTCTGGAGGCATCGCGTGTTCCATATCTCGTGACCGGCGCGGAGGCGGCTTCCTACTATGGCACGCCTCGACGATCTGAGGATATAGACTTGATCGTAATGACTTCGTCTCCCGATGAACTCCGACGAGTCGCGGAGGCGCTTCGGCAGGAGGGCTTCAACGCGCGCAAACTGGAACAAGGCCACAACACAATCTTCGACAGCGGCTTCAGAATCGACATCAAAGTCAAACCTGAACTCGAAAAGACGCACCGCATCAGGCTGGATCATGAAATATGGCTCAATCTAAGTACGGCCGAAAACCTCATACTCGCAAAGCTGGAATTCTGGGACGGGAAAAGCTTCGAAAGTAACGATGCACAAGACGTAATGAAGATCTGGGCGAGGCAAAGAAGAAAACTCAACCTAAGCATGATTCGCGCTGAGGCGCTGAAGCGAAGAACCTACGCGAAGCTAGCCAAGATTGAACGCTATTTGTCCAAGACCAGCAGTTAGATCTAGACATGATCGCTTGCGGCCTAGCAGTCGCAAGCAGGTTTATGTTCGATGCCTATGGTTGAGTTCGATGAGCGACTGTAACTCTCTACGTGTTCTCGATAGTGAGACTATCTCCCAGTAGAGTGACCGCTTCTAGGCGATCTTCTGTCCGCAGTTTGTGCAGAACAAGGCTCCCGGGGTCAACGCGGCGCCGCAGTTACCGCAGAAACGCGACTCCTGTCCGCGAGCAGGCTCGTAGTCTAGAACTATTTGCTCGAATCTCCAGCTGTTTGCCTCAACCAGCTCCTTCACGGGACCACGGATCTTCGCCACGTCAAAGTCGTACTGATACACCTTACCGAAACTGGACGGATCGCCGGGTTTCTTGAAGCCGATGCCTACCCCCACCTCTTTCTTGAAGAGAACCTTGCCCTTGAAGGCACTCTTCTGGAAGCTTAGTTTTGGCGTCGGCAAAACGCCAACGCTACTTTCTTGTTCTTGAATGATCTCCCTGTACTTGACCGTGCGTTCCGGTTCGACGAGCCACATCTTTGCCGCGTACTGTTTTGTGACCTTCTCTTTCGAAGCTACACCGTAATACTTTGCGTCGACAATGCTATGCTCCAAGTAGAGGTCACAGTCCTGGCCCGGACGGATAGTGAGCAGAGGGTTTGACGCACCAAGATTGATCAGTTTCTGTCGGAGATCTGCAGACAACTTCTAAAACCACGCTCGACATACGGGCGAAGATCCAATTTAACTGTTGCAGATCCAAGATCCAGCCGAGGCTTGGACAGCGACTGAAGACCTTACGGTTTTGACTGCCTAGCTAGGCCGGAGCACTAGGAATAGGCCGCTCATTTCCCATATTGCAGCCAATGCTAGAAGTATCACCACGATCACGTAGATTCTGGCGGCGTCCTTCCACGCCATCTTAAAAGCCGCACATCTGCTCTGCACGCCGTATCTTCTCGGCAGGATCGGGGCGAGGGCAATGTTGATCCCAGCCGCTCCCGAGAACACGTACGCGCCCAGCTCAAGGATCATAGTTCCAAGTCCGAGGGCAAAGCCCGCTGGGGACGCACTGAGCACTTCAGGATACACGACGCCGATTCCAAAGCCTCTGATCAGCGTTATCGCGATTGTGCCGAGTGCTCCGACCAGCGGTATCACTCCTGGGAGCGTCGTGGTCAGAAACGCCCCCATCGTCAGGTTCACTAGGAAAGTGACTAGAATGGCGTTGACTAGGGCTCCCCCGTGGAGAGACTCGATTATTGATGTGAATGGTTCCTCTGTGAAAACTGCTTCTGTGAGTGCTTGACTCATCTCAACGGCGACCGACGATTTGACGCTGATCAAATACCAACCAACGAGATATGAACCGACGTATAGGACAGTCAAGAGAATCAGCAGGATCTTCACTCTCCGAGCTGCTTGAACAGCCGCAGATAGAATCGACAAAGACCTCAGCTTCCTCTCTTGCATACTCGCATTCTGGATACGATAGAAGATGTTTTCGGTAATACTCGCTTGGAAACCGATCTTGCTAGCATTGGAGTTGTCTCTAGTTGCCCGTCCGGTTGAGGCCCAGCTGCAGGCGCCGCCGACGGACAGAACCTGTCTCGCAAATGCTATAGGCAAATAGGTCCGACAAGCGTGTAGGAAGCGGCTTTGAAAGCGTGCATTTTGGTGAAGGTCCGGCCGGGGCGTCACGATCGAGTCGCCGAGAAGATCGCTTCCCTTTCAGGAGTCAGGGAGGCCTTTGCGGTCATGGGTACCGCTGACGTAGTTGCTAGAGTTGAGGTGAAGGATCTGAAAGCGCTGACTGCTCTAGGGACTCAGATCGGAAACCTGCAGGATGTGGTAATCATGGAAACGCTGGTCGCCGCAGAGGTGTGAGTCATGGTTCGAGCCGTAATGCTGATCAGGAGCGGTGGTAGGGTACCAAGGGCCGTGAGCCTCGCTCGGGAACTGAAGCGTGTGACATTTGTTTCCGACGCGTACGCCGTCTTCGGCAGATTCGATGTTGTGGCTTTCCTTGAGAGCGACGAAGTTAAGGAGCTCTTCAGGTCTGTCTCAAAAGCTACCAAGCTTGCAGGAATAATGAGTACAGAGACTCTGGTCGAGGTCCAAAGCGGCGAGCACTCACACGAATACGGAAAGGGACCTTTCTCAAGCTAGTCTGTGCCTGCGACACGCCTAGTCAAGAGCAGCAGTCCTCTTTCCAGTCTATTCAGGCGCCATTCTTACCGCTTTCACATGGCTTTTTGCAGTCGTTCTATGGTGAAGGGCTTTGCCGTTTCATATATTACGTGTCGCCACTATTCTTGTTGACTGCTGGTTCCGTCTATGACGAATCTTCGAGTCGGGATGGCGCAGGTCAACCCCACGGTCGGTGACCTAGACGGCAACGCTGAGCTTGTCAAATCCTTCATTGAGAAAGCAGAAGATCTCAAAGTCGATCTTCTCGCCTTTCCAGAGATGGTGGTAACAGGTTATCCGCCGCTGGATCTGCTTCCTCCCAGAGAAATCAGAACTGAGAACGGCAACCTGCCCAGCGGGCCGCTGAAGTTCATTGCAAGAAACAGGCTGCTCGCGGAGCGACTCGCCGAGCAGGCGCGCGAGCTCGTCTCGGTCTTCGGATTCGTCGATCATGATGGATCAAACATATACAA
>Ga0315312_1000550_pt1 | contig 41559 bp, 44 predicted proteins | sample TDP7_MG_FD_203629 | JGI IMG/M metagenome (GOLD analysis project Ga0315312, IMG submission 203629) | Freshwater sediment microbial communities from Lake Towuti, South Sulawesi, Indonesia - TDP7 | ecosystem: Environmental > Aquatic > Freshwater > Lake > Sediment | place: Indonesia: South Sulawesi... | reverse complement strand
AGGCTTTTGCAATTTACTTGACTTTTTCTAGCTAAGTTGATAGGATAAATTTGCGATTAAAATGGAGAGTTTACATAATTTTTTCGTATCCACATCTCTCTATACCGTCTGGTCAGTAGCCGTGAATATGTTTTTCCGACTCTGGTACTTCGTTGTCATAGGTATAGTCCTCGGTTCCTTAATTTCTGTCTTCGTTCCCACTCATAAACTCTCCCGGGCTTCAACTGGAAAAAGTGGATTACTCTCCATTTTCTTGGCAACTCTGTTAGGCATTGTTTCCCCTCTCGGTTCATACGCAGTCATTCCGATATTTGCTGCAATGCTTTCTACGGGGGTGCCTATGGCTCCAGTGATGTCATTTCTTGTCACCTCTCCTCTCATCAATCCTTTCACTTTCATCACTACCTGGGGCCTTCTGGGACCGAGCATGGCAGCAGCCATACTTTTGTCCGCAATGGCCTTAGGTATATTGTCTGGATTGTTATTTGATTATTTAGGTAAGAAGAATTTCTTTGCTGAATTTGCAAGCAGTAATCCGGGAAGGAGAGATGATAACAGAAAGGAAGATTTTATTTCTAAATTAACTCAAGAATCCTCGGGTAGCAAGTGGCTTGATGCACTTAAATTGATGTATAGAATGGTGAAATATCCGGGAAAATATTTTCTACTTTCCATTGTACTTGCCGCATTGGTTGATGTGTATATTCCGCAATCGTTGATAGTAATGACCTTAGGTGCTTCTCGCTTTGCTGTACTTTTGGCAGCTGCAATGAGTATACCTTTATATGTTTGTGGAGGAGGAGCGATTCCCCTCATTTATGGACTGATGAATATGGGAATGAGTAAGGGAGCGGCCCTGGCTTTCTTCATTGCGGGTCCTGCAACCCGAATCTCGCCTATGGTCACTGTAGCCTTATTAGTAAAGAAAAGAGCCTTCTTGATTTATTTCCTCTTAGCTCTATTTGGTGGAATTGCTTGTGGTTATATTTATGGCTTAATGTAACAAAATATTAAGGAGTAGCCAAGCAAGGCTTCGCAATTTATGATGCAGAGCTTCGCTCTGCTACTCCTATTGCAACAGAGGTGAAAAAATGAAAAAAGTAATTTTTTTAAGTACAATTTTAATCGTGGGATTCTCATTAATTACAGGTTGCAAGGGGACTCCTTCTGAGGGAGGGAGGATTTTTGGCAAAGTAACCGAAGCGGGGACTGGAAGACCTTTGCAAGGCGCTGAAGTTACAGTATATTCGGCCGAGGGTGTAAAGCTTGCCACTACCACTGATAGTTCGGGGAATTACTCTGTTTCCAATATTCCATCTGGTTCCTACAAGGTCCGAGCGTACCTTCAGGGTTATTTCTTTAATGAAATCGGGGAAGAAATCTCTACAGAAAAGGGAAAAAAGAAGGTCGATTTCCAACTCATAATCGTGGGAGGAGGTACATAATTTGGTAATCCCCCTCACCTTTCCGTTTCCCCTTTGGGGAGAGCGTAACCAATTTATTTCCTCTCCCCCATAGGTGAGAGGATGGAGGTGGGGGTCCTCTACAGAAGGTAGCAAGGCTTAGCTTTGCGGCTACACGAAGGAGGGAAAATGAAGAGAATTTTTACTATTGTTACGGTAATTATGTTCATTTGGGTAACAGCGGCTATAGCTGGACCGACGGTGGCGATTGTCAAGTCGGATAATCATGAATTGGTGGGGAAGTCCTGGCAGTTTAAAGACTGGCATATGCTCCCCCAGGGGCCTCCCTGGGCAAAAGGAAAATACTGGTATCCCACATGGTCGAGAAAGAGTGAGCTGGAGATTGAAAAGATGGTTGTCAAAGCAGTCAAGCTTGCTGGCGGTCTGCCCGTGGGAAAAGGAGACGTGGTGTGGATAAAGGCAAACGCGGTGGCGAGCTTCAATTTGATTCTTGGGACAGGTAAAACTCAAAATGAAGAGATTCAGTGTTATAATACAGACCCGAGGATAGTGAGAGCGATTGCAATTTTGGCTAAGAAACAGGGAGCGAAGAAAATCTATATTGCCGAAGGCCCTCCCGATGCCGATGGGATCGCCAATATGAAGACATACGGATATGAAGGAGTGGCCAGGGAGACAGGAGCTGAGCTTTACTGCATAAATTCTGCGCCCTACAAGTGGTATAAGCCCGAGAGGCCTTTAGCGCTCAAGGAATACGCATTGCCAGTGGTTATGGTTGAAGAGGCTACCAAAATTATTAGCGTTTCACCAATGAAGACTCATTATCTTACGGGCATTACCGGGACTCTGAAAAACCAGGCGATTGGTTCTGCGCCAAATAGAGTCTACGGAATCCCTAAAGTGGGATTACCTCACAACCAGATATCTGAAGTAATTGTTGATATTGTTTCCATAAAGAAGATAGACTTTGCAGTGATTAGTGGAATTTGGGGTTGTGAGGGACACGGACCCACAAAAGGGGAGCCTGTGTCAATGGACTTGGTCATTGCTGGAAAAGACCCTGTAGCAGTCGACGCAGTGGAAACTATGGTGATGGGTTTCAAGCCAGAAAATTATGGACATATTGTGCTGGCTGAACGGTTGGGTCTGGGGACGATGAAAGACATCAGTGTTGTCGGTGACCCGATTGAGAAAGTTATGAAGAAGTTTAAGCCAGTGCCTAAGGAGCTGAGAGCGCCAGATGCCTGGGGCCGCGTTTCCGCATGGGAATAGAAGATTTGTAGGCACAATTTCGAATTGTGCAGAGGGTTTGTAGGCACGGTTTTAACCGTGCAGGAGAGCACATTTGTGGAAAGAATTTTCAACACAAGAAGAATAGAATTGAAGCGATTCTATCTGCCAAATCATCTTTATTTTGTTACTTCTGTGATAGAGAACAGAAGAAAAATTTTCACCAATAATATAAATATTGATGTTCTTCTTGACTCTTTCAACCATTATCGAAAGGAACAAGGATTTAAGATAGTCGCTTTTTGTATTTTACCTGACCATTTTCATTGGCTCATAATTCCTCCAGAGCGGACAGATATTTCCCAGATAATGAAGAGCGTGCGGGGTTTTTCGGCCAGAAAGATCAATAGAGAAAACAGTCAATGTGGTAGACTTTGGCAGCATCAGTTTCTTGACCATGTTATTCGGAAGGATGAAGATTATAAACAACATATTCATTACATTCATAACAATCCAGTAAAGCATGAATTAGTGGAAGAGCCTGGAGATTATCCTTGGTCGAGTTATCGCAATTACTATTTAGACGATGATTCTTTATTTAAGATTGATAAATTACCATTATGGGAATTTTGCACAGATTGAATCTGTGCCTACAATGGCTTTTTGCACAAATTGAATTTGTGCCTACAGTGACATTTGTACACACAGTTTTAACCGTGCAAAATATGAGGAGGGATGAGATGAAGAAGTGGCTTATTTCTGGAATTGCTCTATTGGTAGTGGGGCTATTGATTTTCGGATGCGAGAAGGCTCCGGAAGGGACAGGAGTTTATGGTAAAGTAATTGATAAGGAGACGAAGAAACCTGTTGAAGGCGCTACAATAACTATTACTGCATTGAAACAGATGACGGAGGCTTCTCCTGCAGTTTGGGCTGTAACTGCAACTACAGATAGTTCTGGGAATTACAGTATCAAAGAGCTTGAGCCTGGCAATTATGGGGTCACGGTCACCTCATCGGGATACTTCGCTTATTCGCTTAGTGAGCTTGTGGTAAAAGAAGGCAAGATGAAGAAGCTGAATATCAAATTGGAAGCATCCTTTGTGGGTGGATAATAACATTAGGGATTGTTCTTGACATTCAAAGAGGTGAAGAGAAAGTGAAGAAATTGGTTTTCTGGGCACTAATAGCCATACTTGGGGCGGCCTTAGTTTCAGGATGTGGCGGAGGAAAAAAGGCGGGAGGAACCATTGTCGGGAAGGTGAATGATATGTTCTATGGCAAGGGTGTTGAGGGAGCAAAAGTAATCTTGACTTCAGATGGGGCAGTAGTGTTTATGACAACTACAGATAGTTCTGGGAATTTCATTTTTTCAGGCCTTTCTCCAGGAAGCTATGGAGTTGAGCTGACTAAAGATGGTTACTTTGATAGAAAAGTGAGTGGAATTAAAGTTAAAGAAGGTAAGGAAACCAAGGCTGAAATCGGCATGCTAATTTCGTTTGGCGGGACCTGAAATGGCAAAATAGAGCAAGGAGGGATTTCTTGTTTGATATTGGAATGCAAGAATTAGTTGTCATTCTCGTCGTGGTCTTGGTACTTTTTGGTCCACGCAGATTGCCAGAAATTGGTAGGGCTATTGGAAAGGCGCTGAGGGAGCTAAAGAAAACCACACAGGATTTCCACGAGGCTATTGAGCAGGAACCTCCGGAGGAGATAAGGAAGGAAGTAGAGAAAAAACTGTCTGAAGATATTTTCAGAGAAGAGAATGAACAGAAGAGTGAGAGCGGGTAAAATAGTTGTTTTGGGAGTGGGCAACTTGCTATTGAAAGATGAGGGCGCAGGAATACACGTTATTCAAAGGCTCAAGGAGATAGGAGTTGATGACAGAGTGGAGCTAATAGACGGGGGGACTTCTCTCTTAGATTTTCTGCTGGCGAGAGAAGATATTTCGAAACTGGTCATTGTGGATGTCATTAAATTGGGGGGTAAACCGGGAAAAATTTATGAGATTTCTTTTGATGGTTCTCTTTTCAAAGCCGGGAATAGGATAACTTCGCTGCATCAACTGGGCGTAATGGAAGCACTTGATGTAGCCAGAAATATGGCTAAGCTTCCGCCTACAGTCATAATTGGCATTGAGCCGAAAGAGATAACTTATGGACTAGAGTTATCTCCTGAAGTTGAAAAGGGAATAGCGAAAATGGTTAGCCTGATCCTGAAGAAAGTAAGGAATATGACGAATTGAGGGGGTATGTTATGCTCGGTGGAATAGGTGTAACGGAGCTAATAGTTATTTTGGTTATTGTCCTGATTATCTTTGGCGCCGGCAAGTTGCCCAAAGTTGCCAGGGGCATAGGCGAGGGAATCAGAGAATTTAAAAAGGCAATTAAAGAGAAAGAGTCTAAGGAAGAAACAAAAGAAGAAAAGAGCAAAGACGAGCCGCAGTAAGGGAAAAGGGGGTCAGAGTCATTTTTTGTGCAAGCAGTTCGGGAGAGAACTGAGATGGACTTGACACGGCGAGAATTCTTGAAGATTTGTGCCGGGTCTGCAGTGGTTCTCGGGATTTCCCAAATCTGCATTCCCGAAGTGGTGGAGGCCTTAGAGAGAGCTGCGGCCGGGAACCCTCCAGTATTATGGCTACAGGGAGCGGGCTGTACGGGTTGTTCGGTTTCACTTCTCAACACTACCCACCCAAAAATTAGCGAAATCCTTCTAAAAATTATTAGCCTCAAGGTACACCCGAATTTGATGTCCGCATCTGGCGATAGGGCTATTCTCTCTATGGAGAAGACTGCTGAAGAGGCAAAAGGTGAGTTCATTCTGATTGTTGAAGGATCAGTTCCAATGGCAGATAATGGTATATATGCCACACTGGGCGAAAAGAACGGCAGACCCATCTCATTATTGGAATGGACCAAGAAGCTGGGAAATAATGCTAAATATGTAATCGCCGCGGGGACCTGTTCTTCCTATGGAGGAATACCCGCAGGCGCTCCGGACCCGACGGGTGCAAAAGCAGTAGAGGATATTCTTGACAAGAAGGTAATAAATGTTCCGGGCTGTCCACCCCACCCCGACTGGATGGTAGGCACTCTTGTCCATCTCATCCTCTACGGGCTCCCAGAACTCGATAAGAATGGAAGGCCGACTCTGTTTTACCGCTTTCTATTGCATGAGAATTGTCCTAACTACTCGTTTTACATTCACCAGAAATTGGCGAAAGAACTTAGCGAAGAAGGATGTATGGTCAAGCTTGGATGCAAGGGGCCGCTTACTTATTCAGACTGTCCGTTACGCCGGTGGCACAACGGAATTAACTGGTGTATTGGTGCTGCAACTCCCTGCATAGGTTGCGTGCAAATGGAATTTCCGGATGGCTTATCCCCATTTTATGGCTGGCCTGAGAGAAAGAAATAGAAAATGGCGAAGAAAGTCATAACTATTGATCCGATTACCAGGATTGAAGGACATCTTAAAATTGAGATAGAGATAGAAGGGGGTAAAGTTGTTGATGCCAGAAGTTCTGGCACCCTTTTTCGGGGATTTGAAATAATACTCAAAGGAAGGGACCCCAGGGACGCTCAACATTTAGCGCAGAGGGTCTGTGGCATCTGCTCTGCCGCGCACGCAAGTGCCGCCTCTTTGACTTTGGAATCTGCCTTTGGTGCTAAGCCCCCTTCCAACGCCAGAATTATTCGCAACCTGGTCGCTGGTGCAGACTTCCTTCAGTCCCACATCCTCCATTTTTATCTTCTAACCGCATTAGACTATTTTGTTGGGCCGGAAAATCCTCCATTCGTTCCTGGAACTAAAGGTGACTATCGGCTATCTAAAGAGGTGAATAGTGAGTATCTGGATCACTATATAAGGGCGCTGGAGGTTCGCAGGAAAATTCACGAGATGACAGCAATCTTTGGAGGCAAGATGCCCCATCATCAGACTACTGTTCCGGGGGGAGTAACCGAAAAGCCCACTGTGGACAAGATAGCGTCTTTCCTCTGGAGATTGAGAGAGGCTATAGATTTTATCGAAAATGTTTATTTGCCCGATGTATTGAGAATCGCTGAAGTTTATAAGGACTATAGTAAGATTGGTAAAGGTTATGGTAATTTGCTCTGCTACGGTGGGTTCGACCTAGACGACAGAGGAAAGGAAAGGCTTTTTAAAAGTGGTCGTTTCACCGATGGAGAAATCAGGAGTATGGATGCGGCAAAAATAGCCGAAGATGTTCGTTTTTCCTGGTATGAACCTAAGATCTCTGGTAAGAATCCTGGGGAAAGTGACACTTTTCCTGCTCCGAGGAAACCGGACGCCTATTCCTGGTTAAAATCGCCGAGATACGATGGTAAACCATATGAGCTGGGGCCTCTGGCGAGAATGTGGATAAGCGGAGACTACAGGAAAGGCATTTCTGTAATGGACAGACACATAGCAAGAGCTATAGAAACAAAGAAGATTGCTCGGGCCATGGAAGAGTGGGTTCTGCAATTAAGGCCGGGAAAAGTGGTTTACAACCCGTGTAAGGTTCCCAGAAACGGCCAAGGTATGGGATTAACCGAAGCACCCAGAGGTTCGCTGGGACACTGGATTAAGATATCTAATTCCAAAATTGAAATGTATCAGATAGTTACCCCTTCCAACTGGAATTGTTCACCGAGAGATGATAAAGGTCAGCCCGGGCCAATGGAGAAATCCCTCATAGGTACTCCGGTAGCTGACCCAGAGAATCCGATAGAAGTAATGAGAGTTATCAGGTCTTACGATCCTTGTTTGGCCTGCTCGGTGCACTTACTTGTACCCGGCAGGAAGCTATCCGGGTTCAGAGTATGTTAAAAAGCCCTGCTAGGAAAGCAGAGCTTAGAATGACAACATCTTTTGGTAGTCGCAACCTTCAGGTTGCGTTCATATGCGCAGGCTGAAGCCTGCGGCTACCTTCTTTGAGACTCTGTTTTAATCTATATTCCGGGTCGGAACAATCCGACTCTTACAGTTATTTATAGATTTTGCCCGCCTCCTGTTGAGCCATTTGTAGCACCTTCTTGAGGCTTGTTCCTTTTTTTAAGGCCACCTTTCTACAATCTTCGTATTCTGGGGAAACAGTAAACACTTTCTTCCCGGCGAAGCTCACCTTTACTCTGATAGTCTCATCCAGAACTTTCACTTCAACGAACTTTCTGTCCAGGGTAGACCTTCTTACCTCGCTAATTCTAACACCATTAGTAGTAGTTTCCGAGAAGATACAGTCTATGACCTTTTCTATCACATCGCTATGGCAGAGTACCGAAAGCTCGGTGGCTAAACGATTCTTCTTCATTACAATAGAATGTTGCCAGACATCGAGGGCCCCGGTCTCAAAAAGCCTCTCAAATAGAAATCCTAATACTTCGGGAGTCGAATCATCAATATTTGCTGAAAGGACGAAGGTGGGAGGCTCATCTTTTTTCTCCTTTTCCTCCATCTCTCCCAGAACCAACCTCAGGACGTTTGGCATCGGCAATTCCTTTGTTCCGGCGCCATAACCGACTTTCGAGATTCGCATAGGTGGGAAGTCCATAAAGCCCTCGGCAAGGGAACTGACGAGAGCTGCTCCCGTCGGTGTCACCAGTTCCTCCTGAATTTCTGTTCCGTAGACTTTACATCCTTCCAGTAGTTTCATTGTAGCTGGTGCGGGGATAGGAATTTTTCCGTGCGAAGTCTCCGCTTCTCCTCTTCCTAACGGGAGAGGAGAAGAGAATATTCTTTCAACCTTCAAGAACTTCAAGCCGAGAAGCGAACCGACTACGTCCACCATGGTGTCCACTGCGCCTATTTCGTGAAAGTGGACATGGTCAATGTCCACCTGATGGACATCTGCTTCTGCCTGTGCGAGCCTGGTGAAGATGGAAAGGGATTTTTCTTTTATCTCCTTAGGTAAGGCGCTTTTTTCCACTATTTCCCTTATAGCCTTTAGATTCCTGAGAGGATGAGCTCCAGATTCCGAAATATTAACCTTTGTGGCAGAGATAGCCCCTTTTTTGACTCGCTGACAAGAGATTTCAAAATCTAAATTCAAGCTGGAGAGCTCTTTCTTGATATAATCAAAATCCGCGCCACAGTCTATTACTGCTCCGAGAAACATATCCCCGCTTATGCCAGAATTGCAATCAAGATAAGCAACATTTTCCATCTCATTTCCTTGGTTTCTTTAATGAGGATGCGTAGACCTTCTTGTTTATTAAGTTTGCCTGGTAACCTGCCCCAAAGCCATTGTCTATGTTTACTACTGAGACCCCTGAGGCGCAGCTGTTGAGCATTGCCAGAAGCGCGGTTAGCCCCCGGAAGCTGGCTCCGTAGCCCACGCTCGTGGGAACAGCAATTACTGGAATATCTACAAGCCCGGCCACCACGCTAGGCAAAGCTCCCTCCATGCCCGCCACAGCGATTATGACATTGGCATCCATAAATTTTTCTTGCTTGTCCAGGAGACGATGGATTCCAGCCACTCCTACATCGTACATCTTTTCTACTCTGTTTCCCAATGTTTCGGCAGTAATGTATGCTTCTTCAGCCACGGGAATATCGGTAGTCCCAGCGCTGATAACGGCTATTTTTCCCACAAGGGGAACTTTTTTAGGATTGATTACCACTATCCTTGCTTCCGGGTAATATTTACAGGGAAGACCTTCTTTCTCAATAGCTTCACATACTTCCTTTGTTACCCGCGTAGCCAGAATGTTTTCAGCATCAGCAGCTAAAGAGCGGGCAATCTTCCTTATTTGCTCTAATGTTTTTCCCGGGCAGTAGATTACTTCTGAAGTACCAACCCTTAGTGGCCTGTGCTTGTCTACAGTGGCGAAGTCGAGCTCCTCAAAAGGGAGAAATCTCAATTTACCTAAGGCCTGTTCGATATCTATTGTGCCCTTTTTGAAGCCCTGCAAAATTTCCTTTAATCTCTGGATGTTCACTTCTTGTCCCTTTTCAATGGTTCATCCATGCTGCCCATTCGGTAGCCTTCCAGGTCAAGCGTTACATAGAGAAAGCCTAGTTCTTTAAATTTTTTCACCACTTCATCCATCAATCCCTTCGATACGAAAGTTCCTATATCCTTCTTTTCCAGTTCAATGCGAGCAATTTCACCATGATGTCTTACTCTTACCTGCCTGAAGTTTAATCCTCTCAAGAAACTCTCTGCCTTATCCACAGTAGTCAATTTTTCTCTGGTGATTTCTTTCCCGTAGGGAAACCGGGAAGCAAGACAGGCGAAGGATGGTTTATCCCAGGTCTTGAGCCCCATTTGTCGAGAAAAGTTTCTGATATCTTCCTTTGTAATCATAGCCTCCTTCAAGGGGCTACGTACTCCGAGTTCCTTCAGAGCTTTTATTCCTGGTCTGTAATCGCGTATATCGTCATAATTAGTGCCATCCACGACGAAATTGATTCCTCTCTCCTTTGCCACGTCTTTCAATTTCTTAAGCAATTCGCTTTTACAATAATAACACCGATTTATTGGATTCATAGCAAATTCAGGGATATCTAATTCCTCAGATTCAATTACTAAGTGCTCAACCCCAAATTCTCTTGCAATTTCTTCTGCGCAATCCAATTCCTCCTTAGGGTAGGTCGCAGATTTGGCGGATACCGCCAAAACTTTATCCCCGCCCAATACCTCTGAGGCTATTTTTAGTAGAAAGCTACTATCCACACCACCAGAAAAGGCAACAACACAAGATCCCATCTCTTTCAATATCTTCTTTAAGTTCTCCAGCTTATTAGAATTGCTTCTTTCCATAGAAATTCTCCAAAGAGTAACTTTATTGATAGCACAACAGTGAATTTTTGTCAAGTATAATTCCGAGGGAATTTCCCAAAAGAGAGCATGACAAGAATGTACTTGACAGGATAAAAATGCCTTTTATATAATCTAAATGAAAATGGTTATCATTATAGTTCTGTTTGCCCTTAAACGTTAACTCAGGCAAAAAGATTCCTTTGGTTATTTAAGGTTTGCGGATTTGGGGAGTAGAGAGAGGACTACTCCCCTTTTTCGTTGACAGGGTCTTCTTTTTGTGCTATTATTATGTTAGGCTAATTTTCTTAGAGAAATCTAACTTATTGGGGGGATAGGTTGTGGGCTTGAAACTGACTTCCAATATTGAGGATTATTTAGAGACGATAATTATGCTTCAGAGGAAAAATAAGGTTGTTAGGGCGCGGGATATTAGTCGCAAGATGGGAGTAAGTATGCCTAGTGTGTGCGCAGCCGTAAAGGTCCTTTCGGAAAAAGGGTTAGTTAATCATGAAAAATATGGATATATAGACCTGACCAGGGAAGGGAAGATCTCAGGTGGGAAAATATATGATAGCCATAAGATATTAATCAGGTTCTTGAAGGACATATTGAATACGGATGCGAGGACCGCTGAGAAGGATGCCTGCAAAATAGAACACGGGATGAGCGGTAATACGGTAAAAAGGTTGATAGCCTTCGTGAAATTTGTAGAGACTTGTCCACAGCCCGAAGGGCGGGAATGGTTGAGGAGTTTCAATCATTTTTATAAATACGGAAAGAGGGCGAAAGAGCATAAAGCAAGCGAAATGAGAAAGAGAGGATAACTTTTTTTTGAGCATAAAGTTAGCCTTGTCTAACTCTGTTATATATCTCTAATATGCTGCGCAGGTATTCTGTTATTGCCTGATGAATTAGCGTCCGAATGGTGTCGGGGATGTAGGAAGGACAACGATGGTGAAAGATTTAACTCAGATGAAGGCAGGAGAGAAAGGACGAGTCGTTGATATTCAAGGGGGCTGGGGATTGTTGAGGAAGATGGATGCTTTAGGTATAAGACCAGGAACAGAAGTTGTGAAAATTAGTTCCCAGCTTATGCGTGGTCCCATAATCATAAAGGTAGGTAACACTCAGGTGGCTATTGGTTTCGGTATGGCGCGTAGGATAATAGTAGAGTAAGATAAATAGGAACGGACTAGGGTGGCGAAAAATGGCACTCTAAAGAGTGCCCGACCAAAGAGGATTTAAGATGCGGAAAGTATTGCTGATGGGAAATCCCAATGTGGGCAAAAGCGTAGTCTTCTCGAGGTTGACTGGCGTCAATGTAATTTCTTCGAACTACCCTGGCACTACTGTTGAGTTCAGTAAGGGATATATGAGGGTTGGTAATGAAAAAGTAGAAGTTATCGATGTGCCAGGGACCTATTCTCTTGACCCTAACTCAAAGGCTGAAGAGATTGCGGTAAACATATTGAAAGATTCAATTGTCAGCCAGAATGGCATTGTTGTCAACATTGTTGATGCGACGAATCTTGAACGGAACCTGAACCTTACCCTGCAATTGCTTAAGGAGAATATACCGGTTATCGTGGATTTGAATTTCTGGGATGAAACGAAACATTTAGGTATTTCTATTGATGTTGGAGAACTGGAAAGAATTCTTAATGTCCCCGTTGTTCCTACTTGTGCTGTGACTGGTGAGGGTATAAAAGGATTGGTTGATAGATTACTTGAGGCAAAGGCAATGGCTTACGAGTATCAAGAGGGAGAGAAGTGGCATGAGATAGGAAAGATTATCGACCGTGTCCAGAAAGTAAGTCATCGCCACCATACTTTTTTAGAGAGATTAGCCGACGCATCAATAAGACCTCTCACCGGGGTTCCCATTGCTCTGGGAGTTGTGTATATTGCCTTCAAACTTATCAGATCTATTGGTGAAGGGCTCATTGGTTATGTCTTAGAACCGATATTTGAAAAACTATGGGCACCACTTATGATGAAACTTTCTTCTATTTTGGGTTCTGGTGGGTTTATCCACGATATATTGATCGGGAAGATATTTGAAGGGAAAATAGATTTTCGTCAATCCTTCGGTATTCTCACCACAGGGATATTTGTGCCTTTTGCTGCAGTTCTTCCTTATGTATTTGCTTTCTATTTAGTGTTAAGTTTTTTTGAAGATTCTGGTTATCTTCCCCGTTTGGGCGTTCTGGCAGATAAGATGATGCACCAGGTAGGACTCCATGGCTTGGGAATAATCTCAATGATGCTCGGACTGGGTTGTAATGTTCCTGGCGTTTTAGCTACAAGGGTAATGGAGACTAGAAGAGAAAGATTTATCAGTGCGACCCTTTTGGCCATAGCCGTGCCCTGCATGGCTCAGATAGCTATGATTGTGGGATTGGTAGGAAAATACGGAACAAAGGCGCTTATGTTTGTTTTTGGAACTCTATTTCTGGTCTGGCTCACAATAGGTATTTTGATGAATCGTTTATTGAAAGGAGAAAGTCCAGAAATATTCGTGGAGATCCCGCCCTATCGAATTCCTTACTTTGGGGCGCTGGTAAGAAAATTATGGATGCGTGTTAAAGGATTCCTGAAAGAGGCAGTTCCTTTTGTCCTTCTGGGTGTATTTATTGTTAACATCCTGTATTCTTTTAAAATCATAGATTTCTTGGGTAAGTTAACGGGACCGGTAATAAAGAGTCTTCTCGGGCTTCCTTCAGGCGCGGTGGCTGCGTTACTCGTTGGGTTTTTAAGAAAAGATGTGGCTGTAGGTATGCTCGTTCCTCTCGGGTTGACTCTGAAACAACTGGTAATTGCCAGTGTAGTCTTAGCTATGTATTTTCCCTGTGTAGCTAGCTTTGCCGTATTAGTGAAGGAACTGGGAGTAAGGGATATGATAAAATCAGCGGCTATTATGATATTTTCTACACTTCTTGTAGGCGGAGCACTTAATCTAATCCTCTGAGATGCCATCCTACCAATCACAGTACGGAAAATTCTTGAAAAAAAGACTTGACAAGGGCCGAAAGTTAAAGTAAAAAATAAATGAAAATTAGTTTCAATAAATCCAGGATGATATAATGGTAGAAGGGCAACCGTGGTGGCAATTGAGGCTTCGCAAACGGGGATACAGGGCGACCCTCGGCCGGAAGGCTATCATTGAGTTCTTGAGTCGGAGTTGGAAGCACCCTAGCCCAGAACAAATCTATTTGACAGTACGCAGAATCTATCCTGGAATCGGTTTAACGAGTGTATATCGTACTCTGGAAGTGCTGGAACATTTGGGAATCATTCGCAAGTTAGTCTTTGGTGATGGCAGGAGCCGGTACGAGATCTCTGGAGGACCACGCTGGAGATATCATCAACATCTTTTCTGTGTAAAATGCGGAAAAGTAATAGACTATCAGAGCTATATTGAAGAAAAGGAAAAGTTGCTTAATAAGATTGGAAAGGCTCTGTCCAAGAAGTTCAGCTTCAAGATTAATACACATCAACTCCATTTCTATGGACTGTGCAAGAAATGTCGGTGAACTTCAAGTCATCTTCTAAAAACGAGTAGGGTTATTATGATTCCACTAACAATCAAGTTATATGGACATCAAGTCTTGAGAAGAAAATCTCAAGAAGTCAAAGAGATAAACGAAGAGATCGGGAAACTTATAGACAATATGGCAAGGTTAATGCACAGAAATGGAGGTTTGGGGCTGGCTGCACCACAAGTGGGAATATTGAAAAGAGTCATAGTCGCTGATGTGGGAGATGGGTTAACCAGCTTGGTCAATCCCAGGATTGTCTGGCGTCAAGGAAGGCACATTATGTCGGAAGGATGCCTGAGCATTCCAGGAATTAGTCTGGAAATAAAACGTTCGCAAGAAGTGATAGTAGAAGGGCTGAATAGAGATGGTGAAAAAATCCAATTAGGGGCAGTTGGACTTCTCGCGCGTGTATTACAGCACGAAATTGACCATCTCGATGGGATATTAATAGTTGACCGTGTCCCCAAAAAGATAATAAAGCTAATCAAGAAACAATTGGACCAAATAAAAGCGACGGCGCGGAAGTAGGATGAAAGGCCAGTCTCGACATATTCTAAGAGAACTCCAACAGCACCTGCCTTATACAATTTTCAGTGTGGCTGTGGGAATGATGGTCTTGGGCGCGCTAACAGTGCTGATTGAAGTGAAGGAATTTCCCCAGGCCTCTCAAAATTTGTTCCACATTTTTCACCCTCTCCACATACTTTTCAGTGCTACCGCAACTACTGCAATGTTCTGGAGGCACAACAAGAAATTGGTTAAAGCATTATCTATTGGCTTCATTGGCTCATTGGGCATTTGCGGTATCAGCGATATTTTCATTCCATTTATTGCTGGTTGTCTTTTAGGTGTTAAAATGGAGTTACATATCTGTATTATAACTCATCCAATGTTAATTTTGCCCTTCGTATTTTTTGGCATATTTATGGGCTTTGTCCTGCCCACTGTGGTAGAAAGCACAATATTTTCTCATGCTGCCCATGTTCTCATAAGCAGTATGGCGTCCATTTTCTATCTAGTCTCTTTCGGGCTCACGAATTGGATTCCGGTTGGGGGAATGGTATTCATCTACACGGTGGTGGCAGTGATGCTTCCCTGTTGTACTAGCGACATCGTTCTCCCATTACTTCTGGTTAAGAAGACCATTTGAAAAATCATATAATATCCGTTTTAACTTTGATGGAGCGTGAAGTCTGGAAAAACGGTCGGACAAAGTTGGTAGTGTTTTTGACTTGACATATATAGCGTAGTATGTTAAAATTCGTTAAAAATTAGGATAGGGTTTGGAGTGGTGGGGAAAGGCGGGACCGGCTCAGAAAAGGCCAAGGAGGGTCCCGGTGAAATCGGGACGAATGGAGTAGCGGAGCGCATCTCCGCGTCAGAATTGCGAAGCTTTGCTTCGCTACTCCAGTGGTCGCACGGAATAGGGAAGAGAATCTGTGCGTTTTGAGGAGGTGATGGCGATGTCTGTAGGCAAAAACACTGGCCTCTGGCTGATCCCATTCGGCGTGGCTGAGATGTTTCTTATTAGTCGGCCCTTTGGGATCTTTGTGGTGGTGTTGGGATTGTTAGTGTTCATCTTTTCTAAGAAGTAGTACTATCTATTAGAAAGGAGGGATTTTTAGATGAAAGAGTGTACAATGAAGACTTGGATGACTGCCCTGAGCCTTATATTTTGTCCTCTAACTTTTCTTTACATCTGGCTCTACCCGATGATTGTTCCGGAAAGTCAAAATGTAGTATGGGCAGGTTTTGTCTCTATGCCGATATATTTCATCGTAGGAGCAAAGAAAGAAGATTTTCATAGATTTTTTTATAGCATGTTTGCAGGGTTCTTCTGGGCTTATGTGTTTCTTCGTGGTCCTGGGTGGTTAGCGAGTCTCTCGGGGTGGAATATTTCATCAGCCATGACAAGCAATTTGTGGATTTTGGTGATATGTGCTCCATTTCTTTTGATGCATCTGGTCTGGCTTGCAAATTCGACTTGGCTAAACGTTTGTCCGATGATGTTCGGTACGGTGGCTACCACTTTTGGCACAGGAGGCCAGCGTCCATTCGGTTTAGCTACTGCTCTAACCCTGGGAATGCTTGTAGCTTTAGTAACTGTGGAAATTACCAACGCAGTAGTGGGTAAACCAACTCTGGCTGCGGCAAAGAAATAATCGAGGCAAAACATAGATTCAGCCATAGTTTCCAAGAGTCCGTGCTTCGGGTAGTAGGGGCTCCGGATTATTATGATTTTTTTATGCACCGGAGCCCTTTTTTATTCAATTGGATTTTGAGGGAAAATGTCCACGGTTGTTACCGGCAAGGATAGGAAAGTAGAATTCGGTAGAGGCCTACCCACAATCATAATTGGGGAGAGGATAAATCCTACAGGAAAGAAGAGACTTGCCGAAGACCTTGCTAATGGCAGGCTCGATGTTCTTGCCCGGGAAGCGCTTTCTCAGGAGAGGGCAGGAGCAGATATTCTGGACGTCAATGTGGCAGCACCTGGCATTGATGAGGCTGTTCTATTGCCGAAGGCAGTTTCCACAGTCCTCGAAGTTTCGGGGCTGCCGGTATGTATAGATTCATCCAACCCGGAAGCCCTTAAAAGGGCACTGGAAGTCTATCCTTATAAAGCACTGGTAAATTCGGTGACAGGTCAAGAAAAGTCGTTAACGGCTATCCTGCCGCTCGTGAAGAATTTCGGGGCTTCTGTAATAGGACTTACTATGGATGATAACGGAATTCCTGGCACGGAAGAGGGGAGATTTGATGTCGCAAGACGCATAATAGAGGCTGCTGAGTCTTATGGCATAGCGAGGGAGGATGTGGTAATAGACTGTCTGTGCCTGGCTCAGGCTGCGGAGGCAAATTCGGCAGCGGTAACTCTGGAAACTCTGAGAAGAGTTTCCAATGAATTGGGCGTACCCACGGTCTTAGGAGTCAGTAATGTAAGTTTTGGCATGCCAGATAGGAAGGTTATTAATTTTTCTTTTCTTGCTCAGGCTATTTCACAAGGGCTGAATGCCACGATTATCGACCCGACAATTGAGGGAGTTGTTGAGACTGTTCTTGCTTCCGATTTTCTGGCAGGAAGAGACCTCTATGGCAGGAGATATTTGAAGTACTATCGGGAAAAAGTAAAAGCCAAAAAGGATTAAAAGCTGGAGTCCCAAAAAACGAGAATGGAGTTTACGGTAAAGTTTAGTTCAATTGGCAAGAGAGTGACTGAAAAGAGACGCAGGCTGCTTTTGGATATGGCGAGAGAAGCGGGCGTGGCTTTAAGGTCCGTTTGCGGGGGCGAAGGGAGATGCGGTAAGTGTAAGGTTATGGTCAGGCCAGCTGGCCGACCGAGCATAATAGAGAGGCAACTTCTAACTCAAGATGAGATAAGCGAAGGTTACAGGCTTGCTTGCCGTACGACCATAGGAGAAGATACAGAAGTATATGTTCCACCTTCATCCATGACCGAGGAACAGAAATTGCAGATTGCGGGCAGGGAGATTAGGGTTAAACCTTTTTCCCCGGTAAGGAAGTTTTTCCTCGAACTCCCCAAAGCCAGTCTATCCGACGCAAAACCAGATTTCCAGAGAATTAAGGAGGAAATGCAGCGAAAATATAGGGTCCAAATAGAAAGTATAGACTTTAAAGCCTTGAATGTGCTGGGTCCCACTTTAAGGGAAGCTGATTGGGCAATTACCGTCGCCGTGAGAGGAAGAGAGGTAGTTGGAGTCCAACTAGGTAATAGGACTAAACAGAGTCTGGGTATGGCAATTGACCTGGGAACGAGTAAGATTGCTTTCTACTTAGTCAATCTGCAAACTGGTGAGATAATAAATATTCAAGGAATGTCAAATCCTCAGATTGCCTATGGTGAAGATGTGCTGTCGAGGATTCATTATGCAGGCAATAGTACAGATAATTTGAGGAAGCTGAAAGGCGAAGTGGTCAAGGCCATAAATAGTGGAATAAGGAAAATTTGTAGAGAAAACAGAGTGGTACGTGAAGACATTCTGGAAGCGGTTCTCGTGGGCAATACTGCTATGCAGCACATCTTTTTGGGTTTTCCAGTGAAGCAACTGGGACTGGCTCCCTTCGTGATGGTAGCAAACGACGCTCTGGAAATAAAAACGAGAGAGATTGGTTTTGGAATATGCGCTGGAGGATACCTCTATCTTCCTCCTGCCATTGCCGGGTTTGTGGGCTCTGACCATTTAGCCATGTTAATAGCCTCGGAAGTCAAGACAAAAGAAGGAAACCTTATGGCCATAGACATCGGAACTAACACCGAAATAGCCTTGAAGACAGAGGAAAGAGTCGTATCTTGCTCCTGTGCCTCAGGACCTGCTTTTGAAGGAGCTCATATAAAAAATGGTATGAGAGCGGCACCCGGAGCAATAGAAAGAGTCAATATAGATTCAAGAAGTTTAAAGGTTAGTATCGCTACGATAGATGATAAGCCTGCTCTGGGGATATGCGGTTCAGGAATTCTGGATGCTGTCTCTGAAATGGTGCGGGTGGGTATTATTGATTCTTCGGGAAAGATAAATTCTGGTTTTAAAGGAGTGCGCAAGATTAAAGGGGGGAAATCACTCGAATTCCTCCTGGCAAAAGAGGACAGACGAGAGATAACCATAACCCAACAGGACATCTCTGAAATCCAACTCGCCAAAGGAGCGATAAGGACAGGAATTGAAATTCTCTTACAAGAGACTGGTCTAAAAGCTCGTGATATAGATGGAGTATTTGTAGCGGGTGCTTTTGGAACTTATATAGACCCTTTAAAAGCAGTGAGGATTGGAATGTTCCCGGAAATAGATATGGGAAAGTTCACTCAGTTAGGAAATGCAGCCGGAATAGGAGCAGCAGCGATTCTCGTCTCCAAGAAAATACGCAAAGAAGCTAACCGGTTAGCAAAGAAAGTAGAATACTTAGAACTAGCTACGCACTCCAAATTCTTTGAACATTTTTCAAAGGCTATTCGCTTTCCCAAAATAAGAAAATAAATAGATGTAGCTGCAGAGCGAAGCTCTGGTATATGATTATGTTACTGCGAGTGACTGAAAGGAGCGTGGTCCCGATGAATCGGGACTTCGGTCGCTTCGCTCCCTCGCAATGACAGCGCTTTGCTGCTACAAAAGGAAACAATATGCCGACCTACGAATATATATGTTCAAGTTGTGGTAACAAATTTGATATTTTTGCCACCCTGGCGGAAAAAGAGAAAGGGCTTAAGGTAGACTGCCCAGAGTGCAAAAGTAGGAATACCTCGCAAGTCTTTGGCAAAATCTCCATAATAACTCCCGGAAAAAGTAAGGAATCCTCTTCAAGTTGTCCTCCAGTCTGTCCCCCAGGATGCACCTGCCCGTAAAAAGGGTCAGAGTCATTTTTCTCTCCTTTTTGGGAAAAAAGTAGCCTGTCCCCATTTTTACTTGACAATAAAATTTTTTTATGCTATTATGCAAATAGTTACATAAAATCATAAAAAGGAGAACCCGGAATGGAAGAATCCATAACTAAAATGGTAGCAGATTATTTTCAGGCATTGAGTCATCCCACAAGGATTGAAATTTTGCAGCTTCTTAAGGGTAGAAACGAAATGTGTGTATGTGAGATAGTAGAGAAATTGAAAAAAGACCAATCGAATATCTCAAGACATCTCAATGCGCTTAGGATTGCGGGTGTTGTAGATTTTCGAGGCGAAGGCGTAAGGTCGTTCTACAAAGTGAAATATAAGCAGGCGGATAAACTTATCGATTTAGTTAAGTCTATCTTACATGAGCAAGTAAAAGAGGGGCAAAAAATATTACAGGCATTTTAGCCTCTTAGAAGGGGATTGGTATGTTTTTGGCTCTAATTATTGCTGGACTGCTAGCTTTAAAGGAATACATCGCCGAGCATGTGATAACCTGTCTTGTGCCCGCTTTTCTCTTAGCGGGAGCAATGGTCAGTTTCATCTCTAAAGAGACTATTATTAAGTATCTTGGCTATACTGCGCATAAGATAAAGTCATTTGCCTTAGCCAGCGCAGGTAGCTTCTTTCTAGCCGCTTGCTCCTGTACTGTTATTCCCGTTGCCAGCGGGCTATATTATAGGGGAAGCGGAATTGGACCTGCGTTTATTCTTTTATGGGTAGCTCCCGCAGCAAATATCCTGGCGATCATTTATACAGGCAGCATCTTGGGTGCAGGAATGGTGAGTAGCCGCATTATTGCGGCAATATTTATGGCCTTTTTCGTTGGTGTAGTAATGAGTATCATTTTTAGAAAAGAAGAAACCAAAAGAACACAGGCCTTAACTGACACAAGAACAAGCATTATATCTAAAAGGGATTTTATTTTGCTGATTTTGATTCTAATGAGCTTATTAGCTCCGAATTATATTGTCCGAAAAGGGCCTTACTCATACAAGGGAAAAGATGAAGATTGAAGTTGTCGGTCCTGGGTGTCCAAGGTGTAAAGCAACAGAGAAAAGTGTAAACGAAGCAGTTAAAGAATTGGGTATCGCTGCTGAGGTAACTCATATCTACGATATGGGTGAAATAGCAAAGCGAGGAGTAGTGTTTACTCCAGCTATAATTGTGGATGGTCAGATTAAGACTTCTGGCAAGATTCCCACAGTAGATGAGATAAAAAAGATTTTGTCTACCAGTAAATGAGAAGCGACACTAAGAATTGGTATGTTTGTCATTAAGGAGGAAATATAGATGGCTGTTATTAATTTGACCTTAGATGAAAAACAAAAGATGTGGCTTGAGCAAATTATCTTAGATAAGGATAAGGACGAAGCATTTAAATTCTTAAAGGAATATATCTATGATAAAATCAAAGCTCAAGAACAAAGCCATTGTAAGCCACCGTTTTGATTTAGAGTATGAGAATGATGTGTAGTTTCCGGCTATGTATTTAATCTATTCTAGAATTTAAAAGGAGACATATCTTAATGAAAAAAAGTGAGATTAGAAAAGAAGTAAAGAAAAGATATGGGCAATTTGCCGAGCAAGGCTCTTCTTGCTGTCCTGATTACAGCTGTTGGGATATTGGCTATAGTATTGAGGAGATTAACGATCTGCCCTCTGATATATCGGAGTTTTCGCTGGGTTGCGGCAATCCTGTTGCATTAGCCGGTATCAAAGAAGGTGAGGTTGTTCTTGATATTGGTTCAGGTGGAGGTTTGGATGTATTTCTTGCTTCAAAGAAGGTCGGACCGAAAGGCAGAGTCATAGGTCTGGATATGACCGAGCAGATGGTTAAGAAAGCTAAACAAAATGCAAAAAAGGGGAATTATACCAATGTTGAATTCAAGTTAGGAGAAGCAGAAGATATTCCAGTAAACGATAATTCAGTTGATCTGGTCATGAGCAATTGTGTTATTAACCTTGTCCCAAATAAGGAAAAGGCATATCGAGAAATATACAGAATCTTAAAGCCAGATGGAAGATTTGTTATTTCTGACCTGGTGACTGAGAAAGAGCTGGATGAGTCCATAAGAAATAATCCAGAGAAATTAATTGCTTGTGTTGGCGGAGCGCTTACCGATAAGGCCTATATCAGGGTAGTAAAAAAATCTGGTTTTAAAAACATAAAGATTCTTAAAAAAAGCTCTATGATAGTAAGCGGGATTAAGGTATTTAGTGAAACCATAAAAGGCGAAAAGAGGTAATTGATTATGTCAGACCAAAAAATAGTAGAAATCTTCACCATGGAGCAACAGTTTCCCTGTGGAAAAAGGGGACAGGCAACTTTTTTACATAAGGGCTATGGTAGCGGAATTTCAGACTACGGTTTTGGCGCAGGATGGATTTGCATGTTTGGAGGAGAAAAAAAGTAGCCTGTCCCCTTTTCCAGAGGCCAACATAAATTACTTGACAGAGGCGGTTTATCGTTGATAGAATTATAAAAACTCGTCAGAGAAGGACTATTCAATGCCTATTGCAGACCACAAGAAATGCACAGGTTGCCATATCTGCGAGATTATTTGCTCGGTTCGACATCATAAGACAATGAATCCCAAATTGGCTATGGTGAAGGTAAATAGTAATTGGCCCTGGGAAGATAGGGTAACCGTCTGCCGCCAGTGTAAGAAGCCAAAGTGCGTTGAGGCCTGCCCAGTTGATGCCATTGAAAGGGCGGACGGGTATCTAAGAATCGACCAGGATAAATGTACTGCCTGCCTTGAGTGTGTGAAAGCCTGCCCTTTTGATGGTGTTGTGGTTAGTGAAATAACCGGGAAGCCTGTTCTGTGCGATACCTGCCAGGGAGAATATCTTTGTGTGGGTTGGTGTCCGACAAAAGTTTTCTCAGCAGAAGGCAGGGAATAAATCTCAAATAGGGAGTAGTCCCGATAAATGGGGACGTCATAATAGCGAAGCTTTGCTTCGCTACTCCGGACTTAAGCAGGGTGGATAAATATGGCTACCGGAAAGTATTTTGGGTATGCCGGAAAGATTCTTATTGTGGATTTAAGCTCTTCAGATTACCATGTTGAAGATACCCCGTTCGACCTCATTGTAGATTTCTTAGGAGGTAAGGGATTTGGGGCAAAAATTCTCTATGAGAATCTAAAGGCGGGATGCGACCCACTCTCGGAAGAGAATATACTGATATTTGCCACAGGTCCCCTGACAGGTACCATAGTGCCTGCGAGCGGCAGGGCCACGGTCTGCACCAAAAGTCCGTTGACCGGGATATGGCTGGATACGCTGGCCGGGGGCTTCTTTGGACCTGAACTGAAAATGGCTGGTTATGATGCCATAATTGTGAAAGGCAGGGCAAAAAAGCCCGTTATTCTGGTTATTAGCGATGAAAAAGTAACTATTGAGAACGCGAAGGACCTCTGGGGAAAAGATACCTTTGAGGCGCAGGAAATGGTAAGGAAGAAGTACGGACAGACGTATCAGATTTCAGTTATTGGTCCAGCTGGAGAAAGGAAAGCGAGATTTGCCTGCATAGTTTCGGGTGATCGCAGTTTTGGACGAGGGGGTTCCGGGGCTGTTATGGGCTCAAAGAATCTTAAGGCTGTGGCAGTCAAAGGAACAAAGAGTATTTCCATCTCCAATTTCGATTATTTTATGAGAATGGTCAAGGAAGCATATAATGAACTCGCGGTCAACCCTGATACTAGTGCTGGCAGGCCAAAGTACGGAACCAATGTAATTTACTCCTTCATTAACGAAGCTGGAGTACATCCGGTAAGGAATTTTCAGTCTGGGATTTTTGAAGCTTTAAAAGAGTGTAATGAAGATGTTCTGGACAAGAAGTTCTACAAGAGACATTTGGCCTGTTTTTCCTGTCCGATAAATTGCAGTAAAGCATCCAGAGTAGACGAAGGGAAGTATAAAGGCAAATTCACAGAAGGCCCCGAATATGAGAATATGTGGAGTCTGGGCGCCCAATGTGGCAATAGTAACATAGGAGCAATAATCTACGGCGAGTACCTTTGTGATAAGTATGGAATGGATGCTATATCGGCAGGAAATGTAATTGGATTCACCATGGAATGTTTTGAAAAAGGGGTTATATCGAAAAAGCAGATTGGATTTCCGGCAAACTTTGGAAACGATGATGCGATAATTCGATTTATTGAAATGATGGCAAAAGGGGAAGGTATAGGAGAATTGATGAGCCAGGGTGTGCGTCAGATGTCCAAAGAACTGGGGAAGGGCACAGAGAAGTTCGCAATGCACGTTAAAGGGCTGGAGTTGCCTGCTTACGACCCACGCGGGGCATTTGGAATGGGACTTGCTTATGCGACCAGCGACCGCGGTGCCTGCCATCTGAGATCATGGACAGTGGGCGCTGAGATATTGAGCATAGAAGAAAGGATGGACCCCTTTGCTACAGAATTCAAAGCAGAATTTGTGAAGAACCAACAGGACCTCTTTGCCGTGATGAATTCAGCAGTGGTCTGTCTCTTTTTAACTTTTGCCCTGACCCCTCGCCATATAACACAATTGCTCCAGAGCCTCACCGGGATAAAAGAGTGGAAGTCTACCGATGACATCTTAAAAATTGGGGAGAGAATATATAATCTGACAAGGTTATTCTCATTGAGGGAAGGCGTTTCAAGAAAGGACGACACTCTTCCCGAAAGGTTACTCAAGGAGCCTGTCAAGGAAGGACCAACGAAAGGTGTTGTGGTGGACCTGGACACTATGTTAGAAGAGTATTATCTGGTGAGGCACTGGGATGGAGAGGGGAGACCCACGAAGGAGAAACTTGCTGAACTCAGACTCGATAAGTACAGGGTGTGAAATTTGAAGGTAAAGATTAAGGCTAAATTCTTTGCTATGCCCAAGGATTATCAGGGCGAAAGAGAGCTGGAGATGGAAGTTAGTGACGACTTTCTGCAGGCTCTGGAAGAGATAGATTCGAGAACAAGAATAGGGATAAGAGAGAAACTGGACAAAAGATTTGTGATCCTTATAAATGGAAGAAATTACAGGAGGTTGCTGGAAGAGAAAGGTAAATTGAAAGAAGGAGATAATTTGGCATTCGTTCCATTCCTGGGAGGGGGGTAGAATAAAATGGGCAGTGATATTTTCAGACCAGAAGGTGTTTATGCGGCAATGCTGACGCCGTTTGATGAGAAAGGCAAAGTCAGTGCGCCTGTTTTAATAAGGATAGTAGACTTTTTGATAGATAAAGGAATAGACGGGCTTTATCCAGTAAGCAGCGTCGGTGAGTTTGTACACCTTACGCTTGAGGAAAATATGGAGATAATGGATATATGTGTTGACCAGTCAAAAGGAAGAGTCCCTGTTGTTCCTGGGGTGAGTGCCTCTTGTGCGGAAAAGGCCGTGATTTTGGCTAAGCATGCGGAGAAAATAGGCTGTAAGGGAGTGGTAGCTTGCGCACCTTACTATTTCACTGTCTCCCAGGAAATTGTGGAAAAGCATTTTGAGATTATCGCTGATTCTATTAACATTTCTGTGGTACTATATAATATTCCTTTTGCTGCCAACAAGATAACCTATGATGTGGTAAAGAGACTAAGTAGGCGAGAAAATGTGGTTGCCTTGAAAGACTCAAGCGGAAGTATGGCGGACATAGTCCATTTTATGGATAAAATAAGGATAATTGGTGAAGACCTCAGTCTCCTCCTGGGAAGGGAAGAAATATTCTTTCCTGCGCTTATGATGGGTGCAAAGGGATGTATGGTAGCTTCAGGTTGCATCTTGCCAGAAATAATGATAGAGATGTATAAATGTTTTAAAGAGGGGAGGTACGACGAAGCAAGAGAGCTTCAGTTCTCGATATTAATTCTTTTGCGGGCGATGTGGTCGCTTACTATGCCCATAGGTTTCAAAGCGGCGATGGAGCTCAGGGGATTTCCTATGGGCCCGTTCAAGCAGCCACTCTCTGATGCTGAACAATACACTTATCAGATTACAAAGAGTAGAATCGAGAAGTTGCTGAAGCCGCTTTTAGAAAAAATTGAGAAAATAGAAAAGGAAGAAAAGGCGGTCGCCTGAAAGAAATGGGAGAATTAGAATTCAAGAAAATTGTGGAGGCTGTTCTCCTTGGGGACGTGGAAAAGACGAAATCTTTGACACAGGAAATGCTCAAAAAAGGTATTTCTCCGCACGATTTGGTTGAGAAGGGCTTGATGGAAGGGATGAACTTAGTGGGAGATAAGTTCGAGAGGAGGGAGTATTTCCTTCCCGATCTCCTGGTGGCTGCCGAGGCCGTAAAAGGCGCAACGAAAATCATAAGACCTTTCCTCAAGGGAGAAAAAGGAAGGGGCACCATAGTCATTGGAACTGTGAGTGGCGATATACATGACTTGGGGAAGAATTTAGTGGCCTCTACCCTTGAAGCTTCTGGCTTTAGAGTTGTAGATTTGGGAGTGGATGTTCCGCCTGAAAGGTTTGTAAAGGCGGTAAGGGAAGAAAAGGCAAATATAGTAGCAATATCTGCTCTAATCACAACGACCATGTTAGGAATGAGGGATGTTATAGAATCATTAAAGAAAGATGGCATCAGAAAAGAAGTCAAGGTGATGGTGGGCGGTGCTCCTGTTGATGAGGAGTTTTCTAAAAGAATCGGTGCGGATAGATATGCCAGGACTTCGAGAGATGCGGCCAGGAAAGCTTTGGAATTGGTAAGTGGCTGATATGACTTCGAGAGAAAGGGTAATAGAAGCCATTGAACATAGAGAACCCGACAGGGTTCCTATAGATTTTGGCAACCGATGCTGGACAATAGTGAACGCTCCTCCTTATGGTTATAAGGCCCTTTGTGAATATCTGAATATTTCTGACTATCCCGAACCTAGAATTGTCTATCTTATGAACATTGTAGTTAATGTTGATGAGAGGATATTGAGGGAATTCGGAGCCGATATAAGAGATTTAGGCGCCGGCGGACTCGGAGTGGAGAGGCTTCCCGACGGTACTCTCAGGGACCTGGACAATCATGGTATCATATATAAGCCTGCTGGGCCGTATTTTTCTGTTCCTGATACGCTCGCTCCCCTCAGGAATGCAATCTCAAAGGAGGAGATAGAGGAATATCAATACTGGTCAGACTACACGAACCCGGTATATGTTGAAGGAAAGGAGGAAGAAGCAAGGCATCTTCACCAGCACACAGATTATGCAATATCTGCCTGGGTACCCAATATCTTTCACCGATATGCCTTCCTGCGGGGTTTCAATAATTTTATGCTGGATATGAGGATAAATGTTGATTTTTTTAGGGCGCTGGCGAACAGAATTCTTGAAACCTCAAAGACTTTTGTGCGGGAGTTTCTCGGTAGGGTAGGAGAATATATAGACATAGTCTGTATCGGCGACGATATGGGCACACAAAGCCAGCCCTTTATGTCTGTTGATGACTTTCGAAAATTTATTAAACCATACTGGGCTGAACTGATTAGGGAGATAAAGAAACATACAGAGGCAAAAATTCTTCTCCATTGTTGTGGGTCTATCTACCCTCTGATAAACGATATCATTGATGTAGGATTCGATGTGCTGAATCCTATCCAGCCCTTGGCCTATCAGATGGAGCCAGAAAGGCTAAAGAGAGATTTTGGAGATAGGATATGCTTTCTCGGGGGCATAGATATTCAGAGGCTCCTGCCTTTTGGTACTCCAGCTCAAGTTAGAGAAGGAGTGAGAAGGGCTATTAACATCCTCGCTCCCGGTGGTGGTTATATTCTCGTACCCTCTCACAATATAGAGCCAGAAACGCCTCCTGAGAACATTGTGGCGATGTATGAAGCGGCTAAGGAGTTCGGGACTTATCCTATTAGGAGTAGTTAACTATAGAAAATAGATGGCAAAAGTTCTAATGTTAGCTTTTATTTAAGCTCCCTTTCTTCAAAGAGGGGAGCTTTTTTTGATTATTATCTCTTGAGGAGGGTGAAATTGGCAAAAGATAGAGGTAAAAGGGACCTGATTTCGATCCTCGATTTAAGTTCGGATGAAATCGTGCAGATTCTTCTTTCGGCAAAAGAACTGAAAGAAGGAGACAAGATAAGACAGACCTTAAAGGGAAAGATTCTGGGAATGATTTTCCAGAAGCCTTCCACAAGAACAAGGGTTTCCTTTGAAGTAGCTATGTACCAACTGGGGGGACAGGCACTCTTCTTGAGTGCTCAGGACTTACAGTTGAGCCGGGGAGAGGCGATAAAAGACACGGCCAAGACTTTATCCCGATACCTTGATGCGATAATGGTCAGGGCATATGGCCATCGGGTTGTCGTAGAACTGGCAAAGGAGAGCAGTATTCCCGTAATAAATGGGCTAAGTGACCTGTTGCATCCCTGTCAGGTGCTGGCCGACATATTCACTATTGCTGAGAAGAAGGGAAGACTTCCTCACCTCTCTGCTAAGGGATTATCCGACATAGGGGTCGCTTTTGTTGGTGATGGCAATAATGTAGCTAATTCCTGGATTAATGGCGTAGCAAGAATGGGAATGAAGTTGGTTGTCTCCACTCCGCCTGGCTATGAGCCGGATAAGAAGATTCTGGAGGGAGGCCTGAAATTGGCGAAAGCGACTGGTGCAAATATTAGAGTTTTGCATAATGCAGAAGACGCGGTTAAGGGAGCTGACGTTATCTACACCGATGTCTGGGTAAGTATGGGAATGGAAAAGGAGAGGGCGGAAAGATTGAAAAAGTTTAAGCCCTACCAGGTTAATGGACAGCTCATGGCTAAAGCGAAAAAGGACGTCCTGGTTATGCATTGTCTTCCTGCTCATAGAGGCGAAGAGATAACTGATGAAGTGCTGGATGGGCCCAATTCTATTGTTTTTGACCAGGCAGAAAATAGGCTCCACGTGCAGAAGGCAATATTAGAATTTCTTCTGGGATAGGGTTAAGGTGAGAGGACAACGTAAATAGTTTTCCCTCTCCCTTCTGGGGAGAGGGTTAGGGTGAGGGGGGTAGCTGCAGAGCGAAGCTCTGCTTCAATATAATAACTGAATGGAGTAGCGGAGCGGCAGCTCCGCGTCAGGAGTGGCAGAGCGCGGGGTGGAAAGATGGGGAATACTAAGCTGATATATTCAGAGAAGTACAAGGTGGACATCGGTGCACATGTTTTCCCCACAGAAAAGTACCGGTTAATCAAAAAGAGATTAATTGAAGAGAGGTTATTTAAGGAGGAAGATTTCGTTCCTCCCCCTATGCCTGAGGAAGGGGATATTCTATTAGTCCACACCGAGGGATATCTGAATAAGCTCAAGAAAGGGAAATTATCAATGATGGAGATACTGACAATGGAGCTTCCCTACTCACCTGAACTGGTTGAAGCGTCTCTTCTCTGTGTTGGTGGAACCATCCAGGCTTGCCGGAACGCAGTTGAAAGCGGGTTAGGAATCCACATAGGTGGCGGTTTCCATCATGCATTTCCTGCCCACGGAGAAGGTTTTTGCGTGCTAAATGATATAGCTTGTGGAATAAGACATCTCCAGCACACTAAAAAGATAAAGAAGGCGCTGATTGTCGATTGCGACCTCCATCATGGAAATGGTAGCGCGTATATTTTCAGGAAGGATAAAGACGTCTTCACCTTTTCCATCCACCAGGAGAATAACTACCCCGCTATCAAGCCTCCCAGCGACCTCGACATAGGATTGGCTGATGGTGCAGGAGACGAGGAGTATCTGGAAAAACTCAGAATGAATGTTCCCGAAATAATCGATTCTTTCCAGCCAGAACTGATTCTATTTGTCGCTGGCGCCGACCCATATAAAGAAGACCAGCTTGGCGGACTTTCTCTGACTATGGACGGATTGAGAAGACGGGATGAGCTTGTAATTGGCTGGGCAAAGGGTTCAAATATTCCACTCTGTATAGTTCTGGCCGGCGGCTATGCGTATAAGGTCAGCGACACGGTGGAGATTCACTGCAACACAATAAGAACTGGCGTAAATATTTTCGGTAGATAATTCCCTCTCCCCTCTGGGGAGAGGGTCGGGGTGAGGGGGAGAAATGGAGAAAAAATTAATCTTGAAGAGAGTTCCCCTTTTGAGTAAGATTGATGACAAGCAGTTAGAGAAAATTGCCGAGATCTCCCACATGAAGAAATACAGGAAGGATGAGGACATCTTCTCTGAAGGTGAAGTTGGAGATGCTTTGTATATTGTGGTTTCAGGGGTGGTGAAGGTCTTCCGGAGGTCTTCTGATGGGAGGGTAAAAACTCTGGCACTTTTGGCAAAGGGAGATTTTTTAGGTGAGATGTCTATACTGGACAAAGAGATACGTTCGGCAAATGTAAGCGCGGTAGAAGATACGGAGATGTTAGTCATCAACCGGAGGGACTTTGAAGCATGTCTTAAGAGTAATCCTCAGATTTCCTTCAACATAATGGAGACTCTCTGTGCTCGCCTGAGAGAAGCTGACAGCCAGATTGAATCGCTTACTTTTCAGAACGTCTCTGGAAGGTTAGTGATTGCGCTCCTGGATTTGGCAGAGAAGCACGGCATCCAGGTCGAGAAGGGGCTAAAGATTAATATGGAATTAACTCACCAGGAACTTGCTGAAATGGTGGGGACAGCAAGGGAAGTGGTGAGTAGGATATTGAACGATTTCCGGAAGACCAAGTGCATTGAGATAGAGAAACACTATATAACAATAACCGACAAAGAAGAACTGAAGAAGGTGCTCTACTAAAGGGGATAGGCTACTTTTTTACAATCGGTAGTGCGCATAGACGAGCATATAAGGAATGGCAATATCTTATTAGGTATCCAAATAGTTCCAGGAGTGGCGTGTTACTTTTTGCCACAAGTAAAGATTAGTAGGAATTTCTCGAAAAAGTAGCCTGTCCCCTTTTTGTGACTTTAGTTACTGACGGCTTTCAATTCTCGTGATATAATAAAGGACGAGAATGCAAGGTATATCTTATATAGTTGTGACCAAAATCACATAGGAACTGTGACTTTAGTCACTGAAACATAATGATACTTGGGATATAATCTATATTGGAGAAGGGGGAATAATGAAAAGAAAAAGCGACCCAATTAGGCTAGTTCTGTTTCTGGCCCTATCTTTACTATTAGCAGTTGCTCCAAGCTCGGCAGGAATCTTTTCTGGAGAGAAAACAGGCACAACTGGAGCGACTTTTCTGAAGATTGAGGTAGGCGCGCGGCCAGTAGCAATGGGAGGCGCCTTTGTAGCTGTGGCCAACGATGCCAATACTACATACTGGAACCCCGCGGGACTGGCCCAGTTAGAGGACAGGCAGATTACTGCAATGCATAATGAGTGGTTGGAAGACATAAGGTACGAATTTTTGGGATATGTGCAGCCCATAAGATCGGAAAAAAGAGTTCACGGGTTTGGAATTAGCGCAATGGCCTCATATACCGGAAGTCTGGAAGCGAGAAGCACCGAGACCTTGGAGCCGGAAGGCACTTTTGGGGCATATGATATTGCTGTGGCGGGAGCTTATGCCTGTAAAGTTAGCAAGACGGTCTCCGTTGGAGCAAATCTTAAGCTAATCCACCAGAGAATAGAAGATGAGACAGCCTGGAGTGGGGCAGTAGATATCGGTTTGCTTTATACCCTCTCCGGTCCGAGAAGAAAAGTCTCTAAAGGGAAATTTCAATTAGGATTTGCCGTGCAGAATATCGGTCCCGGGATAAAGTTTATTGAGGAGAGTGACCAATTGCCTCTCAACATAAAAGCAGGCATAGCCAGAACTCTTGAACTGAGGTCAATTGACTCTAAGCTCACTCTGGCCTTTGATGTCAATGCTCCCATAGACAATGTTCCCAATGCCCATTTTGGCACGGAGTTCGTTTATGGAAAGATGAAAGATGCTGAACTGGCAGCCAGGGTGGGATACAAAACCAATACCATAAAGGACCTCAACGCTCTTTCCGGACTTTCCGCAGGAGCGGGATTTGTCTGGAAGAGAATGGCCATAGACTATGTCTGGGTTCCCTATGGCGACTTAGGGAATACCCATAGGATATCCTTGACGATAAAGCTGTAATGCAAGTATGAAATGGTGGCCGAAGAGATGAAAAAATTCAGCTCAGTTTCAATTTTAGTGCTTTTTGTCTTGCTGGTTGCCTTGGGGAAGATGGCATTTGCTGAGGGAGGTATAGCCTGGGACCCAGCAGGTGTGAAAGTCTGCACGGCACCTAATAATCAGCAAAATATTAGAATGGTTCGCGATGACTCTGGTGGCGCGATAATCGTCTGGCAGGATTATCGTAATGGATCGTCCTCAGGCTTCGATATCTATGCTCAGAGAATAGACAAGAATGGAACTCCAAAGTGGTACCCGGATGGGGTAGTCGTATGCAACTTTATGGAAGACCAAAAAAATCCAGTAATTGTCGGCGATGGATATGGCGGAGCAATTATCGCCTGGGAAGACTATCGTAATGTGAGCCCGGATATCTATGCTCTAAGGATAAGTAGTGGCGATGGCGGGCCTTACCCGAGTTGGCCGGCAGGTGGGGTGGCTGTTAGTGCCTTCACAACAGAAAGCGAACGATATCCTGACATTGTTAATGTCGGTTCGGCGGAAGTTGTCGTGGTCTGGCAGCATGATACAGGATTCGGTGAGTACTCAATCCGGGGACAGAAAATGAGCGGTTTTGGAGCTTCCTTGTGGGTAGGAGGAGTGATAGTGAGCAGCGGTACAGCACCCAAAGAATTTCCAAAAATCATAGACGATGGGATGGGATATGTGATTGTTACGTGGCAGGATTGTCGTTTTGGGAATTTTGATATTTATGCGCAACGAATCTATATTTATGATGCGACTATACCGGTTCCTTGGGACCCAAATGGACAGCCTGTGAGCACGGTGACTGCTTCTGACCAGAAAAATCCACAAATTGCCAGCGATAGTTTGGGAGGGGCAGTCATCGTCTGGGAAGACTATCGGAATACAACTGGACCTGACATCTATGCTCAGAGGATAAGTTCTGGAGCAGTTCGGTTATGGGATGCTGGGTATGGAAATCTTGAGGGAATACCTGTCTGTAAGATGGACGGGGAACAAAAGAATCCAGTGATCGTGAGCCGTCTTTCTGCAGGAACTATTGTCGGAGCCATTTTTACCTGGGAAGATAGAAGGTTTGACCCTAATGGTGATATTTATGCCACGGGGATTGATCTGGATTTTGGACTGGATTGGACTGGAGAGGATATGCCGATTGCTACTGGAGACCAGATTCAAATATTTCCCCGACTGGTTAACGACATTCAAGGAGGAGGCATTGGTGCCTGGATAGAAAGAAGTCCTTTCACTAACCAGTACCAAATTTTTGCCACGAAGCGGGGCCAGGATGGTGTTCTTTTATGGAACAGCTACCCGGGGGTTCTTGTTTACCAGGGCTCAAGGATAATTGACCATCAGATTGTCAAGGACGATGCTGGAGGAATAATTGTTGCCTGGCAGGCTGGTAGCTCTGGCAACTACGACATCTTCGCCCAGCGTGTAATTGAGGATGCCTATACTCGCTCTGCTTCAATCTGTGGTAGAGTTACGCTCTCTGACGGAGAAACAGGAATAACTGGCGTGGAGGTTTGGGCACTGAAGGGTGAAGAATTGGTTTCCAGTGCTATTACTGATACTAAGGGGTATTATAAGATAACAGGTCTCGCGTGGGAAAGTGTTTATTTGGTGCGAGCAAACTGGAGTACCAATGGGATTGAAACGGGTGTTGGCAAGGAGGCTTTTGCTCCCTCATATTCGTTTGATTTCACTCTGGAGTTAAATTATGAACTGGGGACAATTGCTGGAAATGTCAGTGGAGTAGAAAGGGAGGCGAAGAGAGTGAGTGGGTTGGAGCTTTATGAGAGTCTGTCGCCTAGCAATGGCGTTGCATTTGTGGAACTTGAGCAGAGGGGGAAGGTCATTGTTAGAGTTCCTTTAGAGATGGACGGAATTTATAGTATACCGAATCTTCTTCCCGGGAGATTTATTGCCCGCGCCTATAATGGAACTATTTACAGTAATTCCCGCATTGTGGATTTGAGTGAGGGCGAGACTCTGCGAGTTGACTTCGCATTTGGTATGATGCCCAAAGAGGAGGTCTATAATTATCCCAACCCAGCAAAAGGAGGTTCAACTACAATAAGATACTACTGCGCATATGCCGACCCAGAAGCTGAGATTAAGATTTATAATATTTCCGGTGAACTGGTGAGAGAGGTTGAGGATAATGAGATAGATGAGACCGATGCACCTATCTACAGGTTCTTGTGGGACTGTGAGAACAGTTCTGGGAAAGAAGTTGCCAGCGGGATTTACATTTATATGGTGGAAGTGAAGGAGAAAGGCGGAAGTGAGAGTAAGAAAGTAGTGAAGAGAATGGCAGTGATAAGGTGAAAAGATGGAAAAGATAAATAGAAGAGTCTTAACCATTGGTCTTTCGATTCTACTTGCAACAATTTTGACCGATTTTAGTCGGACAGATCTAACCACCACTTCCTTAACTATTGAAATTAGAGATATTTCTATTTTTGATTCTGCTGGCAGGACACGTACGCCTTTAACTTTCTCTTCAACTGAAGGGATTACTTTTTCCGTTACCTGTTACAACTGGGAGCTTGTGGACAAAATAAGATTTGAGTTCTATGTTTTTAGTCCAGAAAAGGAGTTAGTCTTCAAACATACAGGTAATTCCACTGTGGGAAATGTTGGTCTAGGGGGTTCCGGCATAAAGAATATACCGATTCGGCAGTTCTATAAGACCCCGGGTAAGTACCTCTATGAGGCAAAGGTGTTCGCCGGTAGCGGGAGTAGCGTTCTTCCTGCCGTAAAATACCTGGCCTTTTATGTCTATTCGCCTTCTATTACTCTCTCTTATCCGGCAAATGGAGTTAGGGACTTAATTGATAAGCCTTTGACTTTCAGATGGGTCTCTTCTGGGGCTACAAAGTACAGGGTCTATGTTGACGATGATAAAGGATTTTATAATTGTCTTTTTCAGACGGGGAAAGGCGAATATCCTGATCTGGAAACCACATATTTTCAATACCCTACCAGTCCACAAGACCCGCGCCAGAAATTAGCCGGAGGCGTTGTTTACTGGTGGAAGGTAGATGGTCTGGATAATGAAGGAAATGTTGTAGCCAAAACGCCTATTCCTTTCTCTTTCACCCTTAAGGAGACAGTTCCCTCGGCAACCACTAAGGATTTGGCAGTGATGGACGTGACTTTAGATAAAGGGAGCACAATGAGCGATATGAGATTTAGTGTCCCGATAAAAAATCAGGGAGGAATAGCCATTTCCAATACGCGAGTTAATCTCTATGTTAATGGTGTGCCAGTTATTCCCAATCAGATATTGGATTTCATTAATATTGGCGAGACGAAGAGTTTAAGCTTTGTCGCCGGAGCGACTAAAGAAAAGATGGTGACTGTCAGTGCGACAATAGATTTTTCCGATGATAATATGAAGAATAATATCATTACTAAAAGTTTTACCTTGTTGCCGGAATATAGATACTATGAACCCTGGGAAGTATGGAAGATTGTCAGGAACTTCATAAAGGATACCGAAATCCTGAAAGCACTGGAGGGATATACCCCAAGCGAAGTAATTCTCCTTCCCGAAGGAGATATTGGTGAAGAATTAATGAAGCTTGAACAGGGTAAGGCAAAGGTTGTTGGTGCGGAAATAGAAGTGGTTAAATAGTAAGATGGCAATGGAGTGGAAAAAGTGAACGCGTGGGAAAAAGGAAAGTTATTATTTTTGCTTGTTTTTTCATTTCTTGAGATATATGCTCCCGCCTGTAGGGCTCAGGAGAAGACGAATGTGGCGGCTATCGTAACTTCTATTTCCGGGACGTTGATGGTTCTTCCCTACGAAACTGAAAATTGGGTAGAAGCAAACCGGGGGATGTTCCTCTACGAAGGTGATCAACTGAGGACAGGTGCAGGTTCTCGAGCAGCAATTACTTTCGCCAACGGCATAGAATTGAAGATCAACGAGAATTCTACATTTACTATTCAGATAACAGAAGAGAGGGAAATGAAAAATGCCATTGATCTTCTTATTGGTGAGATATTTTCCAAGATAATGATAGAAGGCGTCAAATTTGAGATGCGTACGCCAGTAGCAGTGGCTGCGGTTAGGGGAACAGAATTTAACACAAAAGTAGGAAAGGACAGAATCACCACTTTTCTGGTATATAAAGGGATCGTGGAGGTGTGGAATGAGCTGGGAAGTGTGACATTAAGTGAGGCGAAGAAGACGGTTGTGCGGCCGAACCAGGCTCCCCAACCACCGGAGCAGGTCGACCTTGAACTTGAACCCCAGTGGCAGAAGGAAGTGGAGATAAAAGGAAGATTAGATATGAAGCTGGAATCTCGGGAACAGCTGGCTGGTCTTCCGTTTAAGCTTACGATTTTGGCGTTAGATGGCGATGGCAAGAGGAATCTCGATTTTGAAGAAGAGATTATGCTTACTTCCACGTCAGGCACAATTGAATACTCTTCGGATGGAGGAACGAGCTGGAGAACTTTTCCAGCAAGAGTATTACTGGAGCAGGGTGGGAGAGAGGTCCTATTGAGAGATTACCGCGCGGGGAGATTGACTGTTTCCGCTACATCTCCTGAACTCGGTTCAGCAATTGCTGATATTGGTATAGTTCCACCAAATGAGAAAGATTTGATTCTGGAAATTATGGACGAGGAAGGAAAGAAGACTCTTAAATTGAAGTTTAAGAAATAAAAAGGTGCCAGGTACTTTTTGCATAGGGACAGCACAGATTCCATCCCCTACATTGTAGGGGCGACACTCCGTGGTCGCCCAAAGTAAGAGAAAAGATAGCCCTTGTATTCGGGAATACAGGGGTTTTTTATTGACATAATCTATAAAATATGATAACTTAAAATGAAAAATAGGATTTCATAACTATCAGAATTGAAGCACTTAAACTGGCTTTTTCACTTTGTTGTCTTTTTCCTAGGATGGCCTATTTTTTTGTGCCTTTCGCCTTCGCCTGTCTATGGCTCTCTTGCCGGAAAGGTTCAGTTAGCAGTCCCTTCGCCCTACCCAGTTAAAGCAGGAGAGAAACTGACCCTGCAGATAATTCTGGCAAATACGGGGACGGAGAAATGGATGCCCGGGGAATACTCTTTGAGAGCTGAAGTCTACGATGCACAGAAGAATTATCTGACAAAGACAGACTTTATGAAAGGCAGCGTGGAAGTCGAGTCGGGCGGAACCGTTTCACTTTATCTACCGTTTCTGGTTCCCAGTACCTATTCTGGTACCTATTTTTGGAGAATTTTTCTCACCTATCTAAAAGAGACCATCCTGATTAGCGATTATTATGATTTTAGCGTTATGCCCATTGCGATAGTCCCTGAGGCCCCTTTTCCGTTCAAAATAGGGGGAAATTTAGTTACTTCCTATGAGAACAGTTCTCGAGAAGAGTGGAAGGACTATACAGGCAATGTCAGTCTAAATCTAATCGGCCGATTCTTTGATCGGGCTTTTTCATTAAACGTCTACACCTATCATACCGCGGATGATGAGTTTGATTTGGACACGCTCCTGTTCAACTACTACGGCCCACTTTTCACCCTATCGGCAGGGGACATTATGCCGAGTTTCTCTTCGCTCAGTTTATATGGACTTGGTGCATTGGGAGGCTCCATAGTTACTGAGGGAAGAAGGTTTTCTACTGGCTTAGTCATTGCCCGTTCAGAAGAGGCAGTGAAAGGCTCCGCTTCTACAGATGGGACCTTCTCTCGCTATGTTTACGGGCTCCAGGAGAAGGTGGATTGGCCAAAAAATTTTACAATGAACGCTTCTTATGTTTTTAGTGACGATAATGAAAAATCTCTCGACGAGGAAAAAGAAGAATGGGGGCCGAGTTTGACTCCCGTGCAGAACGGGGTAGTGGGGGTCGGCATCGATTGGGAATCGGATGGCGGAATAGAATTAGGTGGGGAGTATGCATACAGCGACTACTGGGAGGACACAAAGAACTCTCCGAATAACAAAGTTTCAGATTATGGTCTGAAGTTTCAATCATCGATAGAGAGGAGGAAATTTTCGTTTGGTGCAATTTATGAAAGGATTGAGCCGGACTTTTTCTCCTTAGCCAGTCCAGAAGTTACCAATGATAGAGCCGGCTACGAGCTTACGACTGCTTACGAGGGTTTAGGCTTTGCCAGTCTTTCCCTGGAGTTTAATGAGTATAAAGATAATCTTGCCCGAGACCCATCGCAGGTGACTTCAACGCAGTCCATTTTTACGGGAGCTGTAGATTTTGACATGGGAAATTTGCCGGATATGAGCTTCGGCTACTCTTTGAATCAAATGTTGGGTGACCCCCGCTCTGCGTTAGAGAATAACACCCAGACGTTCTCTCTGGGAATTTCTAAGAGCCTGGCAAGACTAAGTTTTTCTTGGAGTGGTCAGTTGTCCGATTTTCGGGACAAGACAGCTTCTTCTCACGACCTTACTACCCTGATGGGAAGTTTGAGCTTGACGACTGCGCTGGGTCAGTCCCTGTCAGTAACTTCAGGGGTTACTCTTACTCGGATGAAGGACCTCGATGATAAATCTACAGATAGCTCGCAATCTTATAGCTTGAGCGTAAACTGGGGAGTCATTCCTCGGAGGCTCACAATTTCCAGCTGGGGAACTCTGGTTGTCGCCAGGAGTAACGATGTGGTAGCGCCAGCCGACAATATCACTACAGATGCGAGTCTAGAATTTAGTTACAGCTTTAGGACGGGGCTGACCTTGACTTTAGGATATGAGCTAGATCTTTACCGGGATGATGAGGACTCTTCAAATAACTACGAGGGTCATGGATTTATAACCAGGCTCAGCTGCAGTTTTTGAGATCTGTAGTCGCAGGTCCGACAGGACTCCGAAGACGGGTCGGACTTTTTTCGGAGCTTCGGCCTGCGGTTTATTCGCAACCCGCCCCGTTGGGACTTTGCCTGTGGCGGGGTCCATTGCGGGAAGGGTGCTCCAAAAAATGGTCGCTGTCCCTATTTAAAAATGACTCTGACCCCTTTTTTCCGTCAACACACTGGGTTACTGCTGAGCTTAGCTTGTGCTGGAGCAGTATCTGCCCTATATCTATTAAATGTGGGCGAGTCTTTCGAATTGAGGACTCAGGACTATCGGTTCCAGTTAAGAGGTGAGCGGAAGATCAATCCTGCTATACAGATTGTCTTTATGGGAGATGAGTCCACTAAAGTGTTAGGAAAATGGCCCTGGCGAAGGAGATACCACGCAGCTCTAATACATACTCTTTCTGAGTATAACCCTCAAGCGATTGCTTATGACGTTCTTTTTACCGAGCCTGCTACCGATTTTCCTGAAGACGACCGCTTTCTGGCTGAAGCTACTAAGAAGGCTGGCAATGTCTATTACCCTTTCTTCTTTACTTTGAAAGAAGAGGAAAAAGTAGAGGCTGAAGGTGCTCCTCAACTTAACATAGAGGAGTTTGCCTTGAATTATCAGATAAGAGAAGAAGACCACTTCATTGGCGCAAGCGAGGCAACTCTTCCTATAATAGAACTTGCGGCCAATATGAAAGGAACAGGCTTTGCGAACGTGCGACCCGATATGGATGGGACTACCCGGAGAGTTCCTCTGGTAATAGAGTACCAGGGAAGGCTCTATCCTTCCTTGAGTTTGAAACTTGTTTCCGACTATCTGGGAGTGGAAAAGAAGAATATCGAGGTCAAACCAGGAAAGCACATTGAACTGAAAGGTCCCCGGGTGGAAAATATAAAGATACCCATAGACAGAGAAGGACAAATGTTAGTAAACTACCCGGGTGGCATTGGAAGTCTCTGGACGAGTGACTTCGTGCAAATCCTCCAGTCATATAAGCAATTGGAAATCGGCCAGAAGCCGCTGGTTGAGCTTTCCAATTTCAAAGACAAGATAGTTCTTGTTGGGCTTACGGCCACCGGCTCAGCTGACTTGCGAGCAATTCCCTTTGTTCCTCTCTATCCTCAGGTAGGAGTCCTGGCGAGTGCAATAAATAGTATTTTAAATCAGGATTTCTTAATTCCTGTCCCTGAAAGAACAAATGTTATTACTATTTTCTTACTGGGTATTGTGATGGGAATTTTCATTCCTCGTATTGCGCCATTAAAGGGAGTACTCTTTGCACTCTTTGTCCTCTTAGCCTATCTGTTTCTGGCTTTCTATTGCTTTAGTCAGAAATCTCTCTGCTTGACCGTGGTATATCCGGGGACGATGGTTTTCTTCAGTTATCTTTCTAATACAGTTTACAAGTATGTTAGTGAAGAAAAGGAAAAGAAAAGAATAAAAAGCATCTTTCAAAGATATGTTTCTTCGCAGGTGGTCGAGGAGTTATTAGGCAGCCCCGATAGGATTGTTCTGGGTGGGAAAAGGAGAGAGGTTACTATTCTTTTTGCTGATGTCCGGGACTTTACCAGCATGGCGAGTCGCATGGCTCCAGAAGAGGTGGTTGCCATCCTGAATGAATTTTTTACTTTAATTACTGAGATAATTTTTAAATATCACGGGACATTGGATAAATACATGGGAGATGCAGTTATGGCCATTTATGGCGCTCCCATTGAAGAGAAGGACCATGCTGAGAAAGCATTAAGGGCTGCTGTGGAAATGCAGGAAAGAATGGAATTATTGGAGAAGAGACTGCGGGAGCGAGGGGCTGAACCAATCAAAATAGGCATAGGCATTAATACGGGGGAGGCTGTTATTGGAAATATCGGTTCGCTGCAAAGGATGGAGTATACTGCTATTGGTGACTCGGTGAACCTGGCTGCTCGCCTTGAGGAAGTGGCAAAGCCTGACCAGATTCTAATTACTGAGAATACCTACCAGGTGGTTAAGGATATTGTCAGGGCGAGAGTTCTACAGCCGATGGCTATCAGAGGGAAAGGCGAATCGGTTAAAGTCTATGAAGTTTTAGGATTAAAGATAGGATGAAGGGATAGTGTTCGGAGTCGCTCGGTTAGAACCTCGCTCAAAATCGGCCAGCGCTGGGGCAAAACCTGGCCGATTTAAAGCTCCTGTAACTATCCCTTCATCCTCAGGGAACTAAGAGGAGGGATAGTTTTCGGAGTCGCTCGGTTAGAACCTCGCTCAAAATCGGCCAGCGCTGGGGCTAAACCTGGCCGATTTAAAGCTCCTGTAACTATCCCTTCATCCTCAGGGAACTAAGAGGAGGGATAGTTTTCGGAGTCGCTCGGTTAGAACCTCGCTCAAAATCGGCCAGCGCTGGGGCAAAACCTGGCCGATTTAAAGCTCCTGAAACTATCCCTTCATCCTCAGGGTTATAAGAGGTGGGGATAGTTTTCGGAGTCGCTCGGTTAGAACCTGGCTCAAAATCGGCCAGCGCTGGGGCAAAACCTGGCCGATTTAAAGGTCCTGAAACTATCCCTTCATCCTCAGGGTTATAAGAGGTGGGGATAGTTTTCGGAGTCGCTCGGAATAAAGATTCGAAAGATAGTTTACTCATCACTGGGGAATTTTTTGGCGCCAAAAAACTTCGGACTTTGCAGAGCGCAAATCAAAACTCCTCGCTCCGCTCGTCAAACAATGATTTGCTGCGTGCCCAGTAGGTTTAATTGCTTACAGGTTAAAGTCCTGTCTGACCGTGATGAGCGGGTTCAGTAGCCAACAATGGCAGGGTGTCCATCGTGAGGTGGAATCTGACGAGCCTGAGGCAAAACTCCAGTCCGTAGCAGAGGCGGAAGCCAAAGCGAACCAGTCGGCCAAGATTAGGACTCGACTCGGCAGCAAATCGAGGAAGATAAATACTCATCGTCCTAATGTAGATAAAAAGGTGAGTGTGGGCGGAATGGAGTGGAAGTAATTAAATTGACCTGGGGAGGTCTTACATAGTCCCCGATGAAATCGGGGTAGGGGAGGTATAACCAGGAAGGGAAAGCCAATCCGATGCTATGTAAGAAGTCGGAGTGAGTAATAGTAGCGTTATTACTGGTGGTGAGAATAAACCACTGGGAGCGAAGGACTCATACTTAACTGATGACAGACTTTTATGAGTATTCAGGAGTAGTCAATAAGAGACTGGAAAATTCCTGAGAGAATGACCTAAGTCTTATTCAGATGAGGATATGAATACTTCATAAAGTTGTGTCTGGTAGTGGAGCAAGCCGGATGGTAGAGAAGAAACTGAAGGTGCACTCGCTTATT
>Ga0315312_1000549_pt1 | contig 41582 bp, 46 predicted proteins | sample TDP7_MG_FD_203629 | JGI IMG/M metagenome (GOLD analysis project Ga0315312, IMG submission 203629) | Freshwater sediment microbial communities from Lake Towuti, South Sulawesi, Indonesia - TDP7 | ecosystem: Environmental > Aquatic > Freshwater > Lake > Sediment | place: Indonesia: South Sulawesi... | reverse complement strand
TTCTCTAAAGATAATAGGCGAGGATATATCATGCCTGGACTAAGAAGGACAAGGAGGCGCCTATGAATTCTGGCGATTAGATCGTAACCGTGGGAAGGCTCCTTCATTAAGACCGACATGATTATAAAGTCTAAGAAAGCCTTGACACACCGAGTGCGAAATTCATTCGAGACCTTAGCTGCTGACGCTGACACGATTCCAACAGACGGCCACACATTAACGTGTTCTATTTCTGTTCTAATCATTGCTGCAAGGCCTCCTTCAAACCTCTTTGACAATCAAACAGTTTTATTGTCGAACAGTTAAACATATAAGTTTTTCGGCCAACCCGATTTTTCAACCATTTTTATCGTAAAAAAGTGTCGTGTGTGGGCGTCAAAATGTGTTTTAACTTCTACGATTGAGAAGTATTTTAGGCTTGGTTTGGGTGCTAAGCTCGTCGTTGAAGGTAATCTTGTCGTGAAACGTGTCTAGGACAACGTAATTCTTTTTGTCAGTCTGATGATATCTTCCAATTTTTCAAGCTGAGTGTATTTTATTTCGCTATTCAATAGATTCGCTTCCCCTAAATCAATGCTTATTAGGTGCAATATTTTTTATATCAGTTTTCGATACGAAGGCGGTGTCATTATCTTGAATATTTCTTAAATAATAAGATGCCATATTCCAACGCGTTGAACAAAAATAAGAAAATTTGAGAGGTGAAGAAGAATGGTGACACAAAGTCCGGATGTCTCGAGTTTAGCCGAGGTTCTTGACAGGATACTGGACAAGGGAATTGTCGTCGACGCTTGGGCAAGGGTTTCTCTAGTTGGCATCGAAATCCTAACCATCGAAGCAAGAGTGGTAGTCGCGTCAGTGGACACCTTCCTGCACTACGCTGAAGAGATCACAAAGGTAGAGCAAGCGGCAATCGCAGTGCCCGCGGCTTAAAAGCCTGATGAGATGCGGCCCGCTCTAGAGGAAGAATAAAAATGTCTGAAGAAAAAGCAGAAGAAGAGGCTGCGAAGCCTAAACGAGCGGTGGCTATGCCAGCGAAAAAAGTACCAGCAGTGAAGCCCATGCGAAGGGCCGCCAAGCCAGTGGAAGAGGTGCCTAGAAAAGTGAGCCCCAAAACCGTTAGAGGCAAAATAGCAGCAATTCAAACGGCTGCCGCCAGGATCCATTCAGGCGCTCGTTCCATACAGTCGGATGCTGCAAAACAGATGAAGGAAAACCAGGAAGCTGCCGCCACTATACAGAAAGATGTTAAACACATTCAGACAGATATTAAAGGCAAAACCGAGGTATTCGAGAAGGCTGTTAGTGATATTTATTCAGCCATTGAAGAACAGATGAAGGAGAACCAGGAAGCCATCGCCGCTATACACACAGGTGTCCGTGCCATCCAGTCAGCCATCAGAGATCACATGAAGAAACACCAAGACGCTGTAGTCGCTATGCAGTCAGCCATCTCAGAGCAGATGAAAGAAAACCAAGCATACGTAAGGGATTTCTACGGATGAGCAATCTCCGTTTAAACAGAAAGGGAAGCCGCATTTTCCTCCATCCCCCATCTTTTTCATGTAATCTAAATTCATTCTGACCGAAGAAGGAGGTGAGAAAGGCTGCCAACTATGAGGCCGACAAGTAGTTTGCGCGCCCGCGAGAGAGATAAGAAAGTAAAGTGGCTGAGGAAACTTAGAGAGAGAATACAGCACTTTTCCCTTGCTCTTCGTCCACAAATGGTTCGCGCGATGTGGGTAAGAGATATTGTTCAAAAAGAGGCATAATAATCGCCTTTGTTAGGGCCGTAAATTGCCCCTTTGAACTGTTTTTAGGCTTCGGGTACAACTGGCCTCAAAACTTTCACTTCTAGACGTAATTTTCAATTTTTGACACAAATTTCGTAACCAATTCTTGAATATTACTTAAGTAGATAGGTAACTCCCTCTCAAAAAGAGAGTGACTCTGAAGATGAGATATGTACCTAACCACAAAAGAGTAGTAAGAGGAAAGAGAATTCATGAAACAGCGGAAGAAAGACACTCAAAACTAGAATTAGAAAAAAGAGCTGCAGAATTATCAATCGAACGCGTCGAAGCAGAGTTTCTGGTGCCAACCATTGAAAATTTTGTTGAAACAGAGCAGGTTAGAAGGCTAAAGGACAGAGTTAAACTTTGGACAAAAGTCGGATATCCTCCCCACATAGTAGGGCCAACGGGCTGCGGAAAAACAACACTAGCGTTGCAGGTGGCAAAAGAGTTAGAAAGACCCACGGTGTGGATAAACGGCGACGAACAAATGACGACAACAGACCTGATCGGGGGATACTCAGAGATGGAAGCAGAAAGCGTGAGGGACAGATTCATCCACAACGTCATGTTAGCAAAAGACAGAACAAAATACACATGGGTTGACAATCCCCTAACACTCGCATGCAAATACGGCTACACACTGGTCTACAACGAATTCTCAAGAGCCAAGCCAGAAGCAAATAACGTCCTTCTGTCGGTACTAGAGGAACATATCCTCGAACTCCCAACTTTCTTTGGGGAAGAAAGATACGTCAAGGTTCATCCAGACTTCAACGTAATATTCACAAGCAACTCCATAGAATATGCAGGAGTACATAGACCACAAGACGCCCTACTCGACAGAATGGTAGACATCTATATGGACTACTACGACTTCGACACCGAACTAAAGATCGTTCAAGCACACACGGGCGTGTCACCCCACGAAGCGAAAAAAGTGGTGAAAGCAGTCAGAATAATCAGAGAGAAAATGCCCGAACCCCACAAACCCGGAACGAGGGCAGAAATAATGATCTGCCAGGGGCTGAGAGCAATGGACGGCTATTCAATGGAGGACCTTGAACAGATATACATGGATGTTCTGGCAACAAAAATGGGAGAACCAAAAGAACTTCTGAAGAAAAGTGACCTCATAAGAGAAATACTCAGCGAGACATACGGAGATGCCCAAATTGGAAAAAATTAGCGCCACAATCCAAGACGCAAAAATCTACAAAATCTCCGACCTCTGGCGCAGGAAGCCGAGGGGGCTCCAATTCAACGACACAGAGGCTCTTGTTATCACCTTAAGGACCCCTGATGGAAGCACAATAAAGGAAACCTTCTATTTCTGCCTCAAACCAGACGGAACCTTCAACGTAAACACCATAAGCAAAGACAGGAGCCAAGCAAGGCGGCGAAGACTAGCCAGTTTCCTCAAACACTACAAAATAACTGGCAACGTAGATGAATACAATCTAAAAGAGGGAATAAAGCGGTGGAAAGGGATAGAAGTTGCCGCCATTAAAGTCGGCGATTCAGGCTTTATTTATGTTCCATAGGAGGGAAGAAAAATGACAGCAGAAAAGCCTAGGTCATCAGTAGAAAAGATCACCGATCTAGCACTTGCCATAATGAAGAAGTACATATCCAAAGAGCCGGAGACCGTGGTAGGCATTGAACAAAAAGAGGGAGAATGGAAAGTTACAGTTGAAGCACTAGAGAGAAAGGCGGTGCCAGACACGCAAGACCTTCTAGGAAGATACGCGATCAGACTCGGCAAGAACGGCGAATTAATCGGCTGGAAACAGACGATGGTCAGGAAGCGATCCGACAGAATGATGCCCCCAGCAGAAGAAGAGTGGCTAGTAACCGGCTGAGGAAAACAACAATGGGAAAAGGAAGCTGGTGGCAGAGAAGCCTAAATAGACACTTTCGCTTGCTAGAAGCAAGGTCTGCGAGGGCGGTGGAGCAAAGGCGAAGAATAGAGGAGCAGAGGACCAAAGCTCAAAATAAACGAACCCTAGAGCAACAAGAAAAAGACTTCGAAAGAGTACGCGAAGCGAGGAAGAGAGGCCAAGCGATAACCGGTATGGACACACCGGAAAGAAAAAAGATAGCCAAAGAGCTAACGTGGAAGGCGAAATGGAACACAAGAAGAGCGAAATTCAACGCAAGGGCGAGAAAATACAGGTAACCATTCCAAGAATCAAGGCCAATAATCCAGTTAATAGGTTAAGAAAAAATGAACTCACCCAACTCGCAGCTACGACCTGACACGAACGTTAAAGGCCTAAGCCATGCCCTCCACCTGTACACCCCAAAGGTGGATAAATATACCATTCAAAGGGCTTTTTTGATTTCTACCCAAAATGATGAAAGGGCAGTTTACGTAACCACAGACGACCCTACATCCCTGATTCAAGAATTCAACTTCACAAATATTGAGTTAAAAATCATCAAACCAGAAGAGATCAGACACCTCGAAAACGAAAAAAACTGTAAACTACGGATCATCATAGACGCTGGATCAATACTTAACCAGAAAGACACCGAATTTGAAGAAAGAGAAAGTCACCTAAACGAACTAAGCAAAAAACACTCCATAAACTGCCTATGCACCTACGACGTTACTAAACTTAACCCTGGAACAATCAAGCAACTGGCAATGTACCATAACCAACTTCGACTCACAACCAGTGACCTAACAATACTGTCCGGAGATTTGCTTGACAGATCCAAGTTGTCAGACGACTCCATCGAAAAAATGGTGAAAGACAATCTGGAAACCATAATTCTTGCTCTCCTACAAAAGAAACCCATGTGTGGAACTGACATAATAGGAACCATACATCTGGAATTCAACGTGTTGCTCAGCCCAGGAACCATCTACCCTATGCTCCGTTCATTAAAAGAAAAGGGACTGATAACGTCCAAGGAACATGGCAAGGCAAAGACATACGCCCCAGCTGAAGACGCGAAACTGAAAATAATAAGCATAGTCAATGAACACATTCAAGCTCGCAAACTCTTGAACCACTACCTACAACAAGAACCAACGATTGATGGAGGCAGTTGAAATGACTAGGAAAAAATACGAAGAACTTAGAAAGAAAAGATTGAAAGCGCGAGAAGAACGTTTCAAAAGGGAAAGGAAAAGAATCAAGGAGCAGACTCTGGTACTACAGCAGAGAAAATGGGCTGAAGCAGCAAGAAGAAAAGGAATCACGGCACAACTCTTGTGGGGGAAAAAGCTAGAAAAAGAGAAGACAGGGGAAGCAATAAGAAGCGCAAAAATGATTGTAGAGGAAATTGGGGAAAAGACAAAAGCCTCCTTATATGTTCCGGAAATAACGAAGAAAATAAACGAGATGTTGACGGAAGCAGACAAAAGCTTTGACTTGGCAGAATACGAGAAAGTGATCAAGCTCTCACTTGAGATTAAAGAACTGGCGGAGAAAGCGAGACTAGAGGCCTCGAGAAAGGCTGAGGAAGAGAAAAAGAGAAGGAAGGAAGAGGGAAAATATTTCTACTGCGTGATACCGTACGATGGAGAAAAGAGTTTTGGAAACATAGGTATAAACGACGATGAAGTCTACACTATTCCCTTTAGAGACATTGCGGCGGTAGTTAGCGATTCTTCAATGAAGGATTACGAACTGACCGAAGACAATACAAAGAGGCATGAAGCAGTCATAAGACAAGTAATGGAAGAACACACAGTTGTACCAGTGGAATTCGGCACTACGATAAAAAACGAAAGAATTCTAAGGCGCCTACTGAAGAAGGCTTATGATCCAGCAAGGGAGTGTTTGAAGCTAGTAGACAACACGGTTGAACTTGGAGTAAAAACTGTTCTAAACGAGGACATCGTGTTTGTTGACCATGGAAAAAGAAAGGAATGCATCTCAGACATCCTAGGATTACTAAACACCAGGGCAAAGCAAGCGGTCATGGGCGACTTATTCAGCGACAGGCTGATTTTAAACGCATCATTTCTAGTCAACAAAGAAGACATAGACGCGTTTTCAAACGAGGTGACGAGCCTGCAAGAAAAATACCCTATGCTAAAACTTCTGTATAGCGGACCGTGGGCACCCTACAATTTTGTTTATATAAAAATCGGGGCAGAGGGCATGGAGGTCAGTAAAAAGGTGAAATAATTGGTATTTTTTATAGACGACATTTTCCTGCGAATGCTTGGCTTCTCCATACCGCCCTTTGACATGATCTGGCTCATGGAAACAATTAGAGACTACGTTGAGAATGTAAGACAAGAGGAGAACCAGCAAAAGGTTAACAACAAAATAAAGGAGAACAGGCTGCTCTACGAGCTAGGCGAAATAACAAAGGAAGAATACGAGAGGAGAAACGGGGAACTAAACCACCAACTAAAAATGAACAATCGAATAAACAGAATGAGCCTCAACCAGAGGATAAACCTACTAAGTTAGTTGAGAAGGAAGTAGGAATTTTGGGGCTGAAAGCAATTCGAGAAAAAGCTGAAGAAGATAGTAAGCGAAATTCAAGGAGTTCTCTTGAATGGTAATATTAAGGCCGGAAGAAACTGGCTTGAAGGAACTTCTAGACAGAGTACTAGATAAAGGAGTGGCAGTCGATACAAGTGTAAGAATTGACCTCGGTAGTATCAATCTATTAGGAGCCAAAGCTCACATTATTCTTGCCTCCTTCAAAACGGCTGAAAAGATAGGTCTGGATTTTCCTGAAGGAACCAATCTTAACACGCTAGCATGGCAACATTTGACAACAAAGCAACCTTGTCCAGTTTGCGGCATGGAATCCAAATCAAAGGAGCTCAAAGAAGAAGGTTGCCCTTGGTGCGGATGGAACCACAGGCCAGATGAGAGATAGAATAATGGACAGCACAACATTAACGCCTGAAAAAGATGCCTCCGGCTTGGCAGACGCCATAGACAGAATTCTAGACAAAGGACTAGTGATCAATGCGGATATCACCATCGATGTTGCCGGCATTGAACTACTTGGAATCAAAATAAGAGCTGCTCTCGCTTCTTTTGAGACAGCGGCGAAATACGGGCTAGAGTTCCCGTCCGGAACCAACCTCGAAACAGCGGCTTGGAAAGAAGCAATGATAGAAAAAGAGGAATGCCCACAGTGCGGTAAACGAGTTGATAGTGAGGAGCTACTAAACATTGCGTGCCCGTGGTGTGGGTGGGAGAGCGCAAAGGCGAAGAAAAGAAAGAAAGCTGGCGTTAAGGTGGAGGCCCAATAGTTGAGTATCTCAGATGAGACGAGGAAAGTGAACATACTTATAAGTACGGTAGATGAGAAAAGCAGACAGATCATAACATACTTCTTGAGAGAACGACACGCAGGAATAAGAAAGCTCGCGGACCTAATTTGCGCCTCCTCGGATATGGAAGTACTTACCAGAATAAGAGAAGTCATAAATCCAATCGCACAAAAAATTCTAGGAGAACCCCTCATCACGTTTGAAAAATCCAAGATCGATCCTTCGACTGGTGAAAAAATCACATTCTCTTGGTGGCTGAAAGAAGAACTGATGGAAGGCCTACACCATGGGCGGTTATTGGATATCTTCGACGAGGAAGACGGTTTGAGAGTTGTAGCCTGTCTCCCCCTACAAGAGAGAGACGTCAATGTTGAGGTGAAGGGGGATTTTCTCATAATATCCGGAAAGGAGTACCACAGGGAGGTCCCCCTCCTCTGTCCCGTTGAAAAGATTGCAAGAAAAACCATCAAAAACGGCGTTTTGGAAGTCCAACTGAACAAAGTGGGATGAGAAAGCATGCCAATAAAAATCGACGAAGACAACTTGAAGTCTGGGCTCCTTGGACTGGTTGTGGCTTTGGTCGAGGTTATACAGGAGGTACTTGAAAGAGAAGCGTTGCGAAGAATGGAATCTGGGAGACTAAAGGAGGAAGAAATCGAACGTTTGGGAAATGGACTGATGGAACTTAACGCAGCGCTCAAGCACATAAAAGAGGAAAACGGCATCGAAGACCTCGTCAAATCTGTGCGATCCGATCTTGACAAACTGGTGGAGGAAACCATCGAAGTCATGGCTAATCCAGAAAGATGGCAACAAGCCAAGGTGAGTTAAAAATGGCCCCAGAGAATGATTATGAAGAAGGAAGATATCTATACTGCATAATTAACAACAGCGAAGAGACGAATTTTGGGCAGATGGGAATCGAAGACAGCCTTGTCTACACCGTTGCCTTTAACGATGTAGGCGCGGTGGTCCACCGTTGCGAGGCGAAGCCCTACAAAACGGAGGATAGGGAAAAAGCGGCTGAGTGGATTTTGACGCATCAATACGTGATTGATTTGGCTACTAAAGAATTTGGCACGGTAATTCCTTTGACCTTCGACACTATTTTCAAAGGGGGCGACGAAACAGTGAAGCAATGGCTCCGTGAAGAATATCGCGAACTTAAGACTATATTAGAAAGGCTTGACGGAAAGGCAGAATACGGAGTTCAGATATTCATCGAAAATGATTTCGTCGAAAAGGCGTTGGAGGAAAACGAAGAGATTCAAGAACTAAAAAAGGAGATAGACAACAAACCCAAAGGGATATCTTACTTACTTCGGAAGAAATTGGAAAAGAAACTAGAGCTTGAAAGAAACGTGTTAGCAGATATGCACACTAAGAACCTGTACGATCAAATTAAAAGTCTTGTCGACGACGTGAAGCTTGAGTCCACAAAGAGGGAAGTCCCTGAAAAATGGCAAGGCAAGCAGATGATCCTGAATATCGCCTGCCTTGCGCACAAAGACAAGATTCAAGACTTAGGAAACATGCTCGGAGAGGTCAATAAGAGAGAAGGTTTTGCTGTTAGATTCACTGGGCCTTGGCCCCCCTACTCCTTTGTGCGGGAAATTAGAGAGTCAAAAACTGAGGTAAGTAGGTGAAAAACTGAAAATGAGAAAATACCTTTACGGGACAATAAAATCAGAGAATAGAGAAAGCTTCGGTAACATTGGGATAGGCAACAGCGAGGTATACACTATTCAATTCAATGATGTGGGCGCGGCCGTTAGCGACATCCCCCAGAACTATGAGGTCGGAATAGAGGAAGTCAAGACCCATGAAAAGGTTTTACGAAAAATTATGGAGACCCACGCAATCATTCCTATGAGTTTCGGGATAATAGCCAAAGATGAGGCGGAGATAAAAAACATTTTAAAGCGAGCCCGAACGAAGCTCAAGAACACGCTATATAAGATAGAAAACAAACTACAGATCAGCGTTAAGATCTCATGGGACAAAGCCATCCTCGCAGCCATTTTAAAGGAAAACGAAGAAATACGGACATTGAGCAGAGAAGCGAATGAAAAGGCTGACCAGTCACTCAGAATTGAGCTGGGAAGAAAAGTTAAGTCAGCTTTAGACAAGATAAAAAGCGAATATATGAAGAACATACAAGACGCTCTAAAAGGTTTATCAGACGGGTTTGAAGAAAACAAAATCATTGACCAAGACACCGTAATGAACGCCTCTTTTTTAGTGGACAAAAAACGAGAACAGGAATTTTACGACAAACTAGAAGAACTGGAGAAAAAATACGAGAAAAAACTCAAGTTTCTCGGCGTCGGCCCCTTGCCACCATACAATTTTACCAAGATTGAAATAAAGAGGATAGATTTCAACATCATAGAGGAAGCGAGAAAGGCCTTGAAGCTAGGCCAAGAGGTAAGTATATCCGAAATAAACTCGGCCTATGATCTGCTTGCGCGAGAATATCACCCAGACCTTCATCCTAATAATCCCTTTGCCGAAGAGAAGTTTAAGAAGATAAAGAGCGCACATGACTTGTTGACGAAGTACTGCGAGCATTATTTCTGCTCCCTCGAGAAATCAAAAGTCGAAGAAAACCTTCTGATACAGGAAAAGGCTAACTGAAAAAGGTTTCTAAAAGGGGATTGCGATGGGTCGAACAATAGGAATTGATCTGGGAACCACCAACTCCGCTGGCGCTGTGATGAAAGATGGAAAAATAAGGCTTGTTCCAGCATCTGAAGGGCCAACGCCCTATGGAAAAATGTTTCCCTCTATTGTGGCATTTAAAGAAGACGGTGAAATAGTTGTAGGGAAGAATGCAAAGGACTACGCCTATGTTCATCCAGATAGAACGGTGAGATGGATTAAAAGGAAAATGGGCACAGATTACACAGTAGACATAGACGGCCGCAAGTACACTCCCCAAGAGATTTCTGCCCTAATAATAAAGAAGATAAAAAGGGACGCAGAAACCTACCTAGGAGAGAAGATCGACAAAGCGGTGATCTCGGCGCCAGCCTACTTCAACAACAACCAAAGAAACGCCACAAAAGAGACAGGAGAAATAGCTGGGCTTGAAGTTCTGAGGATCGTTAGTGAACCCACAGCCGCTTCGTTAGCCTATGGTTTAGACAAAGTCGGAAAGAACCTAAAGATAGCAGTTCTGGACTTAGGCGCTGGAACCTTCGACGTAACCATCTTGCAGATGAACAACGGCATCTTCAAGGTCATATCCACCAGCGGAGATACCCATCTGGGCGGCAAAGACATGGACGACATAATTCTAGATTATCTAGTTAATAAAATTAAGGAAAAACATGGCATTAAGTTAAGAGACGACAGAAAGAACTTGAACAAACTCAGGGACGCCGGGGAAATGGCAAAGATTCATCTATCCAGTAAACATTTAACAACAATAAGGGCCCAACTTAACATAGACGGAACTAGGCTCAACCCACACATCGTTCTAACCCGGGACAAACTGAAAGAACTCATAAAGCCACAACTCGACAGACTACGATACCCCTTGGAGCAGGCCTTAACAGACTCAGGCCTAGACCCTCAAGACGTAGACAAACTTATTTTGGTGGGCGGGCCAACTCGGATGCCGATTGTTAGAGAGTATTTTGGAAACTTTTTTGAAGTAGAACCCGAGAAAGGCATAGATCCTATGGGAATTGTCGCCACAGGTGCCTGTATTCAGGCTAGTGTTCTGAAAGGTGAGATAAGAGACATGCTGTTGCTGGATGTCACGCCCCTTTCGCTAGGTGTGGAGACCTCGGGCGGAGTATTTACGAGATTGATTAAGAGGAACACTACAATCCCTGCCGAGGAAAGCATGGTGTTTGCAACCGAAGAGGATGGCCAGACATCGATGATGATCCATGTTCTGCAGGGAGAGAGGGAGATGGCGAAGGACAATTTATCCCTGGGTTTGTTCAAGCTGGACGGCATCCCTCCCGCGCCAAGATATGAGCAAGAGGTTGAAGTTACCTTCAAGATCGACGCCGACGGCATATTGAACGTCTCCGCCGAGATTTTAGAAACGGGAAAGAAAGAAGCGATCAAGGTGACGAAGCCAACGGAGCTGTCTGGGGAGGAGATTACAAGGATGATTATCGAAGCAACCAGGTTTGACGAGGTGGACGAAAGGAAAAAGGAGATTATCGAAACTTGTAACCGGGCAGAGGCCGTGATCTATGCAACAGAGAAATCGATAGAAGAGATAAGCGGAAAAATCTCTGAAATGGAAAAAAAGAAACTTGAAGAAACTTTAGGAAAACTAAAGACAGCATTGAATGGTGGCAACGTCCAGAAGATCAGAGAGTATACAGATGAGCTGTTGGAGCTAGTGAAAGGAGTGACTACAAAGGTAAAGAAGGTAAGTCAAGCGAAGACACTGATGTCCTCAGTGGAGAAGAGAATGGGGAATGTGGTTTCTATAGAGAAGAGAGAGAAGGTTAGAGAAGCAGTTGAGAGGCTTGAAGGGGCGTCATACAAAGATGTGGGAAAAGAGATGAATAAACTCAAGGAAATGATAGCTCTGTTAGAGGCAGACCGTGGGGAAAGATAGGCTTGGAGCCCACAAGAAACAGTGCACTCGTAGACCTTTTTGACAGAATACTCGTCAAGGGAGTCATCCTCCATGCAGATCTCATCATCTCGGTTTCCGGGGTGCCCTTGATCGGCGTCAACTTGAAGGCGGCAATTGCTGGCATGACAACCATGCTAGACTACGGGATGATGGAAGCGTGGGACGAAAAAATCAGAAGATACGCCCTAGAAAACAGCGAAGAAGAACCACCATTAGATGAGAACGAAAAAATCGTCCTCAAGACATACGCCTCATATTACCACATGGATGCCTCGCTTCCCGGCGTCTGGAGACAGGGATATCTTTACCTCACAAACAAAAGATTGTTCTTGTTTCGGAAAAAGCCAGCTAAGATATTTTTTGAGGTAACTCTCTATGAAATTAAGGGTCTAACCATCGAGAGCAAGGAACATTTACGAAAGGAGGAGGAGACGCTACTCATTTTACTTGAAAATGATCAGTCAGGCAGTAGGGTTGCGGTGCTTCGTGCCATAAAGATAAGAGAACTAAAAGAAGAGATTGAAAGAAGAATAGGAAAAATCCACAGAACCATGAGGGCTTCGCCTTCCACTCACTAGAAGACCGAAATGCTATGCTCAACAATCACAAATAAAAGCGACAGGCTAAAATGGATAACGGTTGTTTAAGCCGAGAGGAAACTCCCTTTTAAATTCTCGTCAATGAAACTTGATATTTCCTGAGTGACTGCTCTGTAGACTATGAATGCATCTCTGAGTTTTTCCTTTCCTTTTTGGTTTACCATATAAACTCTTCTCCATTTAAACGTGCGGGCTTCTATCAATCTCGCGCGCTCTAGCGAGTGTAGGAGTGGATAGAGGGTACCTGGGCTGAGCAGAACCCCAAATCTTTTGTGGATAGACGCAAGAATGTCGTAGCCGTGCATGGAATTACCATTCAGCACCGCCAAAATCATTATGTCCAGAAAGGCTTTAACCTGCCTTCCGAGTAATTCTCTACTCTCCAGTTCCATTCTCATCCTGAAGGGCCCCCGTATTTCTAAGTGCATATGTGTTGTACATAAATACTAAAAATTTATGCTGGCAGAAACACGCATTTCAAATATATTGAGATATATTTCGATAATAAATTTCTCTATCAAACATTTCAAAGTCTCAAATACGTTGCCGTAAATATGTACAATTAATGTTATACACAAGTACTAATATAAAAATTAATGATAATTATAGCCTGAACTAACACTACAGCTTAATAACCGATTCCCTAAAAACCCGAATCCAAATAATATGCGTCAGGAAATTGACACTGCAGTTTTTATGAAAATGCGAGATAAAAAGAAAAGTGAATCACATCCCCTATCTGCACTAACTAATTTTTCCCTTTATTTTCTGCATGTAATCCAGAAGGATTTGGCTTTTCAATTCCTTAATATAGTCCAAAAATTTGTAGCCTTCCTTTTCTTCATACTTTAACCCAAGCTTCATGTACAGTTTCTTCAAGACGATTTTCTCTAGAAGTGTGGCTCCAAAACCAAACATTTTCTCTAAACTGGAGGAAAAAATCTCCAAATTTTCGGGAATATCTTCCTTTCTTAGACCATGGTTTATTTTAAGATAATCGCAAATAACCCTTGTAGACGTTTCTCCAAAGACTTGGACCATGCTCTCATCAATCGTCTCCAGCAAGATTCTTTCAAATTCCTCCATACTTTTCATTGGTGCCATTCCCCACATCAGACGATTTGTGTGAGTTCTGGCAGAGAATATCGTTTACTAAAGCTTCTAGACGCCTCAACACCTTCTTGCGTCCACGTTTCACGCGCACATAACACGCTTTGCTTCAAGAAGAACCCTCATTTTGGATTTCCTCATTTTGTGTTTTTTCCTTGACATTCAAAAGTTTTTCAAGTGCTTTCACTTCCTTTCTAAGCGTAGTCACTTCCATTTCCAATTTGCTAGCCCGATCTTGAGCCACTTTTTTAAGGCCCTCTATCTCCGCCAAAAGATCTGCCTTCTCCCTTTCTAGCGCCTCAATTTTCTTTCGCAAATCTCTTAGAAGCTCCATAAACTCCTCCTCGATCCTCTTCATTTGTCGACCATCATTCCAACGTTCTCTTCCTTGATCATTCTTTTTATTGTTCAGGTTAACTTATTGACAAAAATATTTCAGATCACGTTTATGCGTAATTACGGCTAACTATTCTACCCAGTAACGATCCCCTTCCCGGTAAATTACACAAGCATGATTACAATAGGGGCAATTGAAGCTCAAAGCTTGTGTGAGAAGGTCTCTACTTTCTAAGAGTTTTTCTTTCTCTTTTTCTAGCATCTCAATTTTTTCCCGTAAACTCTTTATGGTTTGCATGAAATCTTCTTCCTCTCCTATGCGAGGCATCCTCTCCCCTTCAATTGGCTCTGCCAGCCTCATAGACATTCCAGGCGTTGAAGCCCCCTCACGTATCACTTCTGCTCTTTCCGTAAGAGCCTCAGCCGCTTCTTCAAGCTCTTCTGGTGTCTCCAGCTTTGGAACTTCGGGCGCAATCGTAGGTAAAATCTTTTCAACCGCCTTAACGCGCATTTCCTCAACTTTCGCTCTCCACTCCCTTTCGCGCGCACTGGCAATTTTTTTGGTTTCAGCCACTGTCAATTTTCTATTGAGAATTTCCCTAGCGGCTAGCACCGCTTCTTCCATGTTTCTACTCATCACACTTTCAAGTGCAACTATATGTGATATACTGATCCTTTTAGACCATACTGCATTCTGGATGTCTTCAGGAAACTTGAACACATTAACGTGTGCTAAGACCCAGTGGAAATCCACATTTAGCTCCTTGCCTATCTCCAACGGCGTCATACCTCCATCACTAAGCTTCTTAAAGTAGTTGGCTTCCTCCTCAACCGTATAGTTCTCTCGGACCTTGTTTAACTTGTACACGGAAAGCCTCGCCATTTTGTCGTCTACATCGACCACTTGGACAGGCACAGTTTTCCACCCAAGCTCCTTAAGGGCCCTCCACCTCCTTTCACCATCAATTAACTCATAAAAATCGCCCTTCTTACGAACCACCAGATCACTGAGAAGCCCATCTTTCTCTATTTCCGCTTTTAGATCAGCCTGATCGAAGATTAGCCTCGCCTGGTACGGGCTTGGCCGGATCAAATCTATATCTATCTCCATTTCTTGTCTTCCTTTCCAGATTTCTTTACGTTGTATGCTTGGCAGTTGGCTATTTAAGAAATATTTAACAAGATGTTACCGTATTTGTATCATTTTTTGATACGAAAACGTAAGACAAGAAAAACCTCTTCACGCGCACACTTTATCCCTTTTCATTTTAGCCTATTAACTTATTTTCTTTGCTTGGACCCCCTTTCACTCTCCTTCTAAGGGTTAAAAGATGAGATTGAGGGACTGAACCCAATCCACCTCCTCCAGCAAGATATAAGCACTCCCGTTTGGCGTCTGGTAATGAAGGATGCGGTTCTTTCTGCTGCCCTGCACTTGAGTTACGTGGACGTTAATGAGGACAGATCCATCCTTTAGATGGAGGTTCACGTTCCGCCCCACATAGGATCTGGCCAGCATGTTCAAGCCATCTTCTCCATGTTGAACTTAGCTTCTTAATCTCGTGGCATGAACAGTCTACGGCTAATCTATATAAGCAATATTCAAAGGAATGTTACCCTCTTCGTATCAAAAAGCGATACAAAAGGCTAAATCAGCTGCATGTTAGCCAGAAAAACGCTCTAGATCTTTAAGATATTTTCCTCTCAAGATTTGAAATGTTCTCTGCTATATATCATTTTTAAGAAACTTAGTACCCAAAAAATGAAATATTCGATAATTGTAACATAATTTGTAACAAATTTCAATAGAAACAAGGGAACGGCCGTTAAATGTGGGTGATCTGCAAGGCAACCCTTGGAAAAGGGAAAAACAAGCTCCTAGTCAGAGGTACCAAGGAAATGCAATGGATTTTCTGCCCTCTCATCAAAGGCATAAAGAGAGACAGGGTCACTGTAGACAGGTGCCAGGGATGCAAGCACTTCCTTTGCTTTCAACAAATCCACATTATCCCAATGCATACAACAAGGAAACACCTCTCTTTTGGTAGCAGAACCCTACTGAAAGGCGCATCTCGCGCTCTAAGACCCCTAAGTTGGTTAAATGCAAGAAATAAAGCGAAACCGTCACCATTGCCTTGGATGATTAGCGGAATAAAGGAAAGGGAGCCCATCGTTGACATCTTCGAAGAGAAAGACCATGTGATGATCGTGACAGAGCTTCCCCATGTAAATGAAAAAGACATAAACATAAAAGTGGAAAAAAATGCTCTAACGATAAGCGCTGACAACACACCAAAAAACTACGTCAAAAAAGTAATGCTTCCAACACCGGTCAGAAAAAACACGGTTAAATCCACTTACAGAAATAACATTCTAGAAGTTAGACTGGAAAAGGCGCGCAACAGGGCCTATTGTCCTCCAGCAGGCCCATTTGGGTCACCGAAGTCTTGAGCCGGATTAGCCAATCAACTCCGTCATGGCCCGGGTCTCTATCCCACCGACCAAGAGAACGTCAAGAACACACATTCTCTTCTAAGTGAAAATTAGTAAAAAAAATGGTGACATCCCCCGCAAACTCCCATTTTTTCTGCGTGTGCATTTACGATGAGTTCTGTGACAAATTCTTATCAGGCGTTGTCCCATCTTAGGTCAGAACAAACAAATTTAAAGTTGGACCCGATTCATACTTCGTTTTCGCTTCGCCGGAAACCGCCCCCGTGGCAAAGCCCACCTTCTTATAAATAGGTAGATGTTAAAGTTTGATTTTAGCGAAAAAATCAATTAAAGATCTCGCGTTGAAATCTTCTCTGCTGATGCTGTATAGAGGAATTTCTCCATAAATTCTTCGGGAAACCAGCCGAGCCTCAACAAGGTTGCGGAGGTGACGAGACACAGAGCTTCTCCCCAGCCCAATAGTATTCATAAACCTCTTCACAATGAATTTCATCTTTAACGGGTCGATTTCAAGGATTTTTATAGCCTTTGGAGCAACAACATCGCCTACCAGTGACCGTTATAGCTGGCAATTCTGCCAGATGTGTCACCTATATTATAGGTACATAGTTACACAACATTAAAAAGTTCTCGAGAAAGCCTATATGGGCTAGGATTCAAAATGACCTTGGTTGAAACCCTTCTATGGGTTATGCTAATATTATTCGCAGCCGAACTTGCGCTATTAATTATATGGCTAGTGCATCGAATGCGGAAACAGACAAAGAAATGACGCTGAATTACACCTGCATCATTCTTCATGTCTATCCTTTTCTTGTAATGGCTTTCTACCTTTTATTTTGAACCTTTTGCTTTCTGAGTCCTTCTGCTTTTTAACGAATTTTTTAAGCCACTGAATATACCAGGCAAGATTCATTTCCTCGATTATGTATTGTGGCAGTAGCTCCTTTGCGAAAATGATTGGTATATTGGAAAGAAAAATCAAGAAGGAACCTACTAAAGCGGCATACATTACTGGTATATGAAGAATCTTAGGCAAAACTAACAGTCCCAAGCCCTCTAAGAAATATAAAGGAATGAATCCAGCTGCATAGAAAGGAGCGCGGATTTTCTTCGAGGCAAGATCTCCCCAAACCACTAGAGTGTATACTACGAGAAATATTCCCCAGCTAAAACCACTTGCAATATTCGCGAAAAGAAAAAGTTCATGGGATACTCCCAATCCTGAGAAAGCAGTGCCAACACCATATGACACGAGCCCCATGCTTAAAGTCATTTTCCGCCCCGTCCAATCCGCAGATAGGCCCCCTATTAACGCGCCTAAACTAGCTGCAAGGTACTTCAAAAATTGAGCTTGGAAGGCAAACTCGCTGAATTGATGAGTTAAATAGTTAGTTACAACGTAGGCCAATGTTGCGTTGATTGCACAAAAGATCATCCAAGGAGTCAAGTAAAAAATAAGGGATTCATTTTTACTTTGAACCGTCGAAGTCTTCTCCTTAGTTGTTAAGCCGACCCTCTCCCTGGGTTTTAAGAAATAGATCATAAATGTGCAGACCCCAAGGAAAACAAAAGTGGCTAAAGCGCCAAAGGAATTAAGGCTAAATGAAAGGAATATTGGATAAAATAGCAAAAAGATAAATACTATTGTTCCACCCACCCGCCCTCTTTCCTCGGCGATTGTTAGATTACAAAAATAAACACAATATGCTAATGAGCCCATACCAAATATCGCTCCTAAGAGGAAAAGGAGCACTAAAATGGAGGCCATATTTGACGTGAACATAAGCAAAATGGTTGCTATTGGCATGACGGCGGCCCATGCATAGATAATACGCACCTTATCAAGTTTGTCAACAAAAAAGCAACCGATTACAATTGAGAAAACTATGGAAAAATTGAGACAAACGTTTATCCAAATAGCTTGCGATGTTAAACCAAGGTTTTTAATGATATAATCCGGTATTCGAGCAAAAAACAAGTAGTACCAAGTAGAAATAGTTAAGTAGGGAACAAAAAGAACAAGAAAGCCCCGCTTGGTCAAGCGAACGTTAATCTTGAGGAAACTCAATTATTCCTAGCCTCCATAGTTCAATTTGATGAAACTATATTATAAAGTTAAGTTATATCATTTTGTTATATTCTTTTGTTATATAACTTAGATTCGAAAAACATTTATTGTCTACATAAAGGTAACTTTAGAAATCGGGTGAGTTTATGGAAAGTTTGAAAGAAAAAACCTCCGAGGTTTCCCTTTACCTGCAACGCCTGATGGACCCTTCAATTTTCCCAGCAGTTCAGAACGCAATCATGAGAAAGGACAAAAACGCATTTACTAAAGCTTGCAAGAAAGCGAAAATCCCTAAGAAGTACATCGCTATCCTTATGACCGTTTTATTTACAGTCGGTCCTACCCAAATTCGTTGGCCTTGAGAAGTTAGAAGAAGCATCAAGATATCTACGAAGCAAACAGACCTGCGAAGAGTAGAGGTTGCTGCGCCCTAGCAAGTAGTTTTAATGATTGTTCCGCTTCGCATTCTCTTATTCCTAGGAGCGTATTCGTAGCTCTATTGATCAATTTCCTCGAAAGTTTCTTGACGTGATTCACGGTCTCTGTTTCAAACATAACCTCCACAACTTCTTTTATGTCAGTGGGTTCAATCTTCTCTTTCTTAGTGAGAGTCAAAAGAAGATTTCGAGCCTTTTCAGAATGATTTATTGCCCACATCAGTACATATGGCAAGGCGCCTTTTTTGATCTTGTCGGCTAACTCTAGGGTGTAGTTGAGTGCTTCCCAGAGGTCTTCCCGTAATTCAATGATTGTCCCGAGTAGTAGGCCGTACTTGCCTAGCTGTTCGATTTCAAGGTCTGATCCGCATCCGATGGTTGCGCCGATTTTTGTGCATGCTTCGATATCGGCTGCCTGCATTTGAAGCACCTGAAATTTCTTAGATACGCTAGCGCTTCCCCTTTTTCTCAGGTTAAGATTCGTGGCTTCGGCTTCAGCCATCTTTGATACAAAACCTTGAAACAGCCTGTTGACTGCCAGACGTTTTTGAGGCGGGATTTCCTTTTCTGCAAGTTCGTAAAGGGCGGAGTATGCTTTAGCGGCCACGATGCCTCCAGTTATTAGTGCAAGGCCGTTGCCGAATTTTCCGGGAAGCGTCGGTTTAAAAAGCCTAGAGGGTGTTCGGTCCATGATGTGGTCGTAAATGTTCATCCATGAACACGTTAGTGTCATTGCTACGGCTGCGGATGTGGTTGCCTCTGATCTTCCTCCCACTGCCTCGCAGGATAGGGCCATCAGGGCTGGTCTAAGTGTATCGTTCCAGTTTTCCGACAGGTATTGTAGTGGAGCCTGAAGTTCTTTCTCTTTAATGTCTTCGAGCATTATTTTTTTGGCTTTCTCTAGTGCTTTTCTGCCCTTAACCTCTAGAATCTCTTGAACGGGCTCCTCTATCTTAGTTCTATGACTCATTCTGATCGAGAGTTATGTTGTTTTTATTAAATTTAAATTATGTAGCGTGGAAATAACTTTGGATAAGAGCATGAAATTCGATGTAATAGTCGCTGGGGGAGGACCGTCGGGATCATATTCCGCCTTCCATTTGGCTAAGTCTGGATTTAAAGTCTTGGTTTTGGAAAAGTCTCCCAAAGGAAGGTACAAGGCGTGTGCTGGCGGGATATCTCCGAAGATTCTCTCTCTCCTTCCGAGTACCCCATCTGATATTATTGAGCGGAATATTTATGGAAGCCGTGTGTATTCGCCTTCGGGAAAAGAGCTATATAGGTTTTCTTCAAAACCAATTGGATATACGGTATATCGGACGAAGTTTGATTTGTGGTTAATGAACTTGGCTGAAAATGAGGGGGCTTTAATTAAGGATAGAAATATTGTTGAAAGGATTTTAATTTCACAATCTGGAGTTAAGGTTCAATCTAGAGAAAAATCAGGGCACAAAAAGTTTTACGGAGAGATGCTTATCGGTGCTTTTGGTATTCAACCGAGTCTTCACAGGCAGTTGAGGATGCACCCTCCAAAATGTGTGAAATCAGCACAAATTGAGTTAGCAATGAATAAAGAGACTTTAGACGAAACTATAGGAAACGTGTTTGAGTATTATTATAACAGCAAATACACGGATTTAGGCTATGTCTGGCTTTTTCCCAAATGGCAAGGGGTTACAATAGGATTCGCGGATAAGATCGGCTCCAAAAATATAATCGGAAGACTTCAATACTTAATAAAAAACGATCCAATTATCAGAGAAAAAATTAAGGAATCGAAACCCCTTCCTATCGAGGGGAGATCAATTTACGTTCACCTCATTCCTAATGGACCCCTAAACAAGACTTATGGTCGTCGGTTCTTGCTTGTGGGAGATTCTGCCGGATTTGTCAATCCATTTACGGGGGAGGGAATTAGTTTTGCTCTTTCTTCAGGTAGGATAGCGGCAAAAGTTTGTGAGTATGCATTAGAAAAAAATGATTTTACTGAAAACTGCTTGAAAGAGTATCAGCGTAGGTGGAAAAGGTCTTTTGACAAGGATTTTAAAAGAGGTTTAAGATTACAGAAAATCTTGTATGGAGAGGACTACGACGCGAAATGGGACAGCCTAATAGAGTTTCTAAAGAAAATTAATGTCAGAACAAGTCCTAGATCTTGGAATTTTCAAGTCTAAAGTTAAAAGACTGCATTCTAATAGAAGTCCTAAGGGGGAGAGCAGCATTGAGCGCCAAAAGATATGTTGCCTTCATTGTCTTTAAAGCCGAGGGACGCGTATCTGAGCAGGAAATAAAGGATATTCTTCCGCTAGACAATCTGGCTGGAAAGGGCTTGGAGAGATTAAGAGCTACAGTTTGCTGAAGATGCCTCTGTTGTCGGCGACGAGTGATTCGAACGTTATTCCCTTATCAATCAGGATAGCGATTCACCAATTTCATGCCTGAACAACCACAATATTTGAAGGATTATTCCTCCGCCTATTAACCATGGAACCCAAGTCAAAAGAATCTCTGAGGATGACAAGTAAAACGGCAAGTATTAAGCAAAGTATTCCTCCAGAGACCAAAGCCATAGGCGGATGCTCACAAATAAATTCGAAAATTGCTTCCAAATCCACAGTCTCACCTCCTTGTTACAGCTTGGTTTTTTGTGCACGGTAGAGTTAAGTTGTCTCCAAGAGCCTTGATCTCTTTGCAAATAGTGCATGGAGTTGTTGGATTAAGTTTTTCTCGCCAGACGACACCCTTCAAAATGTCGTAAACTTGGTAGGTCAACGACTCTTTTCGACGTTCAAATCCTGTTAGTAGGTCAATAAATTCCGTCACACCTAGCGATGCAACAACACCATTTAAAGAGATCACTGAAGGACTTGGAATATCCTCTCCTGAAACATACCCTGACTTCTCATTCTCTCGTTGAAGCTTTTCTGGAGTCAAAATTCCTATGCATGCTAGGCAAGGCGCGTCTGGAAGAATCACTGCGACACGCCCCCCAGCTGTGCGGATTTTTCCATCTTCTAAAGCTTGAATGTCAATGCCCATATCTATCAAAGGAATAAGATACTGAAAGGCCAAACGATTAAGAACTAATCTACTGCTCAAGTTATCTGTACAACAAAAGACTACATCCACATCTCTTAGCTTGAGTGCAACCGACAGGATGTTTACAGATGTTCTTAGTAACTTTATTCTAACATCTGGATCTACGCTCTTTCCAAGCCTTTTCATAACCTCCACCTTTGGTCTGCGCTTTTTGGAATCGAGATGCCTTGAGCCGACAATTCTAGATCGGTTGCTCTCTTCGACATGGTCGTTATCAATGAGAACAAATTGTTTTACGCCTAGATGCACAAGTTCTTGGAAGACTTGAGATCCAACGCCCCCCAGACCAACGATTCCAACTTTTGTTTGTTGAATTTTCTCTTGTCCAGATTCTCCAAAGGCTAATATCTGTCGATTATGCATTTCGGAAAGCTCGACTTTAGATGTCGTCAACGAACTAGTAGTGTAGATTTTTTTCATCGGACACCCAACAACTTTGATTAAATCAACTGGTTCACTTTCGTTTCTTTCCACTTCCCATATTCTGGCATCTACACTGGATCTTCCAAACACCATGGTAGCGTGGGGTCTATATGGGACCCTTTGTTGTATCTTAGGCATCAATAAGTTATCTCCATAGTCGTCTATAGAAGAAAATGATACAGAAGCGTCTGAAAATGGATGACTGTGCGCTGAAATGACAGAGAGTTTTTGAAGTCTTGCGCGCTTAATTAAAGGCATCATGAAGTCAGGATCGATTTTGAGATACGCGGCTCCTTTTTCTATGTACCCATCAGACGGAATGGGTACAACTTCTTTAACTAGGATGTTTAATGTTTCTTTTGAGCTGCTTATCCCGCCTAAAAAGAAAGCTCCCTCTTCGGCCGCGCTTGACAATAGAAAATCATATGCTGCTTTAAAGTCATTTTCAGCGAAAGTTATCACTCTTTTCAAGGATGGCTTTCCTCAAAGAACTTTTCTATTAACTTAATCCATTTCCAGAGATTATCTCTTGAAGGATCCCATGAGGCAGGTCTCCAACAATATCCAGTCCAGTTCTGTCCATCGAGTTGAGCTTGGAAACCGCTAGGCATTGCTTGTGGATATCCTGGAGGAAGTGAAATCAAAATATTGGTTTTGTCTCTTCCCCAGTAGGAAGGGAGAGAAAAGTTTTTTATTAGTATTCGTATGGAGCCGTCAGGCTGCGGAACCACTTCGATGTCTGGGTAATCTTGTTTCACTCTATCAATTTGTTCTATAACTGTTGGAAGCATTCTTATCCCTTTATGCCCGGAGGAAGATCATAGAACTTGTCGCCGTTTTTTAGTTCAAGAGTCATCTCAGGCGTGATAAGCGTATCTGGTCGTTCTCCAGGTTCGTCTTTATAAAGTCTGTTCTCTGATGGAACCTTTAGAAACTCTCTGAACTCTGCACCTGTCCACCTCTCTTTTGGTGCGAATAACGGCTGGTCATTAAAGAAGATACGGACTTTTTCCTTTTCTTTTTCCTCAACTGATTCCATTTACATCACCTCTGCTTAACACGAGTAAGCATGGAATCGAATAAGGGTATTTTTCTCAGTTTCAGGAAAAATATTCTTTAAAACCCAGAGCTGACCATTAGAATGTAGGCGGTCATGTTGTGATGGCCAGTACTAATCGTGAGATAGCGATTCCAAACCTAGCAGAGTTGATGGGTAAGTTCGGTAACGAATTAATGGAAATAGTCGATTTTACTGACGTAGACTGCCTGATCTTTTTCTATCTTTTTGAAAGAAAAATACAGGGAGAACCAAAACGCTCTGCTTATGAGATTTACAAGGCTGTTAACGCATGTGTAACATCGTTTCGACTCTTTGGAAGATCAAGAGGATTTTCTCAGGGAAAAGTAAGCATATCCTTAGAAAAGCTAATCGGCTACGGTTACGTTAAGAGAGAATACGTCAACAAACGTGTTATGAAAAAGTTTAAAAGAAGTAAAAAACCTGGGCGCCCACCAGTATGTTTGTATGAACTGAGGAGTTGTTCAGAGATTGTAGAAAAGATTAAGGGAGCAATCATAAACAAATTAGATAGATGTATAAAGGTGTTTAATTCGTTAACCGATATCGAGGAGACCGCCGCTGAAATTACAACGAGAGAAAGGTGAGAGAAAGGTGAGTACCTCATTTTTAGAGACACTTATTCCCCTCTATTTCATTTATCTTTCAAAGCTTCCACTACGAGGACGTACCAAACTGCAAAAACTTGTGTTTTTGTTTCAAATGAAAACAGGCACCGATGTAAACTATCAATTTGACAAAGGGTATTACGGACCCTATTCTTTTAAACTTCATTTGATTTTGGATAGTCTGAAATCTATGGGTTTTGTACATGAAAAGAGCGAAACGACTCCCTCTGGAAATGTAGTAGTTCAGTACCAGCTTACACCATCTGGAAAGTCCTTTATAGCCTTCGCATGTGAAAATATAGAGAAAATACATAAAGAATACGGCATTCTATCACTCATCGAATTGATCAATCGAGTCTATGAAGAATTTCCAGAATGGACTGAAAAGAGCATTTTTCTGTCTCCTTAGCTGCACGACATTTTTACTTAGCATCTAAAATTTTTTAATTCTGATTAGTTCTTTAGGTTTTGCTATTACTTTTCCACAGTTCTTACATTTTGATATTTCAATTGGTTCATACATCGGAATGAAAGCTTTAACCTTAGGCTCTGGAGTGTCTTGTTCCAAGAAGATTTTGATGACTGGAACAGTATTCCAATGTCCGCACGAACATTTCATTCTAAGTCTTCTGACCATATGAATCACAATACGAATGAGTAAGCAGTAAATATTCCATCGGTACTTCCATAAAGCTTCTTCAGATAAGCCATAGCCTCTTCAAGATCTGTAGCCAGCGAGATAATTTGTTTATAATTAGAAACTGTAAGAATATCTTGAAGATTTCCTTCTTGTGTTTTTACTATCCTTGCTCTCAGAATCTCCCTTCCACATTGAAAAACTGCTTTTTCTCCCTTCTTCAAAATTATAAATCTCTTGAGCCACAATTTACAAATGATGTTACGTTGCCGCATCAAAAGTTAATTTATCCTTACCTCTCTGTAATAAATAAACAATTGTAGATGTTGTGAAGCTGTTGAATTTGCGCAAGGACGAGCCTATGAAATTTTAGTTTGTTTTAAAATCTCATCAGATAGATGAGCAAATAGTTCGAGTTCAACAAGGCAGTCATTAATGCAGTAGTTGATTTCTTCAATGCTCAAAGAGGGCTTCAGGAATGTCGGGGGATTGGGCATCTTAAAAAAGTGTTTGTTGATCTCGTTTGCCAATTGGTCAGTTTTCTTTTCTCCCTTTCTAAAGCCTGCCTGAGTCGCTAAGGGCAGAAGGTCAAAGTTATAGAAGATAAAGACTCGTCCTAAATATGAAGCATTTATCCTTCTATATTCTATCGGTTTTCCATCATACACATACGTATATCGATTTTCCTCTATCTTCCAACTTGCGAGTCGTCCTATCTGGAGATCGCTTTTTTGAAGGTCAAAATGAAGAAGATTTAAGCCTGCCAAAATCGCAAAACCTTCCGGCTTCTGGAATATAGTTTGTAGAACTTCAGCCCAGTGTTTCGGCTCATCATATATTTCTAACCATTCTCTGTTTTCACGAACAAAACTCCTCACATTTTCTTCAAAACGAGCTGGAATCAACCCACATCTCCCTAGCTCATTTGCCTCAATATCATAACTTAGAAAACCATGGAACTTTGGTTCAAATTCTTTTGTAGTTTCTAAATCGTAAACGAGTATGAAACGAGGGGCGTTATGGATAGCTCTTTTCTTCAGGACCTTAACTGCGAAGGAGTCCCATTCTTCACTGAAAGTCCTCAATTTTTTGTGTAAATCTGATGGCAGCTTTTTAAAACTCTGAATCATTTTAATGCTCCCTCACTTTTCGACTTCTCAATGTGGTAGATATACGCTAACGCAGTGTTGGTAATCTGATATTCTTTAGCTCTCCTAGAAGTAACAAAACCAAATAGATTCTTGAGGTAACTTCTGTCCATTTTAAATGGAGCCTTCTTCTTTAGCCCCAAAGCCATGATTATTTCTTCGTCTTTTTTACCATACGCTCTCATCTTTCTCGTGATAATGATTATTTCATTTTGCGAATAGTTTGATTCCTCATAAAGGTCGACTATTCCTTGAACCACACAACCTTGGCCAGCATGGTGAATGAGATTACACATTGGGCAAATGGTTTCCAAGTTTTCCTCATTATCATTAGCGTGGTTACCGTCTATGTGGTGAACGATTTGAAACTTCTCTGCTCGAAAACCGCAATATCTACAGGTATAGTTGTCACGCTGGAGAATTTTCTGGCGTAGTCCTTTCCATTCCTCATGATCTAATTTCTCCGCATCTTTCGCTGTTCTCCAAGTTGCGGGATTTGTGAAGCTTGGAAAGAGCTCTTTCACATTCTACACCTCAACTTTTGTCACAGGGGTATGTAGCATTGGCCTCAGGAAAAGTTCTTCAAACAGCAACAGAACATCATTGGCGTCTCCTTTGGCATATGCCTTAAAATTTCTCTTATCATTCTTCCACATATTGAAGATTTCAAGTCCCTTACTACCCACAGTCTGAGGAACTAGGCTCTTTGTCCGCATTAAAGGAAGGTGCTTGAATCTTGGATGTTCCACCACTTTCCCAAGAGAACATATCTTCGGTCCATTTGAGTATTTCGCCAATTCAAACCGAATGGGATGTTTCATGTCCAAGTGGAAGCTTCTTTCAATCGTGTCCTTAATACCCCAGAAGATTTGGTTGGAATGTTCTCTTAGCTTGAGGTTAAGAAGAGGAACATCATATCCACATAGGTTAAATCCGACTAAAACCAATGGGCGAACTTCTAGTAGAAAATCGTTTAATTGGGCCAGTAGCTTCGTTTCGCCTTCTGGACTCTCTTCCTCTAACAGAATGAGTTTGTTACAGACATTACCGTCAAGAAAACGAGCAAGAGACACGCATAGAATTGTTTCACCGGTCAAAAAACCGTTTTCTTCCAAAACCTTTGTCTCTAGGTCGAGAGCTAGGATTCTTTCGAGATTGCCTGTTCTAACAACCCATTCTATGACTCTATTAGCAAGGTCTCCGTGATGGTGGTTCATAAGATTTAGTTGTTTTTGGTCCAAAAATAACCTTCTTGTTCGTTCGAGTTAAAAAATAGTTCGAGTAACTCGAACTTCCGTCTTCACTTATATATTTCAAATGTGTAATTTTTGAATGGTGTTCGTGTGAAAAGACCGCGGTACAAGGAGTTAGGATTTAAGATACTCGAAATATTGGTCACTCAAGCTGATGGCGGGACCTTAAGGCGTTCGACGCTGCAAAAACGATGCAGAGTACCAAAATCATCGATGTCAGATGTTCTCAAGGATTTAGCTTCTCGTAAACTTATCCTTAGGAAGCCGTGGTTTAGCAACCAAGAAAAAATCGAGGTTACAGAGGAAGGAAGGCGAGAATATGAAAAGTCAAAGATTGAACGACTTCAGTTTCCTATACCTTACCCTGTAAAAATATACCTAGAACGTAGAAGGCCTAAAGTCAGGAAATTGTTTCCAATTCAACAAATGTTTGTAGATAGAGGACTACTTCACTCCAGAAATAATGTATGTGCGTTTGGCTATCCTGGTTCTGGCAAAACTCTTGTAACTGAAATGGCTATGGCCGGCGAGCTGGACAACCGAGGAAGAGCTCTCTATTGCACTCCTTACAAGGCACTGGACTGGCAAAAATATAGTGACTTCAAAGAATGGTTCGAGAATGGGCTCAGAAAGAAAGTAGTTATAACCGATGGAGACAATCCTGTAAAGGCTTCCGACCTTCTTGAGGCAGAAATCATTATTGCTACTTATGAACGGGTTTTAGGCGCTGTTAGAACTAATGAACGATGGCTTAGTGGGATTACGTTAGTCTGTGCAGATGAAATAACTTTGCTGGACGACGAAGAGCGAGGAGGGGAATTTGACATGTTGCTGACACATCTGAAACTAAGGAACAATCCCCCGCGTATAATTACCCTTTCATCCTTGGTTGGAAATCCCCTTCAAATATCAGAGTGGCTGAATGGTGAGCCAGTAATTGAGAATCGACCGCTGCCTGGAATGAAAATTATTGAATATTTGGTCTTCAAGCGAGGTGATGAATTATCATATCTTAGTAGAGATGGCAAGAGATTCAGCGAAAAAACAGATAAGGACGTGATTGAGCACCTTCTGAGCCAAAATTTGAAAAAAGATGAAACGACGCTTATCTTTGTTGGAGCAAGGCATGAAACTGAAAATCTGGCACAAAGACTCAAGCCTTATCATCAATTTAATCGACAACTTGCTGAAAGAGCAGATAGTTTCTTCGAGAATGAAATTTGGGAGAAGACGCAACTTACCAAGAGTTTATGTGAGCTAATAGGGTATGGCATTGCTTTCCATCATGCAGGAGTTCAACGTAAAGCTAGAAAATTTGTAGAGCGTCTCATGAGAGAGAACATGTTGAACACAGTTGTTGCAACAACTACGCTTAGCCATGGAGTAGACTATAGTATTGATAATGTCATAATAGACCTTCCAGCCATACTTAAAATACATGAATTACACGGATACGAGTATATCAACCTCAAAGGAAGAACTGGGAGATTTGGAAAAAGTAAAAGTGCATCAGTATATATTTTAGCTGACGAGAAACTGGCAAAGGTTGCATTTAACAAGTACTTCTTAGGTTCTCCCGAGGCCATATTTCCATCAAGCACGTTTAATAAGACAGCCATTGCAACATTAATACTCCTGGAAGCAGAGAGAACCAGTATCTCTCCCAACCAAATAATGGGAACCCTTTCCACAACTCTATGTGCATCGAAAACAAAGCCCAAAGAATCGTTCGTAAAAAGAACTATAAAAGAAATGGTGAATTTTGGCTTTCTGAAACAAGATAAAGGTCAGTTTCTCATCACTGAATTGGGCAAGAAAGTTAACGCCGCTAACCTTTCACCGTATGATGCCAAAGTAGCACTTTCCTTACCTTCCGATATCTCAACGAATGCGTTACTTGATGTAGCAAGCAACATTGACATTGCAGGTCGGATAAGAAGAGGCGTTCTCCCCTTCTACAGCACTCCCACAGAAATACTTTTAGACTGGATAAATGAAATGCCATTAGATTCCATTAAATCGAAGCATGGATCAATTTATAATGACCATGACATTATAGAGCTTGGTGAATACACATCGCGCTCTCTGCAAAAGATCTCTTCATTAATTTTAGATCAAAAATTCAAGAAACGGGTCGATACTTTACAGGAAATGGTCAAATATGGTATACGATCTGACTTGGCTGAAGCAGGACTTATGGGACTACCATCGCTGTCTCAGGATAAGAAGAGAAAGCTTGCTCGTTCACTGTTTGATTTTGGGATAGATAGCGTTAGTAGATTGGCTAAACAGCGACCAAGACCGCTTGCCAAGAATTTGGGAATAAGCTATGAACTTGCTGGCAATTTGGTATCTCAAGCTAAAGAATTAGTCAATGAAAGAAATAGAGCTTCTTGATAATCACATAATTTATCAAGGTTCTGAAGTAATATTCAACTTTGAAAAAATAAAAGGGATTGGTTTTTCCACTCTTAAATTCGATGCAGATTATCGCTCATTTTCCGTTATGTTGGCATTATTAGAGAACGAAGATTTACTCTAACTGGTTTTTCTTCTCTTAAGAAAGCCTTCTCTTTAATTGAACTTTGTGGAACTTTGATTTTGTCGAGGAAAGATTCCACGCTAATGCCGACCTTTTTAGTTTTAACTGCTTCTAAAATTTCTTTCCAAGAATAAAGTTTGATTTTTTCCTTTGAAATTTCTGAATGGATAACACACGTCCTTGATAATGTATCAGCAACCATTGAGTGAATGCGGCGGTCATTTATTGGGCCTATAGAGAGGGGATTTAACAAATATGTTCTTGCAAGAAAATTCGGTGAGCTTCTTGACAGCTCATTTATGTCTGCAAACGCTGGTAATGCGTAGAAAATTGAGGGAGGATGACTTGTAAACAATGCTGAGAGATATAACATATTGTGCTGATCTCGGTAAACATTGTTATTAAAGTTGAAAACATAAATAGGGCCGTTTTTGTTTACAGCTTTCTTAAATTGTAAAGCTAACATTGATGGATTGCCTGGGACTCTAATACTTGCATCCATTCCGGTTGCGCTTTCGTGTCTGAGGGAAAAACCATAAAGATAAGCGGTCGAACTAAAGTTTTTCTGAATATCTTCCAACATATTTTTTAGTACGTTCAATTCCAAGGTTTTCTCAGTCAGTGGAAAACTCATACTGACGCCTCTCTCAAAATTTTGCGGAAATTCTCCCGTGTGATAATTATAATATTTTCTGGAGCACTTCTGGTTTTGCGTACTCTCTCCAAAAATTCTAGATATTTTCTAATTTTGACAAGCGATTCAAATACTCTCTGGTTTGAAGCAACGATAATTCCTATCTTACCCAATGCGGAGGCATTTACAATGCTACCAAGCCTGTGCTTTCGCGAGCTCTTGTCTTCAACTTCTATCACAAGGAAGCACCGTGGATTTTCATTGGGCTCTAAAGTCTTATCTTCACTATCACTTCGTGATTTCAATAGTTCCAATAGTCTTCTATATTTTTGATATGCTCTTTCAATTAGCATGTTATTGTAATCAATGTTTGCATCGATATTGAATGGACCGACAGCAAAATCCACACGAGGACAGTATAATTCTCTTGTATATGCGTCCTGCGAATTCTTAGCGACGTCCCATTCTTGTATTACGTTTTCATTTCCGAATAATTGTTTTAGTTGCGTGAATAATTCATAGCTGTTTGAAACTAGGCTTTCCTTAGTCTCCATGTTTCTTTCTCCTTAGTTTCATCAATTTTTGACCAAATTTCATTAATGCCATGTCTATCTGTCTTGGTGTTTTTCCATGCTTTTTAGCCAATTTTCTTATCTGCTCCAAATAGTAAATCCAATCGTTGTCGCTAAAGGTTTGCCTCTTTTTTCAAGTTAAAGCGAGCCAAGCGTTAACATCGATAACACCATACTTCTGTGGATTACTCATGGTCAAAATTGCGCTGGCTCTTGGAATGCCTATTCCGTCTAGTGAACATAGTATTCGAATTTTATATTTCTCATTAGAAGTTTTCAAAGCAAAGGCAGTAATACTTTTAACAATACTATCGGGGTTTCTTTTTACAACTTTAGAAACTCGTGGAGTTTTCCAACGAGCAACTTTATAGAGTTGTTCTTTAGTAAGAAAACCATTCTTCTCAAGTGCTTTATGAATTTTGTCAAAAGTTTCTTTATCTTTCTTTCCCTCCGGAGTGTTCCAATCTTGTTCATATTCCCTAATGTAGTTTTCAATCTCGCTTTTAGTAAGATTCTTAGCCAGTTTCATAATCAAGAGCTTGACCTATGAGGATTTATAACTTACATTTTTTCCTTATGATATACTATTAATTTATTTAGAACATGTTAAATCATCAATAGTGGCAAAGATTTGCCAGCGTGATGATGGGTAATTTCATGTCCATAGATGTAGCCCGAGAAAAAGTTCGTGAATTAGTTGAGAGGTACGATCAACTCGTTAAAGAAGGGAAGATTCCTAAGTTTAGCGAGGCTGACGTCGGCTCCAAATTCATCTTGCCTTTCATCGAAGCTTTAGGTTGGGATATCAGAAACATAGATGAAGTCAAGGAACAGAGAAGAACTCTTACCGGCCCAGCTGATTATTCCTTGAATATAATCGGAACACCAAAGCTAGTAGTAGAGATAAAAAGGTTTGATGAAAGTCTTGACACAGTAAGGTCGATAAGAGGTAGAGAAGAGAGTTACGCAGAGCAAGCAATCCGCTATGCATGGCACATGAAAGTTGACTGGGTTGTGCTGAGCAACTTCGCTGAAACACGCCTTTATTATTCTCATGTTATAAAGCCCAGAGACGGCTTGATATTTGAGTTTAAGCACAATGAATACTTGGAAAACCTTGAGAAGCTTTGGATTCTTTCTAAAGAGAGTGTTGTCTCCGGAATTCTTGATGCATATGAAAAAAGAAGAACGAGAACAGAGATTGACGAACAAATTCTAGGCGATTTGTTTGTATGCAGAAAAATCTTGGTCGACAGCATAAGCAAAAACAATCCACAACTTAGCAAAGAAGAAATCAGGGAAAGCGTTCAGAAAATCTTGGACAGAATTTTGGTTATCAGAGTCGCTGAAGATAGAGGCATAATAGGCTCAGATAGTTTGTGGAAAGAGCTTGATTCCTGGAAGACCAGAGGTTTGCCAACGCCTTTTATGAGAAGCTTAAAGAGTTTGTTCAGAGACTTTGATGATGTTTACAACAGCAAGCTTTTCGAGAAGCATGCTTGCGAAGACTTGAAGCTCGATAACGAAGTTCTGGAGAAAGTCATCTCCACTTTGTACAATTATAATTTTGACTTGATTTCAGCTGATGTTCTCGGCGCAATCTACGAAGATTATATAGGTCACATCTTGGAAGAGGCAGAAAAAGGGATCGATATTGTAACAGATTATGGAACGAGAAAGGAGGCTGGAATTTACTACACACCTACGCATGTTGTTGAGTACATTGTTAGAAATGCTCTGTTGCCATTTTTAAAAGACAAAAAACCTGAAGAAGTCTCTCTTTTAAAAGTCTTGGACCCAGCCTGTGGTTCTGGTTCTTTCCTCATCAAAGCATTTGATGTTCTCAAGGAATACTATGAGAGTTACAATAGGAATCAAAGGAAGAAAGGTGGAGCTCCAACGGACCTTACCAGCTTTACTGCTCTTATTCCAAATGTTGAGAAGAAGATTCTTGCTGAAAACATATTTGGAGTGGATTTGGACCCTCAGGCAGCGGAAATTGCAGCTGTTAATCTTATGTTGAAGGCGTTGAGAAGAGGAGAGCGCCTTCCATTAATTCTTGGAGACAACATCAAATGCGGAAACTCATTGATTTCTGGGACAGAAGAAGAATTGAAGAAATACTTCAAAGAAAAATGGAAAGAAGAAAAACCATTTGACTGGCAGAAAGAGTTTGCTGAAGTTTTGAAGTCTGGCGGATTTGATGTGGTTATCGGGAATCCTCCACACGGCGCAAAGTTGTCTGAAGAAGAAAGAACCTTTTTCCTTGAAGAGTATCAGGTTGCAAAGGGCTATAAGAATACGGCTTCCTTGTTCATAGAACGTTCTTTTCAATTAGCAAAGGAAGGAGGAATTATAGGGCTTGTTATTCCTAAATCGCTAACCTTTTCCCAAAAATGGAGTGTGGTAAGAGAATTCATGCTTGAAAATCTCCAATTGCTTGAAATTGCTGATATAAGCAAAGCTTTCCCGAGTGTTTTGCTCGAACAAATCATACTGATATGCCGTAAGAAAACAGAAAAAATTGATAGTTATCTTGGAACTAGACTATTCTGGGCAGAGAAGCCAGAAACCTATGAAATCCCGCTATCCCTGTGCAAGGAACTGGATACTTTCCCAATTCATGTTGATCCGATGTCGTTTGCCATCTATAACAAAGTCATGAAGAAATCACGATTGCTCAAAGAAATATCCAGAACATTTAGAGGCCTTCCTCTTCAAAGCAAGGCTTCAAGCCAAAAAGCCGCCGGCTCAGAGCCACTTCGAAGGGGCGATGACATTAAGCCTTACTACAACGTTGCCCCAAATCTATTTATTGCTAGAAATCGTCTGGAAAAAAGCCGAGAAAAAATTGAAAATCTGATGAAACCGAAGATAATTTCTCAGAGGATCGTAGCCCATGTCCTTTCTCCTGTTGACCATATCATAATCATGTCCACCTTAGATCAAGAAGGTTTGCTGAACGTAGACACTGTGGAAAACACAATTGTCACAAATCCTGACTACGACATGAAATATGTGCTCGCATTTCTAAATTCAAAGTTTGTCTCATGGTTTGCATACACTTTTATTTTCAATAAGGCGGTCCGAACCATGGACTTTGACGATTACTACGTTGGCAAAATTCCAATATTCCCGGCTGAGAAAGACGAACAGAAATCGATAATCGAATTGGTCGATAGACTGCTAAAGCTTACACAACATTTTGTGGAATCGAAAGCAGAATTTATGGAATACGTCAATAAATACCCAAGACTCGACGATGTGAAGTTTGAGAGCTTCTACAGAAATGTCCCCGCAAAAGACAAGCAAGTGCTGATTCAGTCCAATTTGAAAGGGACAATTAAGAATGTTAAGGTCCAAGAAAATGAAGACTGGCTCGTGTTCAAACTTGACTTTTCTGCTGAAGAAAAGGAATATTCAGGAGTCGATGTGTTAAAGTTAAAAATAGAAGATGAGACATTCAGGGGATTCGTAGCTCAATCTGTCCTAAGCAGCAAAAAGCTTCTTGGAAAAGGAAACATTTTGGGAAAGTTATTACAACTTCCTATTCCTCGCTTCAATAAGGACGATAAAAAGAATTTACAAGTGGTAAAAGAAGTCATGAATGCGTACCAAAAAATATCAAATAAGCGTGTTCAATTAGAAAAAGAAACTTCAGAACTAGAAACGGCTATCAATCAAAAGATTTACAAATTTTATGGTCTCAGCGAGGGAGAAATAAAATTTCTCGAATCATCATTAGAGCCGGGTTCCACAATACTTAGATTGCTTGGTTAGTTTCAATTATAGACCATAGACCTGTTTCAGTATCGGAATTTTGCGGATTAGTTCTTCAAACCTTGAATCACACTCATTTGGAATGGGCTTCAAAATTTGATGAATGCTTTTTATGGCGAGGTCTATTGAGGTCACAGCTGTTGGAAGAAACTGAAAGTAATTTTCAACGCCATAAACACCGCGCATGCTGGTTTGGCTCAAGATATCATAGTGAAATTTTGTACGCTCTTTAAGAAGCTGGTTAGAGCCTTTCACGTCTATCTCTGGCAACATTACTCCCTTTCTGTATAAGCCATTGTAAGTCTGCAGAATTTGCGCATGCCATCCACTTTTAACAGAACCAAAGACTTTGTTCAGGTATCCATTCCTCTCAACCATAATCATGCCTCTCGATGTTCTAATCACATTGTAAAAAGTCAGCCTTTTCCCTCTTTGGGCTATTGAAGAAACTCCGAACAAGCTGAGAATTGACAAAAGCGCGGAGATATTGGCATAGTGCAACGTTGGCACTGCTGAAGAAGGAACAAATTCTTCACAAAACTTTTTGCACAATCGTTTGTTTGACTTAGCACTATACAGAAGCTCAACAGTAGCCCATAACTTATTGCATGCTTCATTTATTTGATGCATGGATCGATTTAGAAAATACATGTTCATTCGGTCAAACGCTAATGAATGTGGGCTAATGATTTTTCCAGTTTTCAGTTTGTCCAAGTACATATCAATCGAGAAACTTTTTCCTATAAGATTTCTTTTTGAAATAAATAATTTGTTCAAGCCATACATGAGTGTGATATTTCTGAGTGTCTTAGGTTCTGGTAACAAAGAACTCATACTCGATCACGTGGTTTGCTAAAAAACCTCTTTTGAATCAAAAAAGTTGGATAATCTTTCAAGCAATCTGGTATTTCGTTCAAGCTTTTAATATGTAATACAACAGACCCGCCAACAGCTTCATGCTTGAGTGAAGACGACTTTCTTGGCGTTTTGATGTAGATGTCTTTGTATTTGTTTCCAATTCTCTTTCTAAGGTAGTAGTACGGTCCATGTCTCTCTCCTAACTTACATCTGCAATTCGCTCTGCCGCATGTGACAAACTTGATCCGGATATTTTTGCTTGATAACAAATGTTCTTGGAGCGGTTGCAATCCGTCAACGATCAAGACTTTCAAGTTAAGACCCTTTACGCTTTTTCACAAATGCCTCAAGTTCATCAATGGCTTTATCAAGGGGTAACCTTTCAAAGTCATTCCCCATGAACCACGGCAGTCTAGGCGCAATTCTCGAAAATCTTTGGTTGAAACGATTATCTATAACAACAGCAGCACCCCAGTCGTCATCCGACCTGACGATTCGACCCAATCCTTGCTTTAGCTTTTTTATCATTGTTTCATGACCCGCTTTAAAGTTGTATTCTTTATCAAGCGGATCTCTCCCAGGGTATGGTAACGCATCTATAATCACTAAATGTAAACCAGGAATGTCAACGCCTTCCCAGAGCCTTGTAGATGCAGAAGTCAAGACAATGTCACTTTCTTTGAGCTTCATAATTTTCTCATCAATAGAATCAGGGTCTTCACCTTGCCAAACATGGTGTATCCTTGAAGCAACTTTAGTTTGGTTAAAATGTTCTGACGCAAGCTTTTGGTCGTTATAACCTCTGAAGAGCACAAGTGTTCTGATGACAAAATTTTCTAGAAACCGAAGTAAAATTTCATTTGCTTGTTCTCTGACAGCTTCGTATTCTTCTCCGTTTGACCTGCTCAAAACAGGTCCATCAGTTAGTGCGATGGGCTTCCGATTTTTTCTCCTTTTTTCTGGGTAGTCTGTTAGAATTACCCCGCATGAGTTGTCAAATCTTCGCATGTCTAGGCCGCATGCCTTTGCGTGTTTAATTGCATTGTCTATAGTAGCGCTCAATAAACCAACATTCTTATTCTTGAAGAAACTGGCGACTTCTAACTCCATATTCTTGGGTCTGCCAAACAATGAACCTTCATAAAAGAAGAATACGTTGTTGCTTATGTTCTGCATACGATAATGAATGCTGCTAATGCTTGTGTAGAGTCTTCTGTAACGTGGATATTTTTTATCACGAGTGCATTCCAACCAAGCGTTTCTGAACATCGTGTCTCCGAATGCTTCCCTTATCCGATCTACTTCTCTGGCAGTCAGTGGAACAGAGTCTCCCAACATCTGGGAGATTCTTGACAGACCGTTGGCCAGATTAACTAATTTTTCAGCCAAGGCTGGTAATTCTGGTCTTACCTCTTTCGCAACTTCTTCCAATCGAGTGAACATCACATAAGTCTGTAGGTAACTTGTCTCCGCATTTTCAAATCCATGAGACTCATCGATGATAATTGTGTCATAGTCTTGGAAAAGTCCTTTGGATAAAAGTAGCTTGGCAAAAGTTGCTACTGTGAGCTTGGATTCTTTGATTAGATCGATGTCCTTTAGAACACCACAGTTTCTTTTCTCCTCCCTACATTGTCCTTTCCGGTCAGAACACAAAGTGGGGTCGGCAAACATTTCTATCAAGGGACATTTGTAGTCATTCCATGCTTTCGACACATGAGTTTTGATATTTTTATCTTCTTTTTCAATGTAGCCAAATACTTGACTCCTTAGAGTTTTTGTTGGCTCTATTATGACAATCCTTTTATTTTTCTTGTTCAACAAGTCGATTGCTGCTTTGGCTGCACTTCTTGTCTTTCCAAGACCTGGAGGAGCGTCTATCAAGGCATTTCTGTCATTTGCTAAATGGGAAAAAAGGAAATTTGGTGCTCTTTCTTTGAAATTCTCAACATTCAGCGACATGTTCAGACCTCACAAGTAGAAAGGCTTGTCAAGAAGATCAGGCTTAGTTGGGCTTCTGCCTCCCAATATTCTCCTCACAAGATAAGTTATTCTGTCTGCATGAAACGCTGGTGCAGGAATCTTGAGAGCTCTATTGGTATTCCAATGGTGTCTTGCTAACTTATTTACCGCAATTGCTATTTTTTCCATATTAGGACTTGATGGATTGAGAACTTTATAGAAAACAGGTTCTACGGTTCCTTGAGGGGTTTCTTGAGATACCATCAACATTTCATTAGGTTCGAAGGGTTTGCCGATAATAACTGTCCTAGGATCGGGATTATCTACTTTAATAGCGCTTATCTTCTTATACATTCGCAAGCGTGTGCCCTCTTTTTGCATCACGAAGATGTAGTTAGATATGCCGAGTTCCGAGAGAACTTTTCTAATAGTTGCAAGCTCGCCTTCAGGAGCAAGCAGGAATAGCTGCTCTTGCGTGAGGTTTAGCCCATCTCTTAAGATGAGCAGTCTCTTGGGCTTGCCAAACTTGTTGATATATCTTCGCAACACGCTGGAAAGTAAGTCTTCCAGATTGGTGATTTTTGCATCTGAAAAGAGGTATTCTCCATAAGGGTCAAAGACAGCGCATCCGCCAGTCGCAGAATCAGCTTCGTGAAACACATCTAAACCTATGATAGGCGAATCAGTATCATAAATTGGCTCGCTAAAGGCCCATGGGGCTCCTCCAAGTTTTGCACACAGTTGCATTGCCACTAAAGTTAAGATGCTACGTATTCCTAGGTCATTGCCTTTTCTTTCATATTCTGCTATTCTGTCGAGCGTCTTTTCGTATGAAATGTGCTGAGAAAGAATTTCTTGCTTTAGTAGTAACTCCTCTTTTATTACCTCATAGAACTCTTCTTCTTCATAGGGAGCAAAGGTTAAAACAATATCAGCCTCAACATGCTTTCCTAAGGCATTCAAGTAATCCTCGATTAGTCCTCCTTCTGCCGCGATTGGTGTTGGCTCAGGCAGTTTCATTCCTTGTGCTTCAGCCCTTTCTCGAAGCATTGAATAGAACTTTAGAACATCATTTTCCCTGGCTTTATCATATAGCAGAATAATTTTCTTTACTTCAGACACTCTGTGGAACTTTCTCTTCCAAATGTTTTTTAGGAATTCGGAGTCTGATGATACAGAAAAGACATCTTTTCCCATCCTTATGTTAATTGGTGGGAGAACATGAGCCAGCACGGTGACCGGCTCCCGGGAGACTTCTATGAACTGTTTCACAAATTCATCATCAGCAAAACCGCTTTCCTTTCCGAACGGATCACCTTGAACGAAACTAAGTATTTGCGAGTACCTTCCACGAGGTGCCGGCTTAGAGATGTTTGTCAATGCGCTCATAAGCTTCTGGTTTTCCTTGAATTGTGGAGGAATGCGTTCGAATTCGAGAAGTTCTGGTACATGGTAGTTTTCTTTTCCATAATGATATCCTTTAGTGACGCGAACTTTGACTAACGGTTGTTTCTTGTCTTTTATCGACACAGAGCTGCCGTACACGCTGTTGAAGTATTCTTGCTGGCTTTTTTCACCGGCTGTGCCCGGAGTGTCAGGATTTTTTGCGTAGTCAAACTCAATTACTTCATATTCCCCGATTCTATTCTTCCCTTGAACTCTGACTCCTGATTTCCTTCTAATTCTTCCAAACTTCTCATTAATTGCTTGTATAGTTCTTTGGTCAGGGAGATAGACATCACGATTTAGCACATCCTTGACGAAGAACTTAACGCTCTCCCATAGGCTCTGCTCCCATGTTACTCTGTAATCGATATCCAATAAAAGATAAGGAATTCCTGCAAAGGTTCGAGTTGTTCTCATTATCCCTTCGTTTACATTGATATGAAAAGCTTTGTGAAGCCTCGATTCGAGTTTTGCAAATATATTTTCACCTTTGTAATTAACATTCTCCATATGAAAAAAGTTTGGAATCTTCTCGTTACAGTACCAGTCGACCATCTTGTTAGGAAATCTTTCAGCACCATAAGGAACATTTGCCAAGTCAACTAGTTCGGATTGTTGAATTTTCACAGAGAATCCTACACTCATACCTTCGATGTCAAGGTTCACTTGATGCTCAGGACGAATTTCTTGAATAGAAAATATCAGTTCGCCAGCGCTGAATACCGGGCTACCCGTTTTAGTAAGACGTTTGGCTATGTTGGCCGCAAGACGGAATCTAATTGTCTTATTTTGCGTCACTGGATTGGTTTCAACGATGCTGTATAGAAGTAGCTTCTGGGGTTTAACGTTCATTTGAAAGAGATTTAATGAAACTTCCTGCATAGCCCTAAATTAGGGTTTTGAGCTAATAAAACTATGTCTTGTCCCATTTTTTGGTACAAGATTGACTTTCACGAAATCTTATCTTAACAAAAATCTAAAAGCTACGCGGCTCCAATTATTAGAAAGGGCGATAAAAATGTCCAAGGAAATTTTGCCCATATCTGAAGGGTTCACTGTTTATAAAACTGAGAAGGGGTGGTCAGCAGTTGCTTTAGTTGAATCGTTTGGAAGAAAGCAGATAGTGTCTATGGATGAAGAAAGATGACCAGTGGAAGAGGAAACAAAAGCTCGTGGTTCATAATAAGGGGGAATGGCAGCAAATCAAAGAAGCGATAGAAAAATTGTTGCCTGAACTGAAATGACAACTTGTTAAACAATTTCGTAGTTCTTCCATCTACCAGATCCTTCAGCTTTTATTAAACCAAGATCAACCATCTTCTTCATGTAATTCCTATAAGCTCTATCAACAACTGGATTAGAAACAAGCTTACAATATTCTTCGTACAATAAGCCTGAAGGCATCTTCCTTTTCTTTTCAAGAATTTCATAGATGACCCTTTGATGTTCATTCAATTTGGGAATATAGAAGGAAGTTCTTGTTTTCTTTGCTTCTTTAATAGCTTGTTTTATTTCTTCAATCGTAACTTGTTTCAATCCTTTATCCTCTGCTTTTTTGCAAGCCCTTCTCAAAATTTCTAATCCAACTCTTGCATCGCCCTCTGCTGCAATGCTAGCAATCTTAATCAGTTCTTTCTTTATGGAGTTGGGTCTGAAGGAAAATTCAACTCTGTCTTTTAAAATGTCAAAAAGTTCATCTTGTTTGTATGCTGAGAATTCTATTTCAGTTAAAGCTAAACTGCTCTTTATTCTGGATGGTAAATCAATTAGAGCATGATAATGAGTAGAGGCTAAGATTAATCCACAAGCGTTTCTTGCTAGATTGTAAAGGACATCAAACTCATTTAGTTGGTCAACCTCGTCCAAGCAGATAATGATTTTCTTTTTCTTTACTAAGTTCTCAATGTGTTTGATAAGCTCGCCAGTAGATTCTCTTCCATGAACGGGAATTTCAAAGCTAAGCAATATTTCTTTTAAAACTTCGTGAGTGCTTTTATACTTCCAGCAATTAACATAAGCAGAAATTTCTTTGAAATAACTTTCAAGAATCCATTTTGCCAAAGTGGTTTTTCCTGTTCCACTCGGTCCAACTAAAAATACATTTTCAATAGTTTTGTTGCGTAAAGCAGGCTTCAAACATCTTTCTAATTCTCTTAACTGGCCTTCTCTGTGCAAAAGTCTGGTTGGAATAAAGGCTTCGGTTAAAGGCAATTCATTAAAAATGATTGATTCGTTATAGTCGTTCACATTTATTCTTTAATGGCATAAATTCATAACATTTACGTTCCGCTAGAAATTCCGATAACACTTGTTTCTTTAAGGAATTTATTTTGCCAAAATGCTTAAAAAGGTGAACTACTTAGATTTAAATAGTTTGCCAAATAATATTAAAAGGTGAACAAGATGCCGGAATATTTGCAGCGCTTCCATGAGGAATTAGCCGATCAATGGAAGGGAAGTTTGGTTAGAGTTAATGCTGTGAAAAAGATCGAGGGAAATGCTAAAGAATACTTGAACAAGTTGGCGAAAGAAGGTTATATAGAAAGAGTCAAGTGGGGTTGGTACTGGGTTCCAGACGAAGTCAAAGACGTATGGGATTTCTTGCAGAAAGATAGAAATTTTAAAGTATTAGCAGCTCAGAGTGCCGCATCCTTCTGGAACAATGATTTCATTCACAGAGATACTATCGCGTTGAAGGTAAAAGATAGGTCTTTTGCAGAAGCCTTGAAAGAGTTCAGTTCCAAAAGAGGATGGAGTTTTATTTTAGAATACGTTGATCCAAGCAAGATAAGGTACGAAAAGTTTGGAAACTTGTTTGTCGAAGAAATTGGGGATACCATTATGGGCTGCGTGCAGAACTGGGCCTTTATTGATGC
>Ga0315312_1000548_pt1 | contig 41663 bp, 37 predicted proteins | sample TDP7_MG_FD_203629 | JGI IMG/M metagenome (GOLD analysis project Ga0315312, IMG submission 203629) | Freshwater sediment microbial communities from Lake Towuti, South Sulawesi, Indonesia - TDP7 | ecosystem: Environmental > Aquatic > Freshwater > Lake > Sediment | place: Indonesia: South Sulawesi... | reverse complement strand
ACTGGAACCAGACACCGACGCTATCGTAAATACCGACGGTGAAGTCGGCGTTCATGGTAGCCTGGGTGGTAGTTACCCCGGTTGCCAGTTTCGTGGTAACGGTCGGGATGACCTTCAACGTCGTGAAAGTGAGGATGTCGCCGTAGATTTTCTCGGTACCGTACTGCAGGACAGCCCTGAACTCGTAGGTGGTGCCAGAGCTCAGGCCCATTACATCGTTCGAGTAGCTGCCTGATGCGGTGTAAGTTGTTGGGGATGTCTCGATCCAAGCGTCCCCACCCTGGACTCGGTACTGGAACCAGACACCGACGCTATCGTAAATACCGACGGTGAAGTCGGCGTTCATGGTAGCCTGGGTGGTAGTTACCCCGGTTGCCAGTTTCGTGGTAACGGTCGGGATGACCTTCAACGTCGTGAAGGTGAGGACATTACCGTAAATTTTCTCGGTACCGTACTGCAGGACGGCCCTGAACTCGTAGGTGGTGTTAGGGCTCAGACCCGTTGCATCGTTCGAGTGGCTGCCTGTGGCTGTGTAAGTTGCAGGAGTTGTCTCGATCCACGTGTCCCCACCTTGCACCCGGTACTGGAACCAGACGTCGACGCTGCCGTAACTACCGATGGTGAAGTCGGCGTTCATGGTTGCCCTAGTAGTAGTTATCCCGGTTGCCGCACGCGTGGTAATTGTCGGGAATAAAAAGTTTCCGAAGTTGATGTTGCCCTTTGTCTCCCCCTCCGAAAGCACGACCTCATGAGATCCTGATGGCGGGAAGGTTTGCGTCCAGGTGTCCTTCAAAACCTCGTACAGACGGTAACTGCCCGCTACCAAGGCGAAGGTATATCTTCCAGCGCTATCGGTGTTTTCATCCGCTAGATGGGTCCATGCGCTCTCGACCGGGTCGAAGTAATAAAGCTGGATGGTCCAGCCCGAAATCCCTTGTTCATTGGGGTCCCAAGTGCCGTTACGGTTCAGGTCGTTCCACTTGTAGCCCGAGATGCTCCCAACTGGGGTGGGGGGGACATTTATCGAGGTCTTTCCACTTATGTCGGTGTACGCGTGCAGGCTGGACCCGGGCCACCCGCTGGCTCCGAATGCTAGGTGAGCCTGCCAATAGAGGTACCAGCTCAACCTCGGGGATGGGGTCGTGAAGCTGACCAAAATGGTGTAGAAAATATCTTGGTCACCCCACTTTCCCAAGGTCTTGTAAAACGGACCTGAGACGGTAACGGAGCCTGCCACGGGGTTTCCATCTTCATCGCCGATGCGGAAACCCCTTAGCCTATCGACTCCGTCTTTGCCGTCCGATATATTATTGTGGTAAACGTTAAAGGTGTAGCTCGAGGTCCCTTCTGGCAGATCGCTGAATTTGAGGCGATAAGGTACCCAGTCTAGTTCCTTCCATCCGGCCAGATTTCCGGTCGCCCATTCCCCTGCTGTTTTATCAAAGCCCTCGAGCTTCGTCCTGCTCCCCGCCATAACTGGGGCTGGCAGGATGAACGCGAATACGCCTGCGAACATCATCAGGATTAAGGCTAATACAAAACTCCGCTTTGCTCCTTTGCGCCCGAATTCATCTTGAATTAGCTTGGTCCAGCTATAACCCATCCAATCCAGCCTCCAACCTCGCCTCCATAAACTGCCAGATCGTAAAACCTGCGAGGTTTTCTTGGTACGAAAGCGTGTGGTCCGGTCGAAAAGAAATAGTAGTTTACACTAACACCATACAACGCAAGCTCCCCGACGGAGTTACCGAATCCGGAAGCCCCCTGCAAATTTTAGCTCCTATCCGCTTAACCGGATTTATCTTCCCCACTCAACCATCTGCTAGGCGCCCCTTGGGGAGCTTCGGGGAAGGAAAATGTTTCGTCTGCCATCGAAACAATAATAAATCACCCAAAGTCTTTCGCAAATGCCCGAAATGTCTCATCGGGGACCTTATTTTTGGCTTCAGCTCAGGTTCGAGAATGGCGGTGCCGAAAAACCAACAGTGCCCGAGGATAGAAGGCGAAGATCGAGGGGTTTTAAATATTGGATAGGGAGGCGCTAGAGGGCTTGGCAAACTCGGAGGCTTGTAGGGGGCGGAGGCTTGAATAATAAGCCCCAAGCCCTCTAGCTTAGTTGCTACTCTACCTGGTGCCCTTTCGAGAACTTCGGGGAAGGGAATTGTTTCGTCCCCTACCGAAACGATGATAAGTTAACCTTTTCCAAGATTTTTTACCACCTAAGCGAATGGCTAGTTACGAGCCCATCATGGTCCATTACCTGCGTGAGCCGTGAATGCTTTTAATAATGGTCCAGTATTTACTATGGGAACAAAAGGGAGGCTATAAGTGGGGACCAAATTAATAATAGGCCTTTTGCTGTCGACCTTATTGATTGCTTTTGGGAATTTCGCTGTTGGGTCAGGGGAGACCGCGATTTTAGGTTCTAACGTAACATTTAATCCAAATAATGATGCTTACGTCGACCAAGAAAATCCTGATAACAATTACGGAACCTCTTCAAAACTTATCATGGATAACATTGGTAATAGAAAGTATTCGTATTTGAAGTTCGATATTTCAACCATTCCATCGGAAAGGACCATAACTTCTGCTAATCTTTACTTGTGGTGTGATGCACGCCAAGGAGGGGGCTTTACAAGAATTTACGCTTATTCGGTTGAGAACGACAACTGGGATGAAACAACGATAACATGGGACAATAGTCCAGATGCGGTGACATTTCTGAGCGAACATTCGGGGGAGGTAGGGGAATGGTGGAAATGGGACGTCAAAGCGTTCGTGGAAAACGAATATGGTGGTGACAAAACGGTAGGTTTTTGCTTACTACCAGGCGAGGGAAATGCATACATTACTGAATTCAGGTCGAGAGATTGGTGGCCCCCTGATCCTAATTATAGACCATATCTTGAAGTCACCTACGTGTTATCCGCCACAATCGACTTCGACCCAGACAACCTTGTAAAGAAGGACAAGTGGATAACCGCCTATATCGAGTTACCCTCTGGCTACAGCGTAGAGGACATAGACATAAACACGGTGAGGCTGATCGTAGGAGACGAAAACGCACTCGCCAAGCCCAAGCCCACCAAAATAGGCGACCACGATAGAGACGGTATACCAGACCGTATGGTGAAGTTCAGTAGGTCCGACATTCAGGCTCTCAAGAGCCCGGGCGAGTTCCAGGCAGTAGTGATTGGCGAGGTCGCGGGCGAGCCGTTCCAAGGCAGCGATACTATCTGGGTGATCTCCTAACTAAACCATCTAGCTCGGATGCCCCTGTGCCCAGCGCTCTTTCGGTGATTTCGGGCAGGGGAATTGTTTCGCCCCTTATCTAAACCCGGATAAGTTAACTTTATTCCAAGATTTACTACGCGTAGCTTTCCGTTCCACCTTTTTCGGATCCAATTCATGAACACTGTAGTTATCCAGAATGATACAAAGGAATACGCGACGATCAACTCTTGGCTGCTCCCAACACTCGAAAAAACGACCATTATCCCCAGAAATATCAGGGAGTTTCCTACCCAATACCAGAACTTGTCGAGCATCCATTTTGCGAGGTTAAAGAGGTTGAGGGCCATCAAACAGCTTTAGTTCGGGCGCCTTTTTAGGGAACTTTGGGGGAGGATATCGTTTCGACCCCTATCGAAACAATAATAAATCACTTAAGGTGTTTCGCAAATGCCCGAAATGATATTTAAGCAACGATGCCTAACTGCGTTTGGGGGTTGATTATAAAGAAAATTGACCGGATCCTGCGTGAGGTTCTCCACCGCTTCTACGGGGGCGGCGAGCGTTTCTTCAACCAGAAGGGGCTCTCCAAAACTTGCGCGCTCTCGTTGGGCACGGTAAATCCCCTCATCGCGCGACTCGAACAGTTGGGAGCTGTCGAGCGCAAGCCGTTGGGATTTCGCCTCGTGGACCCAAAGCGAACCCTGCTATACTGGGCAATCACCCGCGAGCTAGGTAAGGACGTCGCCTATACCACCTTTGTCCCTGGTACGGTGGAGGAGCTGGAAGCGGGGCTACCGCCCAGCGCCATCCTCACCGCTTACTCTGGCTTCCGCGCGAAACTGGGCTCAATGCCCACCAATTACGACCAAGTTTTCATCTACGCTGATGCTGACGAGATACAACGCACGTTCAAGCCAACCTCCCGAGAAAAGCGGAACCTATTCGTGTTGACGCCGGACGAACACCTTCAGCGCCTGAGTGAAAAAAACGTTGCTCCCCTTGTCCAAATTTACGTCGACCTCTGGCAGCTGGGGACGCCCGCCAGCCGATTGGTGAACGAGCTCGAGCGGGAGTTCGCGCCAGCACCTACCCGAGCGCTTGAAGGTGTAGCTAAAACCCTCAGGAAGAAGCGCTACGAAATCTCGACCGTGCCGCCCACCGCCCAGCCCGGCAAGCCCGTTCGAAAGCGGGCGCGGTAGCATGCCTCGCCGTGAGAAGCAACGATTTTCCCGATGACCTTGCTCTCTGCACGGGGGTTGCTCCATGTGACCTTTCGTCCTATAAGCGAGCCTCCAAATTTTTCCAACGGGCGAATTATAACCTCGTTACCTCGACGCGTGCGAAAGCCGCCTCGAAAGTTGACAATCACCGCTCTCATCTGAGCGCCTCCGCCACCAGCTCGGCAAGTTGCTCAGATAACCTCGCTCGAGTATCAGGCATCACCTCGAAAATCTTGATGTCGTCACGAGCCTTGACGCTGCCTATGAAACCCGTCCTCGTTCGCTGATGGATTACTGCTAGCAAGGGCTTTGGCGAGTCGAGCGCATCAAACACCGAGCGCTTGAAGCCCTCGCTATACGTCTCCATGGGGGCTATCTCATCGATGACCACAAAGTCTGCCTCTCGCAGCGCGCGCCCAACCGCCGCCTCGCTGAGCTCGTCCACGTTCTCGACGTTGACGCGGTACTTGCTGACCTGAGGGCCCTCGCGTTGGTTGACATGCGCAAGAATTCGCCCCTCGCCCGTCATGATGTCAATTATCTTAAAACCGAGCCTGACGCCGCCCTCGCGAATCTCGGGGCAGTAGATCCCGCCAGCCCTGAGCCCTCGGCCCTGCAGAATTGAAATCGCGCCCTCGATGACCGAGGTCTTGCCGCTCCCGGGGCGCCCAGTGATCAGGAAATTGTTGGGCATATACCCACCCAAACCAATTGCGCCCTAGGTCAAAAATTGGTGTCTACTCGACGATCGCCACTAGGATGACATCTTTGGTCGCAGTCATGTGCAGCTCGTACTGTATGATCTCCGCACCAATGGCGTCGGGTACCTCCACTATGTAAATCACTGATACATCGTACTCCGCGATATTTGCGCTTCTTGCGCGATCCATGAGATTTACGCCGTAATTCTGCCAAGCCACGGCTGCTGCGTCCGCATCCCCAGCTGAAGCTGCCTTGATGGTTTCCCACATATCCACCGAATAGGACTGCGTGGCGGCCCCGTCAGTCAGGGCCCATGCAATGGTAGAAATGTCTGTTTGAGAGTAGATCACACTGCCGACTGTGGCATTACCCCATACGGGCCTCATGTTATCGGTCGCTATGTCATAAACGTATATCTTCACGGTCGAATTGGGTTTGATTGTGGGGGTTCGTTCGAAGGTATCCAAAACCGGTACCTCGACGGTGCTGGGATTTTCAAATTTAAGTTTACGTAGGGTGTGCCAAGTTTCCCCCGCAACGTACGCGAGCGCCTCCTCCTTAGACATATATTCTCCATAGGCCGGGGAATTTTGTATCATCGCTAATCTGTCTGAAGTCATTTTTACTATTGAATTTGTGAAGTAAGTCCGCCAAGTTGAGGTCGCTTGGTTATCTATCTGGGGCTCGTACGCGTCCAACTGCGAGATAGTCGTCATGGTGTTTATTCTTTCCTTGAGGCTCTGCGAGAGATCTGCCAACTCTGGCACATCAGCAGTTTTGAAGAAGGTACCGTTCGTGGCTGCGTCGACTTTGTCCAGCAGCTCCTTGTGCTTTTGCTCAAGTTGGGCAGTTGAAGCCACTTCTATCAAGATCGCGTTAACCACGCTCTTTGAGCCCGCATCTTGCACTTCGGCTGTGTATTCCGATGCCGCCTCTATTGCTCGGTCGGTCCCTATCGCGGCCAGAGTTGAATTTATTTGGTTCAACGCCGATAGCTTAGCCTGCTCGAGCTCCTCGGCCGCTGGCCTGACGAACAAGAAATAGTAAATCCCGAAGATGGCTGCACCTATGATCCCAAAAACGACTATTGCACCAATAACTGGCCTCACATCAATTTCCCTTCGCGGGATGATATCACCTGACCAAAATTAGATGAATGCTGAAACTTAAATAAGCTTCGGGTATCGATGGACAAGCAGGCACTTCGCGAGCGGGTATGGAGGGAGCTCGAGGCGGGAAAAATCGCCACCTTCCCGAAACCCGCGCGAGGCAGAATCCCGAACTTCGTGGGGAGCAGCGCGGCAGCTGCCCTTCTTCGCTCGTTGCCGACCTACGCCCAAGCCCGAACAATCTTCGTGAACCCAGATGCTGCCCAGCTAGCCGTGCGGGAGTTTGCGCTGCGCGATGGAAAGTGTCTGATCATGGCGACCCCCAGACTCCGAGAGGGCTTCATCCTGCTCGATCCGACGGAGATAAAAGATGCGAGGGAGGCGGCGAGCATCCGAGGTGCCTTCAAGCACGGTGGAAAAACAAGAGTTCACGGGTTGAAGGTGGATTTAATTGTTGAGGGTTCCGTGGCCGTAGACAAGAAGGGCGGAAGGGTGGGTAAAGGGGGCGGCTTCGGTGACTTGGAGTTCGCCATCCTGCGTGAAACCGGGGCCATCACGGACACGACACCCATCGTGACGACAGTTCATCCACTACAAATAGTCGACGAGATACCGATGAGTGAACACGATGTTCCGGTCGACTTCATCATTACCCAGGACCGTATCATCGAAACCACTCACTCTCACCCAAAACCGTCGGGAATCATTTGGGAGCTCCTGCCGAGCGATGCGCTTAAGCGCATGCCAATCCTTGCAGAACTGAGGAGAAAATGATGATAGCGGGCGCGGATGAGGCTGGGAGAGGACCAGTTTTTGGCCCAATGGTGCTCTGCGGCGTGCTTCTCGAAGAGCGAATGCTTGAAGGGCTAAAAACCGCTGGGGTCAGGGACTCGAAACTTCTTACACCAAAAAGACGAGAGACGCTTGCTGAGCTTATCTCTCAAAAGGCCGCGAAGTGCGAAATCGTAGAACTCTCGCCAGCCGAGATAGATGAGTCCCGCCTCGTCAAAAAAATTAACCTCAACGAGCTGGAGGCCATGAAGTTCGCTCAAATCCTCGATCGCTTAAAGCCGGAGATCGCGTACGTCGACTCAACCGATCCAAATCCTGCGATATTTAAGGAGCGAATCCAGCGTTACCTCCAAACAAAAGCAAAGCTCGTGGTCGAGAACTTCGCTGACCGCAAATATGTCGCCGTGGCCGCTGCATCTATCGTCGCAAAAGTCCGTCGCGACCAGCGAATAGCCGAGCTGTGCAGGCGCTACGGAGATTTCGGCTCCGGGTACAGTTCCGACCCCCGCACGATCACCTTTCTCGAGCGGTGGGTGCGCAAGCATGGGGAGCTACCGGAGTTCGCGAGGAAATCGTGGGAAACGGCGCAGCGCATCGAGAGTGAGGCTAGGCAAAAAAAGCTCACATGATGGAAACATCGTTAAAATGGATGGTACAAAGGAATTACGGGGGCCAAGATGCCGAAAAAATCCAAACTTAAAAAGCGAAGAGCCCGAGCGCGCGCACCGAAGATCGAATCCAAATATATCGACGCAGCGAAATTCGTCGACGATTACATCGGAATGCTTGACTGGCGGATCAGGGAAAACGCAAATGTCGCTTACTCTTTTTCTTCCCTTTTCCTTCAGGCCGCAGGGGAAACGATTACTCGCTACACACTCTCGAAAGTTTATCCGCGCGAAATAGCTCGAGCTCACTTGGAGGGCGATTTCCACATCCACAATTTACCATTTGGTATAGTTGGTTATTGTGCGGGGTGGAGCATCAAGGACTTGCTGTTGCGAGGCTTCAGCGGGGTGCCCGGTCGAACTGAGTCCTCACCGTCGCGGCACTTTTCCTCGGCCCTCCTTCAAATTTCGAACTTCCTCGGCTCAATCCAGAATGAATGGGCTGGTGCGCAAGCGGTGAACTCGCTCGATATTTACCTAGCCCCCTTCGTGCGAAAGGACGGACTGAGCTACAAGCAGGTAAAACAGGCTATGCAGGAGTTCATTTACAACCTCAATATCTCATCTCGCTGGGGAGGCCAAACCCCCTTCACCAATGTCACCTTTGAGCTGAAAATTCCTGATGACATGAAGAACGAACCGGCAATCATCGGAGGCAAAACGCTCGATAATAAGTATGCTGACTACCAACCCGAGGTTGACCTCATTAACCGCGCTTTTTCGGACGTGATGTTCAAAGGCGACATGCGAGGGCGAGTTTTCACCTTCCCAATTCCAACCTATAACGTGACGCGCGATTTCGACTGGGACTCAGAGGTCTCGAACTCGCTTTTTTCAACCACGGCAAAATTCGGAATTCCTTACTTCCAAAACTGCGTCAAGGGTGGTATTGACCCTCGTGAAGTTCGCTCGATGTGCTGCCGGCTCATGCTAGATTTGAAAGAACTTCACCGGAGGTACGGTGGCTTCTTCGGCTTCGCAGACAAAACTGGATCCATTGGAGTAGTCACCATCAACATGCCTCGCTTGGGTTATATCTCAAAGGATGAGGGCGAGTTCTTCGAGCGGCTTGAGCGACTGATGGAGCTTGCGAAAAACAGTTTGGAGATAAAGCGAAAGCTCATCGAGGAAAACATGAAGCGCGGTTTGCTGCCGTTTTCGGCGCACTATTTGGGTTCGCTCAAGTTTCACTTTTCGACGATCGGGCTAGTGGGTATGCACGAAGCCTGCTTGAATTTCCTGGGCGAGGGGATCGAAACAGGGGTTGGAAAGGAATTCGCGATTCGCGTGCTGAAGTTCATGCGTGAGCGGCTAGTCGAGTTTCAGGACGAGACGGACAACATCTACAACCTGGAGGCTACGCCCGCAGAGGGGACTTCCCACCGCCTAGCGAAACTCGACAAAACACGTTATCCCAAAATCATCACCGCTGGCAAAAAAGTTCCATACTACACAAATTCCACCCACCTGCCGGTCGGGTACACGAACAACCTCATCGAGGCCCTCCGCCATCAAGATGACCTTCAGGTGCTCTACAACGGGGGGACGGTCCTGCATGGCTTCCTGGGCGAGGCTGTGAGCAGCGCCGAAGGGTGTAAGGTGCTCGTCCGAAGGATAGCGGAGAACTTCAGGCTCCCCTATTATACGATAACCCCAACTTTTTCCATCTGCATGGAGCATGGCTATTTGCGGGGGGAGCACTTCAAGTGCGCGCACTGTGGAAAGCCAGCGGAGGTCTACTCGCGAATAGTGGGATATTATCGGCCAATAGCAAATTGGAACCCGGGCAAACTAGAAGAGTTCAAAGATCGCCTTGAATACGATGAGCAAATCAGCATGAAGGAGATCTGATTGAAGTTCCGCTTGATGGGCATCACGGACTTGACGACCGTAGACTGGCCTGGGAAGCTCGCCGCGGTCGTGTTTTTTCAGGGTTGTAACCTGCGCTGCCCTTGGTGCCAAAATGTGGATGGCATCGATTCAAAGGGTGGCAAGGTTGTAGAGGTCGAGGGCACAATTGAGCACATAAAAGGGCTCAAGCCGATGATCGACTCAATCGTGCTCACGGGAGGTGAACCTCTCCTCCAACCCGAAGCCTGCTTGGAGATTTTGAAGACCGCGAAGGGACTCGGGCTTAACCGTGCAATCGAAACGAATGCGACCGATCCCCAAGCGCTCGAGCGCTTGCTGCCATACCTCGATCTCGTCGCCATCGATGTAAAAGCCCCCTTGAGCGACCCGAAGCTCTACGATAAGGCCACGGGGTCAATTGGGGTGCCCAAGTTGGTGCAAAAAGTTAAGGAGTGTCTAAAGGCCGCTGTCAACTCGAAAGCTGAGGTCGAAGCACGAATCACGGTGGTGCCGACGCTAAACGACGAGGCATCCGTAATCACGCGTCTAGCCAAGGACATCAAGGGCGTCGATTGCTTGAGGCTGCAGCAATTCAGGAACCAGCGGACATTGGACCCGAGTTTCCAGAAGCTCCCTTCGCCCAGCAGGGAAAAGCTCCTCGAGCTCGCGCGGGCCGTAAGGCGAGAGGGGATTAAAAACGTGAAAATTTTCACCGTCGAGGGTGGGCTCGAAACCGTTTAATGAATTGGCCCCCGATGTCTCCGCGACAACTAACAGCGAGCTTCATTGAGTGTCTTTTCGACGTCCTTCACCCGCTAACCCTCGGTGGCGGAGTTTTCTCGGGGGCCACCCGTCGTGTCCCGCACCAGGGTTGTCTCGAATGTCATTGCTAGGTGTTCCCGCCAATATGCTCCTACGAGGACCCAATTTTGGCGCGATTGCCGACGGGTTGCTCGAGTGTTCCCGCAGTGATGCACCGGCGCTCATGAATCACGCCAGCTCTCGATTACCGCGGATTATTCCTTCATCGCATTTTAAAATTTGTTTCCTTTAAGTAAAAGCCTTACTCATTACCCAAGTCAAACTCAAACATTGCAACTGGGTGCTCGAGTTCGAAACCAAGGATGACTTCGGGATGAACCTCTCCCACGATGCCCAAGCTCTTGCCATCGGAAACGAACTCCGCCGCCCGACCTTCCAGGAAGCTGGGGTGCTCCATAGAGCGAACCTCGTGGACGATGCCGAGCTCTTGAAGCAGAGCTTCCGCGACGGCTTTGATATAGGTGAACCCCGCTTCCTCGCCTATCACTGCCGCTGCGGCGCGGCGCACATTTCGCGCGCCCGTTTCCACACCCTCATCTAAAACAGCTATATCACCCACCTCAAACACCCGCTGGGGCAACGGGTTGCGTCGATTCTCTCGCAATACCGAGAGCAAGCAGGGGAGCAGCGAGTTCCTGATAATCGTGTATTCCTCCGACACCGGGTTCGCAATCTCCACCGCCTCGCCCCGTGCGCGCATGAGCTCAAAGTTCGTGCCCGGGTTTGTGAGCGTGTAGGTCATGACCTCCATAAAGCCCAGGCCCGTCAAAACTCGCCTGGCCCGCTCGCTGAGCCGCTCGATCGGCATTCGCTCACCCATGGTCACAACCTTCGGCAGCGTTGGCTCGAGCTGGTCGTAGCCGTAGCCTATGGCTATGTCCTCGATCAGGTCGACCTCGTGCATCAAGTCACTTCGATAGGGTGGGGCCAACAGCGTCAGGGTATCACCCCAAATATCCGCGATGCCGTAGCGCATTCGCTCCGCAATTTTGGCGATTCCCTTTGGTTTCAGGTTGAGGCCTATGAACTCGTTCGCTTTGCGCGCGTTCAAGCGGTGCCTGCGGGGGCGGAGGTCGGGCGTACGAACGCGCCTGCCTGGATACTCGACCGCCACCGATTGAAGCTCGAATCCCCGCTCCGCTAGCCCGGTCATCAAGATCGTCAGGGATTGGTTCGCCACACGCTCGTCCTCCCCGGTGACATCGATGAAGAGTTGCCTCGTCTTGCTCGTGACGCGCGTGGACTCGCTGTTGATGATTGGGGGCACGGAGAGTACCACGTCCTGCGAGTCGACCAGTAGCGGGTAGCGTGGCCACCCTCGCATGATCGAGCCGTACTCGATGCCCTTTGGGTGTTCACGGAGGATTTCCGCTGGAGTCAACTCCCGATCGAACTCCAGCGGGACGAAGCGAATGGCATCGGGTAGCGTGGTGGTGTAGCGAACGGGTGGCTTGATGGTGTCGAGATCATAAACGCCAATCGAGCCCCTGCGCCGATTTCTGCAAAGTGAAGCGTGGAGCTTCTCTTGAACCTGCATCATTGAGGCGACGATTTCGTCGGTCAGCTTAACGTTCATTACGACCCCAGCAGCGATGCATGGGCGGATGGGCTTGACGCTACGATCTACCTCGACCATCACCCCAGACGCGCTCAACTTGTAGTCAGGTAACCCAACTTCTATACCCAAGAAGCCCCTGAGTGCCCGTGCCATACCCTCGGGGCTAAGCAGGTCCGGGCGATTGTGTGTAATCTCAAGCTTAAGTTCATCGCCTGCCACCTCTGCCTCCACCCCCAGCATGCCGAGGCGCTCGCACAGGCGCTTCTGCTCCAAACGCCTGCCGAGCAATTTGCAGAGGTCGCTGTAGCTCACGATAATCGATGGCATCTAAACCATCCTCCGGGCGTGAAGCCACTCGAGATCGTTGTTGAACAAATCCCGAATATCCTCGATCCCAAGCCTGATCATGGCCAAGCGCGAGAAGCCAATTCCCCAGGCCAACACTGGGTGGCGAATGCCGAGCGGGCGAAGCAACTCAGGTCTGAACATACCGGCACCCAAAACCTCAAGCCACTCGCCCTTCTCGGGGAAGTAAACATCGGCCTCGACCGATGGTTCAGTGTAGGGGAAGTACCCCGGCCTGAACCTCACCTTCGGTAGACCCAGCTTGACCATGACTTGCTTCAGGTACCCCAGCATGTCACGCAACGTCAGCTTCGGGTCCATCACGATGCCCTCGGCCTGATAGAATTCGGCGAGGTGCTTGTAGTCGATTTTCTCATGGCGATAAACGCGGTCGATGCAGAAAACCTTGACGGGGGGCTCCGGGTGCGAGGCGAGGTATCGTACGGTTGCGGCTGTCGTCTGTGAGCACAACACGGGTCTTCGGCTTACCTCTACGTTGAACTTATAGCCCCAACCCGTTGACCCGGCCACACCCCGTTCGTGCGCGGCGGCAACTCGCCTGACCAATGCGAGTGAGGGGAGTTTAGTCCGCTCCGGCTTCGAGAGCGAAAGGCTGTCGTGAATTTCGCGCGCGGGGTGATCCTGAGCTTGGAAGAGGGCATCGAAATTCCAGAACTCAGATTCGACCAAGTTACTTCTGATCTCGACGAATCCCATCTCGAGCAAGATCTCGCGGAGCTCGTCGATGACCTGCTGCTGAGGGTGAATCTTTCCAGGATGGACCGGGGCTCCCGGGGCTACCACGTCATAACGTCTAAGTCTAACCTCCCGCCAACCCCCGCTCACGAGCAACTCGTGGGTTAGCTCGCTCACCTCCTCAACAAGCTCGATGCCTAGCGCGAGGGCTTGTTTCCCGAGCTCGGTCAGCTCCAGCTCCCGCAGAACTTCCTCTTCGATTTTCACGAGCTTGCGCTCGACCAACGTGTTGAGGGCCTCCCTCAGGTCGGACGGAATCTCATCGACACGATGCGCGCGTGCCGCTAATTGCTCAAGCAGCGCCTCATCCGCGAACTTATGTGGAATCGCCGCTCCGCCCTGCTCGGTTATGGTTAGAACAGTCTTACCCCCTCGCTTTTGAAATTCGGCCCAGCCCTTGCGCCGGATCCACGCCAGGGCTATTTGCACCTGTCCCCCTTTGAGGGCCGCGCGGGTAGCTATTCCATACACGAGTTCTGGACCACAGCTGGCGAGAGCCACCAGCATACGTCGCTCCGGCAGACCATCATGCGCGTACTCCAAACCCTCTCGGGTGAGGGCCGCCCTTGAGAGCTTTTCCTCATGCATTCCGGCCAAGCCATGTTGGGTGAGGGCAAGCGTCGCCCGCATCACCGTTGCTTGGTCGAGCTCCGCCCTCTGGGCGATGTCCGTGACTCCTGCCCTACCGTCGAGCTGTTGGAGGGTAAGTAGGACTTTTTTCTCGTGTGGGGTCAGGCCATCGATGATCGCACGGAGATCCAAGGTTTTCAACCCCAGAAACACAAGGTGAGAGAGAGTTATAAAATCCGCTGAAGGAAAACCCGCTTTAAAAGTGGGATGAAAGCGGAGCCGAACCTTGCTCGGTAAGGCCGGTTTGGTGGCTCAAAATGAACTGGGTGAAACTGGGATTGAAAGGTTGCGAGTAAAAACTAAACCTTCAACCTTTTCAGCAACTTCCACGTTTGGATTATCTCAGTATCACCAACCCGCTTCAGGGAAAGAATCCCTTTATCGCCGGTTACCAAGTAATCGACCCCACTCACAGCCGCCGCTGCCAAAATTGGAACATCCGCCTCATCACTGGTCAGCTTAGCATACTGCTTTTCAGAGCCTTTGTATGCGCTCTTGGATATTTTCTCATGTTTCACCAAGCGCAAAAACAGCGGGAAGAGAACGGCGTGTTTTGGAAACTTTCTCTCGAGCACCGCGTTCGCTTCGTCGATTACGTCGGCGCTCAACACCAGCCCTAATTTCCCATCGATGGTGGCATCCAGCAATTTTCTCTCGTTCCCGGCAAAGACTATCCCAGACACTAGGATATTGGTGTCTAAGAAAACCCTCGACTTCTTGGTCATCTCTTGGTCCGCCTGATTTCTTGGATGGCCCGATTCAATTCTCTCCTCGTGAGGCCGATCTCCTTTGCAGCACGTTGAAACACATTCAGGATTTCCTTGGGGTCGACACCGATCCGCTTCATCAAAATTAGACCCCCTGCTTCAGTGACGTAGAGGTAATCGTCCTCGCTGATGTTCAGGTCATCCCGTATTCCCGCGGGCAGGGTAAGCTGGCCTTTCGAGGTGACTTTTACCACAGCCTCCACCATCTTACCACCGTTTAAAATGTAAGAATTCCTTACTTATAAAACTTTGTAGCCGGGGGCTAGCCCGCCTGGTGGAGCCAGTTTAATGACTCAAGTTGATAAAGTATTTGCTGGAAACGTTGGGCGTATCTTTTACTCATCTGAAATGCTCATAACCGCGATCTGGCAACGCTCGTGTCTTTCCCTTCACCTGAATAAAAACTCCTCTGCCTTTAGCCACTTGCCCGATTAAGGCTGCCGTGGCGCCCACGCGTTTAAGCGCTCGTTGAACTTTTTCCCACCCTCGCGGGCGAACTGTGAAGAGCAATTCAAAATCCTCCCCACCGAAGAGCACGAAATCATCAGCATCAAAACCATACTTGGTGACAAATTTTCTGACGAGTGGGTGTTCAGGCACTTGGGCTCGATCGACGACGAACTTGACTTTGCTCTCTCGAGCCAAGTGCCAGAGGCTCGCCGCGAACCCATCAGTGACATCTATTGCCGATGTAACGAAACCGCTCCGCGCTAGAACCTTGCCCTCTCGCACGCGTGCTCCCGGTTCGAGCTGAGCTCTTACCAGTGCACGGTAGCCCTTGGTCGGAAGCCCCTTGAGCAGGAGCCTCAAACCCGCCGAGGCCGCACCCAGCCTGCCCGTCACCGCGATGAGGTCGCCCGCCATCGCCCCCGAGCGCGTTAGAATCTCTCGCCTGCGGGCCACGCCGAAGGCCGCCCCCGATATGACCACCTCCTCGCTCTCGTCCAAGTCCCCACCGACAACGTAGGTGCCGTACTCGTGCGCAGCTACATCCAAGCCCCGCACGAGCCGCTCGACGAATTTCACCTCAAGCTTCCGCGGCAAACCCACCGAGAATAGCAACCCTGAGGGTTCGGCCCCCATCGCTGCCAGGTCGCTCAGGTTGACCACGACTGCCTTCCGGCCCATCTGCTCGGGTGTCGTGTGAGGTGGGAAATGTCTGCTTGCGACGAGCATGTCGGTGGTCGCGACCAGACAACTTCCATCTATATCAATCGCCGCGGCATCGTCACCTATCCCAACTCTAACTCGGGGGCCCCGCCTACAGATTTTACGCGCCAACTCCACCAAGGCTCTTTCGCCGGCTTCGCTTAGTTTCATCGACTACACCTACAGCAGGGGCAACTTACTGGTAACTTTGTCCACCAGTTCGGACGGCGCTGGACCGATTGCTAGAACCGTGGTGGTGTTTGGGGGCAACTCAGTCAGTCCTGAATCTCGAACCAACTCACATGGTAAGCCCAATTCCTTCGCATACACCTCGAGTTCTCCAAGTTCCTCCTCGTTTGATACTTTGACAACGACTTTTTTCTGACCCTCGCCTAGCCAAGCCTTGAACCACTCCTGTTTCCCCCTCCTCGCTCGCTCAGCCGATGCCACGGAACCATGCGCAACCTGCGTCGCGAGCTTTCCCGGACTCATCTCAAGGTCGGCTCGAACAACGATAACCTGCTTGTACCTAAACACCCTCGCCACTTTCTCGCTTCTCCTCAGGGGGTTGGGGCGTTTGGGCTGGTCGCTCTTCGGGTGGGGGTGGCGGCTTGGGCTGGGTTGGTTTTTCCTCAGGCGGAACCGGCTTGGGCTTAGGCGGCCTCAGTCTCTTTATCTTTTGCATCAACGCGCGCGCATACCTCAGTTTGCTTATCTTTCGCATCAACCAGCGCCAATAAATTATGGCCACCTGTAGCCCCCCGCGCCAGTAAGCTATGAATGCAAAAAGCAGGCACGCGCCAAACACGGCGAGCACGAATGGTGCTAGGGTGAGCATTTTCAACCCTGGCTGGGCGAGCACAAAACCGAGGTAAATGAACACAAGCACGCCTAGGCCAAAGCTCACCCCCATGCGCTCCCAGAAATCGAGGCTCTCCCTGCGGGGGTAGAGCACGAGCGTAAACAGGAAGCCAGGTACCATTAAGAGAAATAAACCGAAGAGCACGTACACGGGTACTTCTAGCATCCCATCACTCGTTAGGGTTATCTGGAGGGTTGCCTAAAAAGTTGCAAGGTGATGGCTTGCGAGTAGATGTCGCCGTGGTTGGCGGCGGTCCTTCGGGATGCTTCGTCAGCGAGCTGCTTGCCAAACAAGGTTTTGAAGTTGCAATCATCGAAGAGCACGCTGAAGTTGGCAACCCGGTCTGCTGCACTGGCGTAGTGGGGGTAGGCGGGCTTCAAGAACTGAAAATCAAGCCGGGAAAATGGGTGCTCGGGAAGCTTCGCCGTGCGGTTTTCTACCCCCCATCGAACGAGCCCGTCGAGATAACTCGCGGCAAGGTGCATGCATTCGTAATCGACCGCGCTGCCTTTGACAGGGAACTGGCGAGAAGAGCCGCGAAGGCTGGAGCCACCCTGCTCCTAAAGACGAGGTGCGTGGGGCTCAAGCTCGGGCGCGAGCCGGTGATGAAGCTCAAGGGTGGACTGGAAACTGAAATCAGGGCACGCTTGGTAATTGGCGCAGACGGCCCGGCTTCGATCGTCGCGCGGGAGGCAGGCCTGCTTAAAAACTCGCGCTACCTCAAATGCGCCCAACTCGAGACTATTGCTGAAGTCCGAGCTAATGACACTGAGCTTTACTTCAGCAGCTCGTTCGCCCCAGGCTTTTTCGCTTGGTTAACCCCGGCCGGCGACCTCTGCCGCGTGGGGCTCGGCACATTCCGGGGCGATGCCCTCGGGAAGCTCTTCTCTTTTGTGGGGGCTCACCCCACAGCATCCACCAAGGTCCAATCTGGTAAAATTCTAAGCCTCTGTGCCGGTCTCATCCCCGAACCCCTCACGAGAAAGATTTATACCGACCGCGTGATGCTGGTGGGCGACGCCGCCGGTCAAGTCAAGCCCCTCACGGGTGGGGGCATTTACGTCGGGCTTTCTTGCTCCAAACTAGCTGCCGAGGTCGCGGCGGATGCCCTTGAGGGCGAGCCCAACGCAAAGAAACTTCGCACGTACGAAGGGGCCGTGATGAAGAGATTTGGCCGCGAGTTCGAGCTGGGGATTCGTGTACGCAGGGTTCTTGAGCGAATGACCGATGAGGATCTAAATTCAATATTCAAACTCCTGAAAAGAGAAGATGTGCAAGCGCTGGTACTAAAAAACTTCGACTTCGACCACCACGAAAAACTACTCCGAGCCCTCCTATTCAAGACCCCACGATTGCTCCCCTCGCTCGAGTTGAAAAGGATCCTTAAATACTCACGCTACCTGCTGAAACCCTGAGAAAGAAATGGCGGGGATTTAGACCCTTCCACTACTCCCTCGATGAGCTTGCGAATCTCGACCACTCCGCTCACTCATCGCTTTTTCACGTTGGGGCCTTTCTCCCACAGTCGTTGCCTTGTCTCGTTCCTCCACGAGACTTATCCGCGTCCTACCCCGGTTTTTCGTCCGAGTTTTTACGCGGCTCTCCGTTGCTCTTAAGCTCCGGTTCGGCCTCCTCTGCGGGCTTCTATCCCCGCCGCCTGCATTTTAAAGCAGTCCCGCTATTTAAGGTTTTTTCCCAAAGCAGAACTATTCCCAACTTTGATATAGCTGAAAAAAATGGCGGGGTTCGACCCCTCAACTACTCTTCAGCGCAACGCGCGCTGCGCCGCTTTTCATTTCGGGGCCTTTTTCCCACAGCTTTTGCTTCCGCACCCACCACCGGGCGCCTTAGCCAATCCCTTCCCAAGTACTCCTGGTTTCTGAATGGCTCCCCGTCGCCCTTGAGCGCCGGTTTGGCTTCTGCTGCGGGCTTCCCCCCGCCAAAATTATATTGTTTCGCAACTAATTAAAGATTTGGCGTCAAAAAAATGCCAGCAAATCTCCCTCCAGAATACTTCAAAGCGGAAGGGCGATACCTCCAAGCGCGGACGCTGGAGGAGCGTATCCTTGCAACCGAGGAGCTCATCCGCCTTGCCCCGAAGCACAAGGGGACCGAGAAGCTCCTGAGGGTGCTCAAACGGCGCTTGGCCAAGCTTCGCCAAGAGCTGCGGGCGAAGCAGGCGCGCCGGGTCGGGAGGGGTGGGCCGAGCTTCGCTGTTAAGAAGGAAGGTGCCGCCCAAATAGCGCTTGTTGGGGCACCGAACTCTGGGAAGTCGACGCTGCTCCACCAGCTCACGGCTGCCCGTCCAAAAATCGACAATTATCCATTTACCACCCGGGAGCCGCTGCCGGGAATGATGCAACTCGAGGATGTCCAAATACAGTTGGTTGAGGTGCCCGCGGTGATCGAGGGCTCGAGCCTCGGCAAGGGGCTTGGTGCACAGCCGCTCAGCGTCGCCCGCAACGCGGACGCCATCGCCTTGGTGGTCGATGCCTCGATGGATCCGATCGAGCAAGTCCGAATTCTGATCAACGAACTTGAGGCGGCGGGCGTCAGGCTTAACCAGCAGCCCCCCAAGCTAAGTATCCAGCGCAGGGCCACGGGAGGGATTGAAGTTCGGGGAGCAGGTGCGTTCAAGGGCGACGAAGCGGAGCTCAAACGCATCCTACAAGAGCATCGTATCCACAACGCGCTCTTGACCATCGACGAATCGGTGACGGCTGAGGACCTAGAGGAATTGCTCGACGAATCCTTGGTCTATCGCCGTGCCTTTATTCTACTCACAAAATGTGACCCTTCGGACGCCGCAGACAAGCTCAAGCTTCTGGAGCGAGAGTTCGAGGGACGCTTTCGGACGATCGACACGCAAGGGGCGGGGGAGCGGCTGAAGCGAGCAATCTTCGAAAATCTCGACCTCATCCGTGTTTACACCAAGCGCCCCGACGAGGAGCCAGCCAAACGCCCGCTGGTCCTACCCAAGGGCTCGACCATCTTCGATGTCGCAGGGGCGGTGCACAAAGATTTCGCAAAAGAGCTGGAGTTTGCCCGTGTGTGGGGGTCGACGCGCTTTCCGGGACAACAGGTGCCTCGGGAGTACGCGGTTCAGGACAAAGACATCGTCGAACTTCACGCCTCAAAAATCTACTCGCCGCGCAAGTAGCGGGTAATCTTTAAAACAGCGTCTGGTTTGCCCACGACCGTGACGAGATCCCCCGCTTGGATATCCGTATCGCCCCGCGGTGGGATGAGTTCGTCGCCCCTCGTTATCATCGCAAAAGTGCAGCCTTTTGGTACGTCTACGTCCTTGAGGAGCTTTCCGACCGACTTCGAGCCCGTGCCGACCGTGACCTCCACGACCTCACCCTTGCCGCCCCCTATGCCGAGTAAGCCGTAGACCCCCGAACCCGTCACAGCTTTCTCGAAAAGCATCACCGCGGCACTAACCAAGCTAACCGCGATGTCGACCCCAAGCTCCTCAAACATCTTCGCGTGTTTCTCGTCGTTGACGCGGGCGATCACCCTCCGGACGCCCATTTTCTTACCCAACTCACACGCCATGAGGTTGACCTCATCGGCTTGGGTGAGGGCGATCAGCACGTCTGCCTTATCGACGCCCGAATCCTTCAGCGTGTCTATGTCGGCGCCGTTGCCGTGGATGACGAGTATGTCCAGCTCGGCCGCCAGCTCGTGGGCCCGCTTCTCGTCCTTCTCGATGACCACCACGTTGTGCCCTCGGTCGCCCAGCCGCTTGGCCAGTTTCGAGCCCGTCTGTCCCCCGCCGACGATTACAATGTATGACATTTTGCCGCCTGCCATATTTTGTGAGTGATTAAGTAAATAAGGATGAGGGCTTTAAAGCTTATTTAGAGTGGTTTGAATGCCGATCCGGCCAGCGAAAACCTGCCGCTATTTTAGCGGTCCTGCCTATACCCGCCGGGAGTACGTCAAGGGAGTCCCGGGAATACGTGTTACTTTCTTCGACATGGGCAACCCAAAGGGCGATTTCCCCGTTGAGATGTCCTTGGTTTCGCAGGAGAGCGGTCAGATAAGGCACAACGCGCTGGAAGCCGCTCGCATCGCCGCGAACCGATTGCTCGAGGTCAAAGCGGGCAAGGACAATTACCATTTCAAGCTCCGCATCTATCCACATCAGATTTTGAGGGAGAACCCCATGGCGACCGGGGCAGGGGCTGACCGGATCTCCGATGGTATGGCCCGGGCCTTTGGCCGACCAATCGGTACCGCCGCGAGGGTAAGCCAGGGACAAAAGCTCATGAGCGTGCGAGTGGCGGGGGAATTTGCGCACGTCGGCAAGGAAGCGCTCCGCCGCGCAAGTTTGAAGCTATCCCTGCCGTCCCGAATCGTCGTGGAGCAGGGACAGAAACTACTTGGGTGAACTTGCTATCGCCGCGAGCAACTCGTAAATAATTTTCGCCGCAGCAAAGGCCGCAGTACCGTCATCGTGCGGTGGAACCAATTCCACCACATCAAAACCACATAAGTCAAGTTTCCCTAACTCACGAACCAATCGCAAAATTTCAACCGTCGAAGGCCCCCCGGGCTCTGGAGTCGCAACCCCTGGCGCGAAAGCCGGATCTAACACGTCGAGGTCGATGGTGAGGTAGACATTCGCGCCACCGACGAACTTGCGCGCCTCCGCGACTATCCTTGAGGCATCGTCAATTATCTGCTCTGAAGTGTAGGCCCTTATCCCCGCCTCTCGTGCGAACTCCGCTTCCTCCTTCGAACAGGAGCGAATGCCCACCTGCAGGAGGCGCTCGGGGGGGAGGTGATCCAGTACCCTACGCATCACCGTCGCGTGGCAGAGCTTGTCGCCCAAGTACTCATCGCGGAGATCGCGGTGGGCATCCAGCTGCACCACGAAAACATCCTTGAAAGCTTGGAGGACGAAGTACGACAGCGTGTGCTCTCCCCCCAACAAAATTGGCATCTTCCTATCCCTAATTATCCTTTGAACCGATCGCGAAATTCGCTCCCCCGTTCCTCTGAGGTCCGTGGGGGTAATCATCAAGTCGCCGAGGTCCGAGATGTTCAGTCGCTCGAAAACATCCAGCCCAGCTGATGTCAAGTAGGTTTCGAGATTCGCCGACGCCTCCCGAATCCTGGCTGGACCGAAGCGGTAGCCCGAACGATAGCTTGAGGTGGCATCGAGTGGTACGCCTAAGAAGACCACGTTTGCCCGCTCGTAGGGCTCGTCGAAGCCACCGAAACCCGGTCGGACCGGGGTAATCAATTCCATTCGCCGCCCCCCTTATAGTGGGGCCCCAAAAAGAATAAAAGCGATGGCCTCTGTGATGAACGATGAGGCACAGCCCATGGCTAACCTTTATTTCTTCGACGAGGGCGATGGCACGGACAAGCGGCTTCTGGGCGGCAAGGGGGCCGGTCTGTGCGCGATGGCACAACTTGGACTGCCTGTGCCCCCTGGATTCGTAATCACCACTGAGGTCTGTAGGCGCTATTACGAAAGTGGCGGGAAGTTGCCGAGAGGACTGATGGGCGAAGTCGAGGCAGCCATGCACAAGCTCGAAGAACTAACAGGAAAGGGCTTCGGCGACCCAAACAACCCTCTCCTCGTTTCAATTCGCTCCGGCGCAATGCTCTCGATGCCGGGGATGATGGACACCGTCCTCAACCTCGGGCTCAACGATGAGAGCGTTGAGGGACTGGCGAAGCATACGAAAAACGAGCGGTTCGCCTACGACGCCTATAGAAGGTTCATCCAGATGTTCGGCAAGATCGTGCTCGGAATCGATGCGAAGAAGTTTGACGACATTTTTGATGAGCAAAAAAAGAAGGTGGGGGCCAAGCTCGACACTGATTTGAAAGCGTTGGATATGAAAAAAATAGTCGAGCGGTTCAAGCGGGTGGTTAGGGAGGATACTGGCGAGGAGTTCCCCTCTGACCCACTGCAACAGCTAGAGCGAGCAATCCAGGCGGTTTTCGCCTCCTGGAACATAAAGCGGGCCCGAGAATACCGAGAGTTTTACAAGATCCCCCACGACCTTGGCACCGCGGTTAGCGTTGTCACCATGATTTTTGGAAACATGGGGGCCGACTCGGGAAGCGGCGTCGCTTTCACTAGAGACCCAGCCACCGGCGAGAAGGAGCTATACGGTGAATTCCTGTTCAACGCTCAAGGGGAGGATGTTGTGGCGGGAATCCGAACCCCCCTGAAGATAGCCGAACTCAAGGAGAAATACCCGGAACTTTACACGCAGCTTCTCGATATCTCGGAGATACTCGAACGACACTACCACGAGATGCAGGATGTCGAGTTCACCGTCGAGCAGGGCAAACTGTACATGCTCCAGACTAGGGCAGGAAAGCGAACCGCACAGGCTGCGGTAAAAATTGCTGTGGAGATGGTTGGTGAGGGGCTGATAAGTAAGGAGGAAGCCGTGCTCAGGGTGGAGCCTGGACAGGTCGAAAAGCTACTGCACAAGCAGGTTGACCCGGATGCCAAAGTCAACGTGATCGCGAAAGGACTCAATGCCAGTCCCGGCGCGGCCGTCGGGAAAGCTATATTTGACTCGGATCGGGCCAAGGCGTTTGGAAATGCTGGAGAGGCTGTGATTCTCGTTCGACCGGAAACTAACCCAGATGATGTGGGTGGGATAATCGCCTCGCTGGGGGTGCTCACCTCGAGAGGGGGTATGACAAGCCACGCTGCTGTTGTGACAAGGGGGCTTGGAAAACCTGCCGTGGTCGGCTGTGAGGCCCTCGAGATAGACCTCGAGAAGCGTATGTTCGAGGCAAACGGGACCACCGTAAAAGAAGGGGACACCATCACGATAAACGGGTCGGCGGGCGATGTCATCCTCGGAGAAGCCCCCCTCATTGAGCCAAAGATCTCCGAGGAGTTTGAGGAAATTCTCTCATGGGCGGACGAGTTCAAGCGGTTGCAGAACTGGGCTAACGCTGACTACCCCCGTGACGCCAAGCGGGCAAAGGAACTCGGGGCTCAGGGGATAGGGCTCTGCCGTACCGAGCACATGTTTTTCGAGGAGGAGCGACTGCCGCTAGTCCATCGCATGATTCTCTCGAAGACCGACGAGGAGCGGAAAGGATTGCTCCAAAAACTTCTGAAAATCCAGAAGGGTGACTTCAAGGAGATCTTGAGGGAGATGAATGGCATGTCCGTGGTGATAAGGCTCCTCGACCTACCACTGCACGAATTCCTGCCGCATTACGAGGAACTTCTCGAAAGGGTCGTTGAGTTGAGGTCGACGAAGCGTCTTGAACATGAGGAGAAGCGGGAACTGGAGGAAAAGGGAAAGCTCTTGGCGCAAGTTGAGACTATGCGCGAGGCCAACCCGATGATGGGGTTTCGCGGGTGCAGGGTCGGAGTAATCCACCCCGATATATACGAGATGCAGGTCCGGGCGATATTCGAGACCGCATGCGAGCTGAAGCGGGAGGGTCGCGACCCGAGGCCAGAAATAATGATCCCCTTGGTCGGTCATGCCAACGAACTCAAGGTGGTGCGCAAGCAGCTTGAGCGGGTGGCGCACGAAATCATGGCGAAGCATGGAGTTAAGGTACCTTACAAGTTCGGTACGATGATCGAGGTGCCGCGAGCTGCCCTCACCGCTGACGAGATTGCGGGGTATGCAGAGTTCTTCTCCTTTGGCACGAACGACCTGACGCAGATGACCTATGCCTTTTCGCGCGACGACGCCGAGGCAAAGTTCCTCTTCCCGTACATAAAGCAGGGGATACTCGAGGAGGACCCGTTCCAGACACTAGACACAAGGGGCGTGGGGAAGCTCATACAAATTGGTGTGGAGCTTGGCAGGGGTAAGAGACCCGAGTTGGTAATAGGGATATGCGGCGAGCATGGGGGCGACCCCGAATCGATAAAGTTCTGTCATGACCTGGGGCTGAATTATGTGTCGTGCTCGCCCTTTAGGATCCCGGTGGCCAGAATAGCTGCCGCCCATGCTGCGCTTCGCGCGGGTGAAGCCGAAAGGCGGCGCTATTTATAGCTGGTGTTTTATTTTGATTCCAAAATATGGTGCGGAAAGTGTGAGGGTAAGTTTCCATAAGTGGTATAAATCTCGAAGAAGTCATTCATAGGGGAAGGGCTATGGTGCGATTTAGATTATTTGGAAAAAAGAAAGAGGCGCCGAAGGCTGTGGCGGCATGCACCTGTTCGTTGTGTAGTTTTATGAATTCGCTCGAGCCCGAACTAAAGGGTAAGCCGTATGAAAAATCCCTGCTGAAGTTTGTCATCTCTCCGACAAACGTTGGCGTTGAATCTCCAAAGGAAATTGAAAAAAGGACTAAGGATGCGGTGAAAAAGGGGAAAATTGAGGAGGCAAGGATTTCTTACCTTACACTGATAGGCAATGCCCTTGCAAAGGAAAATGTGTCGGCAAAGGATGTTAGGGGGTACTTGGATGAATACAAATCGTTCTTGAAGGGGCATAAGCTCCCTCCTACAGAATATTATCCATCAGTGGAAGACTGCTCAAACGTGATGAATCACGCTGATGAAATTATTAGTGTGGTCAGAAAGGCTTATCAAAGTGAAAAGTCTGAAAAATAAGAACACGTCATACTCTTGCTAGCCATCAAAAATGCACCAGCCATTTTTAACCTATGGTGCGGTATTCAGGATTTGTACCCCAATTTGTACCCCCACTTTTATTTTTTCAAGAAAAACGAAAAACTCGCCTAAAAGGTTTTATCGGAATTTTACTCATGTCCAAAAGAGGCGAATGAAAACTAAACACTCTAAAAGCACACTTATCTTGACCCTATCGATGCTCGCGATGGCTCTAATTGTATCATCAATTTGCGTCAATCTAACTTCTGCGCAAATATTTGACCCCACTTTAATCGTTAACGATTCAGCAGATGACTTTAACCCAGAGACGCATGAAGAGCCCCTGGTTTTAAACGGGAAAGTATATTAATTTTAGGGATATGATTGGAACCCATCGTTACTAAAAACCTGACAAAATACTACGGTAAATTGTTGGCTTTAGACACTTTAACAATAAAGGTCCACAAGGGGACGTGTGTCGGCTTTTTGGGGCCAAATGGCGCTGGAAAATCAACTACAATCAAAATTCTCTGTGGCCTAATCTACCCAAATAAGGGAGAGGCCTACATAAACGGATTCAATCCATCCGAGGAGCCAAGAAATGCGCTGGAAAATATAGGATGTATGATTGAGGTTCCAGAGTTCTATCCGCATTTCAACGCTACGGATGTTTTGAGATATTACGGAAAGCTCCGCGGAATTAGTGATCCAGAACTCGGAAAAAAAGTGAAGGAGATTTTAGAACTGGTTGAGTTGTCTAAATGGGCAAAAATGAAAACTTCCAAATTTTCTAGGGGAATGAAACAGAGGCTTGGCGTGGCCCAGGTCATGTTGCACGATCCATCGATTCTTATTCTGGATGAACCAGCTTTGGGGCTTGATCCACGGGGGGTAGCGGAGATGAGAAACTTGTTAAAAGAGATGATAAAACAGGGAAAAACAATATTTCTTGCCTCGCACATGCTTTACGAAGTGCAAGAAGTTTGTGATACTGTTGCACTGATTAACAGGGGGAAACTGTTAGTATATGGCAAAGTGGAGAAGCTTGAGAAGTTGTTCAAGGCGCAGACCGTTGAGGTTGATTTGCTTCGATCACCGACATCCAAGCAGCTTGAGAAAGTTAAAAAGTTGGGGTCGGTCGAGTCGTATTCTACCGAGAAAAATCGCATAAAAATAAATTTTGATGGGGACAAGGTTGCTCAGGCAAAATTGCTCAGGGCCTTGATGGAGGATATCGGGCTCCAAGTGGCATCGTTTAGCCCATCAGTGGCAGCACTGGAGGAGCTTTACTTGCATTTGGTCGAGAAGTGAAACAATGATGCCGTCATCTCTAAAACAAGCGGTCACTGTTATGAGATATGAGTTGTGGAAGGTTACAAAGAGTTTGCGTTTGATTGGGTTAGTCGTCATGGTCGTAACATTTTCTGTGATTGTTGCAAGGGCGATGAGTGGAGCAGCGAATGCAATAGCTTTTGGCAAGGAATTTTTCTCTGCAACACCGCTTCTTTTGATTACGATTGTAGGGGTTTGGCTTGGCGGGGATATTCTGGCTTCTGAGTTCGAGCGCAAGACTGGATATATGTTATTTACAAATCCAATAAAACGCGTTACGGTGGTCGCCGGGAAATTCATGGCCTGTTTTGTTTCGACTTTATTATCAATCTCAGCTTTTTACCTAATCGCAACAATTTTCATGCTTAGCAATTATGGTTGGGCGCCGCCTACGATTTTAGGTTCTTTTGGGCTGGCGATTCTCTACGGGTGCGCCGTGCTTAGTCTGACCTTTTTATTTAGCTCGAGTTCAGGTACGGCAAGTGCAACGGTGATTTCATTCTTTGGCTTGATTGTAATAATGCCGATATTACAAATTCTCCTGCTTTTTAAAGTGGGAGTAGAGCCATGGTTCTTGTTATCGTACACTTCAGGGACGATAGGTGCGTATATCGATCCACCCGCGCAAAGAATAGTCTCGACACCAGCTTTCGGCCAATCCAATTACGCGTACCCAGATTTTACCCTCAGTGTTATTGTCATGTTGGCATACGTGTTTGTGTCGATAATTTTGTGCATAATTGCTACTAAACGGAGAGAAATGAGATAAGTATCAGGGCGGGGGTTCACGCAGATATTCCAAAATAGCTCTCATGCGTATCGTGCACCACTTGATTAAAGCATCCTATTATTGTAATTTAGGTGTCAAGTGCGAGAACATAAAGTTCAGAACTGGAGAAGCTCAAGGCTGGGGTAAGTTAATGACATCAAGTTGTGGTGCGGGGGAGGGGATTTAAGCCCCCTTTTTACTAGTAAAAACTCGTAAAAATGACCCCACGGGCGGCGCGCAAAGGTTGCAAAATTGGTTTTAAGTAAGGGACCAAATAACCAAGTGGAGGGTAGGCGCGTGAAGGATAGGGGAGTAAGTTCAATAATTGTTGTAATAGCGATTGTTATTGTAGTTGCAATAGCTGGTATCGGTAGTTACCTCCTTCTGAAGAGTGAGAAAAAGGAAGGCGGTCTGACTCCTCATGACCCGATTCACATCGAGGGTAACGCTGGCTTTACTGCCGCGAACGGTGTTGTTGCCGGTAGCGGGACGGCGGACGACCCATACATCATTGAGTGCTGGGACATCAGCTCGGAGAATGCCAAAGGGGTCTGGATAGAGAACACGGATGCTCGCTTTATCATAAGGAACTGCTATGTGCACGATGGATATCCTTACAATAGTCCCTTTGGTGGGGGAATTTTCTTCAAGGAAGTGAAAAACGGAAAGGTGGAAAAATGCACGCTCGAGAATAACTATGAGCATATAGCACTTTTTCAGAGCTACAACAACACCATATCTAACAACACCTGTCAAAATAGAGGGTACTATGGTATCGAGCTGGCCCAATCGTCAAACAATACCCTCTCAAACAACACCTGCTTGAACAACTCCGTGTACGGCATCGTACTTGGCGCGTCGGACAACAACTCCATTTCGACCAACATCGCGAAGAACAATCGGGGCGGTATTGTGTTAATTAACGATTCGAACAACAACTTCATCTCAGGCAACATCGTGGAGAACAACATCTACAACGGAATCTTCATCACCTCGGACTCGGACAACAACCTCATCTACCACAACAACTTCATGAACAACGAGAACCAGGCGTACGATAATGGCTCCAACTTCTGGGACAACGGCTACCCGTCAGGTGGAAACTATTGGAGCGACTACACAGGTACAGATGTAGATGGTAATGGGATAGGCGACACTCCATATTACATCCTTGGCGACAACAATCAGGACCGCTATCCGCTGATGAATCCTGTCTAACATTTGCCGTAACTGGCTCATGACCCCCATTAAACGCGCATTTTTCGAGGCTGAAAATGGACAGATTAGCGCACGTATGATGATAAGGATTCGACGATCAGTTCACCGATAAAAATGCGGGTGATGTATTTGAGCGCATTTTAACTAGTAAATTTTGGGGCCCTCTCAAAAGCCCGTTAGAACTTGCGGGGGAGGGGATTTAAGCCCCTTTTTACTAGTAAAAATGCTCAGAAATGCTCGCTAAAAAAAGGGCCAAACAATTTCTGATTTAACGCCTCTTTATGTAAACTGCCAACCCGACGCCGATTATCGCTATTACGACGATTCCGGCGATCAGCGGCCATCTCGTTGGTGCGATGCCTTCTCCTGGGGCCAACTTACCAAATTTTATTAAGTAGACATCAGCATCGCCGGATGACATCTGCTCGGGAAACGCGCCCAATGTGAGACCTGCGACATATACGTCCCCCTCGCCATTTACCGCCACGCCCCCTGCATCGTCACGGGCAGATGACCCGAACTGCTTGGTCCAGATCTCGTTCCCCGAGCTATCGTATTTTCGAACGAAAGCATCGATGACACCCGAGAACGTCTGCCCCGGAAATGCTCCATCTGTGCGGCCTGCGACGTATACGTTGCCCAAGCCATCGACCGCTACGTCATCTGCTTCGTCACGGGCGGATGTCCCGAATTGCTTGGTCCAGAGCTCATTCCCCGAGCTATCGTACTTCCTGACGAATACATCAAGGCCGCCAGAGGATGACTGCCCAGGGAGCGCGCCTTGTGTACCGCCTGCGACGTACACGTTGCCTGAGACATCGACCGCCACACCACCTGCACCGGCTTCCCTTGTCCAGATCTCGTTACCCGAGCCATCGTATTTCCTGACGAATGCACTCCAGCCGTCCAAGGACGTCTGGCCTGGAAGCACCTCACCGTAGCCAGCGACGTAGACGTTGCCAGAGGCATCGACCGCAACGCCAATTGCATGGCCGGATCCGAACTGCCTTGTCCAGAGTTCGTTCCCAGCGATGTCGTATTTTCTGACGAATGGACTAGAGCCGCCCAAGGACGCCTGCCCGGGAAGCGCGCCCAATGTGAAACCTGCGACGTAGACATTGCCCTCGTCATCGGCCGCTACCCCCTGCGCATCATCCCAGTCGGATGTCCCGAACTGCTTGGTCCAGATCTCATTCCCAGAGCCGTCGTATTTCCTGACGAACGCATCGGTCTCGACCTCGCCCAAGTACGCTTGCCCAGGAAACGCGCCCAATGTGAAACCTGCGACGTAGACGTTCCCCTTGCCATCGACAGCTACACTACGTGCTTCGTCGTAATCGGGTGATCCGAACTGCTTTGTCCAGACCTCGCTCCCGGAGCCATCGTACTTCCTAACGAACGCATCCCCTGGACCACCGGAGCGCGTCTGTCCGGGAAGCCTGCCCCCTGTGACCCCTGCTATGTAGACGTTCCCTTTTCCATCCACCGCCGCGCCATATGCATAGTCGTAGGCGGACGTCCCAAACTGCCTAATCCATCCAATCTCCTGGCCCCATGCCACCTCCGCCGAGATGATTAGCAAAGGTAACATCAGCGAGGCAATCATCAAAGCAGAAAGCAATGTGCCTTTTAGACGCTCACCCCCCAATTTTTGCCTCCTCATGTAAACTGCCGCTACAATACCGATTACCACTATTGTCCCAACTACTCCCGCGATCAACGGCCACCTCGTTGGGACTTCTTCAGGTACCTCCTCTGGAACAAACGGATACATCAATGGATAACGGTCTTGGTTGTTATCGCTAGGAATGATGTATGGTGTGTCGCCTATCCCATCGTTATCTATATCCACGCCAGCGTAATCGCTCCAGTAGTTGCCACCTGAAGGGTAGCCGTCGTCCCAGTAATTGGAGCCCTCATCGTGTACTTGGGTTGCGTTGTTTATGAAATTGTTGTGATAGATGCTATTATTGTTCGAGTTCGAAGCGATGCCACACCCGTTGTTGTCGCATGTGTTGTTGACCAAGGTATTGTTGGAGGAAGTAACAAGCATGATGCCGCAATCATTATTGTTGGAGCATGTGTTGTTGATCAAGGCGTTGTTGTCGGAGGACCAAAGGCGGATGCCGTAATAGCTGGAGTTGGAGCACGTGTTGTTGATCAGGGTATTGTTGTCCGAGGATTCAGGCTGGATGCCGTAATCATTGTTGTCGCATGTGTTGCTAATAAGTTCGTTGTTGCCAGAGTACAAAAGGCGCATGCCGAATCCATTGTTGAAGAATGTGCAGTTGTCAATCCTGCTGTTCTCTGTATAGAATAATAGGATCCCCTCGCCGTTATTTCCCAGTAATAGGTTTTCAACCCTGATGTTATCGCACCTAACAAGTCCCACGTACCCCGGGTTCAAAGAGGGGCCTATCACCTCGTTTTTCCGGTCCCTGAGGTAATAGATAGGCCTCCCGTCGACGAGGTTCGAATTATCGATGTCGTGGTCGTAACCTTCCATCACACTAAAGTTGTAAAGGTTGTTGTCGCATGCGTTGTTCGTCAGGGTGCTGTTATAGGTGTAGTAAAGCATGATGCCGCACCCATTCTTGGAGCATGTGTTGTTCTCCAAGGTACTGTTGGAGGAGCGGTAAAGGTAAATACCGTACCTATTTCTACCGTTCTCCACCAAGCAGTTCCTCACGATGAAATACGCGGTCGTGTTCCTTATCTCGATCCCGTTAGCGTTCTCCGCGCTTATATCCCAGTTCTCTATGATGTAGGGGTCGGCAGCCGTGCCAGAGCCGGCGACGACGCCATTGGCGGCGGTAAAGTCGTCGTTGCCCTCGATGTAGATCGGCGCGCGCGGGGTGAGGTCTTCCAGAGCCGCGGAAGGGCTAACGGATAAAAGCGATGTTGCTAGCGCTAACAACGAGACTATCAGCAAGGCCGACAGCAAAACTCCTCTAAAACCCTTGGTCCTCACTTATTGCCTCCTTTTTCCCCTAATGAAATTGGGCTCTTTATCTAAGAAGCTGTTGTTTTTGAGATCTGGGGCATTCTGATGGGGTCTTCGAGGTTAAAATATTTTTACTAGTAAAATGGTGCGGGGGAGGGGATTCGAACCCCCGAACCCCTACGGGACAGGACGTTCCCGGAAACATCCTTCTGAATCAGGTGGTTGCTAAGGAGCATACCATATCCTGCGCCGTTGACCTGGCTTGGCTACCCCCGCACATCTCAATCCCATCCTTCTTTTTTAGCATATTAAACTGTTTCAAACGTTCGAGCATTTTCTTCGACACATACAATTCATAATGGATGCTAATGCTGTTACTTCTTGAACTCATCCAAACTCGATTGAAACATATTTTTGAATCTATTTGAAATTCGGACAATATCTTCTGAAAATCTAGTAAAATATTGCTGGGCCTCACATACTCTTCTTTAACAATGGATTTTGCTTCTTTCCAACGCAACGAGTAATATTTGAATGAAGCAACATTATGAATATTTGATTTCTGTCTAAGTCGATTTTGCCCATCCCCGGGAAGAAATATACGAACAGACTGTGGAACCTTGACGCAATCATCGACGGAAGCTTCAGCGTTCAGGAAACCTCGAATAAACGCAGTTTTTACAGATGGGCTGGCCTGCATTATCCAATCAGGAATGTGAGGATTCACGATACTTTTCTTTCCTATTGGATAACCACATTGTTTGTAGAGATACCGTGCGATGCTGCGTCTCAATATGATTCTGTACCAACTGTGATCAACTACCACTTTAGGAACATAACCAAAAAGTTGTTCTACGATATTTCTCACTGTATCAACAAAATTCTTCTCCTTCAGCGCAAACGATAATACACAATCGTATCTCCCATCGGTCGTTCTGCTTATTGAACCATCGCCCATAAGGTAGCCAAAAAGTTCCGCCAGCAGCAGCTTTCTTTCATGAGAGTAGACCGATAGAGAGTCATATTTTATGCCCCGAAACCGCATCCTCGTGCCATGTCGTTTGAGTATTACTCTTACAGTTTCCCTTCCCAGCCTCGCTATTTTTGCGATTTGCCGAATATTCAAGCCGCCATTATAAAGGGCAACCATTTCTTTGTCTGACAAACTCATTTCCAACCTGCCTGATGGGTCTGGGGGAATATTTAAGCAACTTTGGGGGAGAGAGGTCGCCGAAAGTAATTTATAAAGCTTGTAAAGAGCTGTCCCACGGTCTTTTTACCTGACTTGGCTACCCCCGCAGCTAAAACTCCCCCACCGAAGGGCTTTAAATTTTCTAGGACAACCTATATGAAACCGAGAAACAATCAAGGTTTGGGATCGCTATGGTGTTCGACGTCGATATGATAGTGACGTGGGTATTCATCATCCTCATCTTCTCCGTCATATCCATCTTCCTCACCCCTCACATGATAGGGCTTCAGGCCCGCGTTGGGATGGGGCAGCTGCGCAAGTCCGTCCGCGAGCTCGAGGACTGGGCGAGGGAGAGCAAGAGGGCCGCACTCAAAGCGATAACGAAGCACGGCAAACCCAAACGTGACGTCGAGCAGGAGTTCGACAATTTCCTCGAATTTTTCGCCATAGCGCCGGTCAGCGAGGATCCTGTGGGGGTGCTCAGTAGGATGGAGCATGTGCTGGACGTGCGGAAGAAGCGGTTTGAAGGCGTCGTCGCGCACTTGGCTCCGAACGCCGAGCCCGAAGCTGCCGCCAACCTGGAGATGACCCTCGAGGGGGCGATGGCGAGCTACACCCTCTATCGCCTGGTGCGCCACTTCACATTGCTGGCTGAGAAAACGAGGAGCTACCAGCTAGTCATGCTCCTCCAGATGCAGCTACCCTTCCTGAAGGAGTATGCGAAAGCATTTGTGGATGCGACGAAGGCATTCGTTGCCGGAAAACCCATAGGTGACGGGGTCGGGGCGATGACGGCAACCCGGCTCATCGGGGATGCACGCTGGCAGGAACCCATCGAGGACACTATCTACGCCGAGACGAAGTTCGACGGCCGGAAGCTCTTCGTCGTTAAGGCAAAAGGTCCCGGTGGCAGGGTCGGCAAACCCGGCGAGTTGATCAAGAACTTGGTCAAACGAAGCAAGATAAACCGAATCATCATGATTGACGCCGCCCTGAAGCTGGAGGGGGACACGAGCGGGCAGGTGATCGAGGGCGTCGGGGCTGCGATAGGCGGACCCCCCACGGAGAAGTACAAGATCGAGGAAGTTGCGGTGAAGCACAAGGTACCGCTCGACGCTATCCTGATTAAGGAGTCGTTCAAGGAAGCTATAAGGCCCCTCAACAAACGCCTCGCCCAAGCGGCCGAGGTGGCTGCGGAGCGGGTGAAGCAGGCGGTGCTGGACCGTACGAAGCCGGGAGATGTGGTGATCATCGCGGGCATAGGGAACACGATAGGGATAGGGCAGCGCATCGAGGAGCTCCCCCAGGAATTCCCGGCTGCGCCCGAGAAGAAGAAGACCGAAATCGAGTCGGATCTCTTACCCTTCCGTTAACTCGACTTTTAAGCGATGAGATTGATATTCTTTAACAAGTGGTACACATGCGGCGCTACAAGCACGTAGGCGATGTCCAGCAGATCATGTGGACACCGGACCGGATTCGAAACATAGGCATAGTCGCCCACGTTGACCACGGCAAAACCACGTTGACGGATTCGCTCGTCGCAGCCTCGGGCATCATCAGCTATGAGCTAGCGGGCGAGCAGCTCTTCACCGACTTCCTCGAGATCGAGCAGCAACGCGGCATAACCATACAGACGTCTGCGGTCAGCCTAGCTCACTTCATCGGGGGACAACATTTGTTTTCCCTGCCTCTGGAACTGAGACAAGAACTACAGCAAAAGCAAATTTCCGAAAAATTAAGGGAGATATTCAAGCAACATGGACATGCGCTTTCTGAACAGGCGGAGATTCAACCGACAAAAAAGGAATGGAAGATTCTCGATGGGAAGAAAGAGTACGAAGTGAAAGAGGATGAAAAGCAACTGAGCGTATACGGGGAGGAGGAGTACCTCGTTAACCTGCTCGACACCCCCGGGCACGTGGACTTCAGCGGGGACGTCACCAGGGCCCTGCGGGCTATCGATGGGGTCGTAATCGTGGTGGATGCCGTGGAGGGGGTCATGCCCCAGACCGAGACTGTGCTGCGGCAGGCCCTGAGCGAGCGGGCGCGCCCCGTCCTCTACATCAACAAGGTCGACCGTCTCATCGACGAACTCAGGATGACGTCGGAGGGCATGCAGGCACGCTTTGTCAAGTTGATAACCAAATTCAACGAGCTCATCAGGAGGTACGCTCACCCAAGCGTGGCCGATAAATGGCAGGTAAATGTCGAGGACGGTTCGGTCGCCTTTGGGTCAGCCAAGGAAAAATGGGCCCTCTCGGTTCCACAGATGAGAAAGAAGAACATCAGCTTCAAGGATATTATCACGGCCTACCAGAGCGGCGCGCAGGCCGAGCTTGCGAGGAAGAGCCCCGTTTACGAGGTCATATTGGACATGGTTATTCGCCACCTCCCTAACCCGAAGCAGGCGCAGGCGAGCCGGATACCTGTGATTTGGAAGGGCGATGTGGAGAGCGAAGTCGGCAAGGATATGTTGAGTGCTAACCCGAAAGGGAAGGTGTGCATGGTGGTCACCGACATCATCGTCGACGAGCAGGCCGGCGTGATATCCACCGGGCGGGTCTTCTCCGGCACCATGGAGAAGGGGAAAGTTGTCAAGCTGGTCAGCGCAAACCAAGAGGCCCGTGTCCAGCAGGTCGGCGTCTACATGGGGCCGGATCGTGTGATGGTTGACAAGGTACCCGCGGGGAACATCGCCGCTATCGTGGGCATGAAGGAGGCATACGTGGGGGAAACCCTCATCGAGGCTGGGGTGGAGGGCAAGGGCTTCGAGGAGCTCCGTTACATAAGCGAACCGGTCGTCACCGTCGCCGTCGAGCCCAAGAACTTCCAAGAGTTGCCCCGACTGATAACCCAGCTTAAAAAAATCCATCGCGAGGACCCGAACATATACGTCAAGATCAACGAGGAGACGGGGGAGTACCTCGTTTCTGGGATGGGCGAGGTCCACCTCGAGATTGTAGAGTACAAGCTCAAGGAAGCTGGCCTTGAGGTAAAAACATCTGAGCCGATTGTCGTCTACCGAGAGGCGCTCCTAGGCAAGGCCGGACCCGTCGAGGGTAAGTCGCCGAACAAACACAATCGATTCCTCATTGCAGTCGAACCCCTAGAACAAGGGGTGATCAAAGCTATCGAGGAGGGTAAGGTCACCGAAAAGCAGGAACGGAAAGAGCGCGCGAACGTGCTCCGTGAGCTGGGATGGGAAACCCACGCCGCTCGGAACGTGGTTTCCATCATCGGTACGAACATCCTAGTCGACACCAGCAAGGGCGTGCAGTACATGCGGGAGGTCGAGGACTACACCATCGATGCCTTCAAGCAGGTCGTCGAGGAGGGGCCGCTGATGCGCGAGCCCATGCGCGGGCTCAAGGTGGTCATTGACGACGCATCCCTGCACGAGGATTCGGTGCACCGTGGTCCAGCTCAGATCATCCCGGCTGTCAGGCGCCCGATCCAAGCCGGGATCCTCCTCGCGAACCCCACCGTGCTCGAGCCCCTACTCAAGCTCGAGGTGCGGGTGCCGCAGGAGTTCGTGGGTGGTGCCACCAAGGTCATCCAGGGGCGCCGGGGGCGAATCCTCACCCTGGAGTCGGAGGAGGACATCGCGATTATCAAAGCCTCGCTGCCGGTGGCAAATTCATTCGGGCTTGCCGCGGAGCTGCGATCGGAGACCGAGGGGCGGGCAATTTGGGGGACAGAGTTCGAAAAATTTGAGCAGTTGCCCAAGGAGCTTCAGGAGCAGGTTATTCGAGGCGCGCGAAAGCGCAAGGGGCTGAAACTGGAGCCGCCCAAGCCCGAAGACTTTATGGAGAAGTAAATAGGTTAGCTATCACGCCAAATTTCTCTGGCGCAAGGTCCATGACGTGAGTTTCGGCTAGCGTCTTGGGAAGCTTCTGATCTATAGCCGCTCGCCTCTCCGCCTTTGATACTTTCACACCTGGGAAAACCTCCCAGAATGAACGGTACAGCGCGTTCCGCACCCGCTGACGTCGATGCTGAAACAGCGCCCGAACCACGTTAAAAAACCTGCTCTCATCTGCAACGTCGAACGGTGGCTCTCGGGGTCTAAGCCTGACGATCGCCGACGTGACTTTTGGCTGCGGGAAAAATATCTCTGGCGGCACCTCCTTCAACAACTCGATACTTGCTCGATAGTAAGCGTTCACCGTCAGGCGGCCGTAATTATCGGACCCCGGTTTCGCTACGAGTCGCTCGGCAAACTCGCGTTGATACATTAGCACGGCCAGCTCGAATTCACACTCGAGCAACCTGAACGTGATGTCCGAGGAGATGCCGTAAGGGAGGTTTGCAACAATTTTGTTAAAGTTGGGAAGCTCGATCTGCAACGCGTCCCCACACAACAGCTCAACGTTCGAGTGGCCCCCCAACCGCTCCCCTAGAACTCTCATAAGCCTTCTATCTCGTTCCACCGCAATTACCTTTCCAGCGCGCCCAGCGAGTAAAAACGTTAGATTTCCTACCCCTGCACCTACCTCGAGCACCACGTCATCGCGCGAGAGTTTGGCGTAGTCGACCATCTGCTCCAGAACATTGGGGTCGATGACTTGGTGCTGCCCAGCTCGCTTGCTGAGCCTTATGCCGTGCTTGCGCAACAGAGCTAGAGTCTGATCCATCATCAACTTTATTTCTAATACTCGTGTGTGATTAATTAAGGTGGAACTGGGATGGTTTCCGCGGCGTTCCAGCGCGGGAGGGATGAGCTGTTCAAGCGCTTGAAGCGTGACAAGGTGCTCACTCCAGAGCTCGAGCAGGGGATATTGGATGTTTATGGCGGGCGGGGAAAGCGGGCCCTAGAGGTCATTAAGCGAAGGGGCGTCATAAGAAGAGGACGGCGATGGTTTGTACGAGGAAAGGCTGATGAATATGAAGTCGTCCGCAATTTCTGCACCTGTAGGGACTATGTTTTAAACGTCACGACCGGGAAGGTGGATGTCGACATGTGTTATCACGCCCTTTCTAAGGTCATTTGTGAGTTGCTTGGTGCATATTATGTGATTGAACCTGAAGAAAAGAATGAGTAGACCAATCTTACCGGTTTAGAAGCTTATGTCTTTCCCGGTAACACGCTTGGCGGCACCTAGCAGAACAAAACTTTCTTTTTGGATTATGAGTTTGGAATCGAGAGTCACAGATCGGGCAAATCCTCCCGGAACCAGCTAGTGCCCCCTCCCAGTTAGGGTTTGATTCCATCTTGTGAAGAAGCCTTTCCAGCTTCTCCCTCTTTCTAGCTATTGAGAAACCCACTATTTTGTAGAATTGCTCGATATCGCCCATCCGATATATCTTCAGCACATAGCAATCCTTCCTACCGAAGTGGCTTTTTTTTGTCTTATAAATATTCGAACAAACCGAGAATCGATCTTGGAACAAGCTTCTAACATACTCAAGGATTCCAAAATTCGTGTTTGTAACTCCGACTTGTCCATACGTATATTCTTGGTGTCTTCCTTTTCTATACTCCTCAATACTTCCCTCACCATCGAAAAATGCTCTCAAAAAGTCTGCTGGATAAGCTTCGATAATGGATTTGTGGTAATCCAAAGGTTTGCACATGAAATCCAAGAGGGATTTTCCGAAAGCTTGGGCAACCCAATAGTCTTTCTTGTTCTTATAGATCTTGTAGGGCTTCCCTATAATTTTCGAAAGGTATCGAGCTGATTTTTCGGCGAAATCTCTGTCTTTGACCCATAGCCTCAATCCATTGCTTATCCAACCATCGCTGTATCGCACGCCCAGCAAATACGATAGCTCCGGGCAAGGAGTCGGATTGAAAAATCCGCGAATCACTGGCTTATGAGCTCTGTAAATCCAGTTAGCAATCGTCTGCTCGTTAACCCCGATTTCCCTTCCTATCTTCCTCGGTCCTAACCCTTTATTACGCAGCTCGATAGCTCGTTTGTAAAGATGAAGGGGTGTCGAATACATCATCCCCATTCCTCCCTAGCCAATAGAGGCTGTCATTCAACGTTCATACCGCTTTGGGGGAGAGGTCACCGAAAGTAATCCTGCGTGCATTTAACTATGAACGTTGCCAAGTAACTCTGGTGTCGAAATGCCACCGCGCGCCGCGAAAATCGTACGCGAAGCATTCAACGCTTACTGCGTGCTTGAGCCGGAAACTGAAGGGCTAGCCAGGTGATTGAATGCTACTCGTGATCAAGTTTGGTGGTGTCCCCGTCAAAGATGGCAAAAGCATTCGCAAAGCAGCCGAGTTGGTTGTCGACCGATACAAAAAAGGCGATAAGCTCGTGGTTGTCACCTCCGCTATGGCAGGCATCACCGACGAACTCGTGACGATTGCGGACAAACTCGTCGAGCCTCGAGCTAAATCAAAGCAACTAATTCCCGAATTTATGAAGCGCATCTCAGACAAGCACTTTGAAGCGTGCAGGGCTGCCATCGCCGACAAGGATATCCTCTACCAAACCACACGAACGGTCAGGGATGTTCTCGACAATTTACAACGCGTGCTCACGGGTATCTCCTATTTGGGCGAACTCTCGCCACGCTCACAGGACCTCGTGTTATCCTTCGGCGAGCGTCTCTCTGCACCTATCCTCGCGGGAGCCATCGGGTCGCTGGAGGTGCCATCCAAACACATGACGGGGTTTGAGGCGGGAATCCTCACGGACGACCGATACACCGAGGCTCGACCGCTGCTCGAAAAAACCCGCAAACTAGTAAACCAGCGCCTAACTAAAATTCTCGCTGCCGGGGAAGTTCCCGTAGTAACCGGGTTCATCGCTGGTACCGAGAATGGCACCGTGACGACCCTCGGCCGGGGTGGCTCGGATTATACGGCATCCATCCTCGGCGCAAGCTTGGACGTCAATGAAATATGGATCATGACCGATGTCGATGGGATCATGACCGCCGACCCTAAAGCGGAGCCGAACGCCAGGGTAATCGAGGTCATTTCCTACCTCGAGGCGACGGAGCTCGCTTACTTCGGGGCGAAGGTGCTCCACCCCAAGATGATCGAACCCGCGATGGAGCTCGACATCCCGGTCCGCGTACGCAACGCCTTCAAACTCGAGCATGAGGGCACTTTGATCGTTCGAAAACCCAAGCGCATCGAGGGTATCGTCAAGGTGATAACCGCGAGCAAGAACGTCTCGCTGGTCACCGTCGGGGGCGCGGGGATGATAGGGGTCCCAGGGGTGGCTGCCACCGTGTTCGACATCCTCGGGCGGGCGGGGATCAAGGTGCTCATGATCTCCCAGAGCTCCTCACAGGCAAACATCAGCTTCGCCGTCGACCGAAAGCAACTGGATGCCGCCCTCCATGCCCTGCGCACAGAGTTCGCCAAACGCCGCATCGAATGGAGCATCACTTACGACCGAAATGCAAGCGTCATTGCAACGGTCGGGGCCGGGATGAAGGGCACGCCAGGGGTCGCCGCACGAGTTTTCAACACCATGGGGCGCAATCGAATAAACATACTCATGATCGCCCAGGGGTCCTCGGAACTCAACATCTCTTTCGCGATCAGTGAGCCAGACGCGGTTAAAGCCGTGCGCGCTTTGCACGACGAATTCCGATTGGGCAAAGGTCACTAATCGGGCACTCGCCGCACAGTGGGTTGCGCGCGAGACAGTAACGCCGGCCATGTTGAATCAATAGCACGTGGGCCTCGCCGCGACTGCCCATGGGCGTGAGATTCTCGAGCTCAGATCTAACTTCCTCATAGCTGGCCTTGGGTCGGGCGAAACCAAGACGCTTTGAGATCCTGAAAATGTGGGTGTCAATCGGCAGCACGTCACGCCCAGCCCCGAAGACCAATACCACATCGGCGGTCTTGTATCCAATGCCGGGCAGGGAAAGCAACTCATGGCGCGCCTCCTCGGGCGGCTTTCGAAGCACAGCGCTTAGGTCCCCGCCGTATCGCTCGAGCACTATGCGCGCTAGCTCCTTCAGGCGCTTGGATTTCATCCGGAACAGGCCAGCGGGCTTGATTAACTTTTGAATCTCCCGTAGCTCCGCCCTCGCGAGCTGTTCTGGCGTATGAAACTTTGCGGTGAGCCGGTTGTAGGCCGCTCGGGTATTGCGCCAGTTGGTGTTCTGCGAGAGTACAGTACCGACAAGTAGCAGGAATGAGTCATCGGTGTAACGACGCCAGAGCTCGAACTCGGCGCCCAAGCGATTTAAAATCATGAGCATACGGCGGCAGGCACTCGCTCGTCCACCTTTTAAATCTGTAGCCGCCCTAGCTCGATTGGTGACGGGGTTGGACGCCATCAATATCCTCTACCTAATTCTCCTCGTCGGTTCTTTGGCTTTTGGGCTGGAAGCGCTACTCTTGGGCCTGGGGGGCAAGCTTATGGTGCTTTACCGCCTTCGAAAGGTCAAAACGATTGTGATTGCCCTAGCGGGCGGGCTCGCAATCGTCGGGCCAGCAATCGCCACATCCGTGGCGCTCGCGCTCGAACCGCTCTACCTCTGCGTGGTGGTGCTCGCGTATATGTTCGTTGCAGGCAAAATCATCAGCGTGTTTAGGGTGAGGCTGGCTCGAACACCCGCTCCCCCCTTGCCCCCGCAGCCTTCCGAGCGTGAGATTAAAGCGGTGCTTCGGAAGCGCGGGCTCGGAAAACTTGTGAAGAAAAAGAAAAGCCGACGATGAGATTTACTTGACCACCACCGACGGCTATTTTAACATACCTACATTAAATGGAGGGGGTCGAGGTGAAATTTGGAGTGGAGTTTGTCCCTTACCTTAAACTGGACGTTCTGGTCAAACTGGCCCAATTAGTGGAACGCTTGGGATTCGAGCAGATCTGGGTTTGCGACCACTACCACAACCGATACGTTTACCCCGTACTCGCTCAGCTCGCGCTCAAAACACGCCGAGTGATGCTGGGCCCGGGCGTGACAAACCCTTACTTGGTTCACCCCATCGTAACCGCTGCTGCCGTCGCGACCCTTAACGAGATCTCGAGAGGGCGGATGCTCCTAGGGATCTCAGCTGGCGACCCTTTCTTCCTCGCGACAGTGGGGATAGAACGACGGAGGCCCATCAAGGCAGTCCGGGAGGCGACCTACATCATCCGCGAACTCCTAGCAGGGCGCCGCGTGAGATTTACGGGGGAGCTCTTCTCGTGCCGGGGCGCGGGGCTTCGGTTCAAACCGGTGAATAAAATTCCCATC
>Ga0315312_1000547_pt1 | contig 41671 bp, 39 predicted proteins | sample TDP7_MG_FD_203629 | JGI IMG/M metagenome (GOLD analysis project Ga0315312, IMG submission 203629) | Freshwater sediment microbial communities from Lake Towuti, South Sulawesi, Indonesia - TDP7 | ecosystem: Environmental > Aquatic > Freshwater > Lake > Sediment | place: Indonesia: South Sulawesi... | reverse complement strand
ACCACCCTAATGCTCAGCCTTACCACCCTTCCTACTAATGACCCTCTTGTCTTTCTTCCCGGTCATCCATCGTGCCCCTGTTCTCATATCTCATTCCCTGCTTTTCATAAAACTTTTGACATTATCAATATTACTGCTCCTAAAGCCACCTGCCAACTCAACCCCCCAATTTAATCCCATTAGAATTTTTTGACTAAGTTTTCAGGCGTTTTTCTATGGGGACGTAGTCCATGTCAAATCCAAAATAGCGAGGACCAAGGAGCGCTAACCCCTTAGAATTCCGATACTTTTCATCTGCGCGCCCACCAAGCACAGCTACCTCCATCATTTCTTCTAAGACCGTATTTGTATAGGGCTCCCCGCTTCGTGAATCAATCACCGAAATGAGATCAGGACTCGTCACAAAAGGCGCTTCGTCGAGCCATGTCACATGATTTTCGTTCTTGAACCAGATCTTCAGGGTACGCCCGCTGTCAGGTCCTTCACCTTGTATGGTTGTGATGCCAAACATATAACCATCCCGGCTCTCCCACCCTCTACGCGTGACTCTTCCTCTAAAGATTACCCAGCCGCCTATCGCCTCTGCTGCAGCCATGGCAGGGTCTCTACGGTCCTTCAGAGCCCGACGGATTTGTCTGCCAGTTTCAAGGGAACGGCTGACCCATCCGGAGATGATCAATCTTTTCATCTCCCGCCCCTTCAGCAGAAACCCGGCATGGGCGCACGGGGCCTTGATGTCTGGCAACTTGGTCACAATGCTGATCATCTTTCCAATCCGTTCAGCGACAGCTAAACTGGCCGCCCTCTTCACGATGAGGACATTTCCCCATGGATCGCAGATTGCCCCGGGTTCGAAGGTATACCCATGCATTGCTGGCGTTGTCTGGGCGAGTTCCGGGATGGCACGACCTGCGTAATCACCATCGATCGCCTTCACTCCCAGACGGAGGGCTGCGTCAATTGGAGCGGTAGAGTTTCCAGCTCCAAGCTCAAAGGGGATAATGGCTTCAATTCGGTATCCTGTATAGCCCTCCAATTCTCGCACAGCCTCCACCATGGGCTTGGTCACCACCCAGTCGCCATAACCGAGGGTCTCCCGTTCCGAGGCAGATAGTCTGTTTTGTGGGGCAATGGAGCCCATCCCGAAGACCGAACAGGTCCATGCGTCATCTGGAATGGCCTCGGGGGGTGTCAATGTAATGGCTTTTCCTTCCTCGATATGAGAAATAAGATAATCCCTTCCCATGTCAGGCCTCCCCCCTCCTCCCGTCCCCATCAGAGTAAGACCCCGGATCAGGTCTTCCACATCTTCTACTGTCCGAATCGTTCTTTTCTCCATGTTCACTCCCTTTATTTTTTTTGATTTTGAATCCAGTTCACAGTCGAAATGGGTTAAAAAAAGAATATCAGCCCTTTGACCGGTGGCAAGCAACCCAGTGACTCGAAGCTACCTCCTGAAGAGGGACTTCTTCGGAACAGGTAGGCCGGGCCACAGGACACCTTCCCCGAAGTCGGCAGCCTTCTGGGATATTGGTCGGGCTCGGGATTTCGCCTTCTAAGATGATTCGATCTCTCTTCACGTTCGGGTCAGGTATCGGAATGGCCGATAGAAGGGCCTTTGTGTAAGGGTGAAACGGATGGCGAAATAGTTCACGCGCCTTTGCAATCTCAACGAGCGTTCCAAGATACATGACTGCCACCCGATCTGAAAGATACTTCACTGTGCTCAGGTCATGGGAGATGAAGAGGTATGTGGTGGAGAGAATGGATTTCAATTCCTCTAAAAGAAGAACAATCTTTGCGCGGAGAGAGACATCCAGGGCCGAGGTCGGCTCGTCCAAAACGATGAATTTAGGCCGTGTTGTAATTGCCCTGGCAATATTCACGCGCTGTCTCTGTCCTCCAGAAAGTTCATGAGGAAAGCGGTTCAGCAATTCACCGTCAAGACCGACTTGATCCATCACCTCCAGCACTCTGTCCTCCCGCTCTTTCGCAGTTAACTTCTCATGGAGTCGAAGAGGTTCCTCCAGCACCTGCCTCACCGAAAGACGGGGATTGAGCGAAGCCATGGGGTCTTGGAAGATCATCTGCAGGTCCCTCCGGATGGGGCGCAAAACTTCTTCTTGAAGACCCGCCAAGTCTGTCTCCTCGAAAAGGATCCTTCCGCTGGTAGGTTCCAAAAGGCGGAGGATGCAGCGGGCAACCGTCGATTTACCACAGCCACTCTCTCCTACAAGCCCCAGGGTTTCACCCTTTTGAATCGAGAATGAAATTCCATCTACTGCGCGAAGCACAGCCTTCTTCCCGGCAAATGGAATCAGAGCACGAAAAGCAATCCCTTGATCCTTCACGGAGAAGTGTTTGCTCAAATTCAAAATCTCAACCAGCGCCATGACACCTTTTACGCACAAACTGCTTAAGGCCCTTTAACCTTATAGCAGGCCACATAGTGGTTCTTGTTGATGGCCTGCATCTGTGGTTTGACCTTCCTGCAAACCTCCGTGGCCAGCATGCATCGATCAGCGAAACGGCAGCCCGGAGGCGGATGAATCAAGCCAGGAACTGTCCCGGGTATAGTCTCCATGATCGTATCCACATCAACACGAGGAACTGAATGGATTAATCTCAGGGTATAAGGATGAAGGGGATTCTGAAAAAGGTTTTTCACACTTGCTGATTCCGCAATCTGTCCCGCGTGCATGACAGCGACGCGATCGCAATAGCCAGCCATAACCCCCAGATCATGAGTGATGAGGAGGATGGTCGCTCCTGTCTTTTCTCCCATCTCCTTCAGGAGATCAAGGATCTGAGCACCAATGGAAACATCCAGGCCTGTAGTTGGCTCATCAGCAATCAAGAGCCTGGGGTTCGTTACCAACGCCATGGCAATCATCACTCGCTGACACATCCCCCCGGAGAGTTGGTGGGGATACTCATGATAGATGCGTCCAGGGGCAGGAATGCCAACCTGTCGGAGCATTTGGATTGTTTGTTCACGGGCATTCTTCGGATTCTCCTTCTTATGGAGCCTTATCAGACGTTCAATCTGCCATCCCACAGAGAGAACAGGATTTAAGGAAGTCCTGGGGGTCTGGAAGATCATGGAGATGTGGGAACCTCTGAGGGTCCGCATCTCTTCTTCAGAAAGGCTCAAGAGATTTCTCCCTTCGAACTGGATTCTCCCTTGAATAATTCTTCCTGGTTCCCTTATCAATCGTAAAATGGCTAGAGCCGTTACAGACTTTCCGCTACCGCTTTCGCCAACGATGCCCACGACCTCCCCTGGTGGCACCTCCAGGTGGATGCCATCTACCGCTTCAACCATCCCCTCTTCCGTGTAGAAATGGACAGTAAGATCCTCAATGAGAAGGAGTGGTTCTTTCATCTTATCCCTCTCATCCTGGGATCCAAAACATCCCGAAGCGCATCTCCCACCATATTGAAAGAGAGGACGGTGATCACGATCGCAAGACCTGGAAAGAGAAAGATCCACCACTCCCCTGAAACGATGTAATTGGCTCCCTCCGCCGTCATATATCCCCATTCACTTGCGGGGGGTTGAATTCCTAAGCCTATAAATGAGAGGCCAGCCACTGTGAGAATGGCCCAGCCCATGGCCAGTGTGGCCTGGACAATCACTGGAGGAAAACAGTTAGGCAGAAGATGGTAAAAGATGATCCGGGATCTTGGATTTCCCACGGTCCGTGCCGCGTCTGCATACTCCATCTCCCGGATATGGAGCATCTCTCCTCGAATCAGGCGGGTATAAATGGGAATATGGGTAATGGCAATCGCGATGACCACATTGATTAACCTGTTTCCAAGGGCTGCAGTAATCCCCATAGCAAGGATGAATGACGGAAAAGACATGACGGTGTCTATAATCCGCATGACCAGGTGATCCAGCCATCCGCCCGAATAACCGGAAAGGGAGCCTAGGATAGAACCGATGCCCAACGCTATGATCGTAGCTACTAAGGCGACGAGCAGGTCTACCCTCGACGCATAAATCACACGGGATAGAATATCACGGCCAAAGATGTCCGTTCCCATGGGGTGCTGGCGTGAGACCGAGAGAAGGGCCTGGCTTGCATCGGTTGCGTTAGGGTCGTATGGAGCGATGAGAGGAGCGAAAATGGCCATGAGGGTAATCCCGAAAATGACGATCAAGGCACCAAAAGAGAGGGGGTTTCGTCGGAGTCTTCGTAAAACGGCCTGAAGACGCCTCAGGCGAATCAACGCACCCTCTTTCTTCACCAGTTGGTCAATCATCTTCAGAAAACCCTTTCTCCCTTACTCAACGGAGCCTTATTCGCGGATCCACCACCCCGTAGGCAATGTCCACAATCAGATTGACCATGACATAAACGACAGAGACGAATAGGACAAAGCTCTGGATCGGCTGAGCGTCTTTTGACATGAGGGAGGTCACTGCATAATTTCCGATTCCTGGCCATCCAAAGACAAGCTCCACAACGACGTTGCCGCCCATTAAGAAACCAAAGATGACACCGATGAGGGTGATGACGGGGATCAATGTGTTTCGAAGTCCATCCCCGTACACGATCTGTCGCTGTGGAAGGCCGCTGGCCTCTGCCGCTTTGATATAATCGCTCGAAAGCACCTCCAACATCGTTGCCCGCACCATCCGCGTCAGGGGGGCCATCACCGAAAAGCCCAAGGTCACAGCAGGAAGAAGCAGGTGGTGGAGGCTCGATGCTAAAGCCCGGAAATTCCCTGCCAGAATGGAGTCTACTGTGTATAGCCCCGTGATTGAAGCCGGTGGTGAAACGCCTGGGCTTAAACGGCCAAGAGGAGGAGGTGCCAATCCGACGTGATAGAAAAAGATATAGAGCAACAGGAGTCCAGTCCAGAAGGTGGGCATGGCAACGCCTCCCACACCGAGAAGGCGGCAAATATGATCCAGGATGCTATCCCGTCGAATAGCAGAAATGACAGCTAAAGGAATGCCAATCCCGATCGCAATCAGCAAGCTTGCCAATGTCAGCTCCAGAGTGGCAGGGATCCGCTGTTTGAAGTCCTCCAGAACCGGACGGCCTGTCGAGGAACTCTGACCGAGGTCGCCCCGCACAACCCCGGAGAGGTAGCGCCAGTATTGGATGTAGATGGGCTTATCGAGTCCCATCTCCTTCTCCATGAGGGCAAGGTACTCAGGAGTTGCGAAGGGCCCGGCCTTTACCATGGCAGGATTTCCGGGGAGCAGATAGGTGAGAGTGAAAGTGATGATGGTGACCCCCAACAGAGTGGGGATCACCATCAGTAAGCGTTTAACAAGATAACGATCAATCCCCATTCATATTTACCAAAAGTTTATGAATTGAATATCCTTCTAACTTCCTATGTCTTTCTATAGGCGGAATAGTACCGCTCAAATGTATCCCATCGCTTCTCCAGTCCGTAGATATCTGTTTTCATCACCCGGGTCCAGGTATCATACCATAGGAATCCCCAAACCGCCTCCTCGATAAGGATCTTTTGAATTTCACGGGAGGCGGCATTTCGTTTCTCAAGGTTCGTCTCATGCATATTCTCGTCGATGAGTTTGTCAACCACAGGGTTCGAGTAGAAATTCACATTGGTGCCTTTTGCCTTTGAATGGAAGTTGAACATAACGTGGTAAAGGGGATCATTGACCCATGATTGCCATGACTCAATGGAGATCTCGTGAAGCCCCTGGGTCATGCTCGTGCGGAAAGTGGCATCAGTCTCTTTCACGATGTTCACCTTGATGCCGATCTTCTCAAATTCCCCCTGCATCCAGATCGCAGCATGCTCATGAGGGATCCATCCCACCCGGATGGCCATATTTGTTGTAAAACCCTTCTCGTAACCAGCCTCTTTGAGGAGGGCCTTGGCTTTTTCAAGGTCGAATTTATACTTGTTAGCGCTTGGGTCGTGAGTGGGGGTCAGGTGCGGTACAGGGCTCTTCATCTGTATTCCGTAACCATAAAGAACGTTTGGCATGATCGCTTCGATTGGGATGGCGTAGTTGATGGCCTGCCTCACCTTGACATTATCATAGGGAGGCCTCTTCTGGTTCGTAGAGACAAAATGGCATGTTGTATCGGGGACGCTGAAGATCTTCAGGCCCGGTTCACCTTCAAGGCTCTTAACGTTTTTTGGAGAGAGGCCAGGCCTGCCAACAACCATATCGACTGCCTTTCGTTTGATAAGCATCACCCGGTCAGCCTCGCTTGGGACAAATTTGAGGACGATCCGTTCGAAGTAGGGCGGCCTCTGCCAGTAGCCTTTGTTGGCTTCCAAAACGACCTCTACTCCCGGGATATTCTTGGCCAGTGTGTAAGGACCACCGCCAATCGCATTCCTTTTCAACCAACTGGCAGCCCAAGGATCATCCGAAGTGGCATGCTTCTTCACCTCTGCTGGATCCAAGATGGCGTTGTTGCTAAGGGCTAAAATGTCCATAGCCATGGGATTGGGTTTCTTCATATTAATGGCAAAGGTATAATCGTCCCTTACCTCAAACTGATCCGGTGAGTCGACCGTTAGAAGGGTTGGGATAATGATCCGCATATAACCGGGGGAAAGAAGACCTCGGTCGAAGGAATATTTAAAAGCATGAGCAGTCACGGGGTTCCCAGTGGGAAGCTTCACGCCTTTCCGGACCTTGAAGACGATCGTGGCTCCGTCCTTCTCCCGCGTCCAGGACTCTGCCAGACGAGGCGCAAAGTCATAAGGTTTTGAGAGGAAAAACCCTTCTTTACCTGGGATTGGAGAGACCCCCCAATAGATTGGAGTATCGTATACGTTGGCAACAACATTGTATCCACCGATGGTCTTAAAGGAGGCTGGGTCTAAAGTATCTATCTCCGTATCCCAAGCCACCGTTAGTGTCTTCTCCTCTGCGGCATTTGCTATTCTAAGATTAGCAAATGGCGCAGTGGCGAATGGCAAAGCAAGACCCATTCCACCGGCCCATTTCATGAAGTTTCTTCGGCTTATCAACCCTTCTCCATTTCCATCTCTTTTTCTCATATGATTTCCCTCCTTTCTTCTCTTCCCCATTTCCAAGAGATAATCTCTTAATACTCCCTCTTGATCAATCTCCAGGGGTGAAACATTATACATACTCCCGTAGGCTTAATGAAGTTAGAATTTTCTTTTGTCTCCCATCACGGATTGAAGATATCTCTTCTTTTGAACTGGCCTTGACAACATCTTTTAGCGAATTATATGATACGGACTAAACACAGATTAACATAAATCATTTGTCTCGGTCAAATTCAAATTGAAGGAGAATCGATGACCGCCGACGAAAAAGAATATACGAGCACTGGACGGGAAGTGACTTTGATCGACCGGGTCTTTGACCAGATGGTTCGAGGAGTTGTTGTGATCACCACACGTCTTCGGGATAGGTTGAATGGCATGGCCGCTGCTTGGGTCAATCGATCAAGCGAACAGCCCTTCCTCCTCATGGCAAGCATCTGGAAGGAGAACTTTTCTCACGATCTGATTAAGGAAAGCGGTGTGTTTGCTGTCCATGTCTTGAGAAGTGATCAAGTGGATGTGGCAAGGCATTTCGGAAAACAGTCCGGCCGAGAGGTGGATAAATTTGCCCGTATATCCTATAGTTTGAAAGAGACAGGTTCCCCGATTCTCACGGACTGCTTGGCTTACTTGGACTGCCGGGTCGTACGTTCCATGGAATCAGGTGATCATACCATCTTCCTCGGAGAAGTTCAGGATGCCGACTTCGTCATCCGGGGGGAGCCGCTCATCTTTCAGCGCAAAGATTATTTAGATCCTAAGCCCGTTCAAGGACAGGAAGAAGCGAAGCAGAGAATATTTAAGATTACGGTTAAGGAGATCCAAGGAGGAGGTATCTGCAAATTTGGTTTCAAGGTCGGAGATGTGATTATGCATCCTGACCAGAGCCCGCCTTGGACCATTCCAAACTTCTGTGCCTGGGCCTATCATGAGATCCATCCAGCTCTGTTCACATTGAAGTACGGCGGAAGTTTCCCCTGGGAAACTGAGAAGAATGTTGCAGTGGCTTGTTGTTCTGATTCAAAAAACCCTGTCGTCTTTCGGATCGAACTTATAGAAAAATAGAAAAGAGGGTGAGCGAATGAAGAGATTGGTGGCTTATCCCAATAAGTGCACCGGGTGCAGAAGCTGTATGCTGATCTGTTCTTTCATGCACACCGAGGTGTGCAACTACCACGATTCCCGCATCAAGATCATTTCGGACGAAGCCCATGGGAGGCATACGCCCATCCTCTGCCAGTTCTGTGAAGATCCCCCCTGTGTCAGCGCTTGTCCAGTGGAAGCTTTGTCGAGGAATCCGGAAACGGGTGCCATTCAGATGGACGCTGGTCTGTGCAACGGTTGCCAGGCCTGTGTGAGTGCCTGCCTTTTTGAAGCCATGTTTTTTGATCAGGTGAACGAGAAAGCCTTTGTCTGTGACCTCTGTGGAGAGGACCCAGAATGCGTCAAGGTCTGTCAGCTCCCTGAGGCACTCGTTTACAAATGAGGTCCTCGCAAATTGGACCCATTTCGTCATCAAGGGAGAAGAAGATGCCTTTTGCCATAGTAGGAAAGATCATTCATATCGACCTCTCAACGAAGAAAATCTGGATGGAACCGGTTCCTGAGGAATGGGTTTATAAATTTATCGGCAGTCGAGGAATCAATGCAAAGATTTTATGGCATTCCTTGAAGCCGCGAATTGATCCCGTTGGACCCGAAAATATTTTAATCTTTGGGACAGGCACACTGACAGGAACATTCGCGCCTACATCAGGGAGGACGACTGTGACCTGCAAGAGCCCGGCGACGCATCTCTACCTGAAGACGAATGTGGGCGGCCACTGGGGAACGGAGCTAAAATTTGCGGGGTATGATTACCTGGTTGTTCATGGAGCAGCGACAACACCCGTCTATGTTTGGATTCATGATGACAAGGTCGAAATTCGCGGTGCACGACATCTCTGGGGCAAGGATGTCCGGGAAACAACGAAGCTCCTTCATGAGGAGGTTGGCGATCCCTCAGCTCAGGTGGCCGTTATCGGTCAGGGTGGAGAAAACCTCGTGTTCTTCGCTGCCATCATGGTTTCTGTCTATAACGCTGCTGCCAGAGGTGGTGCAGGCGCTGTCATGGGTTCCAAAAGACTGAAGGCCGTGGTCGTTCGAGGCCATGGCTCTGTGAGGGTGGCCGATCCCAAGGAATTCTATCGAAGCTGCCACATCGCAATTAAGAATTCCTACGAAGATGCTACAGCCCAATTCGCCCATCTCTATGGAACGGCTGGGAGTGTCCCAATGGTGAATGAGGCTCGGGCCTTTCCCAGCTATAATTTCCAGAAGGGATATATCGAGGGCGCTGAAAAGATTGGGGGCCCCTATCTTGCAGAGTCAGAATATTTGAAAGGAAGAGTCGGCTGTAACGCCTGTATCTTCTGCTGCCACCGTTACTGTGAGATCAACCATGGGAAATACGCAGGTTGCTATACAGGAGGACCTGAGTATGAAACACTGAGCGCTCTTGGAGCAGGCTGTGGAAGCATCGATATCGAAATGGTGATCAAGGCCAATGAACTTTGCAATATCTATGGGCTCGATACGATATCAACAGGTAATCTGATCCAGTGGGCCATGGAGTGTTTTGAGCGAGGTGTGATTACGGAGACTCAAACAGGGGGAATTCGGCTGGAATGGGGAAATGGTGAAGCCATTGTGGAAATGGTCCGAAGAATTGCGTTGCGACAGGGCTTAGGTGATCTGTTAGCAAATGGGGTGAAAAGAGCCGCTGAAAAAATTGGTGGGGGGTCCGAAAAATGGGCTATTCAGACGAAGGGATTGGAGCAGTCGCGAGTGGAGACGAGGGCTGCTTTTGGCTATGCCTTGGCCTTTGCTGTTAATCCGCGTGGGCCCGACCATCTCCACACTGAAACGATTGCAGAATTTGGAACCCGTCCTGGAGGTAGGCGCCTGATCAAGAAGATCACTGGAGATGAAAAGTATGCCAACCCCAGACTGATAGAGAAACGACCTGAGATTGTCCGATGGCATGAGGACTGTTTTGCCGCAACCGATTCTCTGGGACTCTGTGCTTTTATCAATACCTCCCGCTTTGGCGTTGATCCTCAGCAGATGGCCGATATGTTTTCTGCGGCCATTGGAAAGAAGGTAACAGAAGAAGAGCTCATGAAAGCTGGCCGAAGAATTCTCACATTGGAGAAGAGCTTCAATGTCCGGGAAGGTGCGACCCGGGCAGATGATACCCTTCCCTGGCGGTTGATGCATGAGCCTCTCGAATCCTTGATGCGCGGCAAAGATGTTTCGAAACCCATTGAAGAGAAGGAAGGCTTCTTCCCGATCAATTCTCCGGATATGCTCAATCGGATGCTCGACCAATATTACGATCTTCATCGCTGGGAAAAGAAGACGAGCTGGCCCTATCGGGAAACCCTGTTAGAACTTGGGCTTAAGGAAGTCATCGAGGAACTTGAACCAAAAGGCAAAGTCCCTCGACGCTCAAAGGAATAGTTTTCAGGAGATTGATTCACATGATCCATGTGAAAGTGAGAGTATTTTCTCAGGCGATGCCGGACCAGATCGAAATTGAACTGGATAAGGGAAGTTCCATCGAGACCCTATTTCGCCGAATCAATGAGAAGGTGAGTCAGGAGAACTCAGGGGGGTCAAACATCAAAATGGCCTTCCTGAACAATACGGGGAGCATGGTAGTGCTCCTGAATGGAATGAGCATCCATTCCCTCTCTGGCTGGAAGACGATCCTTCAAGAGGGGGATGAAGTATCCCTCCTTCCCATGGTGGCAGGGGGCTAAAAAAAGAGTTTAAGGAGAAAACGGGTGGAGACCAAAGAAGAACAAAAAACGAAGATCAAACTTCTCGGCATCTGTGGCAGTCCGAGAAAAGGGAATAGTCTCTTTCTCCTCCAACAGGCCCTGGATGAAGCTTCGAAAGCATACCCCGAGCAGGTTGAGACGAACACCTACATTTTTGGCCAAACCCCCTTCGCTCCTTGCGATGCCTGCCAGGCACACAAAAGGCTCAAGGGAGAGTGCCGAATCGAGGATGGGTTTCAGGAACTCCGGGATAAATGGCTCGACGCAGATGCAGTGATCTACTCCGTCCCGGTCTACCATATGGGGATCCCCGGTCAGGTCAAATGCTTCATCGATCGTCTTGGAAATTCATTGGGCTATTATTTCACAGAATACATTCCCGGAGAACCGGCCTTTCACATTCCCCGTCTGATGAAGGTCATCGGCAGCATCACTCAGGGGAGCCATATCTTTGCCGGGCAGGAACACGCCCAGGCTTTCATTAATACCCATGCCATATTGATGCGTTGTATCCCTGTCTCCGGGGACCTCTGGGAGTCTTACATCGGTGCTGGAGGATGGACAGAGGTGAGCCTTAAAGTAAGTGCTCTGAAGACGCTTGCTGAGGAAGGAAAGCAAGATGCTCAGATTGCCGTTCGCTCAGCCCAGAGCTTGGGAAAGAGAGTTGTCGAAATGGCAATGATTGTCAGGGACGGCCTCAAGTCCAACAAAACCCTTCTTGCAGAGCAACCGTCTTACCTGCCCGTCTTGAAGAAGATCGAGAAAAAAAGTAAGTAAGACGATTTGGCATTGGGATTTTGGAATTTGAACTTTCTGTTTCTAAACGGGCCTTCCCACCAGCCTTTCATAAGCCTCAAGATATTTCTCTCTTGTCTTCTCAATAATCTCTTCTGGCAATTGAGGAGCAGGAGGATTCTTATCCCATCGGATGGAGAGAAGGTAATCCCTCAAAAACTGTTTATCAAAACTCTTTTGGGGACCAGCGGGTCGGTAATCATCTTTGGGCCAGAACCTTGAGGAGTCTGGTGTGAGCAGTTCATCGATCAAAAGAAGCCTTCCGTCTCTGATCCCAAACTCCATCTTGGTATCTGCGATGAGGATTCCTTTACCTTCTGCAAAATCGCGCGCCTTTTTATAGATGGCCAAGGAAAGGAATTTCAGCCGCTGGGCCAGAGCTTTCCCCACAATTGCTTCCACTTTCTCAAACGTAATGTTTTCATCGTGAACGCCAAACTCTGCCTTTGTGGCAGGAGTGAAAATGGGCTTCTCCAGTTTCGATGACTCCAGGAGACCCTGGGGTAGTTTAACGCCGCAGACTTCCCCTGAATTCTGATATTCTTGCCACCCTGAGCCGGAGAGATAACCCCTGACGACACATTCAACGGGAAGCGGTTCTGTCTTCACCACCAACATCGAACGATCTTTTAAAATCTCCTGATAGGGTTGGCACTCCTCGGGGAAGTCTTTTACATCCGTGGAGATGACATGATTGGGTACGATATCCTTTGTCATATCGAACCAGAATTTGGAGAGCTGCGTGAGTATCCTTCCCTTGTCTGGGATCGGATTTGGCATGACGACATCGAAGGCCGAGAGCCGATCGGTAGCAACGATCAGAAGTCGATCCCCAAGATCATAAATGTCCCTCACCTTTCCCCTTCCCCTTAGGGTTAGGTTTTTGAATTCTGTCCTGGAAATAACTTGTGTTGCCATAGAAACCTCCCGCAAATCCCCCTTCATCCCCCTTTAATAAAGGGGGAAAGAGGGGGATTACTTGATTTTTAGGGTTCTCATTCGATTAATTGCTCCGGTTAACTCATAGATACGAGGCATGGCCAGGTTTCCAGCTTTATACGGTAAAAGGGTATCGAAACCTTTCTCGTAGATATCGTCCACCACCTTTGTCAACCCTTCTCTCAAATTTTGAGTTCCCTCAAGATAGTGTTCGCTATAGTAGTGGATCATCAGACCAATGGCACGGGTCTGACTCGGGTCAACCAACTGCTCCAAATAGGAAAGGTCGATGGTCGTGGAGCCGTAGAGGATTGTCCGCATGCCTTTCGCATCGATCTTCGCTTCCCTCCTTCCACGGCTCGCATCAAAACTCTGAGAAAGGGGTTGACGTAGCGTAATTTTACCAAAAGTTGGCCCTCCCTCGTCCGTTCGTTTGTTCACATGTCTTAGTGCAATCTCCTTGGCCTTCTTTGTCACACATCTCGGTTGATAATTGTCCATCATGATGACCGTATCAGCCACATCGAAATAGTCGCCCGAACCACCCATGACGAGGATGGTGGAAACACCCAGATCCCTGTAAAGCTGCTTCACCTTGTCCACAAAGGGAGTGATCGGCTCCTTATCTTTGGTCACCAATTCCTGCATCCTCTCATCCCTCACCATAAAGTTTGTGGCCGACGTATCCTCATCGATGAGAAGAAGTTTGGCACCCATCTCCAATGCCTCAATGATGTTGGCTGCTTGGGAGGTGGAACCGCTTGCATTCTCTGTCGAAAATCTCCCTGTATCCCTACCTTGGGGAAGATGATTGATAAAAGGGCTGATATCCACCTTCTCAATGCTTCGGCCATCCTCTGCGCGAATCTTGACAGCCGAGGGAAGGGTTGCCACATACTCCCTTCCGTCTCCAGGGATATGTGGATAGACCCCTCGCTCAATGGCATTGAGCAGAGTAGTCTTTCCGTGAAATCCACCCCCCACAACTAACGTCACGCCCTTTGGAATCCCCATCCCTTTAATTCGACCACGATTTGGAACAGAAATCTCCACTTCCAGCTCCGGAGGATAGTAAAAGGGGACGACATTCTGTCTGAGCGATCGGTCATCCACTCCACTCCCCCTTGGAAGGATGGACATATCTTGAACAAAAGCTACCAGTCCTTTCTCGTCCAATTGTCTCTGGAGAGCCTCCTGATCTTCAGCCACCTCCACATGCATCTTAACCTCGGCCGGATTGTAGTATTGATAGAAAAGACATTGTTCGCCGATCTGAGGTATCTCTTGAAAGAAAATTGCCATGGCCTCCCTGCCCAAGATCCTTCTCCCTTCGGCTGGAAGACCAACGGTAAAACGGACTTCCACGCCCTGCGCATCGATAGAGACGGAGCTTCGCTCTAAGATCTCTTGCTTTCCCGAATCGATGCTGATGAGACCACTCTTTCCAGTTCCTCGATGTCCTTTTGCCAACCTCTTCTGAACGGCCTCGAACCGCCTCGCAATAAAATCTTGAAAAGCAATCCGTCTGATCCGACGTTCGAATAGAGAGCCGGGGAATCCAGCCCTCGAAAGAGGAACATGGAACCTCAATCGGGAAGGGGCAGCAAAGGGGTCCCCCTGAACATGGTCGATATGGAGGGCGAAAGGACCAAAGTCAAAACTCCCCTCAATATCTTTATATGCCTTATATCCCTTTCCATCGATCCTATTAAGAATGTTTTTCAAATCATCTTTGGAAGCCATTTAAATCTCTATGGGTTCGAGGGGTTGAGCCTGCCTGCCCTGCCTACCGCAGGCAGGCGCGGGCAGGGGTTCCAGGGGTTCTCTATAATGCGGATTTCGGATTGCAGATTTCGGATTTTTTTATTCCGCATTCCACATTCTGCACTCCGCAATTGAAAGGCCACTGGACCCCTTGAATCCTGGACTCCTTGAACCCTTTTAATTGACTTTTCCGTTCAAAATGTTATCTTATGTTCCAAAAAATTCCGCTTCTTTCTCATAGTTGGAAAGGATGATCGGCAACAAGATCGGACATCGACTCGACCCTTATCTCTATAGCGTATTTAAAACAATTTTCGGGGAACGTGGCAATCCAAATCTCTTCACGTTCATGGGTTTTTTGGCAACCCTCCTCGCCTCCTTCTTCATTCTCAAGGAATTTTGGATTTTGGCAGGATTGTTGATCATCCTTTCGGGCATCTTCGATCTTTTCGACGGTGCGGTAGCCAGAAAATTGGGCAAAGTCACAGCCTTCGGCGGCTTCTTAGATTCGGTCTTGGATCGATATTCGGATCTCCTTTTCCTTCTATCCCTCCTCATCTACTATCTAAAAAAAGGAGACCCTAGTCTGGTTATCCTTGCCTCTTTTGCGAGCATTGGTACTGCTCTCATCCCGTATGTGAGAGCGAGGGCAGAGGCTGCCAACGTCCCTTGCAACGTTGGACTCATGGAGAGGGCTGAACGGATCGCCCTCCTTTCCGCTGGCGCGCTTTTTGGGTGGATGGCGTTAATGCTCTGGATCTTAGCCATACTCACCCACCTTACCGTACTTCAACGAATTTACTACGTCTGGAAAAAACTCCGCTCTCCTTAAAAATCCGAATTTCGAATACCGAAATCCGAAACAAATCCAAAATTCAAATTTTCCAAATTCAAAACCATTTCTATCCGTTTAGGCCATTTAGATTTTGAACATTTGTGCTTGTTTCGTATTTCGAATTTCGTGCTTCGAATCTCAGGCTAACACTTTAAATAGTCTTGGCCATCTCCTGAACTTCCTTCAGCAAAGCAGAGGCAAAATCTTTCTCTCTGACCTTTCTTACCACCTTTCCCTTCTTGAAGAGGACACCCACGCCCTTTCCTCCGGCAATCCCGATATCTGCCTCTTTAGCCTCACCCGGCCCATTGACCACGCATCCCATAATAGCGACCGTCATGGGTTTCGAGATTCCCTGAACGCCCTTTTCAACTTTCTCCACGAGGCGTGTTAGATCGACCTCACAGCGGCCACAGATTGGGCAGGAAATAATCTCAACACCTCGTTGCCGAATCCTTAAAGCCCTCAATATTTCGTAGCCTACGCGGACCTCTTCCACCGGATCTCCGGTTAGTGAAACACGGAGGGTATCCCCAATCCCTTCACTGAGCAAAAGCCCGATACCAATGGATGATTTCACAATGGCGTCAGAACCTTTCCCAGCCTCTGTAATTCCGAGATGGAGGGGATAGTCTGCTGTTCTTGAAAAGAGGCGGTAGGCTTCCACAGTCCTCTGCACATCCGAGGCCTTTAAGGAAACTTTTATCTGTTGGAATCCAAGATCTTCCATCCATTCGATCGTTCGAAGGGCACTCGAAACCATGGCCTCAGCAGTGGCCCCACCGAATCGCTTCAAAAGATCTTTCTCCAATGAACCGGCATTGACTCCGATCCGGATTGGGATGCTGCAATCTTTTGCATTCACGACAATGGCTTTGAGCCGATCCCTTCCGCCGATATTGCCCGGGTTGAGACGAATCCCATCAGCCCCTGACTCCATCGCTCTTAGGGCCAAGCGATAGTGAAAATGAATATCAGCAATGAGGGGAATCTGAACCCTCTTTTTGATCTCAGCGATCGTAAGGGCTGTCTCCTCATCAACAACGGCCACCCGAACGACTTCACAGCCAGCTTCTTCGAGTCGTCGAATCTCTTGGACGGTCCGTCGAACATCCCGTGTGTCCGTCTTCGTCATCGACTGGACAGAAATGGGGGCATCCCCTCCAATCTTAACAGAACCCACAGAGATCTGGCGTGTCTGCCGCCGTTGAATCATATGAATAAGTTCGGAGTCAATAGTTCGGAGTTCGGAAGCATAAAAAACTCCGAACTCAAATCTCCGAACTAAGAACTAAAACTCCTCGACCCCTCGAATCCTTTCAATCCTCGTGAGGTTCGCCAACGCTCAACAATCATGTAAAGCGTTGGGACGAAGACGAGCGTGAGGAGAGTTGAGATTGAAAGTCCTCCGATCACAGCGATGGCCAGAGACGCATTGGCCTCAGCACCTTCACCCAATCCGAGGGCCATCGGAATCAATCCACAGATGGTCGTGAGGGAAGTCATTAAGATCGGCCTGAGACGAATTCTTCCAGCCTGGATCACCGCCTCCTCCAACTTCACCCCTTCTCCCCGGAGCCGATTGGTGTAATCGATCAAGATGATGGCATTGCTGACAACGATCCCAACCATCATAATGATTCCGATGAAGGAGACGACGCTCAATGTATTTCCCGTAAGGAAGAGAGCCCAAATGACGCCAATCAAACCCAAGGGCACGGAGAACATAATGAGGAATGGGTGAAGTAAAGAAGCGAATTGGGAAGCGAGCACCATGTAGATTAAGAGGATGGCGAGGATGAGGGCAAAGAGGAGTGTCTGGAAAGCCTCTTTCTGCTCTAAACGCGCTCCTTTGAGTTGGACAGAGAATCCCTCAGGGATCTTCATCTCCGAGATCTTCTTTTCAATCTCGCTGGCAATAGACCCCAAGTCCCGGCCGCTCGTATTGGCCGTGATATGGACGATCCTCTGCTGATATTTCCGCTCCAATTGGACAGGGGAGGACGTCCTCACGATCTCGGTCACGTTCTCCAATGGAACAACCTTCTCGTTCAGTGCGGGGACGGGCAATCTTCTCAAATCCTCTGGCCGGCTGCGGCTCTCTTCGCTCAACCTCACCCGTACCTTATGTTCCCTCCCTGTCTTTGGGTCAACATAAATGGATGATTCAATGCCTTCGATCGCTCCCCTGACGACCTCCGCCACCCGGGAGGTCGTCAGGCCAAGGGCCGATATTCGATCCTGACGAATCCTCACCTGATATTCAGGAAGCCCTTCCTCCCGACCGATCTGAATATCGGTGACCCCTGGGATCTCTCTAAGAAATGCATCTGCCTCTTTCGCCAATCGGCTCCCTGTGGCCAGATCGTATCCAAGGATTTCAACGTCGATGGGCTCATCGGCTCCGAAAGTTATCACTCTTGAAACGATTCCCCCAGGATAGACGGTGATGATCGTACCGGGAATGTTCCGGGTATTCTCCCTCAACGACCGAGAGATCATCTCTGAGGAACGATCCCTATCCGATTGATCGACAAGCATCAATGAGGCTGATCCTACATAAGGACCAGCGAACCTTCCGCTGAAGATCACAGATCTTCCTCTTCCAGAGCCCGCTCTTGCCCAAAGAGATTTCAGCTCCGGAACATCTTCGAAGACAATCGCCTCCACCTTTTCTATCACCTTCTTCGTCTGTTCCAGAGAGGACCCTACAGGAAGCCGGATCGACATCCTGACCTGCCCCTCATCAGATGAAGGGAAGAATTCTGTCCCGATCAATGGGATGAGAAAGAGCGTTCCCCCGAAGATGATGGCAACTCCGACAAGGACCAGCCGTCGATGGGCCAAAGAAAACTGAAGGATGTTCTGATAATGCTGATCCACCCAGAGAAAGAAAGGCCTCGTCTTCTGAAAAATCTTTTGACCCCATGAAAGTTTCACCGATTCCTTTCGTGGCCGAAGGAATTTGGCAGTGAGGACTGGCACGAGCGTCAATGAATCGAAAAGGGAGGCAAGAAGGGAGAAGGCCACCGTATAAGCCATCTGAACGAATAAGAGGGCAGCGATCCCCTTCACGAAGGCAAGGGGGAGGAAGACGATGATGCTCGTAATCGTCGCGGCGATCACCGGTTTACTCACCTCAGTCGCCCCTTTGTAGGAAGCCTCTTCTGGCGATTCCCCGAGTTCGATGTGGCGGTTAATATTTTCTAAGACGACGATGGCATCATCTACTAATCGACCCACCCCAAGCGCCAAACCTCCAAGGGTCATGATGTTCAGCGTGAACTTACCAAAATGGAGGAGAACAAAGGTCGCAATAATGGAGATGGGTATGGAGTGGGCGATGATCAATGTGCTCGTCACGTTTCCCAGAAAGATGAGAATCACGGCCACCGCCAGGAGGGCTCCCATGATCGCCTCATGCTGGAGATTCTTGATCGATCTCCGAATGAAGGTGGATTGATCAGAAACGACCCGGATGGTAACTCCCTTGGGGAGTTCCTTTTGGATTTGCGGAACGGCCTTTAAGACGTTGTCCACCACGGAGACGGTATTGCCTCCGATCTGTTTTTGAACACCGATGACGATTCCCCTCACGCCATTGACATGGACCTCGGTCTCGGCGTCCTCAAATCCATCCTTCACCCTCCCGATATCCCTTAAACGGACAGGGACTCCGTTATGGTGGTGGACCACGATCTCTTCCAGATCCTTCACCTCTGGGGAACGGCCGAGAGTTCGAACACTGTACTCCTTCTGCTCGCCTTTGATACTTCCTCCAGGACGGTCCAAATGGCCCACTCGTACGGCCTGGGCGACTCTATCCAAGGAAAGGTTGAGCCTCTCCAATTTGGACCGATCCAGTTCCACTTGGATCTCTCTTACCTGTCCTCCAAAGACACTGGCAGAGGCAACTCCCTTCAGGCTCTCCAGCCTTGGGGCGATGAAGTCCTCTGCCAACTCTCGCAGACGAAATTCATCCATGGGGCCGGTGATCGACAAGACGATGACAGAGATCTGGGAAGGGTCGAATTTGAAGATGATGGGCTGCTTCGCATCTTCGGGAAAGAGATCCTGGATTTCGCTCAAACTGCGCTGAATATCATTGGAGGCAACATCGAGGTTTGTGCCCCAATAGAACTCGATACTGACTATTGAAATTCCCTGTCTCGAGCGGGAAGAGACAAAGCGGACATTTTGAATTCGGCTCACCCTTTTTTCAATCAAGCGGGTGATCGTGATCTCAATATCCTCTGGGCTTGCCCCCTCATACTCGGCCACAACCGAAATGATAGGATAGGAAATTTCAGGGAAGAGATCGATGGCAAGGTTTGAGAAGGCGATGACCCCGAGAAGGATGATCCCGATGGCCACCATGAATCGGGCCACAGGGTTCTTCAGAGACCCCCGGATAAGATCCATCGGATGATTAACCTCCTTCGATTACCCGGACGGCCGAACGGTCCTTTAACATTTCTTGTCCCCTTACGACCACTTGGTCCCCTTCTGACACCCCTTCGAGAACCTCGATCAGTTGATCCTGTTCATACCCGGTGACGATCGATTTCCGAAAGGCCTGACCCCCTTTGACGATAAAAACCGATTTCGTACCCCTTTCCTCAACCACTGCATGCCTTGGAATGATTAAGGTTTGGGGTTTTTCCGATAGAACCACTTCAAGCTTTGCAAACATCCCCGGCTTCAACAATCCACCTGGATTGGGAATATAGATCTCCGCTTGAAGCGTACGAGTGGCCAATTCCAGGGCGGCATTAAGACGTGCCACCTTTCCTTCGAATATCTTGTCGGGGTAAGCCTCCGTTCGAATCTTGGCCTTCATCCCGATCTTCATCAGAGGAATATCCCTTTCCAACACATTGGCCACAATCTTAAGAGTCTCCGTATGGACGAGCGTCACCAGAGGGGTAGAGGGAGAGACCAACGCTCCCGGATCGACGTGCTTCCTGATGATCTCCCCATGAAAAGGAGCCATGATCAATGTGTTCTCGAGACGAATCCGTTCTTGGGCCAAGATCGCCTCCATCTCTTTCATCTTTGCCTGGCTTGCCTCTCTCACTTCCTGCCGGGCGCCCTCTCTCAGCATTTTAAGATGCTGCTGGCTTGCTGCCAATTGAGCTTCCGCAACGGTATATTCCATTTCCGCAATGTCGGCCTCTTTCTTTGAGATGACCTGTCTCTTGAAAAGGGCATCGATCCTTTCCCGATGGAGCTTTGCGTTATCAAAACGGGATTGAGCCTGTCGGACCGCCTCCTCTGCCTGGCGTAGTTCTTCAGTCCTTGTCCCAGCCTCAATCTCAGAAAGCTGGGCCTTCGCCTGGGCCAACTTGGCCTCAGCTTCCTTCACCTTTTGCAAAAATTCAGTCCGGTCGATCTGAGCGATCACCTGCCCCTGCTTTACAGAGTCTCCTATATGGACATCAATACGGTCCAAGTATCCGGAAACTTTTGGAAAGAGATCCACTTGCAATAATGGTGTAATATCTCCAGTGGTGGTCAAGGAATAGGTGAGAGGTCTAACAGCGGCGGGCGAGATTTGTACGGCGATTTCGGCTCGACCCGTACGCTGAGCCGCGGATCTCTTCTGCGTGGAGGCCCAACCTCGATAAAGGACCAAGGCTGCCCCTGCCATTAAAGCAAAAAGAAATACCAATTTCCAAGGACCCCTCAACTTTTTCATTGGCGCATTTGATGATTCATCGTTGGTCATGTCCCCTGCTCCCAGGAGGCCAAATAATGCTGCTGCTCCTCGGTCAGTTGATCGATCTGGATCCCCATCGACAGGAGCTTCATCCGAGCGATCCCCTGATCGATCTCAGAGGGAACAGGGTAGACTCTTTTCTCTAAATTCCGACGGTGTCTCACTAAGTACTCAATGGAAAGGGCTTGGTTGGCAAAGCTCATATCCATCACGCTTGAAGGATGACCTTCTGCAGAGGCAAGGTTGACCAACCTCCCTTCTCCAAGGAGGTAGATCTTTCGACCGTTATTGAGCTGAAACTCTTCTACAAAGTCGCGGATTTTCCTACGCGAAAGGGTCACCTCGCCAAGCCCGTTGAGATCGAGTTCCACATTAAAGTGACCGGAATTGGCGATGATCGCTCCATCTTTCATCTTCAAAAAATGGGCCTTGCGGATCACATTGACGTTGCCAGAGACAGTGCAGAAAATATCTCCTACTTCAGCGGCCTGAGCGATGGGCATGACTCGATATCCGTCCATCACTGCCTCGAGTGCCCTCAGGGGATTAACCTCGGTGATGATGACATTGGCTCCCATCCCATTGGCCCTCATGGCAAGACCCTTTCCACACCATCCATACCCTGAGACGACAAAGTTTGTTCCAGCAATCAAACGATTCGTAGCCCGGATAATCCCGTCCACTGTCGACTGTCCCGTTCCGTATCGGTTGTCAAAAAAGTGTTTGGTCTCTGCATCATTGACAGCAATGATGGGGAATTGCAATACTCCTGTCCTCTCCATCGAACGAAGCCGTATCACTCCTGTCGTCGTCTCTTCGGTCCCACCGATCACCCCTTCAATGAGCCCCTTTCTTTGACGAGTAGAGAGTCCTTCAGCCCAGTTCCCAATGACCGGAGAGAGCCCGGTCCATTTCTCCAAAGCGATAAAATGGAGGGAGGAGACGAGATCTGCGCCGTCATCCATGGTCAGATGCGGAAAAAAAGCCAGTGCCTTTTGGATGTGCGTGTAGTAGGTTTCGCTGTCCTCTCCCTTGACGGCGAAGACAGGAAGATGAAGTTCTTTGACCAGATAGGCACCGACATCATCCTGTGTGCTCAATGGATTGGATGCACACAGAGCCACTTGAGCCCCTCCTGCTTTAAGGGTCTTCATCAACACTGCAGTTTCAGTCGTCACATGCAGACAGGCGGATAGACGCATCTCCTCGAGAGGTTTCTCCTTTTCAAACCGGCTCCTGATCAACCTTGAAACAGGCATCGCCATCTCCGCCCACTCAATCCGAAGCCGTCCCTTCTCAGCCAGCGAGATATCCTTGATATGGTAGTCCATACTCGCTCCTGAACAGTTCGGAGTGATTCTCTTTAAATCTCCGAACTCTGAACTCCGAACTCAATTGCTTTTATAGTCCAGCGGCCTTTCTCAGTTCCTCTGCCCGATGGGTACTCTCCCATGTGAACTCAGGCTCATTTCTACCAAAATGGCCGTAACAAGCAGTCTTTTTGTAAATTGGTTTCAGAAGGTCAAGGTAGCTGATAATGGCCTTTGGCCTTAAGTCGAACACCTCCCGTATGATCCTTGCAATCTGGTCAGGGGGAATTTTGGAAGTCCTCGATGTATCGATCATCACCGAGACCGGTTGGGCAACCCCAATCGTATAGGCAATCTGAACCTCACATTTCTCTGCAAGCCCTGCAGTGACAATGTTTTTGGCGATGTGTCTGGCCATATACGAGGCGCTGCGATCCATCTTCGAGGGGTCTTTGCCGGAAAAGCAGCCTCCTCCGTGGCTGCCAACCCCTCCATAGGTATCGACGATGATCTTTCTCCCCGTCAAGCCGCAGTCGGCCTTTGGGCCTCCAACGACAAATCTCCCCGTGGTGTTGACATAATATTTCGTCTTCTTATCCCGCATTTCAGGAGGGATGATTTTGAAGATCACCTCTTCGATAATCCCTTCCTTCAGTTTCTCATAAGCCACACTTTCCGAATGCTGCGCCGCGATCACCACAGAGTCGACACGAACGGGTTTCCCGTTGATGTACTGGATCGTCACCTGAGATTTTCCATCCGGTCTCAAAAAATCGAGAATTTTCTGCTTTCTCGCCTCTGCCAACCGTTGCGTCAGCCGATGGGCATAGATGATCGGCATGGGCATGAGCTCCGGTGTCTCGTTGCAGGCATAGCCGAACATCAACCCCTGATCTCCGGCTCCCTGTTCATGGTCATCCGTCTCATTCACCCCTTGTGCAATGTCTGCCGATTGCTCATCGATGGACGTGATCACCGCACAGGTCTCCCAATCAAACCCCATGGCGGAATCATTGTATCCGATCTCTTTGATCGTCTCGCGAACGATCGCCGGCATATGGACATAACAGGAGGTGGTGATCTCTCCTGCGATGATCGCCATCCCTGTGGTCACCATGGTTTCGCAGGCGACGCGAGCCCTTGGATCTTCCGCGATAATGGCGTCCAAGATCGCATCGGAAATCTGGTCAGCTACCTTGTCAGGATGTCCCTCGGTGACCGACTCCGATGTAAATAGAAAATCTGTCATTGCCATGTTATCTTTCCTCCCTCTCTTACCTATAACCCTATATCCTCAAATCCTCTGTATGCCATTGGATAAAATCTGCTGGCAATCGCTCATCCATCCAGTTTCGCACGTGGCGTTCGATCTCTGAGGCCGTTTGAAATTGGAAGAGCTCTTCCACCAAGGACCGGGTCTCTTCAAATCTCAACATTCGGAGCACCTTCTTCACCTTGGGAATGGAGACCGGATTCATGCTAAATTCATCCAAGCCCAAGCCCAACAGGATGATCGCATGAGCAGGCTCTGCTGCCATCTCCCCGCAAATGGCTACCGGGATCCCGGCCTGATGGCCCGATTGAACCACTCCTCGAATGATCCTCAGAACCGCAGGATGAAGAGGTTCATACAGATAGGAGACATGTTCGTTGATCCGATCAATCGCCAAGGCGTACTGGATCAGATCGTTCGTTCCGATGCTGAAGAAGTCCACCTCCCGGGCCAATATATCGGCAGTGATTGAAGCAGAAGGGATCTCGATCATTGCCCCGATTTCAATTCCCTCATCGAAGGCGAGTTTGGCCTTGGCTAAACCCCTCTTCACCTCTTCCAAGATCGCTTTTGCCTGTCGGATCTCCTCAATTCCGGAAATCATGGGGAAAAGGATTCTCAGTTTTCCATAGGTGCTCGCCCGCAAAATTCCTCTCAACTGAGCTTTGAAAATGTCCGTCTCCTTCATGCTGAACCGGATCGCTCTCAGCCCCATCGCTGGATTCATCTCATTGCCCTTGGAATAATAGGGGAGAAATTTGTCGCCGCCGATGTCCAATGTACGGATCGTTGCAGAGGCAGGGTGAATGTTTTCGGCCAAACGCCGATACGTTTGAAAATGCTCTTCCTCAGTAGGAAGGTCCTTTCGATTGAGATAGAGGACCTCCGTACGAAAGAGCCCCACCCCTTCCCCTCCATGCATCTTCACAGAGGAAATCTCTTCAACCATCTCGATATTCGCCTGAAGGCGAACGCGAACGCCATCTTGGGTTTCTGCGGGCAGAGAGGCGTATTTCAGGACCTCCCGCTCCATCGATCTGATCCGCCGCTTCCGTTCGAGAAAGGACCGCGACACTTCCTCGGTGGGATTGATGACCACCTCACCTGTCTCTCCGTCGATGATCAGGAGATCCCCTCCATTGATAAGAGAAGTGGCCACCTCCAATCCAACGACGGCTGGAATGCCAAGGGACCGGGAGAGAATGGCGGTGTGGGAAACCTTTCCTCCAATATCGGTAATGAACCCTGCCACATACTTTAGGTTCATCTGCAGGGTATCCGCTGGAGAGAGGTCATGAGCCACGATGATCACTTTCCCTTTGATCTTGGTAATGTCATCGTGCTTCTTTCCAAGGAGGTTTCGAAAGATCCTTGCCGATACATAGTGGAGATCGCTCCGCCGTTCCCTCAGGTATTCGTCGTCGATAGCCTTGAAGGCCATATCCAACTTTTCCAACGTGAAGTCAAGGGCCCATTCCGCATTCACCTTCTTCTTCCGGATTGTATCGACCGTATCCTGAATCAGCATCTGGTCATCCAAGATCATCACGTGGACATCGAGAATAAAAGAATGTCGCCGCACCTCCGGATCCAAAATTTTCTCTTTAATCTCGATCAGTTGGTTTCGGGATTCCTGTATTGCCTTGAGGAACCGTTTGACCTCCTCCTCGATCTGGTCCGAACGTATCCCTTTCTGCGGCAGGCGAACTTTGAACCGTTCAACCAAATAGGCCCTTCCCATGATGATCCCTGGAGAAGCCCCGATGCCTTGAATCAACTTATTGATCTGTTGTTGAACGGCCATCCTCACTCCTCATCGAACTTATCATCAAACAACTTGCCCAAGCTCTGGATCGCCTGGGCTGAATCCTTTCCATTCACCTTCAACGTGATCTTTGAGCCCTTCGAAGCAGCCAGCATCAGGATACCCATGATCGATTTGCCATTGACCTCCAAACCGTCCTTCTCAAGGGTCACCTCCGAAACGAAGCGATTGGCGGTCTTGACCAGGAGGGCAGCTGCCCGGGCATGAAGCCCCAATCGGTTCCGAATCGTAAAGGTCCGCATTTCCATATTCCCCATCAACCCTTTTTCTTATCGGTCCTTTTCTTGAGCACCTCGCTGGCTAGGTTGATATTCTTCTGACCATATTCGGTAATGAAAGTGGCTAACGCTTCGAGATCCATTTCGTCGTGGTAGGTCGCCAATTTCAGCAACATGGGAAGATTGACCCCGGTGATCACTTCGATCCTCCTCTCCTCTAAGAAGGAGAGGCTGATATTGGACGGAGTCCCTCCATACATATCGGTCAGGATCAGCACCCCCTGCCCTTCATCCACCTTTCGGATCGCTGCCATGATCTTCTCCCGAATCTCCTCTGACTCTTCCTTCGGATCGATCGAAACGGACTGAAACTGCCTTAACTCTTCTCCCACCACGAGTTCGGCAGCTGAGATCAACTCCTTTCCCAGGTGACAATGTGTCACAACGACGACTCCCACCATCTTTTCCTCACCCCTTCTCCGCATCGCGGTGCCGAACAGACAGAAACACCCCTCGCTCCGCCAATTCATCTCCGAGCATCTCTGCCAATCGATTGGCGATCACAATCGAGCGATGCCTTCCACCCGTGCATCCCACAGCAATGGTCAAATGACTTTTTCTCTCCCTAAGATAGAGGGGGAGAAGGAACCGAATAAACTCTCGAACGCGCTGCAAAAATTCTTTCGTCTCCTCCCATTGAAGGACGTATTCTGCTACTATTGGATCCTCTCCCTTCAGCCGTTTCAGATCTTCAACAAAATAGGGATTCGGCAAAAACCGAACGTCCAGTAAGAGATCGGCCTCAAAAGGGATCCCAAAGCTATATCCGAAGGAGAGAAGGGTCACGGTCATCTGACCAGGGTTCGACCCTTCCTGAGCATACCGTTGGATTCTCTCTTTCAATTGGTGGACGTTAAACTGGGACGTGTCGATCACCTGATTTGCCATATCTCGTATCCCTTGAAGCCGCTCCCTCTCCAAGTCAATCCCGTCAGCGATGGATCCTCCAACCGCCAGGGGGTGCTCGCGACGAGTTTCGCTGAAACGCCTCACCAAAACGGGATCGGAAGACTCCAGAAAGAGGATATCGATCGAATACCCCTCCTTCCGAAGATCCTGGATGATTCTTCTCGAATCCTCCAAAAAATCTTTTCCTCCTTGTGCCCCTTCTCTATGCTGCCAGGAGGGATACGACGCAGTCCCCCGGATGTCCTCCACCACTGCCACTTTGGAGATCTTTCCGGCCGATTGCTCACAGAGTTCTATAAACTTGGGTAAGAGGAGGATTGGAAGGTTATCCACACAGTAGAACCCGATATCCTCTAAGGCCTTAATCGCCGTTGTTTTCCCTGAACCGGAAAGACCGCTGATCAGAATCACCCGGATGTTCTTCACTCCACCTCGCCCTCAACTTCAAACTTGCCTCTTCCTTCCTCTTCCATCCTCCGAAGGAGTTTTTTCTCAAACTCCAACGCCGAATCGTATCCCATCACTCTCAGGAGGTGATTGCGGGCTGCGACTTCGATGATGGTCGTCAAATTGCGAGCCGGTGTCACAGGAATCTTCAGCATCGGAAGTTCGACGCCCAGAATGGGATATTTTTCCTCTTCAAACCCCAAACGGTCGTACTCCCGATTCGTATCCCATTCCACCAATTCCAGAACCAATTCGATCTTCTTCTGCTCGCGAATGGCCTCGACACCAAAAAGGCTCCGGATATTAATGATCCCGAGACCACGGATCTCCATATGATGTTTAATCACTTCAAATCCGCTGCCAATCAGAGCGGAAGGAGACCGCTTTTGAATATAGACCATATCATCCGCTACCAAACGGTGCCCCCGAAGGATGAGGTCCAGAGCACACTCACTTTTCCCGATTCCACTCTTACCAAGGATGAGGACGCCAACGCCAAAGACTTCCATGAGCACGCCATGGATGCTGGTAGTGGAAGCCAACTTCTCCTCTAAGTACTTGGTGATTCGCTCAATAAAATCGCTCGTGACGAGGTTTGTCCGAAACAACGGAATTCCCTTCTCCTCTGCCTCCCGGAGGAGGGGTTCAGGGATCTCCATGTTACGGGTGACGATCAAGCAAGATAAATCGAGGCTACAGATCTGATGGATCACTGCCTCCTGTTGATCAGGGGAAAGTGTCCTGAAGTAGGTCATCTCTGTGTTGCCGATGATTTGAAGGCGTTCCGGATCAATGAATTGAACAAAACCGGTCAAGGCCAATCCCATTTTTTGAACCTGTGCGTGGGTGATCCTCTTCTTCAGGCCCTTTCTTCCAGCCACCAGGGTCAGGGCCAAATCGTGTTGTCTATCTTGCTCGAGTTCTTGAACCAAGAGGCTATTCATCAATCCAATTCACAACTTGCAATTTTCAATTGCCAATTGGCAATTAGCATTTCAATATTTCTCATCCTCTTCGGAGATGACCTGGAAAAGTTCTTTTCGGGAGGACGCTTCCATCAACCGTTTTTTGAAAGAGGCATCCTTTAACAGCGCGACAATACGGCTCAGGAGTTTCAGGTTGTCCACCGCCGAATTTTCCGGAGCCATGACTAAAAAGAAGAGCCGGCTGGGATTCCGATCGATGGAGTCAAAATCCACGCCCTTGATCGAACGACCAAAGGAGATGAAGAACCTCTTCAACTTCTTTAACCGGCCGTGGGGAATGGCGATCCCCTCTCCAATTCCTGTGGATCCCAGTCTCTCCCTGTCGAGGAGCACCTGAAGCAACTCCTCTGCAGACACCGCGTGGCATGGCTCTACCAAGACGCTCGACAGTTCCTTCAGAATAGCACGCTTATCCGTCCCCTGGAGATCTGGGATCACCCATTCTTCTTTTAGATAATCGACAATCTTCATCGTTCCCTCTTCAACCCTTCTCTTATTCGGAGCGGGGCTCCACCCATTCGTAACCGCCATCTTTACTGCGATGGAGCACGTTCATCTGCCCAGAATCGGAATTGATAAAAACTAAAAAATCCTCCTCTGAAAGATCCAATTGGGCTACCGCCTCCTCAAGAGACATGGGCTTGGCAAGGATCTGTCTTCTTTGGCTGATGGAAGGAATATCGATTCCCTCCTTCATTTGAAAGGCACGTCTCCCGCCTTGGATGGGAGCCCTCGGCGAAGAGAAGTTACTCCTTTTCCGTCTCGCTTTCCCTCGTCGTTCGCGGATTTGACGCTCCATCTTCTCCACCATCTGGTCGATGGCAGCATAAAGATCGCTGTTCTTCCCCTGACTGTTGAGCGTCACCCCATTCCCGATGACAGTGATTTCTGCAATATGCCGAAATTTCTCTGCAGAGAGGACGACATGGACCTCCCTCGGATTCACAATATGTTTTTCTAATCGTTGCACCTTTTCCTTCACATAGCGCTTGACCCATTCATCCGTTTCCATATGTCGGAACGTCACCGCAATCTGCATCGATTTACTCCTTCTTGAAAAAATACGAAATCCGAATATTGAAATCCGAAACAAATCCAAAATTCAAATGTTCAAATTTTCAAAACCTATTTACAAAGTTTTGAATTTAGTATTTCGGTCATTCGAATCTGTTTCGAAATTCGTGCTTCGAATTTCGGATTTTCTATGAGATTTTTCTCCGTTCGTTCGAAGAAAGGATTTTCATCAACTCCCGATATTTCGAAATCGTCCTCCGTGCGATATGGATATCCATCCCTTTCAGAATCTGAACGAGCTTCTCATCACTGTAAGGTTTTCTCGGATCCTCCTTGGCGATGATTTCGCGGATGAGATTCTTAACGCTTTCCGAAGCTAAGCTCTCCCCCTGGCCAGAAGTGATCCCCGCATTAAAGAAGAATTTTAATTCATAAATTCCCTGAGGGGTATGAACATATTTGTTGTGAGTAACTCGGCTGATAGTGGACTCATGCATCTGGATATCTTCAGCGACATCGCGAAGAACGAGGGGTTTGAGAAACTGAATTCCTTTATCTAAAAATTCTCTTTGGAATTTGACGATGCTCTTTGTCACCTTACAAATCGTTCTTTGGCGCTGATGGATGCTTCGGATCAGCCAGAGAGCTGATCGAAGTTTATCTTGAATATAGTTCCGGTCTCCTTCAAGAGGGACTCGACTCCTATTAAGAATATTCCGGTAAAGAGAATTCACCCTTAACCTGGGGATATCTTCATCGTTCAGATAGATCACGTACTCCCCTTCCACCTTGTAGACATAGACATCGGGGATGATCTCCTGGACGACTTCGCCTCCGAAGGCCTTTCCTGGTTTGGGATCCAGTTTGGAGATGAAGGAAACCGCACGGTTCACCCTTTCCAGAGACACACCCAACCGCTTTGCGATCGCTGGATTGTTCCGATTCTTCAGGAGGGGGAGATATTCTGAAACAATCTTCTCAGCAATAGGATCTCGAACTGACATCTGTCCCATCTGGACAAGAAGACATTCCTTCAAATCTCGCGCTGCTACCCCAACTGGATCGAACTGCTGGACCTTTCGGAGGACCCTCTCCACCACTTCGAAAGGAAGATTCGCTTCAGAACTGATGTCTTCCACGGACATCTGCAAATATCCATCCTCATCTAAATTCCTGATGATCCATATCCCTGCCTTCTGTTCCTCATCCGTGAAATGGGAGAGTTGGAGTTGCCAATAGAGGTGGTCGAAAAGGGTTGTCCGCTTGGTGAGAAAATTTTCGAAGGAAGGCCTTTCCTCCCCATCTTGATAGCTCTGCCTTTGATACGGGGTCAGGTTATAATTTTCCAAGTAGCTCTCCCAGTCGAACTCATCTCTACCCTCCCCCTCTCCTTTCACTTCGACGGTATGTTCGGTATTGAGGGCAGGCTCCTCCTCGGCCTGTTCGGTCCTGGGCTCCTCGACCTCGGTATCCCCGCTTGCCTCCTCCACCTCTTCCAGAAGGGGATTCTCGTTCATCTCCTGGTTGATCAAGTCCACCAGTTCCAGCCGCGTTAATTGGAGTAGCCGAATCGCCTGCTGGAGCTGAGGAGTGATGACTAACTGTTGGACAAGCTTTGGAGCCTGTTTTAGTTCTAACGCCATCTCACTCCCAGGACTTCCCTTAAAAGGGAAAGGTCACATCATTTTTCTCGCTCTCTTTCGTCCCGTGTCTTCCGCCTAACTCGAACCCATCGCCCAAGTAGATTTTTCTCGCCTTTTGGCTCCGAGCAATACTCTCCGGGTCTCCCTCCTCCAAAATACACCCCTCATTGAGGATATAGGCTCGGTCACAAACTCCTAATGTTTCTCGTACATTATGATCTGTTATTATAATTCCAATCCCTTTCGATTTCAATTGACGAACGATGGACTGAATATCTAATACCGCAATGGGATCAATCCCTGCAAAGGGTTCATCCAATAGCATGAAAGAAGGTGAGAGCACCAGGGCCCGGGTAATCTCAACCCGTCTGCGCTCCCCTCCAGAAAGGCTATAAGCTTTCTGCTTTCGAAGGGAGGATAGTCCTAACTCGTCCAAGAGCCCCTCTAACCGGTTCTTCCTCTCACTTCCGGAGAGGGGAAGGGTCTCCAAAATTGCAATCAGGTTCTCTTCCACGGTCAGTTTTCTGAAGACCGATGGTTCCTGAGGGAGATACCCGATACCCTTCCTTGCTCGCAAATACATGGGAAGAGATGTGATCTCTTCGTCATTCAGATAAATGTTTCCATCATTAGGTTGAAGGAGCCCAACAATCATGTAGAAAATCGTGGTCTTGCCCGCACCGTTGGGTCCTAACAGTCCCACTACTTCCCCTCCTCGGATCTCCGTATTGACCCTATCCACCACTCTCTTACGACCAAAGGATTTCACCAAGTTTTCACATGAAAGATGCGACATCTATCTCCTATTCTTAGTTCGGAGTTATTAGTTTTAAACTCTTAACTCCGAACTCAAAACTTAATTGCTCCGAACTCTTAACTCATTTCTCTTTTGGAGATGGCGCGATGTGGGTGGTGACCCGGCCTCCCTTCCCTCCTTCCACGACGCTTCGCTCCTCATCGACATAGTAGACCACCCGTTCTCCCCGGATAACATTCTCCCCTTCACGAACCACTGCCTCCCCATCTAATACTACTTTATTCTCATCTTGGTAAAAGGTGGCCTTTTGACTGGTTGCCCTGCGTTCCAATTGAACGATCTTCACATTGCCGGTCGCTATGATCTCTTTCAGTTTCTTCGTATCCGGATCGTAAATGATGACCATAGTGTTAGCATAAAGGGTCGCGTCTCCCTGCTTTGCCACCACATCTCCCTTAAAAGTGACCGTGCTCTGTTTTTGATTCGCCTCGACGGTGTCAGAGGTGATATCGATCGGCTCTTTGCTTGAGGTAAACCCAAATCCTCTGTCAGCCCTTAAACTTTTCTCATCGCCTTTCCCAACCCCTTTCTTCTCCTGAGCTTCTGCGGACACCAAAAGAAGAAAAAGGGAGAATATAAGAAGGAGAATTCCAAACCCCTTGACCAGGTTCATCCTTTCCGCCCTCCTCTCCATTGTGTCTTCACACTGCTGAGAACTTTAAAAATTTTGGCCTCCATATCCACCAGCATCCCTCTGCCCACCAATCGGATCTGTTCTCCTTCGATCTCGACAAGATCTGGACTCGTCACTTTCTTCTCTAAATGATGATAAGAGACAGAATGGGTTTTCAGTCGGTATCCATCGCTCGAAGTAAGGACCACATCTCCAACCAACTCCATATTTTTCGAATCCTGATACACCTTTCCTCTGTTTCCAGAAATGATGAAAGATCTCCCTTCCTTCGTAAAGAGAGTGACCTTCACTCCCTCTAACATGAGGATGTTCTGATCTTGGTATTGTTGGATCGATTTCGCCTCCAATTCCCAAGTCTTTTGGCCGTGTTTATCCTCGACAAATCGAATCCTTTCCAAGCGCGCATCAGCTCCATCGGTTGAAATCTTAGGAGGTTCTTCTCTCTCCTCAGAAGCCTTCTTCTCATAGAGGTTCAGCCAAAGGCTGGCGAAGCCCAGCACACCAATCAACACGATGGAAATCAAAATAACAATCTTAACCCTTTTCATAAATTTTTGAATTCGGATTTCGGAATGATGAACTGTGGACTATGAACGATGAACTTTGGATTACGAATTTTTTGTTCATTGTCCATCGTTCTTTGTTCATCGTTAATCGCTCTACAATCCGCAATTGAACTAGACGACCCCTGCTTTCAAGAGATCATGGAGATGGATGATTCCCACCGGCACTTTGTCTCCTGCATGATTGAAGACGAAAAGAGAGGTGATCGAATACTCCTCCATCCTCTGCACCGCCTGGGCAGCCAAGGCATCTTTCTCGATCCACTTTGGGTTCTTGGTCATCACTTCACGGGCCTTGCGATTCAGGAGATTGCTGAACTTCTCTAGGGCCCGCCTCAGGTCGCCATCTGTAATCACACCGAGCAGATGCCCTTCACTGTTGCAGACCCCAGTGACACCCAACCGTTTCGAGGTGATCTCAAAGAGCGCATCCTTCATCAACGCATTCTCAGAAACCATGGGAAAGGCCTCCCCCACATGCATCAGGTCCTCCACCTTGAGGAGCAGTCTTTTTCCCAATACCCCCCCAGGATGGAGAAGGGCAAAGTCATTTTCTTTAAATCCTTTCTTCTCCATCAGCGTCACTGCCAATGCGTCCCCCAAGGCAAGGGTTGCTGTAGTGCTTGCCGTCGGAGCCAAACCCAACGGACACGCCTCCTCCTTCACGTGGATGTTGAGACAGACATCTGCGGCTTTGGCCAGGGCGGACTTCATATTTCCAGTGAGGGCGATGAGGCAATTGCCATAGCGTTTTATAAGAGGAAGAACCTCCAAGAGTTCACGAGTCTCCCCACTATTGGAGACGGCAATGACCACGTCCTCCTTTGCGAGCATTCCAAAATCTCCGTTCAGACCTTCTGCCGGATGGATGAAGAAGGCCGGCGTTCCTGTACTCGCGAATGTGGAGGCGATCTTTCGGCCCACCAGTCCAGATTTCCCCATGCCCATGAGGACAACTCTTCCTTTGCAGCTGTGGAGGATTTCCACCGCCCGTGAGAAATTTTCATCGATCCGTTCTGCCAGGTCGAGGATCGAACCGGCCTCAACTCTCAATACCCTCTTTGCCTCCTCAACGACATCCACTTGCTCATCTCTCCTCTGATTTTAGATTTTGAATTTGAGCATTCAGTTTTGACCTTCTCTCCTAACTTTCCCCTTTTTCCTCTTCTTCAACACCGGCGATCGACCTGCCCCGTAGCGAAGAGAAGCTTTAATAAAATCCCTGAAAAGGGGGTGTGGGTCCGTCGGCTTCGATCTGAATTCTGGATGGAACTGGCACCCGAGAAACCACGGGTGATCATTCAACTCTACGATCTCAACCAATCCCTTATCAGGAGATACTCCACTGAATACCAAGCCGGCTTTTTCCAAAACATCTATATAGGCATTATTGAATTCATAACGATGCCGGTGCCGCTCGTAGATCAATTTCTTACTATAGGCTTCCAGGGCCAAACTTCCCTCTTCGAGCCGACACGCATAGAGACCCAACCTCATCGTCCCCCCTTTTGGTGCATCGGTGCTCCTCCTCTGGACCACCTGATTGCGATCCACCCACTCCTCCAAGAGATAGATGACCGGATGCTGTGTATGGAGGTCAAACTCCGAACTGTTGGCACCTTTCAAACCGGCGCAATGCCTCGAAATTTCAATGACTGCACACTGCATGCCCAAACAGATACCAAAATATGGAATCTTCTTCTCCCTGGCGAACTGGATCGCCTTAATCTTACCTTCAATTCCCCTCGTCCCGAACCCTCCAGGCACGAGGATACCATCCGCCCCCTTAAGGAGATGTTCAGGCCCCTCCTTATCCACCTGCTCTGAATCGACATACTTCAGATTCACCTTGGCATCATTGGCAATCCCACCATGGTTCAGTGCTTCGGTCAAACTCTTGTACGATTCGATCAAACTCACATATTTCCCCACGACTGCAATCGTTGTCTCATACCGCGGGTGTTTGACTTTCTTGATCACCCGTTCCCATCCTTTCAAGTTTGGTTGACCCGTCCAGATATTGAGCTTCTCAACGATCTTTTCATCCAGCCCTTCCTGGTGAAAAACGAGAGGGACCTCATACACAGTCTCCACATTCTTAGCGGTGATCACTGCATCCTTATCCACGTTGCAGAAGAGAGCGATCTTTCCCTTGATATCTGGCGAGAGGATTCGATCGGTTCGACAGAGAAGGATATCGGGCTGAATCCCTATCTCCCGGAGCTCCTTCACGCTGTGTTGCGTCGGTTTGGTCTTCAGCTCGCCGGCTGTTTCAATGTAAGGCACCAGAGTGAGATGGATATAGAGCGTATTTTCCCTGCCCAATTCTCCTCGGATTTGACGGATAGCCTCTAAAAAAGGAAGGCTTTCAATGTCGCCCACCGTGCCCCCGACTTCAACGATCACGATGTCCACATCCTGAGCGAGATCGAAGATCTTTGACTTAATCTCATCGGTGATATGAGGAATCACCTGAACCGTTCCACCTAAATAATCTCCCCTTCTTTCCTTGGAGATGACAGAGTCATAAATCTGTCCGGTGGTAAAGTTATTTTTCTTCGATGTCCTTACGTTTGTGTAACGCTCATAATGTCCTAAATCGAGATCTGCCTCTGCTCCATCATCTGTCACGTAGACTTCACCATGTTGAAACGGATTCATCGTCCCGGGATCCACATTAATATACGGATCAAATTTGAGAAGGTTGACCTTCAATCCCCTTGACTCAAGGAGTGCTCCGATCGATGCCGATGCCAATCCTTTTCCTAAAGAGGAAACCACGCCTCCTGTGATGAAAATGTATTTTATCCTCGCATTCACAAAAGTCCCTCCATCTCCTCAGCACAAGCAAGGGGAGACTAAAAACCTTTCGATCAGCTCGAATCCCTTCTCAACCAAGATCCCGCTCTTCTCCGCAGAAACCTCATCAAATCCTTCGATCTTATCATCCTTGCCCTTGCCTTCCGTGGAGTAAACCCCGTTAGAAAGGGTGCAGCTTTTACCCCACCCTGAATAAGGAATGGATTTCTTATTATGCCGTCCCCGCCATAAATGGCCGGGCTTTCTAACGGGGTAAATCACATAAGGGACAGGATCGGCAGTGTGTGTTCTCACCGAGAGGGGAGTAGGATGATCGGGTAGGACTAAGATCTTGTACTTTTCAAAAACCCTCATTCCCCTCAAAATCGCACCCACGATCTTCTCGTCAAAAGCCTCTATCGCCTCGATCTTCAATCGGAGATCTCCCATATGGCCAGCCTCATCAGGCGCTTCCACATGAATATAGACAAAGTCTTTCTCTTTCAAACCTCTCAAGGCATACTGTGCCTTCCCGTCGTAATTGGTGTCGAAGTATCCTGTGGCACCCGGTACCTCCAGAACTTCGAGTCCCGCAAGGATCCCAATCCCCTTGAGCAGATGAACTGCTGAGATCACATACCCTTCCACTCCAAATCGTTCCTTCAGTGTGATCATCTGAGGCGATCGGCCCTGTCCCCAGAGCCAAATGGAGTTGGCCGGTTTGAGACCCTTTGCTTCACGGGCAAGATTAACTGGATGATTTTTGAGAAGACGTTGAGACTTACTCATCAAGGTGAGGATTTGATCCCCCTTTCCCCTTTTAGGAAGAAAAGGAGATATCTCCCTATCGATGATGTCATGAGGTGCGGTGAGTTCGAGTCTTTCAAGGTTTGAATATTTTGCAGCCCCATCCTTTAAGACCATCAAATGGCGATAGCTCACCCCTGGATAGAATTGGATATCATTCGTCCCTATTGCCTTATCTAAATCAATGATGATCTGTTTCGCCTCATCATCGGTAATGTGCCCAGCAGAGAAATCTTCCATTATGGTCTTGCTTTCATGCTCCCTTAGGGTAACAAGGTTGCAACGGAAGGCGATGTCATTGGATTGAAGTTTAACCCCAAGACTGGCTGCCTCCAAAGGGCCTCTCCCTGTATAGTAACGGATGGGATCGTACCCGAAGATCGAAAGGTTGGCAATCTCACTTCCCGGGCTAAACCCATCAGGAATCGTCCTGACCAGACCGATCTCGCCGTGCCTTGCCAACCAGTCCATATTGGGTGTTTTGGCCACCATCAAAGGAGTCTTTCCTTTAAGGGCCTCAACCGGGTAATCTGCCATTCCATCTCCAACGATGACAACATACTTCATCTCTTTAGGCATTCCTTCCGTGTTTAAACCCTAAATATACCAAAACCTTACAAATGTCAAATGAAAATCGAAAATTGCAAGCAAAAGATATGCCAAATTTTGTGAGGAAACCGGGAGAAACTATGGTAGAAATAAGCGGTTACAATAAATAGTATATGACCTGGCGAGTGCTATGTCCTACTTCTAAGAAAAACTGCAACCTCCACAGGCCTTTCCACAGCAAGGCTTTTTCTATGGAGTTTAATCCGCCTTACTCGAAGTGTAAGAATCATTTTTATTTATCTCCTTTTACAAGAACTTTCTTTGCTTTTGTCTTAATATATCTCACAAATTCTTCCAACGTCATTCCTTTCGTCTCCTCATGAATTCTCAAGCGTGCATAATGTACCTCCCGAAGTGCAGGGACTTTTGGAAAATCTTTCTTAACTTTTTCCCAAAGCTTATCTTTTTTATTCATATATGAGGGTTCTTATCATCAAACAATGCTGATATCACAGAAGTATCTAAGTATAGTTTGATTTTCCCTTTCATATTATTCACCTTTTACGTACATGGCAGATAACGTTTTGGATTGGCGAAGTCCCGACAGAGTCGGGATTTCCCCAAGGGGATAAATGCCAATCTTGTGTTATCTGCTGGTGCATCACTTTTTTCGTATCCTATGGTGAGAAACTATCTTACTACTTCTGCCAGCTCTCGAGTGTGCAGGACTTCCCGGCCACTAATAGGTCGAATATCTGCTTGATTGAGCGTGAGCACAGCAATCGTTTTACCATCAGCGGTAACGAACTCTACCTCGAACGTAAACCCATCTTTGTAACAGTGGACAACTGCCCCTACGTCACCTCGCTCTAGACCGTATTCCGATATGTCATGCGTAAGAACAACTGTATCTAATTCTTGGACCATAATGCACCTCCCAAATACTTATCTATAGAGGGTATGCAGTCACGAAGCGTGGCCGATCCTCGCCTACATCAATAATCCAGACCGTCCTCATTTGCACCGACCTACCATCCGGGGTTTGGAGTAAGCCATCAACGACATACTTCGTACCGTGAGCCGATGGTATAACCTCCCTGACATCTTCAGAATGAGCAATGGCAATCAAGTGCCGTTCCAGCTCATCAACGTTTGTTACATCGAATCCAAGGGAAATGAAGAATCCCGCCTTCCACTTACCAATAGAATGTATCTTCGATAGGAGATAATTGTGCAATTTGGGCAAGGGGATATAGGCCTTTTCTCGATTAGGAAGCTTCATATTCCATTCCCGCTGTAATAAATTAAAATCATAAAAGTATCTCGCATTTTTTGCAATGAGCAGATAACGGCTGGCGGGGGAGCGAAGTGCCCTTTATGGGCATTTTGGCTTCAGCCCTGTCTGCCGACAGGCAGGCGTTCACTTGCCTGTTGGCCGAAGTGACGCTTCGCTAAGCACCTACGGTCGTTAGAAATTCCTTCGGTTTATTTTCGGCTGAAGCCTTGATTCACATTCTGTTCATCACTTCGTGCCGCTCAGCCGCCAGCCGTTGACCAAAATGCGAACGCCGTACCCTCATTAACTCCTGACGTCTCTTCATGAACATTCCTTCCATAATGCACAAAACCAATTTCCCACCAATAGGCGTTCGAGCGAAGCGGCATTTTGGCTAACGCCTTGCGCACGGGCGACATCTGCAAGCTGGCGTGGAGTTTGCATCTTTGTGGAATCCATGACAGGTTGCAAATATTTATCAGAGCGCCTGTGCGCTTGTTAGTTGGCGTCGCTGGCATTCTTTAAATGAACCCTCCTCTTTTCATTTCTTTAAGTACCCTTCTCTTAGAGAACGATCTCTTCGTAACCTTTAGATCTTTTATTATGTACCTCTTTTATTTCTTTAGCCATCTTGGCATCGGCTTTAACAATTTCTTTTTCCAAATCGTCATAGAATATAAGGGGTGATGGGGGTGGTGGAGTATCTGTTAAAAATTTTCCTATAGAATAATAAGCGGCCTCATAGAGATTAACCAACTCGGGCTTGGTTTGATTTGTAAGATTTCTATAATCTTTTTTTCGACCTGAGAAATGAACAATATCATTTCTAATATCAGACCATTTTTTAAAACTGCCTTTTGCAAAACCAAGTGAATTTTCTACATAATCTTTAACGGAAGTGGGGCATGATTTGTCTTTTTTGCTGGTTTGCTGAAAATTAGTTTGCAATTCTATTAAAGCAGTAAAAAAACTCACAAAACGAAACAGTATACTGAATTCGGTTAATCCCCTTCTGAACCAAAACATATTTTTACCAATATTTTTAATACCGTCCTCTGTTAAAAAAACCATGCGACCAGGCGGAAACGCTTTTGTTTCGCTAAGTTTTTGTTTTCTAAAAAACCCCCTCTCAAACTCACCCCCATCTTTTGAAATGACTTCTTCTATTTGGGTTAGGTTTACTATTGAAATAAAATTTAAGATTTTGCTAGCTGCCTGACAAAAAAATGACGAAGTGTCCAAAACTTGCTCAACTAGGAATATTGATCTACTCGCTGCATCTTCAATTTCTTCTGCAGTCGTAATTATTTCCACTTTATAGTTAAAAAGAATAGACAAGTCTTTCACTGAAATTTTAGCATCCCGTTTTATTGGAAAGGGAAAGATAAATTTTATTTCTTCATCTTCCTTATTATTCCAAGATAAATATTCTATAAGTTTCCCCTTAGCATCATTTTCTGGTATATCACCTATAGGTGGCAGAAGTGGTATATAGGCTTGGGCTGTAGTCAGATATTTATACATAGGGTGTTGCAATAAAAATGTAAAAATGGGACGGCAGGCTGTCCTAAAATGTCATTCTGGGGCACCAGCCGAAGAATCTCATGTTTTTAACATGTTGTAGTAAAAACGGTAAAAACGGGACGGCTCTATTTATTCTCGCCTTTCCTTTTTTCGGCCTCCCCTGTGGCTTTATCACAATATCAATATTATACTCTTGAACCACTTTCTTCAAAAAACCTTCGCTACCATAGGCTGTCCTTTTATCCATCTCACCTTTCATTGCTCCCTTATCTTTAACCATTGCCTTAACAAATTCACGATACTTCTTCCTCCGTTTCCTTTCCTCCCTTGAAAGATCCTCATATATCGAATGTTCATCTGTTATCTTGTCGTCTCTGCCATAGGCATATACGGCATACTGCTCCACCTGTAATCTCTTGGATCTTCCACTATTCTTGCCCTCACCGGATTCAATTCAACATAACTTCCACAAGCAAGAAGGTAATTATCCTTCGATATGAGAATGCTCTTATACCTATCCTGCCAGAAATGGCCTATATGCCCATATTTTTTCTTGTAGTACTGAGCATAGGAGATGTTTATCCCCTTCATGATCTCCGACAAACTCTTACCTTTTGCTGATGTTTCTAAAACAAGATGAATATGATTCCTCATTAAGACATAGTGATACAGGTTGAAATCGTATCTTCCTTTATATCGTTGAAGTATCTCCATATATTTCTGATAGTCCTTATTGTCCTTAAAGACATCTTGACGGTTGTTACCCCTCGTTAAGACATGGTATATGCATTCTCTCGGAGCAATCCTTGCTTGTCGTGGCATGCGATCACTCTATCAATTCAATTGAGATTTGTTAATATAAAACAGAACCGTCCCCTTTTAGCTCTTGTCGATGGGCTTCAGAAGGCAACGTTTCCATCACCCCCTCCCATCCAAGCTACATGGCTCTGGCTCTTACCATGACGAGACCTTCACCCGTTAGAATGCGCTACCCTTCGCTGGGCACACTATAGTTTAGCTTTGACCCCACATCATCTCTCCCGAAGGCACGAAGCCAGATATGCTCTGTTAAGCGAGGGCGATAGCCCCGAGCCAACGAAGTTGGCGAGAGCCAAGGGCAAAAGGGTCATTTTGAAAATCAATTGCATAATTTTTGCACACATCAATATTCTTCGGCTTAAGTCATGGGAGATCAAACCTAACCTCCTCATATTTATCTCTCAATATTTTTATGAGATTCTCTCCTTTTGCAGCCTTTTTAAAATCGTTAAAGTTTAAAATCATAATAACTTTACCTAAGTGATGATACGACTTTAAAATTGTAAGAACGCCAAAGCGAGGTTCTTTTTCTGAGTGTGTTCCGGTTGTTCCCGATTTAGAAAAGATTATACCTGCTCTACAATCATGAACTGACAACTTATGAGCAAAATATCCAATAACTTCTGGCCCAATAGGTTCATTCCAATTTTTGCATTCAACTAAAATATACAACCCTAAATCAGATCTAAAATCTAAATAATCTCCTCTTGACCTTATGAAACCATCAAAATGATAATCCTTAGTTTTTTTCTGCCTTTCAACTTGAAAACCAGGGATACATCCGAGGATATACGATGCAAAGTCTTCTAGCATCTCTCCCTCCCTATCCTCGCCTTTTTCCTCTATCTTTTCCAACATGTAATTGGCAAATCTCTTATTAACTTCAAAACTATCTGCTTCATGAATTGTTGCCGAGTACCGTGAATAATCTACCCCTAGTTTCAGAAGAATGTATTCTGGGAAAAAACCCCTCTCTGTACCAGATTGGTATATCTCGTATGATTTTTTCGCAAGATGCTCAAAATCTTCGTGGCTATGGCCTTCCTCCCAACAGAATCTGTGATATATCCCTCCTTTTTCAGGAGTAATATTACCTTTTTCTCTTATTGCATCTTCTATTAACGTGAGGATCAGATATCGTTCGTTTAGCCAACGATGGCCTAACATCTTATGGCAATCCCTTATCCATACTAGTATCTACTTGACATAATAAGCGTAATATGTTAGCTTTCCGGCATTATGAGCCGGAAAGCGAAAGAGATTACGTTGAAAGCCGAAGAACGAGTACAA